>FTJN01000942.1_pt2 | contig 43438 bp, 36 predicted proteins | sample 1658361 | NCBI WGS metagenome assembly FTJN01 (sample SAMEA3914819, study PRJEB12502) | metagenome | biome: forest; material: soil | place: Canada | collected 2010-06-26 | depth 0.3 m
GCCCTCCGGGCCACCTCCCCCAGAGGGGGAGGATCTACGCAGTGCAGCGGCAAAACAGATGCTCCCCCTCTGGGGGAGCTGTCGCGGAGCGACTGAGGGGGTCTGGGGGCGGTGGAGATTCCACCGCCCCCAACCCATCACCGGAACGGCGGCTCGTCGAACGCCCGCAGTTTGCGCGAGTGCAAATTCGGCCCCTCTTCCAGCAGCAGCTTGCAGGTCAGGATGCCGATCTGCAGGTGCTGGCTGATCGCCCGCTCGTAGAAGGCGTTGGCCTGGCCGGGCAGCTTGATCTCGCCGTGCAGGGGCTTGTCGGAAACGCACAGCAGCGTCCCGTACGGCACCCGGAAGCGGTAGCCCTGGGCGGCGATGGTGGCCGATTCCATGTCGATGGCCACGGCCCGGCTCTGGTTGAAGCGCAGGGCCGAGAGGCTGTGGCGAAGCTCCCAGTTGCGGTCGTCGGTGGTGACCACCGTGCCGGTCCGCAAGCGCTTCTTCAGCTGATCGCCGGAGTCGCCGCTGATCGCCTTGGAGGCGTCGTAGAGGGCGCGCTGTACCTCGGCGATCGACGGCACCGGGATCTCCGGCGGCAGCACGGCGTCCAGCACGTGGTCGTCGCGCAGATAGGCGTGGGCCAGGACGTAGTCGCCGATGGTCTGGGTGTCGCGCAGGCCGCCGCAGTGGCCGATCATCAGCCAGGCCTGGGGCCGCAGCACGGCCAGGTGGTCGCAGATGGTCTTGGCGTTGGAGGGGCCCACGCCGATGTTCACCAGCGTGATGCCCCGGCCGCCGGGCGCCATCAGGTGATAGGCCGGCATCTGGTGCTTGCGCCAGGTCGACTCGGCCACCGCCAGTTCGGGATTGGCGGTGTTGGCGGTGATCATCAGCCCGCCCGAGCACGACAGGCTCTCATAGGGGCTGTCTTCCAGGGCCAGCTGCTCGATGCCCCAGCGCACGAACTCGTCGACATAGCGATGATAGTTGGTGAACAGGATGAACTGCTGGACGTGCTCGGCCGGCGCGCCGGTGTAGTGCTTCAGCCGGGCCAGCGAGAAGTCGGTGCGCAGGCCGTCGAACAGGGCCAGCGGCCGGCTCTCCTCCATGGCCGGGTTCCAGACCCCGTCGGCGATCTCGTCGCCGATGAAGGCCAGGTCCGTGGTCGGGAAGAAGCGGGCGATGTCCTCGGAGCGGACGTCGGCCTGGTTCAGGTCGATGCTGGCGTCCAGCACGTAGGGATAGGGGATCTCCTGGCTGGAGCGGTCGACCTCGATCTCGACCGCGAAGTCGTTGAGCAGCAGGGTCAGCTGCTCGACCAGATAGTCCTTGAACTGCTCGGGCTTGGTGATCGTGGTGGCGTAGACCCCCGGACGGCTGACCCGGGCATAGGAGCGCGCCAGCTTGGGCGGCAGGGCCTCGGGATCATAGATCAGGCGCAGTTCGGGATAGGCGAACGTGCCGTCGAACCGCGCTTGCGGGTCGGGACGGGCTCCGGTTTCGAGGTAGGCGCGTAGCGCGGTCCGCAGGGCGTCGACGGCGCGTTCGTATTCTGCGTTGAGCTGCTCAACGACGGCGATTGCTTTTTCTTGGTTTGACATGGGTTCTTATAGCGGTTTTTCGCGACATTGGCGAGACGTCAGCCTCACCGATTGAGAATGACTTATTACTTATCGAAGCGGCGCGCGCGGCGCGGGCGTCCGTCGCAAGGACATGCCCGTTTCTTCGCCTTTGCCCCGCGGAGGTCAGACCGGACCTCCTCTAGGGCATGGACGGCGGCGTTTTCGTCGGCCACAAGGGCTGTAATGACCTGGACGCTGGGCGGCGCCGCGAAAGCGTGCCCCCTTCCCTCGTGGGACGGCGTCTCGACCAAACGCTCGGGCGCGCGACGCCCGACGGGGGAGCCTATGAACAAGCGTTTTGCCTATCTGATCATCGCGTCCATGGTCCTCGGCGTCGCCGTCGGCTGGGCCTGCAACCAGTACCTGAACCCGGCCCAGACCGAGGAAGCGGTCAAGTGGTTCAAGATGGGGACCGACCTGTTCCTGCGGCTGATCAAGATGATCATCGCCCCGCTGGTCCTGACCACCCTGGTGGCCGGCATCGCCCACATGGAAGACGCCGCCGCCGTGGGCCGGATCGGCGCCAAGACCATGGGCTGGTTCGTCAGCGCCTCGGCCGTGTCGCTGCTGCTGGGCCTGGCCATGGTCCACCTGCTGCACCCCGGCGCGGGCCTGGTGCTGAACGAAGCGGCCAGCGTCGCCGCCAACGCTCCGGCCGCCTCGACCGAGACCTTCACCCTGCAGGGCTTCCTGACCCACCTGGTGCCCGCCTCGATCTTCGAGGCCATGGCCAAGAACGAGATCCTGCAGATCGTGGTGTTCAGCGTGTTCGTCGGCACGGCCGTCGCCTCGCTGGACAACAAGGCCCCGCACATCCTGGAACTGGCCGAACAGGGCGCCCAGGTCATGCTGAAGGTCACCGGCTTCGTGATGAAGCTGGCCCCGCTGGCCATCTTCTGCGCCCTGGCCTCGACCATCGCCGCCCAGGGCATCTCGATGCTGCTGGTCTACGGCAAGTTCGTGCTGGGCTTCTACGCCACCATGGGCACGCTGTGGCTGCTGCTGTTCATCGCCGGCTGGGCGGTGCTGGGCAAGCGGGTGATCCCGCTGTTCGGCGCGATCCGCGAGCCGGCCCTGCTGGCCTTCTCGACCGCCAGCTCGGAAGCCGCCTATCCGCGCATCCTCGACGTCCTGCCCAAGCTGGGCATCCGCCGCCGCATCGTCTCGTTCGTCCTGCCGCTGGGCTATTCGTTCAATCTCGACGGCTCGATGCTCTACTGCACCTTCGCCACCATGTTCATCCTGCAGGCCCATGGCGTGCACCTGTCGGTGCAACAGCAGATCTTCATGCTGCTGCTCTTGATGGTCACGTCCAAGGGCATCGCCGGGGTGCCGCGCGCCTCGCTGGTGGTGATCATGGCCACCCTGACCTATTTCGGCCTGCCGGAAGCCTGGATCGCGCTCGTCCTGGGCGTCGACCATCTGCTGGACATGGGCCGCAGCGCCACCAACGTGGTCGGCAATTCGGTGGCCGCCGCCGTGGTCGCCAAGTGGGAGGGCGAGCTGGACGATCCGGAGCCTGAAGCCGAGCTCGCCAAGGCCTGACCGGGGTCTGATGCGTGCAAGCGCGAGCAATTGACTCCCAGGGGGAGAAGCCCAATCTCTCCTCCGAGGGATTTGTTTAGGATGACCGCCATGAACGCCAAATCCATGATCCGGGCCGGCCTGCTGACGACGATCCTGCTGGCCGCCGCCGCCCCGGCCCTGGCCGATCCGGCCGCCAAGGACGCCGCCCCGCGCGCCGCGCGGTCGTGCTTCTATCTGTCCGACTGGGACGGCTGGAGCGCGCCCAACAAGGACACCCTGTACCTGAAGGTGCGCAATCGCGACGTCTATCGGGTGGACCTGTCGCACGGCACCAACCAGCTGACCTCGCCGGGCGTGCACCTGGTCTCGGTGGTGCGCGGCGTCGACTCGGTCTGCGCGCCGCTGGACCTGGACCTGCGGGTGTCGGACGGCTTCGGCATGGACATGCCGATCCGCGCCAAGACCATCACCAAGCTGACCCGCGAAGAGATCGCGGCGATTCCGAAGAAGGACCGGCCTTAGCGCTCTCAACGTTTGCTGACAGGGACATGCACTTGTGCGTGTCCCCAAACCTTGAGGGCCTGGATGGGGACACGCACAAGTGCATGTCCCCAGGCGAAAGCGCCCCTACCCCTCCGCCGCCGCCTCGATCAGCGCCACCACCATCGCGTTGACCGGCGTGGCGATCCCATGCCGCGCGCCTAGGCGGACGATCACGCCGTTGCGAGCGTCCAGTTCCATGGGGCGACCGGCGGCGCGGTCGGCGTGCAGGGAATTGACGCCGTCGGCGGGGCCTGAGCGATAGCCTGCCACCACGGTGTCAGGCAGGTCGTCGGGCAGATCCGCCCCCTCGGCCCGGCCCACCGCCACGCATTCCCCGACCAAGGCCCGCATGATGTCGGCGATCGGTTCGCGGCGGGCCACGCCCGACGGCCGCAGGGTCAGGGCGTTGACCGCGCCCGCGCAGTTGAGGGCCAGCTTCTTCCAGGCCGCGGTCGTGAAGTCCGGCGTGGTCGAGACACCGATCGGCGTGTGAGCGAACAGGGCGACGAAGGCGTCTCCCGCCGCGCCCGCTGGAACCAGGATCGAGCCGTCGCGGCGCTGACGCACCCGGCCGGGCGCCGAGCGCTCGGCGGGGATGTCGACCACGGCCGGGGTGATCCGCTCCGCCTCCACGTACGGCGTGAAACGCGCCACGTGCTCGACGCCATTTTGCAAGACCGCCACCCGCGTTGCGGACCCGACCAGCCGGGCCAGCCAGGCGCCGGTGGCGGCCGCGTCATAGGTCTTGGTGGTGACGATCGCCCAGTCGACGGGCGAGGCCTGATCCGGCGACGTGAGCACGCGCGGCGTCGCCGTCAGCGGACCGTCGGGGGTCTCGACCTCCAGCCAGTCGAAGGCGGTGCGGGCGCAGACCTCGACGTCGAGCGCCGTGTTCTGGGCCAGCCAGGCCGCGACCGTGGCGCCCACGGCGCCGGGGCCGATCACCGCTATCCGCGTCATTCCAATGCTCCAGACAAAGAGACGCCGCCCTCTTTCGAGGGCGGCGGCATGATATCCCCGTTATGCCCTGCTTCTTATTCGGCTGGCAGGGTGTTCTCGGAGCGCTTCTGCAGCATGTTGTCGAAGCTCGACCACACGCCCTCCGCGCCGTGCCATTGGCCCGTGGTGGCGGCCTTGGAGTATTCCGTCGACCGGGCCTCGAAGAAATTGGCGTGCTCGACGCCCGACAGCAGCGACTGCAGCCAGGGCAGCGGGTTTTCCTTGATGCCGTAGACTTCCGGCAGGTGCAGCTGGCGCAGGCGCCAGTCGGCGATGAAGCGGATATATTGCTTGATGTCGTGCGGGGTCATGCCCTGGATCTCGCCGGCCTCGAAGGCCAGGTCGATGAAGGCGTCCTCCATGATCACCACGCTCTTGCAGCACTCGACGATGTCGGCGGCCACCTCGGGGGTGACGCACTTCGTCTCGGCGTTGAACGCGTGGTACAGCTTGATGATGCCTTCGCAGTGCAGGCTCTCGTCGCGGATCGACCACGAGACGATCTGGCCCATGCCCTTCATCTTGTTGAAGCGCGGGAAGTTCATCAGCATCGCGAAGCTGGCGAACAGCTGAAGACCCTCGGTGAAGCCGCCGAACATGGCCAGGGTGCGGGCGATGTCGGCATTGGTCTCGACGCCGAACTTCTGCATGAAGTCGTGCTTGTCGCGCATGGCCTGGTATTCCATGAACGCGCCGAATTCGCTCTCCGGCATGCCGATGGTTTCCAGCAGCAGGGCGTAGGCCGCGATATGGATGGTCTCCATATTGGCGAACGACGACAGCATCATCTTCACTTCAGTGGGTTTGAAAACCCGGCCGTAGCGTTCCATGTAGTTGTCGGCGACCTCGATGTCGCTCTGAGTAAAGAAGCGGAAGATCTGCGTCAGCAGGTTCCGCTCCTTGTCATTGAGCTTGACGGCCCAGTCCTTGAGGTCCTCGCCCAGCGGCACCTCTTCGGGCATCCAGTGGACCTGCTGCTGCTTCTTCCAGAACTCGTGGGCCCACGGATAGCGGAACGGCTTGTAGGCGGCGGAGGGGGTCAGGAGGCCGGGGAGGTTAGCGGGCTTGGCGGACATCGAGGAACCCCTGGGACGAGAATCGGTAGAACGGACTAGGATAACGTACGTTAGCATTTAGCCAGACGCACGCCCCTCCTGTCCACTAGATGTAGTGTGACCAGGGGTCGCATCCACAACATAGAGCTCTGCCTGTGGAAAAGCCATTTACCCTGTTCAGCGCCCTCGGATCGGGCGGCGTGCCCGTCGAGGCGGCGATGACCCTGATCGGCCTGCCTTACGAAATCATCGAGGCCCCCACCTGGGAGGGCGCGGCCCAGCAGGACAAGGTCGCCGGCGTCAATCCGCTCCGCCAGATCCCGGCCCTGGTCACCCCCGACGGCGAGACGATCACCGAGAGCGCCGCCATCCTGATCTGGCTGGCCGACCGGTTTCCGGAGGCGTGGCTGGCGCCGGCTTTGGACTCACCGCTGCGGGCGCAGTTCCTGCGCTGGATGATCTTCGTGCCGGCCTCGATCTATTCGCTGTTCTGGATCCGCGATGACCCGTCACGGCTGGGCGGGCCTGATCCGGAGGTCGGCGAGCGGATCAAGGCGGCGACGGCCGACCGGATCGCCGACTGCTGGGCGATGATGGAGAGCCAGCTGACACCGGGTCGCTACCTGCTGGGCGACGAGCTGACGGTGCTGGACCTCTACGTCGCCGTCGTCAGCCGCTGGGGCCCTCGGCGGGAGCGGTTCTACGCGGTGGCGCCGAGGATGAGCGAGGTCGTCCGCCGCGTGGACGCCGACCCGAGACTGGCGGCGTTCTGGGAAGCGCGGTTTCCGTTCGTGGAGGGGTGGGAGAGCTGTGGGGCGGCGGGGTAGGCGCTCCGAACGTTCACTTGCTCAAATAGACATCGGAAATGGTCGCGTCACATTTCGCGATGGCTAGCGAGAGTTGCCCGCCACCGTGGGTGACTTCCAGTTGGCCATTGGGCAGGCTCACCGGCGGACGCCACCGAAAAACGCTCCAGCGCTCCCCCTCGTCCCGCACATCGACCGCTGGGTAGGCTTCACGATCCGCCTGGGGGAAAAAATCCTTCTCCACCGCGAGAAAGATCGTTCGCGCCGTCTCCGCGTTCGCCACCAGCGGCCTGCCTGGCTCGCCCCATCGAACCGGGCACGCCAGAACCTTGGAATCCGCTTGGGCGGACGCCACCCCCAAGGCGGAAGCCACGACCACGAGTGCTAGCGTCGTCGATCTGAAACGGTCGAACATTTGCTAAGCTACCTTAATGCGATCTGGCGGAAGCCCGCATCCGCCCCGGACGCGGCCACGCCTTAAAGCCTTGGTGGAGGGGAACTCTGGGGACCGACCGCGTCAAGGACGGCGGGCAAGGTTTCAAGGCGCGGCCTCGCCTCTGGCGGATGACGTCAGGGGCGCCAACCTAAACCCTCTCCCAGAGGGAGAGGGTTTAGAAGGTCAGCGAGCGCCCAATCCCCGCAGCAAAAACGTCCGCACCTCGGCCGACACCGTCTCGTCCAGCGCCCCCAGCACCCCGCGCGTCTCGACCGGCAGGTGCGCCGCTGGATCGCCGTTGGCTTCGAACACATAGTGCTCGAACAGCGCCCGCCAGGCCTCGCGCTGGGCCGGCGGCAGGTGGCGGACATTGGTCAGAGCGTGGACGAACGCGTCGAACGGCGAGCCCGCCCGGGCGTCGGCCTGGCTCCACCAGTAGTTCACCAGCACGTTGAGCGCCCCGAACGACTGGACGTGATGCCACCACATGGCCGGGATGTAGAGCGCGTCGCCCGGCCCCAGATCGGCGACCTCGGCATGGTCCAGGGCGCGGGCGAAGCGTGGATAACGCTCCAGGTCCGGCGTCTCCAGCGACACCATGCTGATCGGCCGCCCGGCCGGGGTGAAGTCCAGCGGCCCGACATAGAGATTGGCCGTCTGCTCGGGCGGAAACAGCGTGAACCGACGCCGTCCCGCCACGACCACCGCGATGTTGTCGGCCATGTCGTAGTGGGTCTGGGCCGTGGTGGCGTTGCCGAACCACAGGCGCGGCTCGACCGGCACGGCCAGCAGGTCGTGGTCGTTGGCCTCGGCGAAACCCGGCAGCACGCGCGGCGTCGCGGTCGAGCCGACATAGATCGCCGGCGGATCGGCCTGGTCGCCCAGGGCCAGGATCTCGTCGAGGATCGCCGAGATCGCGCCGGGCCGCCGCTCGAAGTTCACCGCCCGCTCGGCGTCGCTGTAGAAGAACCGCCCGCCGATCTCGGGCGGACCGACATAGGCCTCGACCGGCGCGCCATTGTCGAAACCCTTCAGATAGGCCGCGACGGCCGCTCCGCCCTCGCGCCCCGCCCCGACGACCGGCCAGTCGGCCGCGAAACCGCGCAGCACCACGGGACGATAGGCCGGCACGATCTCGGCCCGCAGGGTCTCCCGCGTCACGTTCGAGCGCTCTTGCAGGGGCGGAAAGCTCAGGGTCATGCGGGACTCGGGGCGGGCTTACGGGCGCTCAAGATAGCCCGAAGCGAAGTCGAGCGTGTAGCTGACGCGCCGCGCGATCATGCCCGGCTCGGCGCGGCCCGGAAGGCGGCCGCCACCGCCTCGCGCAGGGGCTTGGGCCGGTAGGCGTCGTCGTACAACGTCGCGCGTTTAGCCAGGCCATCTTCGCGGGGCGTGAAGTTCTGCAGCCACGAATATTTGTCGACCATGCCCCAGGCCAGCACCGCCTTGGTCTGGCGGTAGTCCAGCATCAGGTCCAGATAGGCCTTGGCCACCGCCGCCCCCGCCGCGTCGCGCACGGTGATGTCGGCCGGCAGGTCTCGGTCATTAACGTCGAACTCGGTGATCAGCAGGTCGTAGCCCATGCAGGTGACGTCATCGATGAAGGCCCGCCAGGCCTTCTCCTGCGGCCGCCCCAGGCTGCCCGGAGCGGAGGGGTCCTCGGTCCCCAGGTGGCTCTGGACGCCGAGGGCGTCAACCGGGGTCTCGCGCTTGCGGAAGCCTTCCAGCAGCTTCAACACGCCCGCCCGGTGCGCCTCGTTGCCGGCCTCCCAGCCCATATAGTCGTTATAGACCAGCTGGGTCTTGGGCCCGGCCGCGCGGGCGGCGTGGAAGGCGACGTCGAGGGTTCGCTCAACGCCCATGGCGTCGGAGAGAACCGTATGGCGCGGCGCGCCGTCCTTGGGATCGACGGTCTCGTTGACCACGTCCCACGAGTGGATTTGTGGATAACGCGCCATCACCGTCGTGATGTGGTTGACCAGCAGGGCCTCGGCGTTGGCCGCCGCGGCGGGGCCCTTGCCGAAGTCGTGGGCGTTGAGCCAGGCGGGGAGCCACTTGGGGTGATGCCACAGCAGGGTGTGGCCGCGCAGGGCGATGTCGTGGGCCTGGGCGAACGCGGCGATGCGGTCGGCGCGCTCGAAAGCGAAGGTCTTGGCGTCGGGCCGCAGCACGTACCACTTCAACTCGTTCTCGGGAACCAGCACGCCGCACTCGTCGGCCAGCACCTGGCGGTAACGCGCGTCCTCGAAGGATCCGGTCAGCGAGCCCACGGGACCCGCGCCCACGGCGCTGCCGAATTGCAGACCCTTGGCCTTGGCCAAGGCCGCCAGCGACGACCCCGGGGCTCGCGCCAAAGTCGGCGTCGCGCAAGCCGTGGCGGCGACAGCGGCGGCGGACCCCACGAAGCCTCGCCTGGAAAGCAAAGGTCGGCGGAACATCATGGGAGGAACCCTCTCAAGAACACCGCGCAACGTCGGAAACGTTGCGCGGCGAGTTTTGGGGTAGAAAGCCCCCGCCCCCGAAAGGCCGAAGGAATGCGCCCAGGACGCCCCGGCCGGACAATGCCCGACCGGAGCGCCTCGGGATCTAGAAGCTGGCGCGCAGCACGAAGGTGTAGCGCCGGTCGTTCATGAACCACGAGCGACCCGCCTTGAGCAGTTGGTCGTTCAGGACCTGGGTCGTCTTGGTGACCTCGTTGGTCAGGTTCACACCCTGCACGCCGATCTTCACCTTCGGGTTGATGGTGTAGAACAGCGAGCCGTCCAGCTGGCCGGTGGCCTCGTTCATGATCGGCGCGTAGGGCACGATCACGTCGCGGACCGTCAGCAGGAAGTCCGAACGCCAGTTGTAGGCCAGGCGAGCCGAGATCGGGCCCTTCTCGTAGATGGCCGCGAAGTTGGCGTTGTACTTGGACAGCCCCTGCAGCGGCAGCAGACCGGTATTGACCGTCGAGACCCGGCCGGCGCCGACGTCGGGGTCGGTGGCCGACAGCGTGCTTTGCGGCACGCCCTTGCTGTCGATGTAGCTGAAGTTGGCGTTGATGCCGAACCCGTCCAGTGGCTTGGGCAGGAAGTCATAGAACTGCTGGTAGGCGACCTCGAAGCCCTTGACGTGGGCCTTGACGTCCGAGTTCCCGGGGGTGGTCACCGCGACGGCGAAGGTCGAGCCGTTGTTAGTGAACGGGATCCGCGCGGTGGTGTTGGTGGCGACGTCCCTCAGTTCTTTCCAGAACAGGGCCAGGGTCACCGAGCCGACCGGCGCGAAGTACCATTCGGCCGAACCATCGATGTTGAGCGACTGCGTGGGCTTCAGATACGGGTTGCCGACCGTGACATTGCCGCCGACCACGCCGTTGACGATGCCCGTCGCATTGGTGTCGAGCTTGACGTCGTAATAGTTGCGCGTCAGGCCGACTTCCGGCGGGGTGATCGTCTTGGAGGCGGCGAAGCGAAGTTGCCATCCATCGGCCAAGGCTACCTTCACGTTCAGGCTGGGCAGCCAGTATTCGAACTTGGCGTGGGCGCTTTGCGCGATCGTGGCGCCGTTGGTGAAGTTACGCACGTCCTGGCGGGTCGCCGGCGTAAGGGCGCAGAACGCCGTCGGGTTGAAGGCCGGTTTGGGCGACGGCAGGGCCTGCCACTGTAGGAACGCGTCCGTACACGACTGGTCGGTGGCTTGGGTCACTTTCGGGAAAGTCAGGAAGCCCGTCGCGTCCCGCGTGGTGCTGGTGTAGCGCAGGCCGATATTGCCCGTGACCCGCACGTCGCCCTCGAACTCATGCTTGAAGCGCAGCATGCCGTAGGCCGACTTGGTCTTCTCGTTGATCGGGTTGATTTCACCCGGCAGGAAGGGCGTTCCGGCCACGACGTTACAGCGCTGGGCCAGGGGCACCCAGTTCTGCGGACAACCGCCGGACAGACGGTCGCGCCATTCGTCGCCGATGGCCAGGCCGAACGCCGACATCGCGGCATAGTCCTTGGCCGCGTTGCCCGAATAGAACGGCCGGGCTTCCAGTCCGGTCGGGGCTGGAACCTTGCCACGCATGAAGTCGGTGAACGGATAGAGTTCGGTTTGGGCCACGCTGTTCTGGCCACCCGCGGTGTTCGGGTTGCCATTGACCGGATCGTCCATCCAGACCGGACCCGTGCCGCCCCAGATCTCGCTCATGACACCCCAGTTATAGGTGGAGAACCGGGTGGTCTGGTCACGCTCGGCCCAGCGCACGCCGACCCGCGCCGAGTCCAGCCAGCTGTCTTCGGCGAACCGATAATCGATATCGATCCGGGCGGCGTCCTCCTTGCCCTCGCTCTGCTCGATGTGGTCCATCGCCGAGCGCCAGAAGCTGTTGTACGGGTCCGAGAAGTTGGCATGGGCGGCGCGGTAGTAGGTCGAGCAGCTGCCGCTGGGCGGCGAGCATTGCGGGATCGACGCGCCGCTGGCCGGCGGGATGAAGGTGAAGACCGGCAGGTCCGAACCGTTGAGCTTCAGGTCCAGGTTCTGGAAGCTGGAGGCCCAGACGCCGACGTCCAGGTTGTCGACGCTCGAGTCGACGTGCTGATAGTCGAAGCTGGCGCCCCAGCGGTCGTTCGGCGTCCACTTGAAATTGAAGCCGTAGTCCGAGGTGACGTAGGTCTGTTCGAGGCTGCGGCTGATGTTGTTGCTCTGCAGCCCAACGCTGGGCGTGCGCGGATCCGAACCGTTCTGGTCCGAGCGCCAGCCCTGCGGACCGGTGATGATGCCGTTGGTGAAAATGCCGTTGCTGTCGACGCCGAAGGTCGTGCCGTCGATCGGGCGCGAGTCACCGGCCGCCAACACGTTGTCGGTGGCGATTTCCATCGCGTGCTCGGTCCAGGATTGCTCCGATTCAGACCGCAGGTACTGGAAGGTCGCCAGCATCGTGTCGTCGTTGCTGCGCCATTGAGCGGCGCCCGCATAGCCCTGGCGCTCGCGCTCCGTCTCGGTGCTACGGAAGGCCGCGCCGCGCGGGAACCACACGCCCTTGCCGCCTTGCGGGCAGTCGACGGCCGCCGGGTTGGCGGTCTGGGCGGAGGTGAAGTTGGTGCGGCAGCCGAAGTTCGACACCTGGGTGCCGTCCGAACGGGTGAACAGCTTGGAATCCACGGCGCTTAGCAGGATGCCGAAAGTGCCGCCCTCGGTGTCCCATTGCTGGCTGTAGAGGGCCGAATAGGTCGGGGCCCACTTCTTGGCGAAGTCGCCATAGCTTTCTTCGGCCGAGAACGAGAGCAGGCGCTTCTTGCTGTCGAACGGCAGGCGGGTGCGCAGGTTGACCGTGCCGGAGATGCCGCCTTCGATCATGTCGGCCGAGGGGCTCTTGAACACGTCGACGCCGCCCATCAGCTCGGACGGCACGTCCGCGAAGCTCAGGGCGCGGCCGTTGTTGGCCGAAAAGGTGTCGCGGCCGTTCAGTTCCGACCGCACGAAGTTCAGGCCGCGCACGACGACGCCGCTGCCTTCCGTCGAGAAGTGGTCGGGGTCGATGCCCGCGGAGAAACGGTTGATCGCCACGCCCGGAATGCGCTGCAGCGCTTCGGTGACCGAGCGGTCGGGCAAGGCCCCGATGTCTTCGGCCGTGATCGAGTCGCCGATGATCTCGGAGTTCTGCTTGATCTGCTGCGAGCTTTTCAGGCTTTGACGAATGCTGGTGACGATGACCTCGTCGACCGTGGCGGGTTCATCGGTCTTGACCGGAGCCGTCTGGGCCAGGGCCGGGGTTCCGACCAACATGGCGCTCAGCGCCAGAACCGACGCGCCATACCTGAGTTTTGAAGTTGAAATCCCGCATGCACGCGCGGACGTCCCTTGGACGTGATCCATTTTCGTTCGCCTCCCCGTTTTATCCTTGTGGCAGCCCGTTACCGCTACCATTGGTCATATGTGATCGACCATTGTGGTCAGATGATATGGCAAACCCCGCTTGCGTCAAGGTACCGGTACCTTGATAAATGCAAAGAAATCGAAGACTACTCAAGGAGCTGATTTGTCATAATAATCGCATCGAAGCCCGAGGATACTTCGATCCGTGAACGGTTACCGACAGCGCTGTCCGTCGCAAGCGAAAACACACGTTGTCAGACCACATCCCTTTGGACATCACTGTCTCAGGGGGACAAACCACCGCCCGGAGAAGCGGAGAACGGCCGGCGCGCTGGCCACAGGGGGGAACACCAAGCATGACGGAGTCCGTCATCCGCAATATTCTAATCGTCGGCGGCGGCACGGCTGGCTGGATGACGGCGACGGCCCTGGCGGCCAAGTTGGCCGGACTGTCCATCGCCATCCGCCTGGTCGAGTCGGCCGAGATCGGCACGGTGGGCGTCGGCGAGGCGACGGTGCCGCACATCCGTCATTTCAACACGGCGCTGGGCCTCGACGAGGCCGATTTCATGCGAAAGACCCAGGCAACCTACAAGCTGGGTATCGAGTTCCGCGACTGGGGCCGCCAGGGCGACAGCTACATCCACCCGTTCGGCGCCTATGGCGCGACGATCGGCGGGGTGGGCTTCCACCACCACTGGCTGCGCGCCCGGCAGGGCGGCGACGCGACCCCACTGGAGGTCTATTCGCTACCGATCATGGCGGCGCGCCAGGGCCGGTTCGCCCCGCCCTCCCCCGATCCGCGCTCCGTGGCCTCGACCTATAATTACGCCTACCAGTTCGACGCCGGGCTCTACGCCGCCTATCTGCGCGCCCATGCGGAGGCTCGGGGCGTGGTCCGCACCGAGGGCAAGGTCGCCGACGTGGTCGTGCGCGGCGAGGACGGCTTCATCGAGGCCATCACGATGGAGAACGGCGAGCGCATCGAGGCCGACCTGTTCATCGATTGCTCGGGCTTCCGGGGCTTGCTGATCGAACAGGCCCTGAAGACCGGCTACGAGGACTGGAGCCGCTGGCTGCCCTGCGACCGGGCCGCCGCCGTGCCGTGCGACACGGTCGAGGCCTCGACGCCCTACACCCGCTGCACCGCCGACACCGCCGGCTGGCGCTGGCGCATTCCACTGCAGCACCGGGTCGGCAACGGCTATGTCTATTGCAGCCGATATATCAGCGACGACGCCGCCGCCGCCAAGCTGCTGGCGGGCCTGGAAGGTCCGGCCCAGGCCGAGCCGCGCTTCCTGCGGTTCGTGGCTGGTCGGCGCAAGAAGCAGTGGAGCAAGAACTGCGTGGCCATCGGCCTGGCCAGCGGCTTTCTGGAACCGTTGGAAAGCACCAGTATCCATCTGATCCAGGTCGCCGTGACCACGCTGCTGGAACTGTTCCCCGACAAGTCCTGCGCCCAGGCCGACCAGGACGAGTACAACCGCGTCATGGACCTGGAGTTCGAGCGGATCCGCGACTTCCTGGTGCTGCACTATCACGCCAATCAGCGCACCGGCTCGCCGTTCTGGGACGACCGCCGCAACCTGCCCATCCCCGACAGCCTGGCCTACAAGATGGACCTGTTCCGCGACCGAGGGGTGGTGGTGAAGTACAGAGACGGTTTCTTCCTCGAGCCCAGCTGGCTGGCGGTCTATCTGGGCCAGAACATCGTGCCGGCAACCTATGATCCCGTCAGCGACAGCGTGCCCGACGCCGCCCTGGCCCAACGACTGAAGGCGATCCGCGAGTCCATCTCCGACGCCGTGCGCACCATGCCGAGCCAGGACGACTGGATCGCCCGCTTCTGCGCCGCCGCGCCGGTAGCGGCCGCATGAGCCGCGCGGCCTTGAGCAGCGTCGCCATCCTGGGCGGCGGCGTCGCCGGCTGGATGACCGCCTGCGCCCTGTCGCGCGTTCTGCCCGCCGCCTGCGCGATCCGGGTGATCGAGACGGCCGACGCGGCCCCGCGCGGCGCCCTCTCGACCCTGCCCGCCCTGCGCGGCTTCCACGGCCTGCTGGGCCTGGACGAAGCGGCCCTGATGCGCGCGGCGCATGGGACCTTCAAGCTGGGCTCGCGCTACAGCGGCTGGACGGCCCAAGACCATGTCGAAGGCTTCAGCGACGTCGGCGCCAACCTGGACGGCGTGGCCTTCCATCATCACTGGCTGCGGGCCCGCGAACACGGCGAGGTCGGCCGCTACGAAGACTACAGCCTGGCCGCCGTGGCCGCGCGCCTGGGCCGCTTCGCCCGGCCCAGCGAGGATACGCGCTCGGTGCTGTCGACCCTGTCCTACGGCCTGCACCTCGACGCCGCCGGCTATGTGGCGGCGCTGCGGGCGGCGGCGGGACGCGTGCAGCGCGCGCCTGGCGAGATCTCCGACGTCGCCCTGACCCCGGAGGGGCGGATCGCCGCCGTGGTCCTGGCCGACGGTGAACGGATCGTCGCCGACCTATTCATCGACACCACCCCGGACGGCGCGCTGATCGGCGTCATGCCGGACTCCGCTTGGATCGACGGGTCGGCCAATCTGCCTTGCGACCGCCTGGCGACGATCGAGGTCGCGCCGCGTCCCGCCCCACCGCCCCTGACCGAGGTCGAGGCGGTCGCCGAGGGCTGGCTACGGCGCGCGCCCCTTCGGAACGGCGACGCGGTCACCCTGGCTTTCAACGCCGACCTGACCTCCGACAATGAAGTCCGCGAGATCCTCGGCGAGGCGGCGACGATCTCGCCCTTGCGCCAAGGCCGTCGGGAACGGGTCTGGTCGGGCAACTGTTTGGCCATCGGCCCGGCGGCGGGCCAACTGGAGCCCCTGAACGGCGACGACGCCCAGCGCATCCAGAGCGGCGTAGGCCGGCTGATCGCCCTGCTGCCCACCGCCGACGGCTCGCCCTTGGCGGCCACCGAATATAACCGCCTGATGGCCGAGGAGATGGACCGGGCGCGCGACATGGCGGTGTTCCGCTACGCCGTCGCCAACCGGACCGATCCCGTCTGGACCCTGGCTCGGAAGGCCGCGCCCTCCTCCGCCCTGGCCTATAAGCAAACACAGTTCGAAAGCCGCGGCCGAGTGGTGATGTACGACGAAGAGACCTTCATCGAAGGCGCCTGGATCGGGGCCTTTCTCGGCCACGGGATCCTGCCCCGCCGCCACGACCGCCTGGCCGACCGGATGCCCGCCGACCAGACCCAGGCCGCTCTAACCCGGCTACGCGGCCTGATCCGCCAGGCCGCCCAAACCATGCCAAGCCACGCCGACGCCCTGAAGGACCGCGCATGAACGCTTCTCCCATCCGCAAGGTCCTGATCCTGGGCGGCGGCACGGCCGGTTGGATGACGGCGGCGGCCCTGTCCAAGGTGCTGCGCGGCCAGGTCGAGGTGACGTTGATCGAGTCCGACCAGATCGCCACGGTCGGGGTCGGCGAGGCCACCATCCCGCCGATCCTGACCTTCAACGCCATGCTCGGCATTGACGAACGCGAATTCATGCGGGCCACCAAGGCCAGCTTCAAGCTGGCCATCGAGTTCGTGGACTGGACCCGCCTGGGCGACCGCTACATGCACCCGTTCGGCAATTTCGGCCTGGATATCGAGGCCATCAAGTTCCACCAGATCTGGCGCAAGGTCGCCGATCAGGTCGGGCCGATCGCCGACTTCAACCTGGCCGCCGTCGCCGCGCGCCAGAACCGCTTCGCCATGCCCGCCCCCGATCCGGCCAAGGTGTTGTCGAGCCTGAAATACGCCTTCCACTTCGACGCCGGCCTCTATGCCCGCTTCCTGCGCGGCTTCGCCGAGGCGCGGGGCGTGACGCGGGTCGAGGGCAAGGTCGCCGACGTCGCCTTGCGCGGCGAGGACGGCTTCATCCAGTCGGTGACGCTGGAGGACGGCCGCGCGTTCGAAGCCGATCTGTTCATCGACTGCACGGGCTTCCGCGCCCTGCTGATCGGTCAGGCCCTGGGCGGCGGCTATGTGGACTGGAGCCACTGGCTGCCCAACGACCGCGCCGTGGCCCTGCCCTGCGCGCTGGGCGGCGATGGCCTGACGCCCTTCACCCGGGCCACCGCCGACAAGGCCGGCTGGCGCTGGCGCATCCCGCTGCAGCACCGCATCGGCAACGGCTATGTCTATTCCAGCGCCCACGCCAGCGACGACGAGGCCCTGGCGACCCTGCTGGCGGGGCTGGACGGCGAGGTCCAGGCCGAGCCTAACTTCCTGCGCTTCAAGGCCGGTCGCCGCGACAAGGCCTGGGTCAAGAACTGCGTGGCCATCGGCCTGTCGTCCGGCTTCCTGGAGCCGCTGGAAAGCACCAGCATCCACATGATCCAGGCGGGGATCACCAAGCTGCTGGCCCTGTTCCCGGACAAGAGCTTCGATCCGCTGGAGATCGACGAATATAACCGCCTGACCATCCAGCAGGTCGAGCTGATCCGCGACTTCATCATCCTGCACTACAAGGCCACCGAGCGCTCGGACACGCCCTACTGGGACTATGTCCGGACCATGGAGATCCCCGAGAGTCTCCAGCGCAAGATCGACCTGTTCGCCGGACGCGGCCGCCTGTTCCAGTCCGACTACGACCTGTTCGCCGAGCCCAGCTGGATCGCCGTGCTGATCGGCCAGGGGATCGTGCCGCGCCAGTATGACGCCTTGGTCGACGCCCTGCCCGAGGACGCCCTCGTCCAGCGCCTGAAAAGAATGTCGGCCCTGATTGGCCAGACCGCCCAGGCCATGCCCGACCACCAGGCCTTTATCAGCCGCTATTGCGACGCTGGAGTACCCGCATGACCGACCAACGCCTGCGCAAGATCGTCATCGTCGGCGGCGGCACCGCTGGCTGGATGACGGCCGCGGCGCTCGGCCGCTTCCTCAAGAACGGCTACACGGAGGTGGTCCTGATCGAGTCCGAGGAGATCGGCACGGTGGGGGTCGGCGAGTCGACCATCCCGCAGATCAACATCTTCAACCGCATGCTGGGCCTGGACGAGAACGAGTTCGTCCGGCGCACCAAGGCGACGTTCAAGCTGGCCATCGACTTCGTCGACTGGAAGCAGATCGGCCACCAGTACTACCACCCGTTCGGCCCCTATGGCCGGGACATGGAGGGGGTGTCGTTCCACGCCTACTGGCTGCGGCTGAAGGCCATGGGCGAAGCCGCCGACCTCTCGGAATATTCGCTACAGGCCCTGGCCTCGGCCCAGGGCAAGTTCATGCGGGCCAACGGGCAGTCCAACTCGCCGCTGGGGTCGATCGCCCACGCCTACCATATCGACGCCGGCCTCTATGCCCGCTTCCTGCGCGGCTATGCCGAGGAGCGAGATGTCGTTCGCCAGGAAGGCAAGATCGTCGAGGTCCACCAGCGCGCCGAGGACGGCTTCGTCGAAGCGGTCACCCTGCGGAGCGGCCAGCGGATGGAGGGCGATCTCTTCATCGACTGCTCCGGATTCCGGGGCCTGTTGATCGAGCAGACCCTGAAGACCGGCTTCGAGGACTGGTCGCACTGGTTGCTCAACGACCGCGCCGTGGCCGTGCCCTGCGCCCTGGGCGGTTCGACCGCGCCCGTGACCCGCGCCACCGCCCGCCCGGCCGGCTGGCAATGGCGGATCCCGCTGCAGCACCGCCTGGGCAATGGCTACGCCTTCTCCAGCGAACATATCAGCGAGGACGAGGCCACGGCCTACCTGCTGGCCCATCTCGATGGCGAGCCGCTGATCGACCCGTTCACCTTGCGCTTCAAGGCCGGACGCCGGAAGAAGAGCTGGAACAAGAACGTCGTGGCCATCGGCCTGTCGGCCGGCTTCATGGAACCGCTGGAAAGCCAGAGCATCCACCTGATCCAGGTGGGCATCTCGCGCCTGCTGGCCATGTTCCCCGACCGGCGGTTCGAGCAGCCCGACATCGACCGCTACAACCGGGTCATGCAGTTCGAATACGAGAAGATCCGCGACTTCCTGATCCTGCACTTCAACGCCACCCAACGCAGCGACACGCCCTATTGGGACTATCTGCGAACCATGCCGATCCCGGACTATCTGGCCGACAAGATCGCGGTGTTCGAAAGTCATGGCCGGGTGTTCCGCGAGAACGAGGAGCTGTTCAACGACACCAGCTGGTTCGCGGTGATGATCGGCCAGGGCCTGGAGCCGCGCGGCCACGACCCGATGGCCGATGTCATGCCGGTCGACGAGCTGCGCGCCAAGCTGCGCGACATCCACGCGGTGATCGCCAAGTCGGCGCAAGTGATGCCTGACCATCTGAAGTTCATCGCCGACAACTGCGCGGCTCAATAGGCCCGGCTCCGTTCGCCCGGCAAGGTCGGCGAACGGAGCCGTCGCGGGCGATCCGAGCGATTGGCGAAGACGCCGACAATTGGTCTTACCATTACAGTGAGCTGGCCCCTGTGGCAGGGGTACAGCCGCTTTCCGCGGGTCGAAAAGCCAACGGTGATCGCCGCGCCACACCTCGGCGACAAATGGTCGGACAATGTTATTTACAGAGGTATGACCTCGTTGACTTACGAGGCCTTACCTCGTAACCATCGCTCCTGTGACCGCTACCATACCTCATTGAGCGAGCCGGACTCCGGCCGCCAGCGCGGGTGGGACAAGGCGGCCAGGTAAAGACAAGTGCTCAGAGCACTGAATTCCAGGGGAGAAACATGGTCGCATCCATTCCTTCGCGCGCCTGGCGTCTGGCGCTGATCGGCGCCAGCTGCCTGACCGGCCTCGCCGCCGCGCCCGCCTTCGCCCAAACCGCGCCCGCGCCGGCCGCGAACGCCGACACCGTCGAGGAAGTCGTGGTCACCGGCTTCCGCAAGAGCCTGGCGGACGCCACCAACGCCAAGCGAAATAGCATCGCGTTCGGCGACTCGGTGTTCGCCGAGGACATCGGCAAGTTCCCCGACCTCAACATCGCCGAGTCCCTGAACCGCGTTCCCGGCGTGCAACTGACCCGCGAAATCAACGGCGACGGCCTGAACATCGCCATCCGCGGCCTGGGCACCAACTTTACCAAGATCGTGCTGAACGGCGCCCAGATCGCCGTGGCCTCGTCGGGCCGCACCGACAGCCAGAACCAGAACCGCGAAGTCGACCTCGACCTGTTCCCGACCGAGCTGTTCAGCCGCCTGGACGTCTCCAAGTCGCCGATGCCCAGCCAGGTCGAAGGCGGCGTGGCCGGCGTGGTCAACATGCGCAGCGCCCGGGCTCTGGACCGGCCCGGCGCGCACCTGACCTACGGCGTGCAGGGCAGCTACCAGGACTCCGCCGGCAAATGGAGCCCGCGCGGCTCGGTGCTGGGCAGCTACAGCTGGGATACGGGAGCCGGCGAGTTCGGCCTGCTGGCCGGCTATGCCGGCGTGCGCGCCAAGAGCACGACCGAAGGCTTCGAGACCATCGGCTGGACCAACGCCAGCACCGGCGGCTCCAGCAACTTCGCCTGCGGCGGCTGCAATTCGACCTTCGGCGGCAACGGCTTCACCTGGGCCCCGACCGTTCCGACGGGCGCCGGCAACGGCCTGACCCCGGGCGCGACGGTCAATGACGCCTTCCTGCAAGCCAACAATCCCGGCACGACCCTGCAGCAGATCAGTGACGGCCTGCTGCCGCGCCTGGGCCGCACCTCCTACAGCTCGGGCACGCGCAAGCGTGACTCGGTGCTGTTCTCGGCCGAGTGGAAACCCAACGACAAGGGCGATTTCTATTTCGACGTCCTGTGGGGCCAGACCGCCAAGGACTTCGACCGGATCGACATGGACTGGGTCGTCCGCAACTCCAACTTCATGGTTCCGCTGAACATGAAGGTCGACGCCAACAACGTCGTCACCAGCGGTACGTTCGCCAACGCCCAGTTCTTCCTGGAGGCTCGCCCCTACAAGGAAGACACCGACTTCTACAACATCAATCCGGGCGGAACCTGGTGGTTCAACGACCATCTGAAGCTGGAAGGCCAGGCCAATCTGAGCCGCAGCGTGTTCTTTCGCGAAGCTCCGACCATCCTGATCAACACGCCGCTCAACAACGGCCTGACGGTGACCTACGACAACGGCGGCGGCGACTTCCCCAGCATCAAGTCGGGCGCCAATCTGAACGATCCGAACCTGGGCTGGACCTTCGTCGGCGGTCGCGTGAACATCCAGAACGAGAAGCGCGTCACCTCCAACAAGGGCACGCACTGGGATCTGACCTGGGGCGACGCCGAGAACTACCTGAAGTTCGGCGTGGCCTATGACGACATCAAGCGCAGCATCACCGCGCTGGACAACAGCGACCGCTGGCAACAGATCACCTGCGGTGGCGGCGGCACGTATCTGCCGCGTCCGAACGCCCAACCGGCCTGCACCGGCGGCGCGGGTTCGGCGATCACCAACGCGCAGCTGGCCAGCTATCTGCTGCCTGGCCCGGCCGGCTTCATCACGGTCGACTACGACAAGTTCAAAGCCGCGACCAACTACGCCGCGCTCAACGCCACCGCGCCGTTCAGCGGCTCGGCGGCCACCGCCGCCACCTCGGGCGACATCCGGGAGCAGAACACCGGCGGCTATATCGAATTCGGCGCGACCTCGGAAATCATGGATCGCGAACTGCGGTTCAACGGCGGCTTCCGCTACGTGTCGACCGAGCAAGGCATCACCGGTCCGCTATCGCTGACCGATCCGCGCAACAACGCCACCCCGGCGCCCGTGCCGCTCTATCCGGCGATCCTGAGTTTCCAGACCCTGAAGCAGCGCTACGACGCCTACCTGCCCTCGTTCAACGCGGTCTACAAACTGCGCGACAACATCAACCTGCGCATGTCGGCCTCGCGCACCCTGACCCGGCCCAATCCCAGCGCCATGCTGCCGGGCACCTCGTTCAGCGATCCCTCGGCGCAGAGCGCCAGCCAGGGCAATCCGAACCTGGCGCCCTATCTGTCCAACAACTTCGATTTCGGCGGCGAGTGGTACACCGGCGGCGCGGGCTATGTTGGCGTGGCGCTGTTCCAGAAGGCGATCACCGGCTTCACGATCCAAGGCGCCACCACCCTGCCCTTCACCTCGCTGGGCATCCCCTTCGACAGCCTGACGGATCTGCAGAAGACCGCGATCAACAACCGCGGCGGCCCGAACGCCGCGACGGTGACGGTGAGCCAGCAAACCAACGCCGGCGGCACCCTGACCATTCGCGGCTACGAGCTGAACTGGGTCCAGCCGCTGGACTTCCTGATCCCGGGCATCGGCTTCACCGCCAACTATACGCGGATCAACCAGACGGGCAGCGGCGCCGGCGCGCCGACCGTGGCGATCGGCGTGTCGCCCTATACCTACAACCTCACCGGCTACTATGAGGGCCACGGCGCCACGATCCGCCTGTCGTACAATTTCAACGACGCGCAGGTCAGCTCGGGCCCGAACCAGAACAGCGTTCCGACCGCGGTGCTGAAGACCGACCAGCAAAAGCAGATGGACCTGTCGGCCAGCTATCAGCTGCCCTGGAAGAACGCGCCGATGATCACCTTCAACGCGATCAACATCACCGACGAGATCCAGCGGCAGACCTTCCAGTACCCGAACGCCGCCTTCACCTACTACAAGCCCGGCTCGACCTACCTGATCGGTATCCGTGGCCAGTTCTAAAACCTGACGCGTCTCCTTCCTTCCTCGCGTCCCCCAGCGGCGTGTCTTCGGACACGCCGTTTTTTTGTCCGGAGCGCCGCCGAGAAGAGTTGATCAGACGAAATCTTGCGCGCAAAGGTTGCCGAACGATCGCGCAAGTCGAGGGAGCGGCGAGGATGAGACTGGGCATACCCGTCTATGAAAAGGTCGACCTGCTCGACGTCATGGGCCCAATCGAGATGTTCTATTGGGCCGGCCGTAGCAAGCCGCTCGAGACGGTGATCATCTCGCGGGACGGCGGCCCGGTGACCTCGATGAGCGGGGTGCGCTTCGACGCCCAGGCCAGCTTCGACGACGTTCCGACCCTGGACGTGCTGTGGGTGCCGGGCGGTGACCCCGACGCCTTGGGCGCGATCATGCGTGACCCGGACTCGCCCTATCTAAGATACTTGCGCCAGGTCGCGGGCGACGCGACGTGGGTGTGCTCGGTCTGCGAGGGCGCCCTGCTGCTGGCCCAGGCCGGCCTGCTCGATGGCCATCGGGCGACCACCCACTGGGCGTTCGTGGCTTGCCTGCAGAGCTTCTGTGAGATCGATGTCGACACCAGCCATCCGCGCTTCGTGATCTCGGGCAACCGCTTGACCGGCGGCGGCATCTCGTCCGGGCTCGACGAGGCCCTGCAGCTGATCATGATGCTGTTCGACGAGGCGACGGCGACGGGCGTGCAGGTGACCACCCAGTACTTCCCCAACCCTCCAGTGCACGGCGTGATCCCGCCGCCCCCGGCCCCGGCCTGCCCGGTGAAGTGGTAGCTAGTTCCCCGGCGCGTACGGGAAGCTGAGGCGCTCGTAATAGTCCAGCGAATGGGCCGGAGCCGCCTCGCCCGCCGGCAGCGGCATCCGCGAGAACGTCTGGAAATAGGCGATCGAGGCGTCACGCCACCACCGGGCTTCCTTGCGCTGGATGACCAGGAAGTCGGCGACCTGGGCATGACGCTCGGGGTCGACATAGGGCGCGAGATCCGCCCAGGTCTGGCCCATGTCATCCACTGTCGCGACGCCGTGCGAATAGTGCGTCACCAGACCATCCCAGAGGGTCTGGCCCGACTTCAGGCGGTAGTCCCACGGCACGTGGTGGAACCACAGCAGGTCCTTGTCGTCGACCGTCTTCAGGTCCGAGAACCTCTTGGCCACCGCGGGCGCGTACTGGGCCACGGCGTTGCTACCCGTGGCGGTGCGATCAAAGCCGACACCGTCCTTGGCCGCCTTGGCGTAATAGACCGGCGTCCAGTCGGCGCGAGGCCCGCCGCTGTACCAGGGCTGCGGCCCGTAGTGATGGCCATTGCCCATCTGGTGATGCAGGCCCAGCGGGGTCATGTAGTCGACCGCCGCCTCGCGCGAGCCCATCATCATCGCCACGGTCGGCGCGACAAAGCGTGGATCGGTCGAGAACGTCATCTTCGCCCAGTCGGCGGCGATGTCCTTCGTCGAGGCCTCGGGATCCCAGGCCAGACGGCCGAAGACGTACCAGTTGGCCTGGTCGAACTGCGAGCCGCTCCAATCGCGGTCACGGCCGATGTTCGAGACCCCGGCCATCAGGGTCAGGGGTCGGTCGTCCAGTGTGCCGTCCACCACCCTGGCCACGGTCGAGCCCGCGCCATGCGCATGGGTATCGGAATTCAAGGTCTCCTCGTAGAGCGGGCCGAGATAGACCAGGTGCGTGGCGAAGCCGAGGTATTCCTTGGTGATCTGGAACTCCATGCCGAGGTTGGTCCTGGGCATGGCGCCGAACAGCGGATGGAACGGCTCGCGCGGCTGGAAGTCGATCGCCCCGTTCTTGACCTGGACGATGACATTGTCGCGGAACTGGCCATCGAACGGCTTGAACTCGCTGTAGCCCTGCTTGGCGCGGTCGTCGGGCTGCTCGTGCGAATAGACGAAGGCCCGCCACATCACGATCCCGCCGTGCGGCCCAACCGCGTCGGCCAGCATGTTGGCCCCGTCGACATGGGTGCGGCCATAGTCCTGCGGACCCGGCTGGCCCTCGGAATTGGCCTTGACCAGGAAGCCGCCGAAGTCCGGGATGGCCTTGTAGATCTCGTCGGCCTTGGCCTTCCAGAAGGCGCGGACGGCGGGATCCAGCGGATCGGCGGTCTTCAGGCCCCCGATCTCGATCGGGGCCGAGAACCGGGCCGACAGATAGACCTTGATGCCGTAGGGCCGGAACACGTCGGCCAGGGCCGCAGCCTTGGCGATATAGGGCGCGGTCAGGCTGTCGGCCTTGGCGTTGACGTTGTTGAGCACCGTGCCGTTGATGCCGATCGAGGCGTTGGCGCGGGCGTAGTCCGTGTACCGAGGGTCGCGGTAGTCGGGCAGCTTCCACCAGTCCCAGAGCGAGGCGCCGGCATAGCCGCGCTCGACATGGCCATCCAGGTTGTCCCAGTGGTTCAGCAGACGGTGATTGACCTTGGGCGCCGACAGCATGTCGAGCGTGTCGACGCCCTGCCCGGTCTGGACCAGGCGCAGATAGTGGAAGACGCCGTACAGCACGCCGACGTCGCTGTTGGCGGCGATGACCGTGGTCTTGCCGACCGTTCGAATGAGATAGCCCTCGTCCCCCGCGCCCTTCAGCGGCAGATTCAGGGCGGCGATGGCGGGCGAGCCGGACGGTGTGCCCAGCAGGATGATCGGGCTATCAGGGGCCGGCGCGCCGCCGACCAAGCCGCCTAGGCCGCGCTCCAGCTCGGCGCGGGCGACCTTCAGCGTCGGGGTGTCAGCGCTCGGCGCGACCGTCCGGACCACCGGACGCTGGGCCGCCGACAACGGGCGATAGCGCAGCCACAGGTCATAGCCGTCCTCGGCGCGGACAGCCGACGCCGTCATCGTCGCCGCCAACAGCACCGCCGCCAGGCCCAGGCCCCGCATCAAGGTCACAAGACGCATGTTTTCTCCCTGGCGACACCCTGCCGTACGACGCGAGGGGGCGCGACGGTCTTGATCTTGTGATACCGCTACCTTTAGCAAAGGTCGAGACACCAACGCGTCATTGGTCTGACCAATAGGTTGACAACCGTCACGCCTGATTTAGACCAGATACCGCTACCATCCGACTTTTGACGGTCGGGTCAACGAAAGCGTCCCATGCCGAAGATCACCGCCGCCCGTGTCATCGTCACCTGCCCAGGGCGAAATTTCGTCACCCTGAAGATCGAGACCAGCGACGGCGTGTACGGGGTCGGCGACGCCACCCTGAACGGTCGCGAACTGCCGGTGGCCAGCTATCTGACCGACCACGTGATTCCCTGCCTGATCGGCCGCGACGCCCACCAGATCGAGGACATCTGGCAGTACCTCTACAAGGGCGCCTATTGGCGGCGTGGTCCGGTGACCATGGCCGCCATCGCCGCCGTCGACATGGCGCTGTGGGACATCAAGGGCAAGCTCGCCGGCCTGCCGCTGTACCAGCTTCTGGGCGGGGCCTGCCGGACGAGCGTCATGGTCTATGGCCACGCCAACGGCGCGACCATCGAGGAGACCCTGGAGAACGCGGCGATCTACGCATCCAAGGGCTACAAGGCCATCCGCCTGCAGTCCGGCGTGCCAGGCCTGAAGGGCGTCTACGGCGTCTCCAAGGACAAGTTCTTCTACGAGCCGGCCGACGGCGACCTGCCGACCGAGAGCCTGTGGTCGACCGAGAAGTACCTGCGCAGCGCCCCCGGCCTGTTCGAAGCGGCCCGCGAAAAGCTGGGCTGGGATCTGCACCTGCTGCACGACGTCCACCATCGCCTGACCCCGATCGAGGCCGGCCGCCTGGGCAAGGACCTGGAGCCCTATCGCCCGTTCTGGATGGAGGACGCCGTCCCCGCCGAGAACCAGGCCAGCTTCCGCATCATCCGCCAGCACACCACCACACCGCTGGCCGTGGGCGAGATCTTCAACTCGATCTGGGACTGCAAGCAGCTGATCGAGGAACAACTGATCGACTATATCCGCGCCACCGTGGTCCATGCCGGCGGGATCACCCACCTGCGCAAGATCGCCAGCTTCGCCGATCTGCACCACGTGCGCACGGGCTGCCATGGGGCCACCGACCTGTCGCCGATCTCCATGGCCGCCGCCCTGCACTTCGACATGTCGATCCCCAATTTCGGCATCCAGGAATATATGCGCCACACCGAGGCGACCGACGCGGTGTTCCCGCACGCCTATAGTTTCCACGACGGCATGCTGCATCCGGGCGACACGGTCGGCCTGGGCGTCGACATCGACGAGGCCGAAGCCGCCAAGCACCCCTACAAGCGCGCCTACCTGCCCGTTGCTCGCCGCGAGGACGGCTCGATGCACGATTGGTGAGGCTATCGCGACCCCGGCCTCGGCCAGAGCCAAGCTTTGGGAGACCGGTGTCAAAATTGGCCCGCACAGGATAGGTCGGCTATGCTACCGCGACTCTGAGGGGCCCCGCGCCCGCCGCCGAGAAACCGACGAAGACCCATGGCCGAGAACGTCAAGCTCTACCGCAGAATAGCCGACTCGGTCGCCGAAGCGATCGAGAGCGGCCAGTACAAGCTTGGCGATCGCCTGCCCACCGAGCGCGAGCTGGCCGAGCAGTACGGGGTCAGCCGCCCCACCCTGCGCGAAGCGATGATCGCCTTGGAAATGCTGGGCATGATCGAGGCCCGCCACGGCCTGGGCATCTATGTCACCGGCGACGTGCGCCCCGTCACCCCGGCCAGCAGCGAGGCAATCTCCGAGATCGGGGCCTTCGAGCTGATCGAGGCCCGCCGCCTGTTCGAGGGCGAGGCGGCCGCCCTGGCCGCCACCGCCATCACCGACGATCAGATCCTCGAGCTGGAGGCGCTGATGCAGCGCATGGCCCGCGAGGAAGAGATCCAGGGCGAGGACGCCGACCGCGAGTTCCACATGGTCATCGCCCGCGCCTCCGGGAACGGCGCGATCATCGCCACCATCGAGAACCTCTGGGAGTGGCGCAACCGCTCGCCCCTGGCCCGCAACATCCTGACCCGCGCCCGCGGCATGGGGCTGGAGCCGCGGATCGTCGAGCACCGTCGGGTGTTCGAGGCTCTCAAGGCCCGCGATCCCGCCGCCGCCCGCCAGGCCATGCGCGACCACCTGGAACGCGTCATCGACCACCTGCTGCACGCCACCGAGACCGAGGCCGTGGAGCGGGCCAAGCAGGAGACCGGCGCGCGACGTTCGGCCATCGCCAAGCGGGTGGCGATCTAGAAATTCCCTTCTCCCCTTGCGGGAGAAGGATCAGGGTCACCCCGTCACCGTCAGCGTCGCCTTCTTCAGATCCACCGAATTGGGCCCTGACAGCAGCGTGAACTTGCCCGGCTCGACCACGCGCTTCATCTCCAGGTTCCACAGCGACAGGTCCAGCGGCGCGACCTCGAAGGTCACCGTCGTCTTGGCGCCGGGAGCCAGGGTCACGCGCTTGAAGTGCTTGAGCTCCAGCACCGGACGGGTCACCGAAGCGGCCTCGTCGTGGATGTAGAGCTGCACCACCTCGTCGCCGGCGACCTTGCCGGTATTGGTGACATCGACCTCGACCTTGACGCTCTCGCCGGCCCCGATCTCGCCCTTGGCCGGGCGCGGCGCCGAGATGTCGAAGGTGGTGTATGAGAGCCCGAAGCCGAACGGATAGAGCGGCGTCGTTTCGCCCAGCAGGTAGCCGCGACGGGCCGTGGGCTTGCGGTTGTAGTAGATCGGCAGCTGGCCCACGTCGCGGGCGATGCTGACCGGCAGCTTGCCGCCCGGATTGGCCCGGCCGAACAGGATGTCGGCGGCGGCGTTGCCGGTCTCCTGGCCCAGGTACCAGCCCTCGACGATCGCGTCGGCCCGCTGGGCCAGCAGGTTGATCGACAGCGGCCGGCCGTTGAGCAGGAACACCACCGTCGGCTTGCCCAGATCGAAGATCGCCTTGGCCAGGTCGTTCTGCTGGCCGATCAGGTCCAGGCTGTCACGGTCACCCAGGTGATTGTCGCCCCAGGCCTCGCGGCTGGTCTGTTCGTTGTCGCCCAGCACCATGACCACGACGTCGGCCTTTTTCGCGACCTCGACCGCCTCGGCGATCAGCTTGGCGTTGATGGCCGGGTCGACCAGCTTGACCTCGTCCTGGGCCCAGATCCGCTTCTCGGTGATCCGCACGGCCTCGGCGTAGTCGAGCGTGAAGCCGCTTTTCTTGGCCTCGGCTGTCAGCCCTTCGTAAATCGACACCACATGGCGCGGCACGTCGCTGTAGCCGCCGATCGGGGTGTCCTTGGCGTGCGTGCCCAGCAGGGCCAGGCGCTTGAACTTGGACGGATCGAGCGGCAGCACGCCCTTGTCGTTCTTCAGCAGCACCACCGCCTTGCGGGCCGCCTCGCGGGCCAGGGCGATGGCGTCCGGCGTCGCGGTCTTGGCGTCGGCGGTCTTCTCGTCGGCATAGGGATTTTCGAACAGCCCGCCCTCGAACTTGACGGACAAGACACGGGCCACGGCCTCGTCGATCGCCGTCTGCTGGACGCGGCCCGACTTCACCAGCTCGGGCAGCAGGGCATAGGCCTGGCCGTCGGGCAGCTCGACATCGACGGTGGCGTTCATCGCCATCACGGCGGCGTCGGCCAGGTTGTCGGTCAGCTTGTGGCGGTCGATCAGTTCGCGGATGGCGAAATAGTCGCTCATCGTCACGCCCTTGAAGCCCCACTCGCCGCGCAGCACGTCGTGCAGCAGCCAGCGGTTGGCGTGCGAGGGCACACCGTCGATCTCGTTGTACGACGGCATCACCGCGCGCACCGGCAGCTCCTTCACCGCCCGTTCGAACGGCGGGAAGAAGTTCTCGCGCAGGGTCCGCTCGGCGATCTGGGCCGGGCCGACATTGGTGCCGTTCTCGGGCTGGCCGTGGCCGGTCATGTGCTTGAGGGTGACGAACACCTTGTCCTTGGCCAGCGGCAGGGTCTTGCCTTGGAAGCCGCGGATCGCCGCCAGGCCGATCTCGGCGCACAGGTGCGGATCCTCGCCATAGGTCTCCTCGATGCGGCCCCAACGCGGGTCGCGGGCCACGTCGACCACGGGGGCCAGGGCGATGTTGGAGCCCCGGGCCCGCATCTCGCGGGCCGCCACGGCGAACGACTTCTCGACGATTTCCGGATCGAAGGTCGAGGCCAGGGCGATGGCCTGTGGGAAGCTGGTGGCGTCGCGCGCGACATAGCCGTGCAGGGCCTCGTCATGCATCAGCATCGGGATGCCGAGGCGCGTCTGCTCCATCGCCCACTTCTGGGCAGCGTTGACGTAGCGGGCGGTCTCCCGGGCGTCGCGGTTGACGCCGTTGGCCTCGGCCCCGGCGGCCGCGCCGACCACGGTCGGCGGCTTGACGCCGCGACGGTCGGACGGTCGCGAGATCTGGCCCAAGCCGTTGGGATAGGCCTCGCTGGCGGCGGCCGGCGAGAACTCGCCGTCGGGGGTCTGGATCTTGGCCTTGGTCAGCCAGATGCCGATCAGCTGGGCGGCCTTCTCCTCCAGCGTCATGCGCGAAAGAAGGTCGCGGACCCGCAGCTCGATCGGCTGGGTCGGGTCCTTGTAGAGGGCTTTCGCGCCATCTTTCGCGGCCGGCGCGGCGGCGCGGGCCAGGGTCGAGGACGCGGCGGCCAGGGCGGCCAGGCTGACGCCGAGCGTGCGGCGGGTGACGGCGGTCTGGCTGCTCATGATCTCTTTCGTTTCCCCACGGATGGAATGACCGTCTTACGATCTGGCGGCGTTGTTCGCCGACGTTGACGACAGTATGGAAGGAGAGGTCAGACCACTCAAGTATTTTATGGTACCGGTCTCATTCGATCGCCTAGGATCTTGCTCAAGGTCGGGGGGCGAACAGACAAGTCCCCTCGTCGGACGGGCTGGAGTAAACATGGATATCGGAAAACGCGCCCTGTTCAGGCTGGCGATCGCTCTTTCGATCGGCGTCGCGCCAATCTCGATCGCCAACGCGGCTGCGACCAAGGCAGCAGAAGCGCGGCGCTGGACCGGCTCCTGGGCCTCGGCCCAGCTGGCGCCGTCCGCCAAGGACGCCCTTCCCGCCGCCGAGCTGACGGACGGCACGTTGCGCCAGACCGTTCGCCTGACCACCGGCGGCGGCAAGATCCGGATGCGGCTGTCCAACGCCTTCGGGACCGAGCCGTTGAAGTTGTCAGGCGTCCACGTCGCCCTGGCCGCCGCCACCGGGTCATCCCGCATCGACCCCGCCACCGATCGCGCCGTGACCTTTTCCGGCCGCGCCGAGGTGACGATCCCGGCCGGCGCCGAATATCTGTCCGACACCATCGACATCGCGGCCGCGCCCCTGGCCCACCTGGCGATCACCCTGCGCTTCGACGGCGCGCCGCCGGCCCAGCAGACCGGGCACACCGGCTCGCGCACCACCTCCTGGTTCGCGGCCGGCGACCAGCTGGCGGCCGCCGACCTGACCGGCGCCAAGTCGATCGACCGCTGGTTCCAGATCTCGGGCGTCGACGTGCTACGGGCCGGCGGGTCCAGCCTGGTGACCTTCGGCGACTCGATCACCGACGGCTACGGCGTCACCCCGAACGGCGACAACCGCTGGCCCGACATCCTGGCCGCCCGGCTGCAGGCCGATCCTCGCACCCGAGGCGTGGGCGTGCTGAACGCCGGCATCGGCGGCAACCGGCTGCTGCTCGACGGCTCGGGCCCCAACGCCATGGCCCGCTTCAATCGCGATGTGCTGAACCAGGCGGGCGTGAAGTACGTGATCCTGCTGGAAGGCGTGAACGACCTGGGCGTCCTGACCCGCGACCAACCGGTCGGTCCCGAGCCCCATGCCGTCCTGGTGGCACGGATGATCGCCTCCTACGAGCAGATGATCCAGCGGGCCCGGGAGCGCGGGATCAAGATCTACGGCGCGACCGTCATGCCCTATGCCGGCTCGGCCTATTACCACCCGGGCGCGGTCAACGAGCAGGACCGCCAGGCCATCAATGCCTGGATCCGCGCGCCCGGCCGCTTCGACGCGGTGATCGACTTCGACAAGCTGATGCGCGACCCGGCCGATCCCAGCAAGCTGTCGCCCGCCCATGACTCCGGCGACGGCCTGCATCCGTCGATCGCCGGCTACAAGGCCATGGGCGACGCCGTGCCGCTGGAACTGTTCGTGCCCTGACGGTTCGTCCCGCAGACCGCGGGGCATGGTCACAACTCCTCATGCGAGCATCGCCTTGATTTAGGCGCGACTTTGAATGACACCGGTTTCCCCAACGTCCGGCACGGGCGAAAAGACTCGATACGAGCGAAAACAGGGAGGGCGCATGGCCCGCGCGAGACAGACGTTCAAGCTGGCGCCGGACGGGCGATCCCAAGTACCTGCCGCCCCTCGGGGCGAGATGGCGCACGGCAAGCCGCGCGGCCTGGACGAGCTCAACAGCGACGCCATCGCCCGCTGAACGCCCCCCTGAACCAACCTGGAGACCCCGGAGCGAACACGCTCCGGGGACGTTGCCCTACCCATGGCCGAAACCCTCACCGTACCCAACGACCTCGTCCAGCGCCTGCGCGCCCGGCTGCCCGCCCTGACCCGCGAGCACCTGTTCGACTGCTACGCGATCAGCGAAACCACCTGGACCAAGCTGCGCGACGGCCGGCCGATCAAGCGCTCGACGCTCGATCGGATCCTGCAGCGCTACGAGCGGCTCATCGCCCGCGCGGCGTGACTCCAGGTCCGTTTCGCGACCTGATTCTCCGAGATTCGTCGGTCGCGCCGTCACGGGCGAACCGTCCGTACGGCGGGCAAGCTTGGCCTTAGCCACGACGACAATCGCGCGACGTGCGGATAAGAGCTTGATAAGACGCCAGCTTTCCGCAATCTGGCGCCCGTCCACCCCGTTCGGACAGGCGCGTTAACCCTTGCCCTCATCATGAGGTGACAAAGCGCGTTTGGCCCGGCAGGGTTGGCTCTCTTTTGATTCCCAGCAGATGAGCTGATTTATGAACGTTTCGGATCTGATCGACGCCGCCGTGGCCGCCGACGACAAGCTGACCAAGGCTCAAGCCAAGGCCATCATCGACGGCGTCTTCAAGTCGCTGACCGACGCCGCCGTGAAGGGCGAAGAAGCCTCGATCCCCGGCTTCGGCAAGTTCAAGGTGCAGGCCAAGCCGGCCCGCACCGGCCGTAACCCCTCGACGGGCGCCGCCATCGAAATCGCCGCCAGCAAGAAGGTCGCGTTCACGCCGGCCAAGCAGCTGAAGGACGCCGTCAACGGCTAATCCACGGCGAGCGGTCGGTCACCCTCACGGGCGGCCGACCGCTCATCCTGGCGCTCTGAAGCGCCCTGCGCATTGACCCTGTCGATGCGGACGTCTGGACGGCCCTCGAGTCACTCGGGCGTCCTACGCGCGGCGGCTCCGCCCCGCTCCCTTTCAGACACATCTGAAGAACTTAACCCGGCCCTACAACGACTCCGTCGCCCGCGTGCGTCCCGACGGACGGCGAAATAGCCTACGCACCGCCGCGGCATGGCTGCGGCCCACCGGCGGCCGGGCGCCCGTCGACAGCACCGCCGTCAGGCCGCCGCCCGGACGTGGCGCCAGCTGGGCGACCCTATCGCGCTGGACCACGGCCGAACGGTGGATGCGCACGAAGGCCGCGGGATCCAACCGCTCGACCAGCCCCCGGATCGAGTCCCGCACCAGATAGCTGCGCGCGCCCACATGCAGGCGGACATAGTCGCGCTCGGCCTCGATCCAGTCGAGGTCGCGCACCAGCACGCGCTGAGCCCCGCCCCGGCCGTCGATCCACAGCTCGGTTTCGAACGGACTGACCTCGCTGCGTCCGCCCTCGGACCTGAGGTCTTGAACAATGGCCCGCAGCTCGCCGATCCGCTGCTCGGCGTCACGCGCCCTGATCTGGGCGCGAGCCCGGGCCAGGGCCTCGGCGACGCGCGGGGCGTCGAACGGCTTGAGCAGATAATCCACCGCCGCCAGGTCGAAGGCCTGGATGGCGTAGCGGTCGAAGGCGGTGGCGAAGATCACCACCGGTCCCTCTGGTCCGGCCAAGGCGCGGGCCACGCTGACCCCGTCGCGACCCGGCATCTTGATGTCGATGATCACCACCTGGGCGGCGGTCTCGCGGGCCAGGCTCAGCGCCTGATCGCCATCAACGGCCGTGGCGACGATCCGCACGTCCTCAACCTCGGACACCAGGCGGCGCAGGCGACGCAGCGCCAGAGGCTCGTCGTCGGCCAGCAGGACGGTCAGGGCCTCTCCCATCACGCCCGCTCCAGCGGCAGGTCCAGCCGCACCTGGAAGCCGCGCGGCTCGCGCGCGCCGCAGGTCAGGGCCGCCCGCTCGCCATAGCGAGTCTCCAGCCGGCGGCGGACGTTCTCCAGCCCCACGCCCAGCCCCGGCGGTCCACCGACCGCCCCGGCGCCGTCGTCGGAGACGGTGATCGACATCACGCCGTCGCGCTGGGCCGCCACCACCTCGATGACGATCGGCTCGCTGGTCCGCGCCAAGCCATGCTTGACGGCGTTCTCGATGATCGGCTGCAGGATCAGGTTGGGAACCAGGGCGTCGGCCAGGGCCTTGGGCGTGCGTTCCACATAACGCAGGCGCTCGCCGAACCGGATCTGCTCGATGGCCACGTACTGGCGCTCGCCGTCCAGTTCCTCGGCCAGGGTGACCATCTCGCGCACGTCGCGCTCCAGCGAGCGGCGCAGGAAACCCGACAGGCCCAGGATCATCTGCTCGGCGCGGTCGTTCTGGCGCTCCATGACCAGGGTCGCCAGGGCGTTGAGGGTGTTGAACAGGAAGTGCGGGCTGATCTGGTAGCGCAGCATGCGGTTCTGGGTCTCGGTGGCCAGCACCCGCGCCGCCTCCAGCTTGAACCGCGCCTCGCGCGCCGCCAGATCCGCGTGCACCGCCATGTAGATCGCCGCCCAGGCCGCGAAGAACCAGAACACGGTCCGGGCGATCAGCATCACCTTCCAGAACGTCGAGTCCGGCCAGCGCGGCAGGATGGCGACATAGACGGTGTAGTCGGCCACGCCGAAGATCAGCGCGCCGATCAGCGACATCCCCGCCACCAGGGCCAGACGGCGGACGATCGGCCAGGCCGCCGTGCGGTCCAGAACCGGGCCCATGGCCTGACACATCAGCGCGCCGATCACGCAGATGATGGCGCGACGCAGCGCGCCATCCCAGAAATGGGGGGCCTGGGCGCTGACCCAGCTGAGGGTCAAGGCGGCATAGGCCAGCAGCCAGACGCCCACCGTGGCGATCAGGATGGTCCGGGTCTGCTGCTGGGCGGCCGGCGTCGACGTCATGGGCCATTGTCGCCGCTGAGCTGGCCCGCGCAAAGCGCCGTTCGTAGACGTAGCGGCGCCGTTGGCAGACGACCGAGCCGCTCGCAGCACGTCGCGGACCCTTGGTCTATCCACGCCTGACAAGACCCCACCAGCGCAACAAGACTAAGGCCTGACTCAACGCTAGCCCAAGACGTCCGCCGGAGGGAGCCCGATGCCCGCGCGTTCCAAGGATATTCCGATGCTGACCCTGCGCGCGCGGATCACCATCGAGGTCTCGGCGCTGGACTATGTCGAGGCGGCCGAGCACCAGCGGCGCGCCGAGGCCCTGTTCGCCGCGGTTAGCGCCGAATATGCCGCGGCGACCTTCTCGTTCCACCACCTGCGCCCCAAGCTGTCCCCCGGCGCTCGGGAGGCCGAACGGTCGCCGAGCGAGCGGCGCCGCTACAAGACCCGTCCCCGCGTCCTGGCGGTCTATCATGACAGCTGAGGTGGTCCGCATCCGCCGCCGCAACGCCGTCCTGGCGACGCTGGAAGCCTTCCGGCGCATCCACCCGCCGATCAGTCTGACCAGCATAAGGGCCTTCCTCTATGTCGCCGAGAATCCCGGCATCAATATCTCGGAACTGGCCCAGGCCTGCGACCTCAGCGACGCTAGCGCCTCGCGCGTGGCCCGGGCCCTGGCCGGTCGCGGCATCGAGCGCCCCCTGCCCCCCTCCCTGGACCTGCTGAGCTGCGTGACCAGCGTCGGCGATCCGCGCGAACGCCTGCTGCGGCTGTCGGCGCGCGGCCAGGCCCTGGTCGCGCGCATCGAACTGCTGATCGCCGCCCAGACGCCCATTGCCCACACGCCGGATCCTGTCCCAGATCAAACGCCCGACACCGAACCCGCCTCCGCGCGCTCCACGCTGTCCAGCCGAGAGAGACCATGGCCCTGACCCTCGCCAAGACCCCGATCGGCCCCGCCGCCGCCGTCCTGGCGGGCGGGCTCACGGCCGCGTTGCTCGACATCATCTACGCCTTCACCTTCTTTGGCCTGAAACTCGGCGCCAGCCCGGTGAAGATCCTGCATTCGATCGCCAGCGGCGTGCTCGGCAAGGCCGCCTATCAGGGCGGCGCCGGCGCGGCGGCCCTGGGCGGGATGCTGCACGTCGGCATCGCCCTGGTCATGGCCCTGGTCTACGTGACCGCCAGCCGGACGCTGCCCGCCCTCAACCGGCGCCCGTGGCTGTGGGGACCGCTCTACGGGGTCGGCTGCTACATGGTGATGAACTATGTGGTGCTGCTGATACGGTTCGGCCCTCGCCCCGCGCCGCACCTGGACGTGCTGATCGGCGGCGTGGCCATCCACATGTTCGGCGTCGGCCTGCCCATCGCCCTGTTCGCGGCCCGCGCGGCGGTTTCCGCCCACGCGCCGGGCCAGACCACCGCGCCCCAGCCGACCGCCTGATCGATCGCCCGATCGGTTGGAGGACGCTCGGCGCGCCCTAGCCTCTTGATCTCGTCCGCCGTTTGGATGACACCGGTTTCCATAACAAGCCCGGCCCGGGCGATGGGAAGGAAACCATGGCCGCCATCGAAGCCCGAAGGACCGCCGCCGCGTCCCTGCTGCTCGCCGCCGGCCTGCTGTCGGGATGCGCCACGTCGACCCTCGCCGCATCCTCTCCTGTCGCTCAAGCCACCCGTGCCCCCTACGGCGTTACCGCCGCCGGCGCGCCGGTCGAGGTCTTCACCCTGAAGAACGACCGCGGCATGACCGTGCGGGTGCTGTCCTATGGCGGGATCATCACCCAGGTCGTCGTCCCCGATCGCGAGGGCCAGGTCGCCAATGTCGTGCTGGAACTGCCGGACCTGAAGGCCTACGAGGCCAAGCCCAATTTCAGCGCCCTGCTGGGTCGGTACGCCAACCGGATCTCTCACGGCGGCTTCACGATCGACGGCGTCCGCCACGACCTGCCCAGCAGCGCCGAGGGCGTCTCCTCGCACGGCGGCGCCACGGGCTTTTCCACGCGTCTGTGGACCGGCACGCCGTTCCAGCGCCACGGCGAGGCGGGCGTGACCCTGGCCTACACCGCCGCCGACGGCGAAGGCGGCTATCCCGGAACCCTGAAGGTCCAGGTGACCTATACGGTGACCCGCAAGAACGTCCTGCGGGTCGCCTACCAGGCCACGACGGACAAGCCGACCGTCATCAATCTCAGCCACCACGTCTATTTCAACCTGGCCGGCGGCGGCGCCGTCTACGACCAGACCGCTCAGGCGCTGGCCACGACCTACACCCCGATCGACGCGCGCAAGCTGCCGACCGGCCAGATCGCCCCGGTGGCGGGTACGGCCCTGGACCTGCGCCGGCCCGTCCGGCTGGGCGACCGCGTCGTCGCCGACGATCCGCAGATCAAGTTCGCCAACGGCTTCGACCACAACTTCGTCATCGACGGCGGCGGGCGCGGCAAGCTGGTCCCGGCCGTCCGCGTGGCCGATCCGGCCAGCGGCCGCACCCTGGAGGTCGCCACCACCCAGCCGGGCGTGCAGCTGTTCACCGCCAACAGCCTGAACGGTTCGCTGAAGGACGCCCAGGGCCGGCCGCTGAACAAGGGCGCGGGCCTGGCAATCGAGACCCAGCACTTCGCCGACAGTCCCAACCACGACAACTTCCCCTCGACCGTGCTGCGGCCGGGACAGGTGTTCCGGGAAACGACGGAGTTTCGGTTCGGGGTGGCGCGGAACTAAGCCGCCGCGCTCTGCCGGAACTCCCTCGGCGACACCCCGTACTGATCCCGGAACGCCCGACTGAAATGGGCCGAGCCGTTGAAGCCCCAGCGGAAACAGATCTCGGAGATCGACAGCCGCGCGTGCTGCGGGCTGCCAAGATCCGTGCGGCAGCGCTCCAGCCGGCGGGTGCGCAGATAGTGGCTGAAGGTCTCGTCGGCGCTGGCGAACAGTTTCTGGACGTAGCGGGGCGAGACGCCCTCCTCGTCCGCCACCCGACGCAGCGACAAGTCCGGATCGGGCAGCAGGGTCTCGATGGTCTGGCACAGGCGCTGCAGGTGGGCGGTCGGCGCGCCGGCCCCCGCGCCCAGGATGTCGCTCGCCGCCCCGCCCTCGACCAGGCAGATGGCCAGGAACTCGGTCAGGGCCAGCTCGACCGGCCGAAGTTGGTCGACGGTCAGGTCCTCCAGACCGTCGGCCGTCGCGCGCAGCAGGCCCGACAGGATATGGGCGACGCCCGTCGCGCACTCCAGCCGTCCGACCCGCAGATTGACCGGGGCAATCAGTCGGTGGTCCAGGGCCACGCGCGGGGCGCGGACGAACATCAGCCGGCAGCGGGTCTCCAGCCGCAGGGCCGCGGCCTGACCGGTCGGGCCATAGGCGATGTCGCCGGGCGCCAGGTCCTCGGCCAGATCGTCGGTGACCAGGGTCGCCTCGCCGCTCAGCAGCACCGCCAGCCAGATCGCCGCCGGCTGACCCGCGCGGCGCCCCGAGATCGCCTGGGCCCCAGCCTCGACCAAGGCGAACTCGATGCCCAGGGGCGAGGTCAGGCAGACCACCGAGGCCGAGGCCGGCTCGGCGTCCGACAGCCCCTCGATCGGCAGACCCAGCCGGCTCATCGCCTCGCGCCAGGCCTCCGCGCGTTCGGCGCGAGGATGGCTGTCGGTGCTGAACGACCAGGCCTTCATGGGCGCCACTAGCCCTTCATCTTGGGGAAGATGTCGCGCGGGATGCGCACGTGGCAGCCCTGTTTGCCGTCGACCACCTGGGTGACGCCGAAGTCGGACGCCACGCTCATCAGCGAATAGGCGTCGTTCTTCGACAACCCGACATGATCGGACAAAAGGGTCAGCATGTTCAGCGAGGCGTCGCGCATGGCGACATTAAGATCCTCGTCGAAGCCATGGACAATCCAGTACTTTGGCGTCTCCAGCAGAGGTCCCGGCGAGACGAAGTCCTTGCGCAGCACGATCTGCATCAGGACGTTCAGCGAGCTCTCGATGGCCGTGCCGGAGATCTCGCCGTCGCCCTGGCTGACGTGCGGGTCGCCGATCGAGAACAGCCCGCCCTCGACCTGGACGGGGTAGTACATCGTCGCCCCCGCCCCGATCCGCCAGTTGTCGATATTGCCGCCGTGGGCGCCGGGCGGGATGGTGCTGACCCGGCCGTCGACGGCGGGCGCCACGCCGGCCGTGCCCAGGTGCGGACGCGCCGCCACCCGCACCCCGCCCAGCGCCGGCTGGCGGTCGCATTCGGGGCAGTTCGTGATCGTGCCGGGGATCAGGTACTTGCCTTCGAAGTCGTAGGCGTAGAGGGCGCTGGCGGTGTTGGTGTTCTGATCCAGCTCGTAGATCGTCACCCGCTCCTTCTCGCCGAACTCCTTGTAGAGATATCCCCAATTGGCCGCGAGGTTGGAGCCGTAGTTGTTGCGCGGGACCATGCGCAGATAGCGCACCTCCAGCACGTCGCCGGGCTTGGCGTCTTCCACATAGATCGGGCCGGTCATGATGTGGACGCCGGGATTGCGGTCGTCCTCCGGGACCTCGGTAAAGATCCGGGTGACCGCCTCGTCCATCATCAGGTCAGGGGCGTCGCCGGCGTGGTGGGTGATGGCCTCGGCGCTGACAAGGTCGCCGCTCTTGATGCGCAGGGACGGTTTGATCGACGGATCGAAATAGCCCCAGTGGATGGTCTGGGGCGTGGCGTTCAGCGTGTGCAGGGCGCCGGGCAGCACGTCGGGACGGGTCTGGCCGGGTTCGCAGATGAAGGGCATCGGGGTCTCTCCGGCTTAGGCCGCGACGGGCGTGGCGAGCGTGACCGAAGTCATGCTCAGCGAGCCGTGCTCGATATGGTCGGGGGCGAAGGTGGCGACGTCGCCCGGCAGGCGCGCGCCCAGCACATAGAGCAGCGGCCAGTAGTGGTCGGGGGTCGGGACCGACTTGGCGGCGTCCTGGCCCAGCGAAGCGAAGTTTACCGCCCGCTCGGGCGCGTCCTCGGCGATAGCCTGCTTGATGTAGTCGTTGAACCGTTGCGACCAGTCATAGGGCGCGCAGTAGCGCTCGCCCCAGTTCATGGCCGGCAGGTTGTGGACGATGTTGCCGGTGCCGACGATCAGCACGCCTTCGTCGCGCAGCGGTGTGAGTCGCTTGGCCAGCTCGAAATGCCATTCCGGCGGCTTGCTCGCATCCATTGAGAGCTGCACCACCGGCACGTCGGCGTCGGGATAGGCTTTGCTCAGCACCGACCAGGTCCCGTGGTCCAGGCCCCAGGCCTGCTGGTCCAGTACAACTGGCCGCGGGGCCAGAAGCGCCGCCACCCGCGCCGCCAACTCGGGCGAACCGGGCGCGGGATACCGCACGTCGAACAGGGCCTGAGGGAACGAGGCCCCGAAGTCGTGGATGGTGCGCGGGGACGTCATGGCGGTGACGCCGACGCCCTGGGTGAGCCAGTGGGCCGAGATGCAGAGGATGGCCTTGGGCTTGCCCAACGCCTGGCCCATCGCCTTCCAGGTCTGAGTGGTGTCGTTGGTCTCAAGGGCGATCATCGGGCTGCCGTGACCGAAGAAGACGACAGGCATACGGGTCATGCGACGACCTCCGGCTGGGTGGCTTTCGTGGCGGCCCAGGCCTTCTGGTAACGCGGCGTGAGCCAGCGGTTGAACTGCACCTGCGCCCCCTCCTGCCACGAGTAGCGACCGCGAACCGCGAACCGCGAGCGCAGGCCGACCTGGACCAGTTCATCGACGTGCATGTCCTGGGCGATGATCTTGCCCGCCGAGGTCATGATCATCTCAAGCCGCTCCTCGAAACCGGGGCTTTCCATCGCGCCGGGAGCCACGAGGATGCCGGTGTCCTGCTCCATGGTCTCGGGGCCGGTGGGGCGCAGGATCAGATAGATGACCATGTCGCTGGTCATCACCAGCGACAGCGTCGGCGGGATATTGGCGAAGGTGGCGCGGTTGCGGTCCTCGTCCGACAGCTTGGGGAAGATCGGCAGCACCGCCTTCTGGGTCGGGTTGAAGCTGGCGTCGGCGTGGGTGGTGCCGTTGTAGCGCAGGAAGCCGGCATCGCCCTCGCCCGCTTCGGGGAAGCTGCACAGCTCGCTGGGAATGAAGTCGTGCAGCGGGCCGCGATGCAGCTTGTTGGCGTGGTAGCCGTCGTTGTTGTTCTCGAACATCACCTTCCAGTTCCAGGCGAACGTCCCGGTCATCGGCGGGCTGAGACCCTCGGCGTTCGAAAGGTCGAAATTGGCGATGGCGCTCTCGACGGCCTCAAGGCGCGGCGCCAGCGGCGGCGCGGCCTCGTCGAAATTGATGAAGATGAACCCCAGCCAGACCTCGACCTTGAAGGTCGGCAGCTTGATGGCCTTCTTGTTGAAGTCGCAGGTGCGCTCCATGGCGGGCGCGTTCACCAGGTCGCCGTTCAGCGAATAGACCCAGTGGTGATAAGGGCAGACGAAGCCGCGAGTGTTGCCCCGCCCCTCGGCCACCAGCATGGCGCGGTGCTGGCAGACGGCCGACATCGCCTTGATCTCGTCCGAGCGGTTCCTGGTGACGATGATCGGCTCGCCGATGATCGTGGTGGTGAAGTAGTCGCCCTGCGCCTTCACCCAATCGACGCGACCCACGCACAGCCATTCGTGATTGAACAGCGCCTCCTTCTCGAAGTCGTAGAAGGCCGCGTCGGTGTAGCAGGCCGGCGGCAGGGTCTCGGCCGCGTCGACGTCGAGCATCGAGCGCGACAGGCCGTCGAAGAACGCGTCGTTCAGATAAGGGCCGGGCAGATGGGGAGTGGGCGTGAGGCCCATGGCGGCTGCGCTCCTTCGAAAGATCGATACGAAGGCTAGGCGTGGCGCGCCCGTGGGTCTTGCACCAGCGCGCACGATAACTTGGCCACCGCCTGGAGCGCGGGCGGCGTCGCCGGGTTCTCGGGCGGAAATGAGCAAAAGTCGCGCAGGTCGCGCGCATCGCAAACTTTGCAGGACGCGCACGGAAAGGGATCGGGCGCGCTGAGACAAGACGTGGGCCGCGACCCCGCCTAGGTTCGGATTCAGAAAGCTTCCAAAGGACCGCGCCCGTGGACATGACGCTCGCCGACGACCTGACGACCTCGGAACTGAAACCCGGCTTCGGCGCCCGGATCCACGACATCGACCTGTCGGTCGCCTCGGACGCCGAGATCGACAAGGTGGTCGCCGCCTTCCACCACCACGGCGCGGTCGTGGTCCCCGGCCAGGACATGACGCCCGACGACCTGATGCGCTTCATCGGCCGGTTCGGCGATCCCGAGGACCACACCCAGACCCGCTTCACCCTGCCCGGCTATCCGAAGATCTTCATCCTCAGCAACCGGGTCGTGGACGGCAAGCCGATCGGCGCCCACAACGACGGCGTCGGCTGGCACACCGACTACAGCTACAAGCCCGAGCCGGTGATGCTGACCATGCTCTATGCGGTGGAGGTGCCCGACGAGGGTTCCGACACCCTGCTGGCCGACGGCTGCGCCGCCTGGAACGCCCTGTCGCCGGAGCGGCAGGCCGAACTGCTGCCGCTGAGCCTGCACCACAGCTACAAGCACTTCATGGCCACCCGGCAGTTTGGCCAGCAGCAGACGCTGTCGCCCGAGCTGGAAGCGGCCAATCCCGATGTCGAGCACCCACTGATCCGCACCCACCCCGCCGACGGCCGCAAGGCGCTGTGGCCCTCGACCGGCACGGTGACCGAGGTGATCGGCAAGCCCGGTCCCGAGGGCCTGGCGATGCTCGATGAGCTGGTCGAGTTCATGACCGGCGACGACTTCGTCTATCGCCACAAGTGGGCCAAGGGCGACCTGCTGATGTGGGACAATCGCTGCACCCTGCACACCGGCACGCTGTACGACGACACCAAGTACTTCCGGACCATGCACCGCCTGTGGGTGAAGGGCGACAAGCCGTATTGACGATGCTCCCCCTCTGGGGGAGCTGTCGCGATGCGACTGAGGGGGCCCGCGCGGCGGTCCCCCTCCGGCCCTCCGGGCCACCTCCCCCAAAGGGGGAGGATCTAGTTCGGGAGTTTCCATGACCAAAACCTGGCTGATCACCGGCGTCTCCGGCGGGCTCGGGCGCGAGATCGCCCTGGCGGCCCTGGCGCGCGGCGACACGGTCGTCGGCACGGTGCGCAAGGCCAAGGACGCCGACGCTTTCGAGCTGCTGGGCGGCCACGCCCTGGTCCTCGACGTCACCGACGAGGCCGCCGTGAAAGCCGGCGCCGCCCAGGCCGAGGCCGTCACCGGCCAGATCGACATCCTGGTCAACAACGCCGGCTACGGCCTGGTCGGGGCGGTCGAGGAGGCCTCGCTCGACGAGGTCCGCGCCCAGTTCGAGACCAATGTCATCGGTCCGCTGGCCCTGCTGAAGGCCGTCCTGCCGGCCATGCGCGCCCGCCGGACCGGGCGGATCATCAATGTCACCTCGGTCTCGGGCCTGGCCGTCTGGGCCGGCACCGGCGTCTATTGCGCCAGCAAATGGGCCCTGGAAGGCCTGACCCAGACCCTGGCCGCCGAAGTCGCCGAGCTCGGAATCAAGGTCACCAATGTCGCTCCCGGCGGCCTGCGCACCAGCTTCTCCTCGGGCTCCAAGGCGATCGTCGCGACCAAGTTCGCCGACTATGACGGCCTGGCGCGCGACGCCGAGCGGATCATGGTCGACCACGCCGGCTCCGAGC
>FTJN01003225.1_pt4 | contig 43373 bp, 37 predicted proteins | sample 1658361 | NCBI WGS metagenome assembly FTJN01 (sample SAMEA3914819, study PRJEB12502) | metagenome | biome: forest; material: soil | place: Canada | collected 2010-06-26 | depth 0.3 m
GGCGATGGCGGTGTTCGCCTTCCTCAGCCAGTGGGTCGGCTCGGCCTGGGCCTATGCCATCGTCGCGGCGACGGCGGCCCTGGTGGTGACGGTCTGGGCGCTGCTGCAGAAGAAGCACATCGCCCGCACCCGCCAGCCGCCGCTGGACCAGCGCCTGCTGGCCATGATGCAGGCCCATCCGACGGCGTCGTTCATGGCCGGCATGGCGGCGGCGACCTTGCTGAAGGGCAAGCCATCGGTGGCGGCGACGCTTTGGGAGGCGCGGAAGGGCAAGCCGAAGTAGGGTGGCTCACGCACTTGCCCCCACCTGACGGCTTCGCCGTCTGTCCGCCCCCATAGGGGGCGGAGCCTTGCACGCGGGAGGCTCTTCCCCCTGTGGGGGAAGACGATCGCGAAGCGATCCGTAGGGGGCAAGTGTTCGCCGCACTACCCCTTCGGCGCCACCCTCAGCACCCGCCCGTCATCCTCGTCCGTCACCAAATACAGCGCCCCGTCCGGTCCCACCTTCACGTCGCGGATCCGGTACCCCAGCTCGGTCAGCAGGCGCTCCTCGCCCACCACCTTGTCGTCCTTCAAGGTCAACCGCACGAGGTAGCCCTTGAGCCCGCCGACAAACAGGCTGCCCTTCCAGGCCGGGAACAGGCCCGCGTTGTAGAACGCCAGGCCCGACGGCGCGATCACCGGGTCCCAGTAATAGACAGGCTGCTCCATGCCCTCGTGCGCGGTGATCCCATCGCCGATCGGCTTGCCCGAATAGTCCTCGCCATAGGTGATGGTGGGCCAGCCATAGTCCTTGCCGGCCTTGGGGATGTTGATCTCGTCGCCGCCCTTGGCGCCGTGTTCGGCGGTCCACAGGGCGCCGGTCCACGGGTTGATCGTCGCGCCCTGGACGTTGCGGTGGCCCTTGGACCAGATTTCCGGCTTGGCCTGCGGATTGCCGACATAGGGATTGTCGGCCGGAATCGAACCGTCGGGGCGGATGCGGATGACCTTGCCCAGGGCCGCGTCCAGGTTCTGGGCCTGCATCCGGCCGGGGATGATCGAGCGCTCGCCGGTGGTGATGAACAGCGCCCCGTCGCGGGCGAAGGCCAGGCGGCCGCCGAAGTGCAGGGGCGAATCCATCGTCGGCATCTGCCGCCAGATCACCTGGACGGCCTCGACCTTGGGCGCCGCGCCTAGCACCAGCTTGCCGCGCGCCGCCGTCGTGCCGTTGCCGCCCTCGCGGGGTTCGGCATAGGTCCAGTAGATCAGGCCGTTCTTCGCGTAGTCCGGGTCCATCGCCACGTCGAACAGCCCGCCCTGGCCTTCCGCGAACACCGGCGGCAAGCCGGCGACGGCGGGCGACAGCTTGCCGTCGGGTCCCAGGATTCGCAGGCGACCGGCCCGTTCGGTGACCAGCTTCGAACCGTCCGGCAGAAAGGTCAGGCTCCAGGGGTGGTCGAGGCCCGTGGCCAGGGTCTCGACGGTGTAGGCGACGCCCAGCTTCTCTTCCGGCGCGCGGGTCTGTTGCGGGAAGGCCGGGGTCTGGCCGTCGGCGTTGGGCGGGGCGGTCTGGACCGGCGGATTGGGCAGGGCCTGCACGCTGTTGGCGGGGCCGCAGGCCGACAGGACGAGCGCGGCGAGGGCGAGGGGGCGAAGACGCATGTGGACTGTCCAGTTTTCCGAAAACAGTGGCGATTGGCCAGATGACTACGTTGTCATCCCTATCCGTCGTTGTCATCCACCCCTTGCTGTCCTCCCGCACAGGCGGGAGCGTTGACTCCCATCCCGCCCCCGACGAAGGTCCGGCCTCGCTGAAGACGGAGCCTGCCTTGACCGCCATCCTGCACGCCATGTTGGGCAAGGGTTTGGGCGGGCTGGAGCAGGTGTACCTCGACTACCAGCCGATCCTCGAGGCCTATGCCGCCCAGCACGGCGGGACCGCCACCGGCGTGGTGCGGTCCGGCGGCAAGGTCGCGGCGCAGGAGGCCGGCCGCATGCCGCCGCTGGCCACCATGCCGGCCTATACCGACTGGGACCCGGTCACCCTGGGCGCGGCGCGCAGGCTGGTCGCGGCCAAGGCCCCCGACCTGATCCTCAGCCACGGCCAGCGCCCGGCCCGCCTGCTGGCCAGGGTCGCGCCGGTCAAGGCGGTGCTGGCGATCTGCGTGCACAAGCCGGCCTTCGACATCGAGACCACCCGCACCCACTATGTCTGCGTGGGGCAGCACCTGGCCGACCTGGCGATCGAACGCGGCGTTCCGGCCCAGCGCGTCCACTTCGTGCCCAACGCCGTCAAGCCGCCGACCGCTCTGGCGTCGCCTTTCAAGGATGGCGCCCGCGCGCCGCGCATCGTCGCCGCCGGCCGGCTGCATCCCAAGAAGGGCTTCGACGTGTTGATCGCGGCCCTGGCCCTGCTGCGCGACCAAGACCAGACCTTCGACTGCGAGATCGCCGGCGAGGGTGACGAGCGCGCCAGGCTGGAAGGTCTGATCGCCCAGCACGGCCTGGAGGGCCGTGTGCGCCTGGTCGGCTGGCGCGCCGACGTCTCGGCCTTCCTGGCCACCGGCGATGTCTTTGCTTTTCCGTCGTACCAGGAGGGTTTTCCGCTGGTGCTGCTGGAGGCCATGGCCGTCGGCCTGCCGGTGGCCTCGGCGGCGATTCCCGGACCCGTGGAGATGATCGACAGCGGCGTCGACGGCGTGCTGGTCCCGCCCGGCGACCCGGCCGCTCTCGCCGGAGCCCTGGCCGGCCTGATCGCCGCGCCGGAAAAGGCCGCGGCCCTGGGGCTCGCCGCCCGCGCCAAGGTGCTGGAAGAGTATGGTCCCGAAAGCCTGAAGCGACGTCTCGACGCGGTGCTCGATCTGATGCTCGGACGGGCTTGAAGCCACCCCCGCTTTGCGCTTATAAGCCCGCCTCCGCTTCGTGCGGCTGGATAGCTCAGATGGTTAGAGCGGTGGATTCATAACCCACAGGTCGGCGGTTCGATCCCGCCTCCAGCTACCACGACGGACGTCCCCTCAAAACCGATACGTCGTCGACAGGATGAACCTGTCCCCGCTGTCGGCATGCCCGTACTCCCCCTGCAAATACACCCGCCGTCCGATCTCGGCGTTGACGCCCACGGTCAGCGAGTGGTCGTCGGTGTTCACCACCCGGGCGTCGTAGCGCACGGACAGGGCGTCGCCGTCCGGGAAGGCGTCGGGGAGGGAGGCCGAGCCGCGCACCTCGGTGTCGAGGCGGAAGTAGTTGATCCCCGCATAGGGCTCCAGCGTGACCTTGTCGCTGACCACCAGGCGCGGGCCGGCGCGCAGGCCCACATTGGTGGACTTGATGTCGGAACGGTCGGTGTCGGCGACGCTGATGGTCCGTGAACCCGTCAGGCCGACGAACCAATGCGGCGAGCCATAGACCAGGGTCGCGCCCAGGGTGGTGGTGGTGTTGTCCAGCGGCGTGGTGAAGTTCAGGTGCTTGATCCCGCACGGATCGGCCGGCCGGCAGATCGGCGGCGGCAGCAGGGCGTCCTGGTCGATGACCACGTCGATGGCGATGTCGCCGTCCACCTTGCCCAGGCTGGCGAAGAGGTTGAGGAACGGAAACACCCAGACGTCGGCCTTGATCTGCACGCTGCGGGTGCTGCCGACATTGTCGAAGGTGACGGGGGCGACGGCGATCAGGGTGGCGTCGGCGGGCGGGGCCTGGCCCTTGGCGATCCGCACCGACAGGTGGTCGCCGAACACGCCTTCCTGGTCGCTCACCGCCACCACGCCGATCCCGTAGGGCAGGGGCAAAGGCGCGCCGCGTTCCAGGGCGGGACCGGCCCACAGCGGAAACATCGGTCGCGAGGGCGAACTCGTCGGAGCCGGCGGCCCGGCGGCCTCCTGGGCGCGGGCGGGCCAGGCCAACGGCGCGGTCAGCAGGAGTCCGAGTGTCAAGAGCAGGCGCCCGAGGCGCGGGCGCGAATCTTCCCTCGAAGGGGGCTTGGGCGGGGTGGGACGCACGCCGCATTGAAGGCGGCTTTCGGGGCGTCCTTAAATCGAGGCGACTCTGGAGACGCGGCGGGGATTCACCGTAGGGGAGCGGTCTGGCGCCACACAGGCCTCGGACAAGGCGGCGGGGCTCAGTCCTGGAAATACCGCTTCGCGCGCCGGCCGCGGCGGCCGGCCCTGCGCAAACGTTTGTTGAGATGCGGCTCAACGCTAGGCCAAGCCAACATGCCCAGCAGGAACACGACAAAGAAAACACTGACGAACTGAATCACACGAACGGCTCCTGGCTGCGAGCGCCTCCTCCCCCATGCCGTTTTGTCATTATGGTTTTGTGTCGGCGTCCCGACCGTCAAGGAACGCCTTGACCAAAATAGGGCTCCTTCACCATGGGCGATACCGTGAGAGGCGAATTTTCCGCGTCCCTTGTCGGATTGCGCGGCCGTTGCCCGTCCTGGGTTCGACGAGGTGCGCGGTCCGATGCTCTATGCCATTCTTTGCTACAGTCTGGAGGACGTGATCGGCGCCTGGACCCCGGCGCGGGACGCCGCCGTGATGGCGCGACTCGGGGCGGTGGAGCGGGACCTGGCCCTGGCCGGCCGGCTGGGACCGGTGGCCCGCCTGCTGCCGACCACCGCCGCCGTCACCCTGCGAAAGGGCCGCGAGGCGATGGTGATCGACGGGCCGTTCGCCGAGACCAAGGAGCAGCTGCTGGGCTTCTATGTCGTCGACTGTGAGGGGCTGGAGGCGGCGATCGACGTGGCGCGGGCCCTGGCCGTCGCCAATCCCGATCGCGGCGCCTATGAAATCCGGCCGGTGGACGTCTATCGTCCCCATGACGTGGCGGGCGCCTTGGCCCGTCCCCGCGCCACGAGAGTCGACGCATGACCCAGATCGCCGACATGGACGCCGCCTGGATCGACGCGGCCTTGACCTCGGCCCGGCCGCGGGCGGTGGCGGCGCTGCTGCGCTATTTCCGCGACCTGGACACCGCCGAGGAGGCTTTCCAGGACGCCTGCCTGCGGGCCTTGAAGGCCTGGCCCAAGAACGGTCCGCCGCGCGATCCCACCGCCTGGCTGATCCTGGTCGGCCGCAACGCCGCCCTGGACGGGGTGCGCAAGCAGAGCAAGTCGTCCCCGCTGCCGGCCGAGGAACTGATCTCCGACCTGGAGGACGCCGAGGCCGCCCTGGTCGACCGGCTGGACGGCGAGCACTATCGCGACGACGTGCTGCGGCTGCTGTTCATCTGCTGCCATCCCGACCTGCCGGCCACCCAGCAGGTCGCGGTGGCCCTGCGCATCGTCTCGGGTCTGTCGGTCCGGCAGATCGCCCGCGCCTTCCTGGTCGGCGAGTCGGCGATGGAGCAGCGGATCACCCGGGCCAAGGCCCGGATCGGCGCCGCCGACGTGCCCTTCGGGGTTCCAGACCTTGAGGAGCGGGCCCAACGGCTGAACGCCGTGGCGGCCATGGTCTATCTGATCTTCAACGAGGGCTATTCGGCCGGCGGCCAGGAGGTTCTGACGCGCGGCTCGCTGTGTGACGAGGCCATCCGGCTGGCGCGGCTGCTGCTGCGCCTGTTCCAGGGCGAGCCGGAGGTCATGGGGCTGACGGCGCTGCTGCTGTTGCAGCACGCCCGAGCCCCGGCCCGGTTCGACGCCGAGGGCGCGGTGGTGTTGCTGGAGGACCAGGACCGGAGCTTATGGAACGGGCGGATGATCGCCGAGGGCCTGGCCCTGATCGACAAGGCCGTGCGTCACCGCCGGCCCGGTCCCTATCTGGTGCAGGCCGCCATCGCCGCCGAGCACGCCCGGGCGGCGCGCGCCGATCAGACGAACTGGGCGCGGATCGACCTGCTGTACGGCGATCTGGAGCAATTGGCGCCGTCGCCGGTGGTCAGCCTGAACCGCGCGGTGGCGGTGTCGAAGACGGCCGGACCCGAGGCGGCCCTGGCGATGATCGAGCCCCTGGCCCCCAAGCTGTCGGGCTATTTCCATTTCTTCGGCCTGAAGGGCGGGCTGCTGTTCCAGCTGGGACGGCGGGAAGAGGCGCGCGTCGCCTTCGACCAGGCCATCGCCCTGGCCAACACCCCGGCCGAGGCCGCCCATATCCGGCTGCATCTGGATCGGCTGATGCTGGACGGCGGGGGCGAGTAGGAGCGTTGGCGAGATGAACCATCATCCTCCCATCTCCGCTCATCCCGGCGAATGCCGGGACCCAGATCCCATAGCGGTGTGGATGATTGGAAGAGCTCAAAGCCCATGGCGTCAGGCCCACCGCCATTCCATCTGGGTCCCGGCATTCGCCGGGATGAGCGGATTGAAAATTGGCAATAAATCCCTGGCCCGTGTCGGATCGCGCGGGCTTCGTCCGTCCTAGCCACAACGCCAACAGGAAGACACGAGCATGACCGACGCCCAGCAACAGATGCCGCCCCTGCCGCCCGTCTCCGGCGGCATCGTGCCCTATCTGAACCCCAGCAACGCCACCCAGGCGGCCGACTTCTATATCAAGGCCTTCGCGGCCGAGGATCTGTACCGCATCCCGCCGGACGAGCAGGGCCGGACCATGCACATCCACCTGCGGATCAACGGCAATTCGCTGATGCTCAGCGACTCCTATCCCGAGCACGGCCACGCCCAGGAAACGCCCGGCGCCTTCATGCTGCACCTGCAGGTCGATGACGTGGACACCTGGTTCGACCGGGCGGTGGCGGCCGGTTGCGAGACCCTGCTGCCCGTGCAGCTGATGTTCTGGGGCGACCGCTACGGCCAGTTGAAGGATCCGTACGGCTTCTCGTGGTCGATCGCCACGACGCCGAAAGCCTGACGACAACGGAGGCGGGGCCATCGCGCCCCGCCCGTCCATCAAGAGGGGAAACCAAATGCTCAAGATCATCGCCATCGTCGTCGTAGTCGCGATCGTCGCCGTGCTCGGCTTCGCGTCGACCAAGCCCAACACCTTCCGGGTCGCCCGCTCGACGGTGATCAAGGCTCCGCCCGAAAAGATCTACGCCCTGATCGAGGACTTCCATCAGTGGCGCGGCTGGTCGCCCTACGAGAACCTCGACCCGGCCATGACCCGCACCTATGGCGGTCCGGCCAGCGGACTGGGATCGACCTATGCCTGGGTGGGTAACGGCAAGGCCGGGGCCGGGCGCATGGAGATCGTCAAGGCGGTCAGCCCCGGCGAACTGAACATGACCCTCGACTTCACCAAGCCGTTCGAAGCCCACCACAAGGCCAGCTTCACTCTGGTTCCCGAGGGCGACACCACCCGCGTCACCTGGGCGATGGAGGGCGCCTCGCCCTTCATGTTCAAGGTGATGAGCCTGGTGTTCAACATGGACAAGATGATCGGCAAGGACTTCGAGACCGGTCTGGCCAGCCTGAAGGTCGAGGCCGAGACCTAGGGGTTATCGACATCCAACATTGGGAAACGAAAACCTCGTCCTTCGACAAGCTCAGGATGAGGTTTTCGACTGGCAGGGCCTGCGCAATGGTCCTCATCCTGAGCTTGTCGAAGGACGAGGACCAAGCACGGCGGCTGAAGTCGATAGGCTCTGGCGCCTACCCCTCCGTCAGGATCAGCACCATCACGCCGTCGGCCGCGCCGTCGTGCAGAATGGGCGCCAGCGACAGTTCGACCGGGCGCTCGTCGCCGGCCTTGACCAGCAGGGCGGCGGTCATCCGCGCGGCCGGACCGCCCTGCAGAACCTTCTCCAGGGCCTGGGTCAGGGGACGGCGATCGGACGGACGGACGATGTCGGTCAGCCGGCAGTCCAGCAATTCGGCGCTGGAAAACCCCGCCAGCCGCAGGAAGTCGTCGTCCATCTCGGCCAGCACGCCGCGGATGTTCAGACGGGCCACGGCCAGCCGGGGCAGGGCGGCGGTCGCCGCCCGCATGGCTCGGGCGTGGCCCAGCCGGCCCCGCAGGCTGTGCTCCTCGGTGCGGTTGACGAACAGGGCCGCCACGCCGCCGGGATAGGGGAAGACCCGCACGCCGTAGCAGCGTCCCGGCTGGACGGTGGAGTCGGCCTCGAACTCGACCGCCTCGCCCGTGCGCAGCACCCGCCGCATCTGCTCGGCGATCACCGCCTGGGGCGCGAGGGGAAACAGCTCGCTCCAGTTGGCCCCAACCAGCTGTCCGGCGCTGCGAGCGGCCAGGGCCTCGAACACCGGATTGACCTTGGTGACGCGCAGGGCGTGATCCAGGGCGATGAACCCTTCGGTGGTGTGCTCGAGCAGCGCCTCGCGACAGGTCTCGGCGGTCTGGTCCCCGAAATTGGCTCCGGCCTCGGGCGCGTCGTTCCAACTGGCGAAGCGCTCGGCTGACAGCAGCACGACCCGGGGCCGACCGTGATGCGTAATGATGACAGGTCCAGTTAGGGCGACGTCTTGCCACTGTCCAAAATTTCGACTGATTTCGCCCGCCGTAACATGGGCGGCAGGAGCAGAATCTTTCATGGCCGCTCCGCAAAATACGGAGAATACGACTTCTCCGGTTTGTCGGGGATCGCGTTCGACGAGAACACTACCTGACTTCAGTCAAAGTACCACCGTGCTGGTTGAGCCGCAATGAACACCCAACGTCGGGGGCGAGACAGGGTGTCGCCGTAAAATACGTAAATTACGTAATTCCTGAATAAACTTAACCGCATCCAAGGGTGGGCGATCCTGACCTCGCAACTTTCGCGTCGGGAGAGCGACAGTGGAACAGGTCAAAGACATTCGGAAGCGGTCGGGCTTCCGCCGTGACGCCTCCGGCGCGGTGGCGGTGGAGTTCGCCTTCCTGGCCCCGATCCTGATCTTCATGATGATGGGGATCACCGGCTATGGCGGCTATTTCTGGATGTCGCACTCGGTGCAGCAGATGGCCAACGACGCCGCGCGTGCCGCTATGCCAGGCCTGACCGTCGCCGAGCGCGCCGGCCTGGCCCAGGCCTCGGTCGCGGCCAGCGCCGGCGACTATGCCCAGCTGAAGGCCAGCAAGGTCACGACCCAGGTGATCGATCACGACGGCCGGATGACGGTCAGGGTCTCGTACAACGCCGCCGACTCCTTCGCTTTCGCGGTGCGCGGCCTGGCGCCGATGCCGTCCGATCAGATCACCCGCCAGGCCTCGGTGCAGCTGGGAGGCTACTGAGCGTCCCATGCGCGGCTTTCGGGGTAAGCGTCTTGCGAGGGCCTTCGCCGGGGATCGGCGCGGCGCGATCTCGGTCATCACCGTGGTGTCGATGACCATGGTGCTGGCCTTGGCCGCCCTGGCCGTCGACACCGGGTCGGTGTTCCTGCAAACCCGACGCCTGCAAGGCGTGGCCGACCTGGCCGCCCTGTCGGCGGCCAACGATATCGGCCGCGCCCAGGTCGCCGCCGACGCCACCGTGGCGGCCAATGCCCAGGGCTGGCGCGCGCCGCTGAATACCAGCGTGACCCTGGGGCGCTACGTGGCGGACTCCGCCACGCCGGTGACCCAACGCTTCCAGCCGGCCGGCGTCGAGCCCGACGCCGTGCGGGTCACGCTCAATGGCGAGGCGGACCTGTTCTTCGGCGCGGCGCTGCTGGGGCGGCCGTCCTTTCCGATCCGCCGTCAGGCCACGGCCGAGCGCGCGGATCTGGCCAGCTTCTCGATCGGTTCGCGCCTGCTCAGCCTGCAGGGCGGGATCGCCAACGCCCTGCTCACCGGCCTGACCGGCAGCCAGGTCAATCTGTCGGTGATGGACTACAACGCCCTGATCGCCTCCGACGTCAGCTTGTTCAGCTATCTGGACGCGGTGGCCACGCGCCTGCATCTGGAGGGCGCGACCTATGACGACATCCTCAAGGCCGACCTGACGACGGGCCAGGCGCTGCAGGCCCTGGCCGACGCCCTGGCGGCGGCGGGCGACAGCCAGGCCGCCGCGGCGACCCGTAGCGTCGCGCTGTCGGCCGGCAACGGCACGAAGGCTCACCTGGACGCCCTGGTCGCGGTCGGCCCCTATGGCGACCAGGATCACGTGTCGGGCGGTTCGCGGGCCTCGGTGGCGCTCAGCGCCATGGACCTGGCCCGGGCGATCCTCCAGGCGGGTCAGGGCGATCGTCAGATCAAGCTGGACCTGGGCGCCACGGTGCCCGGCCTGGCCGATGTCGACGTCTGGCTGGCGATCGGCGAGCCGATGAACGACGCGCCCTACATGACCATCACCCAGGACAAGTCGGTGATCGTGCGCACCGCCCAGGCCCGGCTCTATGTCGACACCAAGCTGCTGGGTTCGGGGCTGCTGGGCGGCCTGGCTCAGATCCGCCTGCCGGTGCTGGTCGAGCTGGCCTCCGGCGAGGCCCGGCTGAAGGCCATCGATTGCGGACACAAGACCACCACCCTGGAGGTCAAGCCCAGCATCGGATCGCTGAAGATCGGCGCCATCGACCTCGACGACCTGGACGCCTTCAAGCAGCCCCTGAGCGTCGACCGCGTCGATCTGGTCAAGGCCCCGCTGTTCAAGGTGTCGGGCAAGTCGGACGTCGCCCTCGGCGGGCTCTCCTGGCAGACGGTGTCGTTCACCGACGCCGACGTGAAGGCCCGCGCGATCAAGACGGTGAAGACCAACGACACCCTGGCGGCGACCACCACCACCCTGCTGACCAACCTGGATCTCGATGTCGACTTCCTCAACGCCCTTCACCTGGGCCTGGGCGACACGGCCATCCTGGCCGCGCTGAAGCCCGTGCTGATGGCCGCGGCGGTTCCGCTGGACGGGGTGATCACTTCGGTGACCGACCTGCTGGGGCTGGGCGTCGGCGAGGCCGATGTGCGGGTAAACGGCCTGCGCTGCGGCGTGGCGGCCCTGGTGGCCTGATGTTTCGATTTTGTGGAGTAGGACGATGAACGCCCTCGACTGGCCCGGCCTGGAATCGCTGGAGTTCGACGCCCCGCAGCGCGCCTTCGGGTGCAAGGGGGATGCGCCGGCCCAGTTGGCCGACAACCCGCTGCTGCACGCGCCGGCGCCGCCGCTGGACGTGCGGGCCCGCGTCCAGGCCCTCTGCGCGCTCTACGCCCACGCCCGCTCGCCGGCCCAGCGCCTGGCCGTGCTGGAACAGCTGGAGGACATGACCCTGGAGACCGCCCACCTGCTGGCGGTGGACCTGCTGCGCAACGGGTGGCGGCCGGATTGAGGGGGCGCTCAGCCCCTCAGCAATCCAAGAACTTCACGTCCGAGGCCGCGTAGCGCATGTCGCTGGGGGTGAAGAGGCTGGACAGGCCCAGCAGGGCCGGGCGCCCGGGCATGCTGAACACGGGCAGGTCGGCCAGATAGGAACTCATCCGGCCCTTTCCGCGGAAGCGACGGACGAAGGCCTCGCGGTCCAACAGGTCGCCGATCGTCTCCAACAGCGGGCTGTTCAGGAACACCCCGCCGCGCGCCGCGAACAGCAGAGCCATGTCGCCGGAGAAGCCGCCGAGCAGGCCGCTGAAGATCGAGATCGCCTCGCGGGCCTGGGCGTCGCCGGCCCGCGCGCGCTCTATGATAACGTTGTCATTTTCGGACACGCAAAGCGGATCTCCATCGCCGACCAGCGCGCAGTGGATATCGCTCAGGCCCTCCTTGGACAGCAAGCGCTCGGCGGCCAGATCGCCGTGACGGGCGCGGACCGCCGAGAAGATCGGGGCCTCGCGGGCCTCGACCGGGCAGAAGTCCATATGGCCGCCCTCGCTGGGCACGGCCAGCCAGCCGTCGCCGCGCAGCGGGGCCAGGCCCGCCACGCCCAGGCCGATATCGGGACCCAGCACGGCGATGGCCGCGCTTCGGGCCGCCTTGCCGGGATGGATGACGCCCAGATCGGCCTCGGCGACCTTCGGCGCGCCCAGGGCGCAGGCGGTGAAGTCATTGACCAGGTGAACCCGGGGCGTGCGCAGGACGGCGCGCAGCCAGGCCAGGGAGAGGCTGAGGCCGGTGCTGGTCAGCACCACGGTCCCGTCGATCTCGGGTCCGGCCGCGCTGAACGCCGCGCCGACCAGCTCGCCCGCGTCCAGCTCGGCCATCACCGCGCGCAGGCCGGCCTCCAGCTCCGGCGCGGTGGCGCCGGGCAGGACGCGGTGCTCGCCGGGCACGTCGCCGGGGCGGGCCAGGGCGACGATCAACTCGCGACCGGTCACGTCGGCCAACAGCACCACGCCGTGGTTCATGGGAGAGTCCTTTTGGTTTCCTCGAAGGCCGGTCTCTCGCCGGCCTGTGGTCATCATAGCGGCAAGCGGGTTACCGCCAAATAACCGCGTTCAGTGGAGCTTCCTCGGGGGCGGTTTCGCCCGCCCAGGAAGGGATTTGCGTGGACAACTTCGCGACGCGACGTGGTCAGCGGCAAATAAACCCTTCCGTTGCACCCCCGATTAAGGTCGCCGCGCGTTGTTAGGCTTATGTCGAAGTTTGGCTCCGGCGGGGCTATCGACCGGCGCGCCGGTCCCCGCGTCCCGATGCAACATGCCGGCAAGGTGCTGTGCGGCGCCTTCGCGTGGGACTGTGTCATCCGCGACCAGTCCTCGACGGGCCTGCGCATCCAGATGCTGTCAGGCGCGACGCCGCCGGGCAGCGTCCAACTGGTCGACCTGGTCAGCGGCTTCGCCCACGACGTGAAGGTGGTTTGGCAGAAGGAACGCGAGTTCGGCCTCAAGCTGATCCGCAGCCACGACCTGCGCGGCCTGGCCCCGGCCTCGGCGCAGACCGCCAAGCGCATGTGGCAGGCCAGCCAGGGTCGGGTCTGGGCGAGCTAGGGAAGCTGCCTCTCGGCAATCTCCCTGATGTGAAGTCCATCGCCCTAACGGTTGTCATCCCGGACGCCTCGTAGAGGCTGTCCGGGACCCAGGGGAACCGCAACGCATTTGCCCAGTCACCTGGGTCCCGGACAAGCGCTGCGCGCTTTCCGGGATGACAACGGGTGGTGCGTGGAGCGGTGACGCGCCCTACGACAGCCGGTCCCTGAACTCCGTATAGTCGAACGCTCGCACCATCCGCAGCGTATCCGTCTCACTGTTCCACAAGGCGATGGCTGGTAGGGGCACGCCGTTGAAGGTGTTGGTCTTGACCATCGAATAGTGGGCCTGGTCGAGGAAGGCGATACGTGAGCCCGGCGTCGGCGTGGTGGCGAACAGGTAGTCGCCGATGATGTCGCCGGCCAGGCACGAGGGGCCGCCGAGCCGGACCGTGACACCCTCTTGGCTCTCGCCCAGCATCGCCGGCCTGTAGGGCGCCTCGATGACGTCGGGCATGTGGCAGGTGGCGGAGATGTCGGTGATGGCGACCGGCAGGCCGTTCTGGAACGTGTCGAGGATCTCGCCGACCAGGATGCCGGCGTCCAGGGCGATGGCCTCGCCGGGTTCGATATAGACCTGCACCCCGTGACGCTGGGCGATCTGGCTCAGCAGGCCCACGAGGCCGTCGATATCGTAGTCGGCGCGGGTGACATGGTGGCCGCCGCCCAGGTTCAGCCATTTCAGGCTGGGCAGCAGGCCTTCGAGCCTGGGCTCCAGCGACGCCCAGATCCGCCGCAGCGGCTCGAACCCCTGTTCGCACAGGGCGTGGACGTGCAGGCCGTCGATCCCCTCCAGGTGCTCGGGTCGCAGTTGCGACACCGGGAAGCCCAATCGCGAGCCTAGCTGGCAGGGGTCGTACTTGGCGACCTCGGCCTCGCTGTGCTCGGGGTTCAGGCGCAGACCGATGTCGAACACCTCGCCCGCCGCGCGCGCCGCCGCGATCAGATCGGCGAACCGCGCGTGCTGGTCGGGCGAGTTGAAGATCACCGAGTCCGATAGCCGCAGGATCTCGGGCAGGTCCTCGCGCTTATAGGCCGGCGAATAGGTGGTCAGGTGGCCGTGATAGTGCTCGCGGGCCAGCCGCGCCTCCCACAGGCCCGAGGCGCAGGTCCCGTCCAGGTGCCGGCCCACCAGGTCGGCCAGCGACCACATCGAGAACGCCTTCAGCGCCAGCAGCACCTTGGCGCCGGCCCGCTGGCCGACGTCCTGGAGCGTCAGCAGATTGCGCCGCACCGCGACCTCGTCGACCACGAAACAGGGCGACGGGACGCGGTTCAGGTCAAAATGCGCGAAGGCGCCGGGATCGCCGGCCTGGGTCTGCATGGGCCGATCAGAAGTCCAGCGGGGCGTCGAGGTCCTGCACCTTCCAGGGCAGGCCGTGCTTGTTCAGCATGTCCATGAACGGGTCGGGATCCAGCTGCTCCATGTTGAACACCCCCGCGCCCTTCCACTGGCCGGTGACCATCAGGGCCGCGCCGATCATGGCCGGCACGCCGGTCGTGTAGCTGACCGCCTGGTTGTTGGTCTCGGCGTAGGCTTCCTCGTGGTCGCAGACGTTGTTGATGTAGACCGTCCGCGCCTTGCCGTCCTTTTCGCCGGTGGCGATCGTGCCGATATTGGTCTTGCCCTTGGTCAACGGACCCAGCGACGAGGGCTCGGGCAGCAGGGCTTTCAGGAACTCGATCGGGATGATCTCGCGGCCCTGGAACATCATCGGCTCGATGCGGGTCATGCCGATATTCTCGAGCACTTCCAGGTGCTTGAGATAGGAGTCGCCGAACGTCATCCAGAAGCGGATGCGGTTGATTTCGGGGTAGAACTTGGCCAGGGATTCCAGCTCCTCATGATACATGAGGTACATGTTCTTGGGCCCGACCTGGTCGAAGTCGAACACCTGCTTGTGGCTGAGCGCCGGCCCTTCGATCCACTGGCCGTTTTCCCAGTGCCGCGACGGCGCGGTCACTTCGCGCAGGTTGATTTCCGGATTGAAATTGGTGGCGAAGGGCAGGCCGGTGTCGCCGCCGTTGCAGTCCAGGATGTCGAGCGTGTCGATCCGGTCCAGCAGATGCTTCTTGGTGTAGGTGGCGAACACCGAGGTCACGCCGGGGTCGAAGCCGCTGCCGAGCAAGGCCATCAGGCCGGCTTCCCTGAAGCGGTCCTGGTAGGCCCACTGCCAGCTATATTCGAACTTGGCCTGGTCGCGCGGCTCGTAGTTGGCGGTGTCCAGATAGTTCACCCCGGCCGCCAGGCAGGCGTCCATGATGTTGAGGTCCTGATAGGGCAGGGCCAGGTTGACCACCAGCACGGGCTTGACCGCCTGGATCATCGCCGTGGTCGCGGCGACATCGTCGGCGTCCAGCGCCGCGGTGTCGATCGTCACGCCGGTGCGCTGCTTCACCGACTCGGCGATCGCGTCGCATTTGGACTTCGTGCGGCTCGCCAGCGTGATGTGCGAGAAGATGTCCTTGTTCATCGCCATCTTGTGGACGGCGACCGAACCGACGCCGCCGGCGCCGATAACCAAAACCCTGCTCATTTGGGCCTCTCCTGACGCCTAAGAAACTCTGGGCAGCCGAACTGCCTGCGATGGGGGGCGGGGGTCATATCACAACGATGGTGGGCTCGCGAACCACCCGCGCGACGAATTGGGTCGCTTTCAAGCAGTCGTTTGCCGCCGCGTCTACCTTGATGGGGTCATATGGACCCTAAACGGGTCCGGGGGCGCGAATAGAACGCGCGAACCCCCAAAACGCGATCGGGCCCCGGCGGGGGATGCCGGAGCCCGAACGTACGCGTTACTGTTCGCCGGTTTTAGGCGGCGGCGCTCTCGGCGCGGGCGGCTTCTTCAGCCATGGCGCGGACCAGGTCGAGGACCTGACGACGCACGCGGCCGCGGCCGATCTTGGGGAACACCTCGGCCAGTTCCAGACCCTCGGGGGTGGTCAGGAATTCCTGCACGATGCGTTCGGCCTGTTGGCCGACCTCGTCGCCGTCCGAACCGTCCATGGGATCGGCCAGGCCGTCGAAGAAGAACGACACCGGGACCTGCAGGGTCTTGGCGATTTCGTACAGCTTGGAGGCGCTCACGCGGTTGGCGCCGCGCTCGTACTTTTGCACCTGCTGGAAGGTGAGGCCCAGCGAATCAGCCAGCTGTTCTTGGCTAACGCCCAGGAGCTTGCGACGCATGCGAACGCGTCCACCAACGTGCAGATCGACGGGATTGGGGCGTCGGCCCTCGGTTTCTTCGCTCAAGTTTCGCCTCCAAAGGTTGTCCAATCACCATGACACGTCCGCAGCGTTGATGAAACGGACAGAGGCAAGGCGCGGCGTTAGGTCGCTGAGGTTTAGCTTATTAACCCCAATGCGACGCTAACGCACGGACCTACACGCTTAGATCGAGGCGATTTCCGGGCAAAATTGTTTCAGTAGAGCTTCAGGGCCTAGGCGTTGAGTCGTTCCGTCGGCGGACGAGCGTCGCGATCGGCCCAGATCCGCCGGGCCTGGCTGGACGTGTCGTTCAGGCGGTACAGGGTTTCGGCGGCCAGGGCCTCGTCGCGGGCCGTGCCCGGATCGAGCTGCGGAATCTGGGCGCGCACCACCTGGCGCTGCACGGCCGCCAGCCCGCCGAACGCCCGCAGGTCGAGTTCGTCGATGTGATAGCCCGCCGTCCCGTCCAGGCCGATCGATTCGCGCACCCGGTCCAGCAGGGCGGTCGACAGGGCGATCTCCGAACCGGCCATCACGCCGAACGCGCAAGGGCGCGGCAGGCCCACCAGCCGGGTGTCGATCGGCGAGTTCATGATCCCGGGATACAGCCGCATGTCGATCATGCCGACGAAGCGCTCGACCCCATTGACCAGGGCCAGCTCCATCGCCGCCGCCCAGACCTCGAACACCCGGGCGCCGCGGCCCGAGTCCTGGTTGGCGTGATAGGCCTCCGTGGTGAACAGGCGCGTGACCTCCCAGACGTCGGGACCCTTCTTGGGCGACTCGCCCGGCGCGATCAGATGGGCGAACTTGTCGGCCAGCCTGCAGCGCTCGTCGGTGGGATGCAGGCGCAGGCCCACCTCCAGCCGCATGGCGTCGTCGAAACCCAGCAGATCGATGGCGCGAGAGTCATCGTGGTCGTCGACCTCGCCGCCATCCAGGACCAGCAGGTCGACCCAGCCGTTCTTCTCGACGCACCGCGCGTGTCGCTGCTCGTGCATGGCCCACGGCTGGGGGCCATAGAGGTGGCGGTTCCGCGACGTGACGATGTGGATCATGGGTCCATCCCCCTCGGTTGGATGGACGGCATTAGGTGACAGGTCTTTCGCGCGGCGCGATAGGCCGAACGGCCTATGGCCGCGTTCGATCGGAGGCGCCGCGGATCTCGCTCAAGCCCTTGCCACCGCGCGCCGACGGGCGGAACATCGGGCCATGGCCACGCACGATCATACGCAACGCTACCGCAGCTTCGCGGCGTTCTACCCGTTCTACCTGACCGAACACGTCAACCACGTCAGCCGGCGGCTGCATGTGATCGGCACGACCTTGGTGATCGCGGCGCTGGTCTGCGGATTCCTGGTCGATTGGCGGTTTTTCGTCGCCGCGCCGGTGGTCGGCTACGGCTTCGCCTGGGTCGGGCATTTCGTGTTCGAGAAGAACCGGCCGGCCACGTTCCAGTATCCGCTCTACAGCCTGGCGGGTGATTTTCGACTGTGGTTCGAGGTGGTGACGGGCAAGCGGCCGTTCTGACGGAACCGGCCCTTCGCTCCTGCGATATTGCGTTGCAGCAAGACCGGGTTCATGATCGCCGGCAACCCATGAGCAAGAATGGGCAAGAACGATAACGGGAAGCGCAGGATGTCAGCCAAGCCGTTCCAGCACGCCCCCGACGCGCCCTGGATCTTCCGCACCTATGCGGGACACTCCACGGCCGAGAAGTCCAACACGCTCTATCGCGCCAACCTGGCCAAGGGTCAGACCGGCCTGTCGGTGGCCTTCGACCTGCCCACCCAGACCGGCTACGACGCCGACCACATCCTGGCGCGCGGCGAAGTCGGCAAGGTCGGGGTGCCGATCGCCCACCTGGGCGACATGCGCCAGTTGTTCGACCAGATCCCGCTGGAGCAGTCCAACACCTCGATGACCATCAACGCCCCGGCCGCCTGGCTGCTGGCGATGTACGTGGCGCTGGGCGACGAGCAGGGGGCCGACCGCAAGCTGTTGCAGGGCACCACCCAGAACGACCTGATCAAGGAATATCTGTCGCGCGGCACCTACATCTTTCCGCCGGAGCCAAGCCTGCGGCTGATCGGCGACATGATCGCCTGGTGCTATATCGAGGTGCCCAAATGGAACCCGATGAACGTCTGCAGCTACCACCTGCAGGAGGCGGGCGCGACGCCGGAGCAGGAGCTGGCCTTCGCCCTGGCCACCGCCATCAGCGTGCTCGACACCGTCCGGGCCGGCGGCCAGGTGCCCGAGGAAGACTTCGAGATCGTCGCCTCGCGGATCAGCTTCTTCGTCAATGCCGGCGTGCGGTTCGTCACCGAGCTGTGCAAGATGCGGGCGTTCACCCGGCTCTGGGACCAGATCCTGCTGGAGCGCTACGGCGTCCAGGACAAGAAGGCCCGGCGCTTCCGCTATGGCGTGCAGGTCAACAGCCTGGGCCTGACCGAGCAGCAGCCCGAGAACAACGTCTACCGCATCCTGATCGAGGCCCTGGCCGTCACGCTCAGCAAGGACGCCCGCTGTCGGGCGCTGCAGCTGCCGGCCTGGAACGAGGCGCTGGGCCTGCCGCGTCCGTTCGACCAGCAGTGGTCGCTGCGCCTGCAACAGGTGTTGGCCTATGAGACCGACCTGCTGGAATACGAGGACCTGTTCGACGGCTCTCACGTGGTCGAGGCCAAGGTCGCCGAACTGTTGAAGGGGGCGCTGGAGCAACTGGGCCTGATCGACGCCATGGGCGGGGCCTCGAGCGCCATCGACTACATGAAGACCGAACTGGTTGGTTCGAACGCCAAGCGCGTGCGCTCGGTCGAGACCGGCGACATGACCGTGGTCGGGGTCAACCGCTGGACCGACACCGAGGCCTCGCCGTTGTCGGCCGGCGAAAGCTCGATCGAGACCGTCGATCCGCGTCTGGAGGCCGGCGTCGTCGAGCGGCTGAAGGCCTGGCGCGCGGCCCGCGATCCGGTCGCCGCCGAGGCGGCCCTGGCCGACCTGAAGGCCGCCGCCGCCGATGGCCGAAATATCATGGAGCCCTCGATTGTCGCCGCCAAGGCCGGGATCACCACCGGCGAGTGGGCCGGGGCCTTGCGCGAGGTGTTCGGCGAGTATCGCGGCCCCACGGGCGTGGCCGTCGTGGTCTCGACCGGCGAGGCCGAGGATGTCGAGGCGGTGAAGGCCGAGGTCGAGCGGGTCTCCCAGGTGCTGGGCCGCACCCTGACCTATCTGGTCGGCAAGCCCGGCCTGGACGGCCACTCCAACGGCGCCGAACAGATCGCCACCCGGGCCCGGGCCGTGGGCATGGAAGTCATCTACGACGGCATCCGCTCGACCCCCGACGAGATCGTCCGCCGCGCCAAGGAAGGACGTGCTCACGTCGTGGGTTTGTCGATCCTGTCGGGCTCGCACCTGGACCTGGTGCAGGAAGTCATCCGCGTGATGCGCGCCGAAGGCCTGGGCCACATCCCCGTGGTCGTGGGCGGCATCATCCCCGACGGCGACGCCCTGATCCTCAAGCAGATGGGCGTGACGCGGATCTACACCCCCAAGGATTTCAAGATCACCGAGATCATGGGGGATGTGGTCAAGCTGGTGGAAGCGGCGGCGCTGGCGGAAGCTTGAGTTCGGGGTGGATACAGCCCTAGACTGTGGGCATGGCGATCTTCGGCGCACGACATACCCCGACCATGATCGAGCGCATCCGCCAAGCGGCGGGATGGGCGCTTGCGCTGACCTTCGCGGCCGGCTGGGTGTTCGTCACAAACGGGAGCGACGCTCCACGCGACGGGATTGGGGATGCCGCGAGTTTCGTGATGCTGCCGGCGTTCGCCGTCATCTGGTTATTGAGCCTTCGCAAGGTGGTTGGCTGGATGGAGTGGCGAAGGCCGGTCCGCAAGGGCGAGTGGCGCACGACGCGGGCCTCCAGTCTGGCCGGTCTGATCTGGCTTTTCTGGTGCCTGGTCTATGTCGCTCAGATCGTGTCCCGCACGGATCAGGCTTGGTCGGCGGGGGATTTGCCAAGGTTCGCCATCGGCGTTGGCCTCGTCACGACGGCGACCGTTTTCCTGCTCGTGAGCGGCTTGCGGCGAGCCCGAACCCGACTGGAGTTGGCGATCGACGACGTAGGTGTCTTCGCAGCGGGATGGGGCGGGGTCGTTCCTTGGAGCGCCATCGATTTCGTCCTCGCGGCGCGACTGGAAGACGACTCGATGCGCTTCGTCCTCAAGCCCGAAGCCTTGGCCGAATTGCCGGACTTCGTGCGCCGTCGGAACGGCTTTCTGGACCTGAATCTGGCGGCGACGTCGCTCACGGCGTCGGCCGCTCTCGAAGCCTTGAGCTCCGCTTACCCCGCCCTTGAAATCCGCCGCTCGCGCTCGGCCGGCCTCGTCCTGCCCGTACGCGGCGCCACCGACATCGTCGAGGCGGATCTCTAGAAGCTGAAGCTGCTGGGGCGTTCGCAAAGTGTGCTAAACTCCGCGCCATGACCCTCGACGACGCCCTCGCCAAGCTGCGCGCGGCCAAGCCGCTGTTGGATCGCTACGGCGTCCAGCGCGTCGGTGTGTTCGGCTCGACGGCGCGGGGCGAGGCCGGGCCGGACAGTGACGTGGACGTGTTGGTGGAGTTCACGCCCGCCACGCTCCCGGGCTTTGGCTTCTTCAGGCTGGAGCGTGACCTGGCGGCTTTATTCGGTCGGCCGGTTGATCTGGTGACGCCCGACGGCCTGCACGATCTGATCCAGGAACGCGTCATGGGCGAAGCCGTCTTTGCGTGATCCGGCCGACAGCCTCTATCTGTCGCGCATGCTCGACGCGATAGGGCGCATTCGGCTCTACACGCGAGGCATGGATCAGGTCGCCTTTCTAGCCGACCCCATGGCCTGCGACGCGGTCGCCATGAACCTGCTGGCCATCGGCGAGAACGCCTCGAAGATTTCGCCCGACGTCCGTGCTCTGGCCCCGGAGGCCGATTGGCGGGACGCGATCAATCTTCGCCACCGCATCGCTCATGGCTATGACGACCTGAGCTTCTCGATCCTGTGGTCGATCGTCGTGGTCGAGCTGGATCCGTTGGCGGCCGCGATAGAGCGCATCACCGCTCCGGAAACCTAGTCCCGTCCCAGCCGCCAAGCCGCCGCCAGGCCCACCAGGGCCAGCGGCACGAACGCCGCGAACAACAACAGCCCATGCGCCTGGCCGCCGTCCAAGGTGACGCCGTGCGCGAAGCCCAGGGCGTTGGCCAGGGCCCCCGCCGCCGCAGCGCCGACCGCGCCGCCGATCAGTTGGGTGGTGGGGACGGCGGCCGAGGCCAGAGGCTGTTCCGCGAGCGGCGCGCCGCCGATCACCCGCTTGGCGAGGAACGCCCAGCAGATGCCGAAGCCGCTGCCCAGTACGACCATCGACAGGGTGATCCCGACCAGCCCGCCGCGCACCATCTCATAGGCGCCCCAGGCGACGCCGGCCGCGATGACCACGGCGCCGATCCGGATGGCCAAGCCCTCGTGCCGGGGCTTCAGCCCCGCCACGACGAACGAGAAAGCCGTCCAGCCGGCCGCGATGGCGCCGATCACATAGCCGCTCAGGAGCGGATCAGCGCCGTGCAGCACCTGGATGAAGGTCGAGCCATAGACCGAGAAGCCGACCGTGGCGGCCTCGCAGAAGAAGATCACCATCAGGCCCAGCCCGGTGGCGGTGGTCAGGTCGCCGGCCGAGCGTGGCAGCAGGCGGTCGCTCGTGCGGCCGTTGACCCACAGCATGGCCGCCATGGCCAGGGCGCCTAGCACCGCGCACACGGCGGCCGTGACCTGGCCCGGCACGACCCCGGCGGCGGCGATCAGGCTCACGCCCAGGGTCAGCAGGGCCAACTGCTGGCGGGGGATGCGCCCGCCGTCCGGCGCCTTGGGAGCGGCCGGCACCATGACCAGCACGGCGCCGACGAAGATCACGGCCTGGACCACGAAGAACCAGAACGCCCCACGCCAGAAGCCCGCCTGCGCGAACAGTCCGCCGCACAGCGGGCCCAGCAGGGTCGCCGCGCCCCACACGCCGGCCACGGCGCCATAGACCCGCGGCCACAGGCTTTCAGGGAACATGGCGCTGATCGCCACATAGCACAGCGAGACGATCGCCCCCGCGCCCAGGCCCTGGACCAGGCGTCCGGCCACGAAGGTCAGGAACTCCGGCGCGCAGGCCCCCATGGCGCAGCCGATGGCGTAGACCACGCCCGCCAGGGCCGTGGCGCGACGCAGGCCGAAACGGATCGACAGCTTGCCCGCGCAGGCTCCGGCCAGGATCGAGCCCAGCAGGAAGGCGGCGATCGACCAGCCGAAATACTGGTAGCCGCCGATCTCCTTGGCGACGCTGGGCATGATGGTGACGGTGACCAGCGTATCGGCCGCGTTCAGCCAGATCCCCAGGCACAGCAGGGCGAAACGCGGGGCCAGTTCGGCGTTCAGCAGGCCGCGCCGGCTGTCGGTGGACGTCATCTAGCGCTCCGGGGGCATCTCCAGGGAGGCGCTAGATGCCCGTTATCAGTCACCGAGCCAAGCTTGCGATGAGGAGGCGTCGCAAGCGTCATGACGGTTGAATCTGTCGCCATGGTCATGCTTGGGTGCAACATTAACCCTTTTCAGGCGCTCCCCCGCCCATGGCTTATCGCGTCCCGCGCCATCCGCGCGTCGAACACCGCACGCGCCACCAGAACAAGCTGGCGGGGCTGACCGCGCTCGTGCTGCTGTGGGTGCTGGTGGCGATCATGGCCCTGCTGGCCGACCGGACGATCGCCCCTCAGCATCTGCCGTGGAAGACGCTCAGCGTGGTCGACCCGGTCGGCATGGCCACGCGGATCAAGGCGGCCCGGGCCGGCAAGGATCCGGCCACCTGCCGGGCGATCCTGCGCAAGGCCGGCCTGACCTATGTCGACCTGCCGGAGAAAACCGACGGCGGCTTCTGCACGGTGCGCGACGCCCTGCTGATCGACAGCGGCATGGCGCCTCTGTCGCCGACGGATGCGCCCATGGTCTGTAAAGAGGCCCTGGCCCTGTCGATCTGGGAGCGCCAGGTGGTGCAGCCGGCCGCCTATGAGGTGTTGGGCCAGGGCGTGGTCAGCCTGGAGCACTACGGCACCTATTCGTGCCGGCGGATGTACGGCAAGGCCGAGGGGCCGGTCAGCGAGCACGCCAGCGCCGACGCCATCGACCTGGCCGGGTTCAAGCTGGCCGACGGCCAGACCGTCTATGTGGCCCGCGACTGGAACGACCCGGGCCCCAAGGGCCAGTTCCTGCGCCGGGTGCGCGACGGGGCCTGCCGGGTGTTCATCACCACGCTCAGCCCCGACTATAATCCCGAGCACCACGACCACTTCCACCTGGACATGCACGGCTGGAACAAGTGCGCTTGATCAACAAATAAACCACTCATCCCGGCATTCGCCGGGATGAGTGGAGTTTAGATTGGGCTCACATCGTCCGCGCCACCTCGGCCATCTGGTCGGCGACGATGCCCCAGCCTTCCTGGAAGCCCATCTGCTCGTGGGTCTTGCGATCCTCCACCGACCAGTGGCGGGCGGTGGCGGTGTAGCGGGTCGTGCCGTCGCCGAGGTCTTCGAACTCGACGATGCCGACCATGAACGGCTTTTGCGAGGGCGCCCAGGCCGAGGTGAAGGCGTCGGTGAAGACGATGCGCTTGTTCGGGACGACCTCGAGATAGATCCCGGGATTGGCCACCTCCTCGCCGTTCGGGCCGTTCATGACGATCAGGCTGGAGCCGCCGGTCCGCACGTCCAGTTCGGCGCGCGAGACGTACCAGGGCTTGGGGCAGAACCATTCGTGCATGCGCTCGGGCGTCGTCCAGCACTTGAACAGCTTGTCGGCGGGAACGTCGATGATGCGGACCAGCGACAGTTCGCGCTCGTCGGCCAGGGAGGGGGCGGGAGAGGGGGCGGCGGTCATGGCGTCTGCTCCTGAAGGCTTGGCGTTGTTGTGCCCGAAGGACGGTCGGGTCGTCTCGGCCCCGACAGCGACGGCGAGAAATTTTGTCGATGCTTGACCCGCTCGGCGCCGTGGGAGCAATGTGCCGTCAATTCAAACAAACGTTTTGAAACCTCTGGGAGCCGCCGTCATGACCAGCCTCTTCGACCTCGCCGGCAAGGTGGCGATTATTACGGGCAGCTCGCGCGGCATCGGCAAGGCCATCGCCGAGCGGATGGCGCAGCAGGGCGCCAAGGTGGTGATCTCCTCGCGCAAGGCCGGGCCCTGCGACGAGGCGGCGGCCGAGATCAACGCTCGGTACGGCGAGGGCAGCGCCATCGCGGTCCCGGCCAACATCGCCTCCAAGGATGACCTTCAGCGCCTGGTCGACGAGACCAAGGCGGCGTTCGGCAAGGTCGACATCTGCGTCTGCAACGCCGCGTCCAACCCCTATTACGGCCCGCTGGCCGGTATCGCCGACGACCAGTTCCGCAAGATCCTCGACAACAACATCATCAGCAATCACTGGCTGATCTCGATGGTCGCTCCGGAAATGCGCGAGCGAAAGGACGGGGCGATCATCATCGTCAGCTCGATCGGCGGCCTGCGCGGCAGCACCACGATCGGGGCCTACAACGTCTCCAAGGCCGCCGACTTCCAGCTGGCCCGCAACCTGGCCCACGAGTTCGGCCCCGACAATGTGCGGGTCAATTGCATCGCGCCGGGCCTGATCAAGACCGACTTCGCCAAGGCCCTGTGGGACGATCCGGCCACCCTGGAGCGGGCGACCAAGGGCGTGCCGCTGCGCCGCATCGGCGAGCCCGACGAGATCGCCGGCGCGGCCGTCTACCTGGCCTCCAAGGCGGGCAGCTTCATGACCGGGCAAGCCCTGGTGGTGGACGGGGGAGCGACGATCTAGGCGGTCGTCAAATCCGCTCATCCCGGTCAAGGGAGCGCCCAAAAGGGGGCGATTTTTCCCGCATGGGCGATGTCTCGCGACTGAACGTCGCGCGACACCGATCTTAACTTTGAATACAGGCCCTTTTCGTACCTTGCCGAGGTTCACCAGGAAACCTCGGCTTGCGGCGCCTCGTACTGTTCCTCGCGGCGATCGCAACCCTGCTGGCCGGGACCTCCGGGCCGGCCTTCGCGCGTTCGCCGCAGTCGGCCAGGCTGGACGCTCTTTATCGCGAGATCAGCCGCGACGACATCCAGCCGCCCGCGCGCGAGAACGAGGATATCGAGCGGGTCGGCCGCCGGGCGCTGAAGCAGCACGGCGAGAAGCGCCTGTATGGCCTGTGGTCGGTGCTCTACGCCTACAAGAGCAACCAGGTGCAGCCGCAGTTCGACGACTGGGTCCGCCGCGTGCGCCACGTGGCCAAGACCGATGACGACGCCGAGCTGCTGAGCCTGGTGGATCTGCTGCAGACCGCCTACCGCCACGAGTCCGGCGGCTTTCGCACCTTCACCGAAGCCGACTGGGTCCGGTACCTGGACCGCTCGGGCCCCAATATCCGGATGATGGCCGCCGTCGAGCGCATCCGCACCCTGGGCCGGTCGGGCCAGTGGGCCGACGCCTCGCGCCTGGCCGCCGATGTGACCGGCCAGATGGAGCGCAAGGGCGAGATCGCCCAGCCGCTACTGGCCGAGGCCCACCAGGTGCATTCCTACACCCTGTCCTATATCGGCGATAAGGAAGGCGCGCTGGACCACATGAGCCAGGCCGCCCGCCTGGACGAGGGCCACGCCTTCTACATGCGCAAGGTCGAGCGCATCTACGACATCGCCTACACGGCCGCCGACGTCGGCGAGCTGGACGCCGCCGAGCACTTCGCCAGCGTGCACCATCACATGACCCAGGCGGCCGGCGACCCGGACCTGAAGACCTGGGATCGCTATCTCTGCGCCCGCATCGCCAATGCGCGCCACGCTCCGAGCCGCGTGCTTCGCTGCCTGGACGAAGGCGCGTTCGAGATCAATCGGCCCACCAACCGCCTGACCGGCCTCAGCCTGCGGCTGCGCGCCCAGGCCCAGGCCGAACTGGGCAGGGCCGCCGCCGCCACGGCCGACCTGCGGGTGTTGCAGTCGATTCCGCTGGAGACCCTCGAGCGCGACCCCCAGGCCGAGCTGCTGCTCAGCGCCTACATCGCCCTGGCCGAGCATCGCGGCGAGGACGCCTTCCGCCTTCTGGACCAGTGGCGCCGGCAGGATCACGAGAAGACCCAGGCGGCCCTGTCGCGCAACGGCGCCCAGATGGCCTCGGCCCTGGAGACCGAGCTGAAGTCCAAGCGCGACGAGAGCCGCCGCCTGACCGCCGAGGTCGAGCTGAACCGCCGCCTGGCCCACGCCTCGATCATCATCGCCATGCTGCTGGGCGTGCTGGTGCTGGGCGGGGTGGGCTGGAGCTTCTATCTGCGCCGGGCGTCGGACCGCCTGAAGGACGCGCGCGGCCGCGCCGAGTCGGCCAACGAGGCCAAGTCGTCGTTCCTGGCGGTGATGAGTCATGAGCTGCGCACACCGCTGAACGGCATGTTGGGCATGGCCCAGGCCCTGCGCGGCGAGGCGCTGAACGCCCGTCAGCGCGAGCAGGTCGAGCTGATGATCGACAGCGGCGACACCCTGCTGGTCCTGCTCAACGACATTCTCGATCTGTCGAAGATCGAGGCCGGCAAGCTGGAGATCGCCCCGACCGCCGGCGAGTTGATGGGCGTTTGCACGCGCCTGGTCGGCGGCTACCAGCCGACGGCCCGCGAGAAGGACGTCGAGCTGACCTTCACCGTGGTCGGTGAGCCGCCGCCGATGCTGCTGTTCGACGCCGTGCGCGTGCGCCAGTGCCTGGCCAACCTGCTGTCCAACGCCCTGAAGTTCACCGTCTCGGGCCGTGTCGACGTGACCCTGGCCCTGGCGCCCGACGCGGCGACCGGGCGGACGGCGGTGACGCTGACCGTGGCCGACACCGGTATCGGCATGAGCGCCGCCACCCTGTCCAAGCTGTTCGGGGCCTTCACCCAGGCCGACGCCTCGACCACCCGCACCTTCGGCGGCACGGGCCTGGGCCTGAACATCACCCGCCGCCTGGCGCAGTTGATGGACGGCGAGATCCAGGTCGACAGTCGCGAGGGCGAGGGCTCGACCTTCACCCTGACCTTCCTGGTCGATGTCGCGGCCGCCGCCGCTATCGACGCCGGGACGCCGGCCTTCGGCGCGGCTAGCGAGGACGACGAACTGCTCTCGCCCCTGCATGGCCGCCGTCTGCTGGTGGTCGACGACCATCCGGTCAATCGCCGGGTCATCAAGCTGTTCCTGGCCCCGTTCGACTGCGACATCGTCGAGGTCGAGAACGGCCGTGAGGCGCTGGACGCGCTGGAGACCGAGCCGTTCGACCTGGTGCTGATGGACGTCAACATGCCGGTGATGGACGGCCTGGAAGCTACCCGCCGCCTGCGCCGCGACCCGCGTTGGAAGGACCTGCCGGTCATCGCCCTGACCGCCGACGTGATGCGCACCCAGATCGACACCTGCCTGGAAGCGGGCATGGACGCCCACATCGCCAAGCCCATCGACCTGCGCGACCTGCTATCGGTGATGGTCCAGGTGCTGGATAAGCGCGGGGTGACCGCGTCGGGCAAGACCGAGGCGATGGTCGTCCAGTAGGTCTCACTTCCCTTGCGAGTTCTTCGGTCCGGCGGATGAGGTTCTGGCGGCTCAGGGCCGGGGACACGATTGGGGACGCACGCATGCGTGCGTCCCCGTCCGCGGTCACCCTCGCGCTCGGGCCAGCCGCCGCACCGCCTCGTCCAGCGTGTCATCCGCCTTGGCGAAGCACAGGCGCAGGATGTGGCGCACCGGATCCTCTGCATAGAAGGCCGAGACCGGAATGCTGGCCACGCCGTGGTCGCGCACGGCGCGCAGGGCGAAGGTCCGGTCGTCCTCGTCGATACCCGAGGCCTTCAGGTCGACATTGAGGAAATAGGTCCCGCCGCTGTCGAGCACCACGAAGCCCGCGTCGCGCAGCCCCGCCGCTAGCCGGTCGCGCGAGCGTTGCAGGCCGGCGGGCATGGTCTGGAACCAGTCGCCGGGCTCCGACAAGCCGAACGCCACCGCCTCCTGCAGGTTGGGCGGGGTGGTGAAGGTCAGGAACTGGTGGGCTCCGGCCAGGGCCTTGGTCAGGGCGGGGGCGGCGCAGAGGAAGCCGACCTTCCACCCCGTCATGCCGAACATCTTGCCGGCCGAGCCGATCTTGACGGTGCGCTCGCGCATGCCCGGATAGCCGATCAGCGGCCGGTGCTCGCGGCCGTCGAACACCACGGCCTCCCAGACCTCGTCGCAGACGGCGATCACGTCGTGCTGGACGCAGAACTCCGCCAGCAAGGCCAGGTCCTCGTCGGGCGTCACCACGCCGGCCGGATTGAGCGGGGTGTTGAGCACCACCATTCGCGTTCGGTCGCTGAACGCGGCCTCCAGCATGGCGCGGTCGAACCGCCAGTGTGGCGGCGTCAGGCGCACCAGTTTCGGCACGCCGCCGGCCCGCTTCACCATCGGCAGGTAGGCGTCGTACAGCGGCTGGAACAGCACCACCTCGTCGCCGGGCGAGATCAGGCTGAGAAACGCCGCCGCCAGGGCCTCGGTCGCGCCGGAGGTGACGACGACCTCGGTCTCCCAATTCAGGTTCAGGCCTTGCGTGCGATTGTAGTGGGCGGCCACGGCCTGGCGCAGGGCGGGCAAGCCGCGCATCGGCGGATACTGGTTCGTGCCGGAAATCAGCGCCTCGCCGGCCTTCTGGCGCAGGGCCACCGGGCCCGGATCGTCCGGAAAGCCCTGGCCCAGATTGATCGCCCCCGTCTCACGGGCCAGGCCGCTCATCTCCTCGAAGATGGTGGTGGGCAGGTCGGCATAGACGGGGTGAACCATGGCGGGGCGTCTCCTCGGATGCTTGCCTAGCACAGGTCGCGGGGTGATAGCTTCACGCTGAAGCGGAACGATTTCCTCAAGGCGGAGCTTCCCCTGAAGTGACCGACAGCGCCGTCCCCGCACCGCCGCCTTCGCCGCCCCCATCCGCGAATTGGACGTGGGCGCATGGGTTGTCATACGGCGCGGTGTCGATGCTGCTGGGCCTGACCCAGGGGCTGGGCGCCAACCTGATCAACAACAACCTGCCCTGGATTCAGGGCTCGCTGGGCGCCTACACCAACGAGTCGGCCTGGCTGTCGATCGCCTACACAGCCGCCAACGCCACCATTGGCCTGCTGGCGGTGAAGTTTCGCTTTCAGTACGGCCTGAGGCTGTTCGCCGACATCGGGCTGGGGCTGTTCATCGTGGTCGGCCTGGCCCACCTGCTCAGCAACGACCTGCGCTCGGCCGTCGCCGTGCGGGCGGCGGCGGGCATGGCGGCCTCGGCCCTGTCGACCCTGACCCTGCTCTACATGGTCGAGGCCGCGCCGCCCGCGCACCGGATCGTCGGCATCGCCCTGGGGATCGGCTGGGCGCAGCTGGCCCTGCCGCTGTCGCGGCTTGTTTCGTCTAATCTTCTGGATACCGGCCAGTGGCATGGGCTCTATCTGGCCGAGATCGGGCTGAGCGTGGTGTGCCTGTCGGCGGTCAACCTGCTGCGCTTGCCGCCGATCCCCCGCGTGGAGATGTTCGAGTGGCGCGACTTCCTGACCTTCGCCCTGTTCGCGCCCGGCATCGCCCTGTTGTGCATCGTGCTGGGCCAGGGGCGTTACGTCTGGTGGTTCGACAGCCCGTGGCTGGGCTGGTGCCTGGTGGGCGGCATCGTCCTCTTGGTCGCCTCGGCCCTGGTCGAGCTGCATCGCGAAAAGCCGCTGATCCACCTGCGCTGGCTGACCAGCGCCGACCTGCTGCGCCTCTTGGTCATCATCCTGCTGTTTCGCATCGTGCTGTCCGAGCAGGGCGTGGGGGCGTTCGGCCTGCTCCAGACGCTGGGCATGAACAATGACCAGATGGCCGGACTGTCGTGGGTGATGTTCTTCGCCACCCTGGCCAGCATGGTCCTGGTCGCCTTCACGATCAATCCCGAGCACGTCAGCACCCCGGCTCTGATCGCCCTGCTGATGGTGGCGGTCGCGGCTTGGCTGGACAGCCAGTCGACCAGCCTGACCCGGCCCGAGCAGATGTATCTGAGCCAGGGGATGATGGCCTTCGCCGGGGCGCTGTTCCTGCCCGCCGCCCTGCTGGCGGGCTTCCCGCGCGCCATGCGGATGGGCCAGGAATATATCGTCAGCTTCATCGTGCTGTTTTCGACCGGCCAGGTGGTCGGGGCCCTGGGCGGTTCGGCCTTCCTGGGTACGTTGATGACCATCCGCGAGCGGGTGCATTCCGATGCCATCGTCAGCCGGCTGAGCCTGACCGACCCGCAGGTGGCCCTGCGGGTGAAGCAGCTGTCGGGGTCCTATGCGGGCGTGCTGACCGACCCGGCCTTGCGCAACGGCGAGGGCGCGGCTCTGCTGGCCCAGCAGGCGACCCGCGAGGCCACGGTGCTGGCCTATGATGACGTGTTCGCCACCGTGGCCGTGATGGCCATGATGGTGTTCTTCTACCTGTTGTTCCTGCGCGTCCGCACCGAACTGCGCCAAAGGCGCGCGGCCCGGTCGTTGACGCCTGTCGAGGCCGCCTGATGTCCGATCCCCAGACCCCGCCTCAAGCCGCCCCACCGCCGCCTCCCGCCAAGCGCATGTGGTCGCGCGCGGCCGTGCCGGTGATCATCGCCGGGATCGGCGGGGTGCTGCTGGTGCTCTACGCTTGGCGACTGCCGCCGTTCACCGGCACGGTGCAGAGCACCGAGAACGCCTATGTGCGCGGCTACGTCACCCTGCTGGCCCCCAAGGTCGACGGCTATGTGACGGCGGTGTCGGTCAAGGACTTCCAGGCGGTGAAGGCCGGCCAGGTGCTGGTCCAGATCGACGACCGCATCTATCGCCAGAAGCTGGCCCAGGCGCGGGCCGGCGTGCAGTCGGCCCAGGCGGCGCTGGACGCCAACCTCCAGGCCCAGACCTCCAACGCCGCCCAGATCCGTCTCGCTCAGGCCCAGGCCAGCAGCAGTCAGGCGGCGCTGGCCAAGAGCCAGGTCGACATCAAGCGGGCCGAGCCCTTGCTGGCCCAGGGCTGGCTGGCGCCCAGCCAGCGCGACGTGCTGCAGGTGGCCCAGCGCCAGGCCACCGCCGCCGTCGCTCAGAGCCAGGCCAATATCGACATCGCCCACCAGGTGCTGGCCACCACCAAGGTCAATCGCGAGGGGCTGGAGGCCACCCTGGCCAACGCCCAGGCGGCCGTCGAACTGGCCCGCATCGACCTGGCCAATACCACCATCCGCGCGCCCGAGGACGGGGTCGTGGGCGAGGTCGGCGTCAAGCTCGGCCAATATGTCGCCGTGGGAACCCAGCTGATGGGCGTGGTGCCGCATCAGACCTGGGTGACGGCCAATTTCAAGGAAACCCAGACGGCCCATATCAAGGTCGGCCAGCCGGCGGTGGTCCAGGTCGACGCCCTGGGTGGGCTGAAGCTGCGCGGCCATGTCGAGCGCATGGGACCGGCCACGGGTTCGGAGTTCGCGGTGATCAAGCCCGACAACGCCACGGGCAACTTCACCAAGGTGGTCCAGCGCCTGCCCACCCGCATCGCGCTGGAGCCGAACCAGGACGGCGTGGCCCGCCTGCGGCCGGGCATGAGCGTGGTGGCGCGGGTGGATACGGCGCGTTAGGCGTCAGGCCCGCCGCAACCATTCCCCGCCGTCAGGCATTCCAGCAGCCAATTCAGGCTTTCAGGAACCAGAGACATGAACGGTGTGGGCTTTATCGGCGCGGTCATCATCGGCATCTTCGCCGGCTGGATCGCGGAACAGATCATGGGTCGCAATCACGGCCTGATCACCAACCTGATCGTCGGCCTGGTCGGCGCCCTGATCGGCGCGTTCCTGGCCAGCATGTTCAACATTCACTTCTTCGGCTGGGTCGGCAGCCTGATCATCTCGACGATCGGCGCGATCGTGCTGCTGTTCATTCTCGGATTGTTCAGCGGGCGCCGGCGGATTTAGCGGCTCTGATCCTTCTCCCCTTGCGGGAGAAGGTGGCGGCGTAGCCGCCGGATGAGGGGGCTCTCAAAAGTAAAAGCCGCGTCCGGTCTTGCGACTGGACGCGGCTTTTTACGTTTATCGACCCCTCACCCGACCTCGCTCCGCGAGGCCACCCTCTCCCGCAAGGGGAGAGGGAAGCAAGACGATTTACCCCACCGCCGCCGCGCTATCCGCCGCCGCGTCCAGCACCACCCGGCGCATCTGCTGGGCGGTGTTTTCCAGCAGGAAGCCTGGAATGTCGGCCATCGGCATCGGGCGCCCGAACAGATAGCCCTGGAAGTGGTCGCAACGCATGTCCTCGAGGATCGAGGCCTGCTCGGCGGTCTCCACGCCCTCGGCGGTGACCTCCAGGTTCAGCGTGCGGCCCAGCAAGGTGATGGTGCGCAGGATGTCGGCGATGGCGGGATTGCCCGACATCTCGGCGATGAAGGTGCGGTCGATCTTGATCTTGTCGAACGGGAACCGCCACAGATAGGCTAAGCTGGAATAGCCGGTGCCGAAGTCGTCCATGGCGATCCGCACGCCCAGGGCTTTCAGGGCCTGCAGCTGTTCAAGCGTGCCGGCCGTATCACTCAGCAGCAGGCCCTCGGTGATCTCCAGTTCCAGGCGCGACGGGGCCAGGCCCGACTCGCGCAAGGCCGTGCGGACCTGCTCGACCAGATCGCCGGTCGCGAACTGGTTGGGCGACAGGTTCACCGCCACCTTCAGCGGCGCGGGCCACGAGGCGGCCTGGCGGCAGGCCTCGTTCAGCACCCACTCGCCGATCTTGCAGATCAGGCCCCACTGCTCGGCGCATTCGATGAAATCGTCGGGCCCGACCACGCCGCGACGCGGATGTTGCCAGCGCAGCAGGGCCTCGAAGCCGGTGGTTTCGTGGGCCTTGGCGCCGATCAGCGGCTGGAAGAACAGCTTCAGCTCTTCGTTCTTCAGGGCCGAGCGCAGGTCGATCTCGAGGGCCCGGCGCTCCTGGGCCCAGACATCCATGGTCGCCTCGAAGAACCGGTAGGCCCCGCGCCCGTCGCCCTTGGCGCGGTAAAGGGCCAGGTCCGCGTTCTTCAGCAGGGTGTCGGCGTCGTCGGCGTCGGTTGGGGCGACGGCGATCCCGACACTGGCCCCGATCGACACCAGGTGGTCGTCCAGGTCATAGGGCAGAGACAACACGTCAACGATGGCCTGGGCCAGAACACCCAGCGCGGCCGGCGCCAGCTCGTCGCGCACGACCACGGCGAACTCGTCGCCGCCCAGGCGGGTGACGACGCCCTTGTCGCCGACGCAGGCGCGCAGGCGGCGAGCGGCCTCGATCAGCAGGGCGTCGCCGATCGGGTGGCCCAGGCTGTCATTGACGCCCTTGAAGTGGTCCAGGTCCAGACACAGCACCGCGCAGCCGGCCGTCTGGCCTTGCGCGTCCCAGGCGCCGCTCAGGGCCTGCAGGAACGACAGACGGTTGGGCAGGCCGGTCAGCACGTCGTAGTGGGCTAGGCGGCTGATGCGCTCCTGGTCCTTGCGGGCCTGGGTGACGTCGGCCCCGACGCCGCGGAAGCCGGTGAAAGCCCCGCTCAGGTCATGGGTCGGCTTGGCGGTCAGCGACCACCAGTGCATCTCGCCGTCGACCGTCACCGCCATGACGACGTCGCGGAAGGCCTTCTGGTCGACCAGGAGGCCGCGCAGGCTGGCCACGCCCTGCGGCGCTTCGGCCAGTTCGCCGCCGAGGGTCGAAACGTTGTGGCCCAGCAGCGTCTCGCGCGGTCGGCCGGCGGCCTCGGCCATGCGCTCGGAGACATAGGTCAAGGCGCCCGTGGCGTCGACTTCCCACAGCCAGTCGCTGGAGCCTTCCTCGAAATCGCTGAGCAGCAGGCTGACCACCTGCTTCTGGCGCTCCAGTTCCTCGCTGGCCACGAACCGTTCGACGAACACCTTGGCGTGCGACAGGCACGACAGGCCGACGATCAGGTAGCAGAAGACCAGCAGACCGGCCAAGGCCAGCAGGATCGGCTCGTGGCTGGTCAGCAGCACGACGAGGGATCCCAGGACCAGCGGCGTCGTATAGGCCTGGGAGGCCAGGGGCAGGGTCAGCAGGGCGAAGCTGCCGGTGCCGATCATGCCGGCCGTCAGGGCGACGATCAGCATGCTCATGTCGGTGTTGGCGCCGCGCAGGGCCAGGATGGGCAGCAGGCCCCAGATCGCGCCCATGATCCCGGCCTGGAGCGCCACGCGCCGCACGCCTCGGGCTGAAACGGTGTTCTTGCCGCTCTTGCGCCGACGCGCCGACAGCCAGCCGCGCAGCCCCAACAGGGCGTAGCAGATCACCACGGCGGCCCAGATCATCAGGCTGACACGATGGGGGCCGTGCCGGCCCGCCAGAGCGATCAGTTGGGCGTTGAAGATGTTGGCGATCATCATCACCGGCGTCAGCCGCTGGATGCTGGCCAATTGTTCGAAGCGGACGCGGCCGGCCATGGGCTCGGGCACGGGCTGCGGCAGGCGCGACCGAACGCGCGACACTAGGAAGTTCAGCCCGAATGGGAGCTTCCGTTCGCCCATGGCCGTTTTTGTGGCCGTCTTCACGTGGTTATCCCGCCCGACTATCGGGATGTCCCACATCCCACGCGCGAAGCTAACGCCGGTCTCTGAAGCGTCGGTTAACCGTAGCTGCGACGATTGGCCCGAGAAAAGGCGCACGAAAAAGCCCGCCGCCTCGAAAGGCGGCGGGCTTCTTGATCGTCTGTCCCCGGAAGATCCGGGAAACGACTATTCTTCCCGGACGCGACGCTTGCGGAACGACGGGTTCAGCACTTGCTTGCGCAGGCGGATGTTCTTCGGCGTCACTTCCACCAGCTCGTCTTCCTCGATGTAGGCGATGGCCTGCTCAAGGGTCATGCGGCGCGGCGGGGTCAAGCGGACGGCTTCATCCTTGCCCGAGGCGCGGATGTTGTTCAGCTGCTTGGCCTTCATCGGGTTGACGTCCATGTCATCACCACGGGCGTTTTCGCCGATGATCATGCCGAGGTAGGTCTTCTCGCCGGCGCCGACGAACATCACGCCGCGGTCTTCCAGGTTCCACAGCGCGAAGGCCGCGGTTTCCCCGTCCGAGTTGGAGATCAGCACGCCCTTGCGCTGTTGGTCGAGCGGGCCCTTGTAGGGCTCGTAGTGGCTGAACACGCGGTTCAGCACGCCCGAACCGCGCGTGTCGGTCAGGAACTCGCCCTGATAGCCGATCAGCGAACGCGACGGGGCGACCAGCGAGATGCGGGTCTTGCCGGCGCCCGACGGACCCATGTCCTTCAGTTCGGCCTTACGTTGCGACAGCTTTTCGATGACGATGCCCGAGAACTCGTCGTCGACGTCGATCATGACGTCTTCCATCGGTTCCAGGCGCTTACCGGTTTCCGGGTCGGTCTGGTACACGACGCGCGGACGGCTGATCGACACTTCGAAGCCTTCGCGGCGCATGTTCTCGATCAGAACGCCCAGCTGCAGTTCGCCGCGGCCGGCCACTTCATAGGCGTCGCCCTCGGCGGACTCGGTGACCTTGATGGCCACGTTCGACTCGGCTTCCCGCAGCAGGCGGTCGCGGATCACGCGGCTTTGGACCTTGTCGCCTTCCTTGCCGGCCAGCGGGCTGTCGTTGACCGAGACGCTCATCGAGATGGTCGGCGGATCGATCGGCTGGGCGGGCAGGGCTTCGGTGACGTCCAGGGCGCACAGGGTGTCGGCCACGGTGGCCTTGGACATGCCTGCGATGGCGACGATGTCGCCCGCTTCAGCGCCCTCGTCGACCGGCGAGCGCTTCAGGCCGCGGAAGGCCAGCACCTTGGTGATGCGGCCGCGCTCGATTTCCTTGCCGTCACGGTCCAGGGCGTGGATGGCCATGCCGGGAACGGCCTTGCCGCTCTCGATGCGGCCGGTCAGCAGGCGGCCCAGGAACGGATCGGATTCGACCAGCACGTTCAGGATCTGGAACGGCCCGTCCTTCTTCTCGATCTGCTTGGGTTCCGGCACGTGGCGCACGATCAGGTCGAACAGCGGGGCCAGATTGTCGTTGGGGACGTTCATGTCCATCGTCGCCCAGCCGGCGCGGCCCGAGGCGTAGATGTGCGGGAAGTCCAGTTGCTCGTCGGTCGCGCCGATGGCGGCGAACAGGTCGAACGCGGCGTTGTGGACCTTGTCCGGATCGGCGTGGGCGCGGTCGACCTTGTTGATGCAGAGGATGGGACGCAGGCCCATCTTCAGCGCCTTGGTCAGCACGAACTTGGTTTGCGGCATGACGCCTTCTTCGGCGTCGACCAGCAGGACGCAGCCGTCCACCATGCCCAGGATGCGCTCGACTTCGCCGCCGAAGTCGGCGTGGCCGGGGGTGTCGATGATGTTGATGCGGGTTTCGCCCGCCTCACCGTGCCAGAGCACGCTGGTGCACTTGGCCAGAATCGTGATGCCGCGCTCGCGCTCCTGGTCATTGGAGTCCATGGCGCGTTCGGTGGTCGCCTCGTTGGCGCGGAACACGCCCGACTGGGCCAGGAGCTGATCGACGAGAGTGGTCTTGCCATGATCGACGTGCGCGATGATGGCGATGTTTCGCATGGACATGGAGAAGGCGGACTTTCGGGGAGGAACAAATGAGGTTTGACGCTGCGCGCGTCAGGCGCGCGGCTTTTACGCGACTGCGCGACGTTTATCCACCCCACCCCTGCGTAAGAGATTTGCGTGGAAACCGGTGTCAGGCCCAAACCCCTTAATTTCATAGGGTTTGAGGAAGTTGCGGACGGATGTCGTTTCTTTCGCAACTAATTGTGCGGTGCAGCATTGTGCCAAAATATGGCCAAGCTTGGAAAACGACGTTCTTCAATCCTTATGTTTCAAGGGGGTTACCGGTAACACCGCGGCAATGTGTCGTGCCGATCGCGGGGGCGATGTTGAAGATTTTGCTTGATGCGTTTCGCACCGCACCCTATAAGCAACCCGTGAGGCGGCCTCGCCGCCTCTGCCCTTCCTGGGCGTTTCCTCCCTAATGAACTGCCCGGCTTTCGAGCCGGGCTTTTTTTTGGCCTGTGGCCGGTAGGGGGGTATTGGGTGTCTCCGCCGCGGGTGGGGCGGCCCAACCTCGCGGCTAAAGCGGCTGAATGCCCAACGTTTCGCGTAAGGCCAATACCCGATCCCAAATGGCGTCGGACATTTGGCCGCGCCAAACGCACGCTACAAAGTTTCTGATGTTTGGCTGGCGGCGGGCGGCGACTTCCAATCTATCTATGAAGGCTTCGCCATGATGGCCGAGAAGATCTTCAAGCGGGCCTGCCGCGAAATAGGCGGCCTGCTGAGCTGTTAGGTCCATCTTTGCGGCCAGCTCTACGAGCCTCCAGCATTCTTGAGGCGCGTCGGCCGGCAAATGCATTGTGTCTTCGACGGCGTTTAGATGATCTTCGCTGCTGCTTTCGAGGAGCAGAAAAGCATCTAGCAGAGCTTGAAGGTCTGCATCGGAAGGGGTTGGCCCTATTGGCATCCAGGTCTGATCCCTAAGCGAGCAAGAGTGGCGGAAATTAAGCGGCCGCCACGAGGCTGATCCTGTTGAGCATCGCAGGAGCCCCCTAAAGCAGCTCCGCCCAGTCCGTCGCCGCCAGCTGCCGGGTCACCGACTCGATATCCGCCTTCAGCCGCGCCAGGCCCTCGGTCGGCTCGCGGGTGGTCTCGTTCATATAGAGGCCGCGGTTGATCTCGACCTGGATGGCGTGGGTGCGCTTGGTCGGGCGGCCATAGTGCTCGGTGGTGTAGCCGCCGGCATAGGGGGCGTTGCGGGCGACGCGGTAGCCCAGCCCCTCCAGCGCCTTTTCCATCAGTCCGGTCAGCTTGGGACCGCAGGCCGCGCCGAAGCGGTCGCCCAGCACGATGTCGCACGGACCGCCGCCGCGCGCCCGGTGGCCGCGCGCCGCCGCCGCCGGCATCGAGTGCCAGTCGACCAGGATCGCCAGGCCGTGGGCGTTGCGGGCTTGGGCCAGCAGGCGGTCCAGGGCGTCGTGATAGGGGCGGTGGGCGGTATCGATCCGCGCTTTGGCCTCGGCCAGGGTCAGCTTGCGGGCATAGATCGGGCGACCCTCGCCGGCCAGCCTGGCGATCGCGCCCAGCCCCGCCGCCACCCGGGCCGTGCGGCCCTGGGCGAAGTCGGGCAGGGCGTCCTCGAACATCGTGGGGTCCAACTCCCACGCGTCGCGGTTCAGATCGATATAGGCCCGGGCCAGGCGAGCGCGGATCACGCAGGCGCCCAGGGCCGGAGTTCCGGCGATCAGCTCGTCGACGAAGGCGTCTTCCGAGCCGCGCAGGTCCTGGGTGGTCAGCCGCGCCGCGGCCATCATCTCCGGCGGATAAAGCCGTCCCGAATGGGGCGAGGCAAACACCAGCGGGGTGGGCGGGGGCTGGTCCTCAAGCGAGGGGCGCGCCACCTCGAAGGCCGGCGAGAAGCCTTGCTCCGCCGGCGCCGGCGTTTCCGAAGCGATCGGCTCCCAGACGGTCATGGACTTATTGTCGCGGCCCGGCGGTCCCGGGTCAAACGCCAAGCGCCCCGTGCCATAGAGGTTTGGCCCATCCACCCAGGCTTTAACTGTGGACAGCCGGGGCCAAGTTCATTCGCGATTTACCGTCCTTCTCTAGATTCAGACTTTGCAATTTCGACATTCGCCTGGAAACTGACCGCATGGCCCGCATCCTCCTCGCCGAAGACGACGACTCCCTCCGCGGTTTCCTGGCCCGCGCGCTCGAGCGCGCCGGCTTCGAGGTCCAGGCCTGCGCCGACGGCGAAGAGGCGGTCCAGCACCTGGACACCCCCTGGGACCTGCTGCTGACCGACATCGTCATGCCCGGCATGGACGGCATCGAGGTGGCCCGCCAGGCCGCCGCTCGCGACCCGGCCCTGCGCATCATGTTCATCACCGGTTTCGCCGCCGTGGCCCTGTCGGCCCAGGACCGCGCGCCCGCCGGGGCCAAGGTGTTGTCCAAGCCCGTGCACCTGCGCGACCTGGTTTCCGAAGTCGAAAAGATGATGGCCGCCTAACTTTTTTCGCCTCCTTCCATAATTTAAATCTGGCGGCTTGCGCGATGCGAAAGCCGCCGCTATACCCCGTCACCTTCCCGCCCAGGACGCTTTTCGGAGCGCTTCAGGGTCGCTTTGGCGGATGCGTAGCTCAGCGGGAGAGCACCTCGTTGACATCGAGGGGGTCACAGGTTCAATCCCTGTCGCGTCCACCATTCCTTTTCTTGAAAACCAGTCGTTGAAACGCCCGACCCGAGCGAACGCGCGCTTGCGCGGGCTGGGTCAGTGTCTTTCCCGCTTCGATCATGACCCAAAAAGACGCCGCCGACCCGGAACGGATCGGCGGCGGTCGTGCGTGGATGGGCTTGGCCTGACCTAGAACAGGTCGTGGGTCTGCATCGCGGGCGGTGCGACGTCCTGGATCGAGATGCCGTAGTACCAGTTCGATGAACTGGGCGGCTCGACCTGGAGTCCCGAGACGATGTAGTAGGCGCCGGCCTCGGTCGCGGTGAACGTGATCGTGGCTGGCGCGTCGGTGGCCAGCACGCCGGTCGCCGTCTGCACCATGTGGCCGGTCGTGTCGTGCACTTGCAGCAGCCCGTAGCCGGCATGGAACGAGGTGCTGCCCCACCCGGTCTCGGAAATCTGAACCGTCTGGCCGGCGGCCAGGTTCACCACGGTATAGTCGTAGTCGGTCGGCGTATCGAACAGCAGGTGGGTGTAGGAGCCGACCTTGACGGTGTTGCCGTCGTTGGTTTCGCGTCCGAACAGGGCGTCGCCGATCCGGCCTTCGTCCGCGCCGTTGCTCAGCCAGTGATCCAGGGCCTGGCTGGGGGTCTTGCCGGCCAGATCGTCATACGACAGCAGATAGGCCAGTGGATCGAAGCCCGAGATGGCGCGGTCCTGATAGACTCCGGTGGTCAGGTAGTGCTCGACCGAGGCCTGGACGTCCAGGCCGATGCTTTGGGCCAGGTCGACATAGGAAGCGGCGTAGAGCTTGGGGTCGAAGCTGATGACTCGATTTTCTTCCGCGGACCGGGTGACGAAGTGCACCGCCGCGGCGTGGGCGTCGAGGCCGAAGGACTTGGCCAGGTCGACATAGGAGGCCGCGTAGTAGAGCGGCTGCAAGCCTGACGGCGCGCGTCCCTCGATGGCGCCCTGGGTCAGGTAGTGCCGTGTCGCCGCGTTGGTGTCCTGGCCGGTCACCGCGAACACGTCGGCGTACTGGGTCAGGTAGACGTAGGCGTCGAAGCTGGTGGTCGAGCGATGCTCGAACTGGCCGGCCACCAGATAGTGGTGGGCGGCGGCGTCGATGTCCGCGCCGAAGGCCAGGGCCAGGTCGACGTTCGAGGCGGCGTAGCGCAGGGCGTCGAAGCTGTTGATCGACCGGTGCTCGGAATAGCCCTGTTGCAGGTAGTGCTTGGTGGCGCCGAGCGGGTCGTTGGCGAAGGCCAGGGCCAGGTCGGGGTTGCTGGCCGCATAGAGCAGCGGGTCGAAATAGGCGGACGCGCGGCCCTCGGCCTTGCCGGCGGCGTAGTAATGGGCCGAGGCGCCGGCGGCGTCCAGGGTGGGGCCGAAGGCGACGGTGAGGTCGGCGTACGAGGCCGCGTAGCGCAAGCCGTCGATCTGGGTGGGATTGGTGAACTCGGCCCAGGTCTTGACGACGCCAGCGTAGCTGACCCGTTCGACATTCTTGACCGAGGTGGACGCGCCGCCGTTCAGCATCACCCAGTCGCCGTCCTGGACGAGGAAGCCGTACCGCTCGAACGGATCGCTCAGGATCAGCAGGTCGTCGCCGTCGCCCCCGTCGACGATGTCCTTGTAGCCGACCCCAGGGTCGATCGTGTCGTTGCCGGCTCCGCCCGTGATCGTGTCGTCGCCGATCCCGCCCGACAGGTAGTCGTCGCCGGCCCCGCCATCGAGGATGTCCCCCCGAGAGTCGGAACTGAAGGTGTCCTGGCCTCCCGTGATGTAGTCGTTGCCGTCGCCGCCGGAGAGGACGTCGATGCCGACGCCGCCGCGCAACGTGTCGTTGCCGGCCCCGCCCGAAAGCGTGTCGGCGCCGGCGTCGCCGTACAGCTGGTCGTCGCCGTCGCCACCGCTGAGGTTGTCATCGCCCTTATTGCCATAGGCCACGTCGTTTCCGCCCGCGCCGGAGAAGACGTCCGCGGAAACCGAGCCGTTCAGGTAGTCGGCGCCCTGTGAGCCGATGACATTGTAGATGTTGATCGTGTCGACGCCGATGTCCTGGCCCGTGACGGTGTGTTTGACGAGGTCGATGCTGATGCCGGTGGTGAGGTCGTCATAGGCGGCGATCCCGCCATTGAAGGTGTCGTTGCCGGTCCCGCCGTAGAGCAGGGTCGTTCCCGTGCCGCCGCCGGTGAGAATATCGTCGCCGGCTTCGCCATAGACCTTGTTGAGGCCCGTGCCGCTGAACACGCTGCCGGCGATCGTGTCGTTCCCGTCGCCGCCATGGATTATGTTGTCGCTGGAACCGCCGGTGATGGTGTCGTTGCCCGCGCCGCCATAGATCAGGGCGGCGTTCTTGCCGCCGGTGATGGAGTCGTTGCCGGCTTCGCCATAAAGCTCGTCCGCGCCGGTTCCCGTGCCGCCGCCGTACAGCTGGTCGCCGCCGTCGCCGCCGTAGAGGTAGCTCGAGCCCGTGCCGCCCCGGAGGCTGTCATTGCCCAGGCCGCCCTCGAAACGGGTCCAGCCGGAGCCGCCGGTCAGGATATCGATGCCGGAACCGCCGATCAGGGTGATGTTTTCGACCTGAGTCACCGAGCCGAGCGCGATGGGAGCGCCCGACGTGGCGCCGGTGATGTTGTTGGTCAGGAAGGCGGCGCTGTTGTTGAACCGCAGGCCGGCGGTCTGGTCGCCGAAATAGAGATAGCCCGTGTCGATGCCGGCCCCGCCGTTCAGCGCGTCGGCGCCGGCGTTGGTCGTGCCGTAGGCGGTGACGGTCCAGCCGGTCGCCTGGCTCCAGGTCACGGTGGCGTCGCCGGAGATCAGCAGGTCCGCGCCCGCGCCGCCGGTGAGGGTGTCGTTGCCGGCTCCACCGATCAGCGTATTGACGCCGTCACCGGCCGAGAGGACGTCGTTTCCATCGCCGCCGACCAACAGGTCGTCGCCGCTCAGGGCCGTGATGGTGTCCACGCCGCCCAGGCCGTACAGCGCATCGCTGCCGCCGTTACCGTTGATCTGATCGTCGCCGGTAGTGCCCGTGAGGGTCTCGCTATTGGGTGTGCCGTTCAAAATAGCCACTTGGATTTCCTTGCCCGCGTGTCCTGACGAGGTTTCAACCTAGCCAAGGACTTCGGCGACAACCAGTTGCGTGCGTCAAAAATCCGCATTTATGCAATGTTGGATTGTGGATCGGCCGGTGAGTTCCCTCTCAATTTTAACGGGCATGTCGGGGTTCCGACGAAATTGCAGGGGTTGTGGCTAATCGGCCACACCGGATTTCCGATCTAGCGCGTTGTCGTCGTGAGGTCGCTCCTAGTCCCGATCTCACGGCATTCACCTAGAGGGTATTACATCATGAGAATCCGGTTGCTGGCTGGTGTTGCGACGCTTGCGCTCTGCGCCGCGTCGGGCGCCTCCGCCCAAAGCGCGTTGAGCGGATGGTACGTCGCCGGCGACGTCGGGTACCATACGACCGACGGCGTCAAGGGCACTTCGTCCGTCAACGCCACGGACGGTTCGCCCTACAAATGGACGTTCTCGGCCGATGACGATTGGGCCGGCTTTGGCCGTATCGGCTACAAGCTGACCCCCAACTGGCGCGTCGAAGGCGAATATGGCTATCGCTCGGGCGACATCGCCAGCGTCCGCGGTTCGGCCGGCCGGCCGCAGCCGATCGGTCTGTGCACCGCCGGCGTCGAGCGCACCGCCGCCGCGCCGACCTGCGGCGACGTGGACGGCGAGCTGAAGGCCACCACCCTGATGGCCAACGTCATCTATGACTTCATGCCCGACTCCGCCTGGCGTCCGTTCATCGGCGCCGGTGTTGGTACGGCCTGGGTCCATAACAAGGTCTATGGCCAGCTGAGCGGCGTCCCCGCCGGCGGCGCCCAGTTCCAGAACACCAGCTTCGACGACGTCGACCAGGCCCTGGCCTGGCAGGGTCTGCTGGGCATCGCCTGGGACTTCGCCCCGAACTGGTCGCTGGACCTGACGGGTCGTTATCTGCAGACCGACGACCTGCAATGGGGTTCGGTCACCGCCAACACCGGCGGCGCGGGCCATTTCGGCGCCGTGACCGACGTCGGCACCTTCGAAGGCAAGTACAAGGACACCTCGGTGACCTTGGGCGTCCGCTACACCTTCGGCTCGCCGCCGCCCCCGCCG
>FTJN01929944.1_pt1 | contig 43315 bp, 56 predicted proteins | sample 1658361 | NCBI WGS metagenome assembly FTJN01 (sample SAMEA3914819, study PRJEB12502) | metagenome | biome: forest; material: soil | place: Canada | collected 2010-06-26 | depth 0.3 m
CGCCCAATAGGTCTTCTGCGCCTTGCGCTTGGCGAACGAGCCCGACAGGCGCGCCGCGGCCGCTGGGGTCTTGCCCAGCAGCAGCACGCCGGAGGTGTCGCGGTCCAGGCGGTGGACCAGCTTGGGCCGGTTGACGCCCTCGCCCCAGGCGCTGAGCAGCTTGTCGATGTGGTGGGTGGTCTTGGTGCCGCCCTGCACGGCCAGGCCGGCGGGCTTGTTCAGCGCCAGGACTTCCTCGTCCTCGTACAGCACCAGCGACCTGGCGAAGGCGATGTCGCGCTTGGACAGGGCCTGCTTCTCGTCCGGATCGGGCGCGTCGGGCAGCGGCGGCACGCGCACCTGCGAGCCGGCCACCAGCTTGGTGTCGGCCTTGACCCGCGAGCCGTCGACCCGGACCTGGCCCGAGCGGAACAGCTTGTTGAGCTGGATGTGGTTCAGGTGCGGCCAGCGGCGCTTGAACCAGCGGTCCACGCGGACGCCGTCCTCGCCATTGTCCACATAGAGGGTACGAACTTCTTTCATGCCGCGAAGATCCTGCGGGCGATCAAGAGGCCCGCGAAAAGGGCCGCCACGGACAGGATCACGCTGGCGGACGTATAGGTAAAGGCCTGGGCGTAGGCGCGCTTCTCGATCATCAGCGCGGTCTCCAGCGAAAAGGCCGAAAAGGTGGTGAAGCCGCCCATGACGCCGACACCGAGCAAAACCCGCCAGTGTTCTTGTTGCGCGCCGCCCCGAAGGGCCAGCCAGGCGGCCAGCAGGCCCATCAGCAATCCGCCCGTCAGATTGACGATGAAGGTGCCGTAGGGCCAGTTCGACCCGAACAGGCGCAGGGCCTGAACACCCACCAGATAGCGGGCGACGGAGCCAATGGCGCCTCCGGCGGCTACGAGGAGAAGTTTGGTCATCGGGCTCCTTATGCGCCGAGCAGGCCCGAACGCCAAGCCGCGCGGAAAAAGGCGCTGGCGATTGCCACTTAAAGTAACCTTGGGTAGCATCGCATCAAGTCGTGTGAGGGTCCCCCATGCTACGCATGATCGCCTTGAGCTTGCTGATCGCCACCCCCGTCCTCGCCGACGTTCCGCCGCCGCCCCTTCCGGGCGCCGCCCAGGTGGTGGTGGTCACTTTTGAAGCCCCGTCTCGCGTGGTGACCTGCACGGGCGGCCGCGACCTGAAGGTGGTCGAGGCCACCCCTCTGCATCCGCGACTGGCCCCGGTCGGACCGATCGCCGACCCGATCGTGGTCTCCACCGATCACGCGCCTCTCCGCGACAGCGACACCGATGGCATCGAGACCCTGAGCTTCTCGGTCGACGCCGATGGCCGACCGCTCGACATCCGTCGCGCCCCGGCGAGCCGGGGCGATATCGACGCCGGCGCCACGCTCGCCGCCCTAGCCGGCTGGCGCTTCGAAGGCGGCGCGCCCGCGTCGGGGTGTCGGTTGTCGATCGTCTCGCACCGTGTCCCCATCGCCGAGGCCAGCCGGGCCACGCTGTTCGAGATCATCGCGTTCGAGCGCCGTGGCGCTCCGGCTCTGGTCCGCGAAACCGTCTCCAAGGCCGGCGACTGCGGGATCGCGCCGCGTCGGCAGCCCAAGACGATCGGCTATCCGGACCTGCGGCGCTTCAACGATCGCGACCCGGATCCGGCGTGGGCCGCCGTTGTCTACGATATCGACGCCGGCGGCACGCCGCGCAACGTCCGTGTCGAGGCCCAAGGCGGCGATCCGGCCCTGGCCGACGTGGCCGCCTCGGCCATCGCCGGAAGCCGGTTTCAGCCCGGCCGTCCTGTCGAGGCCTGCTACGGGACCTTCGCCGCCACGCCGCGCGATACGCCCGCGCCGCCGCGCCCCGATATCGCCAGCTTCGAACGGCCCGGCGACAAGTGCGACGTGACCAAGGAGGCCCTGAACCTGCCCGCCTTCAAGAACTATCCCCGCCCCTACGCGGCGCGAAAGGTGGCGGGCTGGGCCTATCTGCGCTTCGACGTCGCGCCCTGGGGGCAGATCGGCAACGTCCAGGTGGTGGCGTCCGAACCCAGCGCCGCCTTCGGTGACGCCGCCCGAGGCATGCTGTGGACCGCCAAGCCCAAGGCCCCGCCCGAGGGTTATCGCGGATGCCTGGTTCCGGTCATCTACGCCATCCCCGACCCCGAACCGATCATCGACTAGGCGGGTACGCGTGAAAGCCGCGAAATCGGCCTCGGCGCTTGCTTCCATCTTGGTTGCCGGCCGTTAACGTGTTTTGGATACCGTGTTCTTGCACCGACCGTTAAGGCTGTAAAAGGCATCCTATGAGCTCCTCCCGCTCTAAGGCCACCATGCCCTTCGATTCGAGCCAAAGTGACGACCGCAACGAGCATTTGGCTCTGAGCGGCCCTGTGCTCCAACGGCTGGCGGGGTCGGAGCTGATCGCGCGCGGCTCGGTCAATGTCATCAGCGTCAAGGCGATCCGCCGCTGGGCGGGCGACTGGTGGGACAAGAAGCGCGTCGACGTCTGGACCTATGTCGAACGCAAGCTCGCCGAGCACCTGGACCGCAGCGATCTGCGCGCCCGGATCGGCGAGGATGACTTCCTGATCGCCATGAACAATGACCAGGGCCTGGCCGCCCAGGCCACCAGCGTGCGTATCCTGGAAGACGTGCTGACCCACCTGCTGGGCGCGGCCGAACCGACCGACCTGGGCGTGCGCGCGGTGATCGGCATCGAGGCCGGGGGCGTCGTCTGCCGCCCGATCGACGCGGCCGTGGTGCTGGCCGCCCGGGCCCGCCGCGACTCGATCCGTTCGCCCATCCGCTTCGAGATCGATCCGCTGGAAGAGACCCGGCGCACGCCCGTGGCCTTCACCACGGCCGGCGGCGCGGCTCTGCGGGTCGACTTCACGCTCGAGCACATGATCAGCCTCAAGCGCAACGTGGCCACGGCCGTGCGCATCGAGCCGGTGGTCACCCACCTGGGCTCGGGCAAGCAGATCAGCGCCCGCGCCGTTTCCCGCCTGCCCGACCGCGACGCCGCCTTCATCGACGAGGCGGCCCTGAAATACGCGGCGGTATTCGCCCGCGCCTCGCAGGGCCACGACCGTCCCGACCTGATCGTGCCGGCCTCGTTCCGTACCCTGGGCACCCAGCGCGGCCGCGACATGCTGACCGGCACCTCGGGCCTGTCGCTGGCGCTGCTGCGCGGCGGGGTGATGATGGAGCTGGTCGACGTCACGCGCGGCACGCCCGCCGGTCGCCTGCTGGAAGTGGTGGGCCTGCTCAAGGCCCTGACGCGCGGCGTCATCGCCCGGGTGCCGCCCGAGAAGGAAGCCCTGCGCGCCTTGCGCGACGCCCGGCTGCATGGCCTGACCCTGGACGCCAGCGACCTGGGCGGCCCGGCCGAGAAGATCGCCGCCGACATCATGGCCTTCGGCCGCGACGCCAAGGGCCTGGCCCCGATGGTCGCCCTGCAAGGCCTGCCGGCCGAAGGCTATTTCGCCGCCGCCGAAACCGCCGGCCTGACCCACGCGGCGCTGCGGGCCTCGAACCCGGTCGCCGCGGCGAGCGCGAAGAGAGCGGCGGGCTAAACCGCCGCTCGCCCCTGCCCAACCGTGCGGACGATGGCGCGGGCGTCATAGACGTCGGCGTCGCGAGGCGGCGTGCCTTTGCCGAACACCACTTCCATCGAACTGCTGACGGCCGGTCCCGGACCCAGGTTGAAACTGGTGCCCAGGCCGACGCCGACGGCGCTGCTACGGCCATAGCTGCCGGAACCGCCGCCGATCGACAGGGTCGAGCCGCTGCCCGAACCGGTCTGCTGGGTCACCCGGTCGGCGACCCGGAACCAGTCATAGCCGTCGCGCAGGGCCAGTTCGGCCGAGCGCAGCAGGGCGTAGTCGGAGACCTGGTTGACCGGCGCGCCGGGATTGCCCTGGAACGTGACGCGGTAACGGCCGGCCTCCAGGCGATATTCGGTATAGCCGGCCCGGCTCTGGGCGGTCTGCGGCGCATAGAGCGTTGGGGAGCTGGCGCAGCCAGTCAGGATGGCCGCGGAAAAGGCGAGTGCTATCAGGCGTTTCATGGCGAAATCTCCTGTCAGGCTTAACGGGTATCGGGCCGCACCTGTTCCGACGTGGCGCGCTCGGGGATCTTGAGGCCCAGCTTATCCAAAACCGCGCGCATGTCGTCCGGGATCGGCGCGCTGATCCGCCGCTCGCCGCCTTCGGGATGCGGGAAGACCAGGTTGGCGGCGTGCAGCATCAGGCGCGGCACGGGCGCTCCGCCCAGCATCAGCGCGCCGCCATAGCGGCTGTCGCCAGCGATCGGCCGGCCGATCGAGGCCATGTGGACCCGCAGCTGGTGCATGCGGCCGGTGTCGGGGCTCAATTCCACGAGGGACGCGCCTTCGGTGGCCGCCAGGGTGCGATAGCGGCTGCGCGCGGTCTCGGCGTCCGGGTGGCCCTCCTCGCAGACCCGCATATAGGCCTCGCGGCCGATCGACTCGCGGCGTAGCGGGCTGTCGATCTGGCCGCCGCGCGGCTCGGGCGCCCCGGGCGTGACGATCGCCCAGTAGGTCTTGCGGAACCGCTTGCCCATCAGGGCCTTGCCCAGGAAGCTCGCCGCCGGCTTGGTGCGCGCGGTCAGGATCACGCCCGAGGTGTCGCGGTCCAGGCGGTGGATCAGGCGCGGACGCGGCCGGTCACGGCGGGCCAGGGCCCACAACAGGTCGTCCAGCGTATGAGCCCGGATGCGGCCGCCCTGGCTGGACAGGCCGGCGGGTTTGTTGAGCACGAAGACGCTGTCGTCCTCATGGATCACCAACGACTTGGTGAACTCGATCTCTTCGGGTGTCAGGGTGATCGGGCTGTCGGAAGCCTTGGGCTTGGCGACGCCGGGCGCCGTGCGGAAACGGGCGCTCTTGGCGGGCGACTTACTCAGCGGGATGGCTCTCTCGGCTCTTCGCACGGAGTTCGTCGAGCTCGCGCGTCAGGAACACCGCGTAGATTCCAGCGGCGAGCCAGATCGGCCCCAGAATATAGACCATGACCTCAAGGGGCGTCATGCCTTCTCTCCGTATGGCGCAACGTACCACGCGACGACATGCAACACGAGCCCGAGCGCCAAGCCGACATAGCTGGCCATCTTGAAGCCCGCGCCCTTGATAAAGGGATCAACGAAGGACGCGCCCATGATCGCATAGCCGTAGGTCGTCACGTTGGTCACCAAGAGTTTCAGTCGGACCTGAAGGTCATTCGCCCGCTGGATTGGATCACGTCGCTTCATCGTCAGTCGCTCTCCCTGCGCCAGAATACACAACGAGGAGATGAGAACAAAACAGAAACTATCGTGACGGATTAATATCCTCCTTCGGCGCGATCCACAGCGCCCGGGCGTTCAGGAACAGCCACAGCAGCATCAACCCAGCGGGTGCCAAGGCCCAGCCGCCGCGCGACGCCAGGCTGCTCACCAGAAACACCGCGAACGCCAGCGGCAAACCATAGATCGCGTTGGCCAGGATCGAAGGCCAGTGCGGCGGCCGGGTAAAGACCAGCAATGACCCACTGGCCCGCCGACGCAGGATCAACGGCGGAACGACCAGCAACAGGGTGATCGTCGCCAGCGGGATCATCGCCACCACCGCCCCGGCCAGGGGAATGTTCAGGGTGTCCGCCCACTCGGGCAACTGTTCACGATAGAACCGATGCAGCGGATCGGCCGCCAGCCCCACCAGCGTGGCTGCCAGGGCCAGCACGCTCACGCCAAGCAAGATCCAGGCGTTCTTTTGCGTCCGCAGCAGCCGCACCTCGCACCGCACGGCCAAGGCCCCGACGATCCCGGCGCAGGCGGCCAGGGTCAGGCAGGCATAGCCGAGATCGGCGTAAAGCCACTTGTGGGTCGCGTATCGGGCCTGAAGACTGTTGAACCGCAGGGTGGCTTGCCGGAAATCCTCGGCGCTGGGCTGGCCGAAATAGAGCGTGGCGCGGATACGCTGCAGTTCGGCGAAATAGGCGTTGGAGTCGGTGTGCCACGGCGTGATCGCCGCCAGGCCCAGCAGGACAGCCCCCGCCAGCAGCAGGCCCAGGGACAGCAAGGCGGTCACGCGGACCGCGGGAGTAAGCTTCACTTGCCGTCTCTCCGCAGGCGGTTCCAGGCGTCCAGCCGTTCCTTGACCTTGGCCTCGGCCCCGACGGGCTTGGGCTCGTAGAGGGTGGGCCGCGCCATGCCGTCCGGGAAATAGTTCTGGCCCGACACCCCGCCCTCGACGTCGTGGTCGTAGGCATAGCCGTCGCCATAGCCAAGGCTCTTCATCAGCTTGGTCGGGGCGTTGAGGATATGGGCCGGCGGCGGCAGGCTGCCGGTCTCCTTGGCGGCGCGACGGGCGGCCTTGTAGGCGTTGTAGACCGCGTTCGACTTGGGCGCGCTGGCCATGTGGACCACGGCCTGGGCCAGGGCCAGCTCGCCCTCGGGCGATCCCAGGAAGTCGTAGGCGTCCTTGGCGGCGGTGGTCAGCAGCAAGCTCAGCGGATCGGCCGCGCCGATGTCCTCGGACGCCATGCGCACCAGGCGGCGGGCGATGAACAGCGGATCCTCGCCGCCCTCCAGCATCCGCGCCAACCAGTAGAGGGCCGCGTCCGGATCGCTGCCGCGCACCGACTTATGCAGCGCCGAGATCAGGTTGTAGTGCTCCTCGCGGTTCTTGTCGTAGGACGGTCGGCGCTTCTGGAGGAACTGGCCCAGCTGCGTCGGATTGAGCGGCGTGTCCGTGCCGATCGACAGCAGGGTCTCGGTCAGGGTCAGCAGGTAGCGGCCGTCGCCGTCGGCCATGGCCACCAGGGTCGAGCGAGCGTCGTCGTCCAGCGGAAGCTTGCGGTTCTCGGACGCCTCGGCCTTGGCCAGCAGGGCCTCCAGCGCTTCCTCGTCCAGCCGCTTGAGCACGAAGACCTGGCAGCGCGACAGCAGAGCGCCGTTCAACTCGAAGGACGGGTTCTCGGTGGTCGCGCCGACCAGGGTGACGATCCCCTCCTCCACGAACGGCAGGAAACCGTCCTGCTGGGCGCGGTTGAAGCGGTGGATCTCGTCGACGAACAGCAGGGTGCTCTGGCCGGCCATGCGCCGAACACGCGCCTGCTCGAAGGCCTTCTTCAGGTCGGCGACGCCGGAGAACACCGCCGAGATCTGCTGGAACTCGTAGCCGCCGGCCTTGGCCAGCAGGCGGGCGATGGTGGTCTTGCCAGTGCCGGGCGGGCCCCAGAGGATCATCGAGGCCAGGCGATGGGCCGCCGCCATCCGGCCGATGGGACCGTCGGGGCCCAGCAGGTGCTCCTGCCCCACCACCTCATCGAGGGTCTGGGGTCGTAGGCGGTCGGCCAGCGGCGACGGCGCATGGGGCGTCAGGCCGGCGGCTTGGAAGAGATCGGACATGGCGGTGTTCTAGCAGGGGCGAAGGCGCAGGGCGAACGCCCCGCGGCCTTAAGGTTCAAAACCCCCGTCCGTTCCGACTATGGCGTCACGCCATAGCCGGCGAAACGCTTGTCGATCTCGGGCGCCAGCTTGCGCGCCTTGGCCAGATCGGCGTCGCCGCCGGTGGTATCCCCGCTCCGATGCTTGGCCACGCCGCGCCCGAACAGCGAGGCCGGCAGGTCGGGCTTGAGCTTCAGGGCGGCGTCATAGTCGGTGATCGCGCCCGGCAGGTCGCCCTTGCGCAACTTGACGAAGGCGCGGCTGTCGATGGTGGCGGGGTCCTTGGCGATCTTGAGCGAGGCGTCGCAATCAGCCATCGCCAGGTCCAACTCCTTATTGGCCAGGGCTCGTATCCAGCAGCGGTCGTTGAGCAGCACGGGCTGGTTCGGCTCCCGAGCGACCAGCACGTCGAGGTCCTTGATCGCCAGGTCATAGTGGCCGGCGTCCTGGTTCAACTGGTAGCGCACCCTGCGCGCGCCATAGCTGTCAGGCCAGAGCTCCAGCGCCTTCTCGGCGTCGGCCATCGCCAGGTCCGGCTGTTTCCAGCGCCCCCGCATTCTGGCGCGCGCCACATAGGCGAAACTCGATTTCGGCTCCAGCGCCAAGGCCTTGTCGATATCGGCCAGGGCGGCCTCACGCCGGCTATCCGGATCGATCTCGGCCCGCGCCAGATAGGCCTGGGCCGAGGGCTTCAGGGCCAGGGCCTTGTCGATCTCGACCTTGGCCTCGTCGGGCTTGCCGACCCGAACCAGGGCGTTGGCATAGGCCGCGTGCGCCTCGGCGTCGTCCGGCGCCTGGGCCAGCCAGGCCTGATAATTGCGCTCCACGCCCTTGACGTCGCGATGGGCGCTCAGGATCTCACCGCGCAGGGCGTAGACCTGCAGCATGTCGGGATCCAGCTTCAGCGCCTTGTCGTAATTGGCCAGGGCCGCCGGCATCTCGGCGTCGATCTCGGAATATTGCCGCGCATGAGCCAGGCGACGCCAAGCCTCGGCGCTGTTGGGCTTGAGGGCCGTCAAGGCCTCACCGGCGTCGATGGCGTCGCGATAGCGGGCGCCCTCGAGGAAGATGTCGATCTTCATGCTCAGGACGGTTTCCGGCGGCATGCCGGCGGCCAGCACGTCGAGGTCGGCCAGGGCCGCGTCGGTCTGCTTGAGCTCCGACAGCACCGTGACGCGCACCAGCCGCGCCGGCTGGAAGTCGGGCTTCAGGCGCAGGGCCTCGTCCAGGCTGGCCTTGGCGGCGACATTGTCGCCCTTGTCGTTCTGCATCATGCCCTGGACGAACAGCGCCCCGGCATTGGGACGCGGCGTCCCGGCGGCCGTCGATGTCGGAGCCGAAGTGGGCTGGGCCGACGCGGTCTGGGCCTGCGCCACGGGCGCGCCAGCCGACAGCAGCGCGGCGATAACGATAAGCTTGTGCACGGCCCCTCCGAACGCGGGCCCGCCGCCCCCGCGACTCGAAACCCGCGAGGGTTGTAGCGCGGAGACCCGCGCCTGACGAGGCGCGGCTAGGCTTCCATCTACGCCCGCAGCCGCGCCGTGATCCGTTGGCCGCCCCGCTCGATGGTCACGGTCCAGACCGAGGCCCCGGCATTGGCGGCCGCCGACAGTTCGGCGGTGGTGTTGATCGGCTTGCCGTTGATCTCGCGGATGAAGTCGCCGGGACGCAGGCCGGCGTTCAGGGCGAAGCCCTGGCCGATCTTGGTGACCAGCACGCCACGTCCGGCGAAGGCGTCGACGCCCAGGTCCTGGGCCACGGCCGGCGACAGGTTGACCACGGTGGCGCCGTCGAACGGGTTGCGGCCCTTCAGCACCCGCTCGTCGCGGGCTGGGCTTTCCGGCGCGGCTTCGGCGCGCAGGGTCAGGGTCTGCTCCTTGCCGCCGCGATTGATCAGCACCGAGACCCGGTCGCCGATCTTGTGGGTGCCGATGGCGAAGGCGCCGCCGCCCTCGTCGTTCACCGCCTGGCCGTCGATGCTGATGATCACGTCGCCCTCGCGGACGCCGGCGCGCTGCGCCGAGCCCCCTGGATAGACGTCGGAGATCACCACGCCACGCGGCACGGCCAGGCCCAGGCTCTTGGCGATCTCGCCGGTCACCGGCTGGCCCTTCACGCCCAGCCAGGGCCGCACCACGCTGTGGGCGCCGCCCAGGGCCGTGCTGACCACCTGCTTGACCACGGCCGCCGGAATGGCGAAGCCCACCCCGCTGGACGAGCCCGAGCGCGAGATAATGAAGGTGTTGATGCCGATCAGGTCGCCGTCCATGTCGACCAGCGGACCGCCGGAATTGCCCGGATTGATCGAAGCGTCGGTCTGGATGTAGCTGCCGAACTCGGCGGCGCCCACGTCGGTGCGGGCCAGGGCCGAGACGATGCCGTTGGTCACGGTCTGGCCCACGCCGAACGGATTGCCCAGGGCCAGGACCAGGTCGCCGACCTCCAGCTGTTCCTGGTCGTCGATGGCGATCACCGGCAGGCGCTCGCCCTTGGTGTCGATCTTCAGCACCGCCAGGTCCGAGCGCGGGTCATCAAGCAACACCGTGGCCGGGAACTCGCGGCGGTCGGCGAGCTGGACGGTGACGTCGCTCATGCCTTCGATATTGTGGTGGTTGGTGATGATCACCCCGTCGGCGCGGACGATGGCGCCCGAGCCCAGCGAGCCCTGGACCTGGTCGCGCGGCGCGCCGCCGCCGCCGCCCATGAAGAAGTCCCAGAACGGATCGCGGGCCTGCTGGCGCACCACCCGGCGGCTGGCGACATTGACGATGGCCGGTGCGGTCTTCTTCACCACCGGCGAGAACGAGGCCTTCATCGACATCGGGTCGGTCGGCGCGCGGCGGGTGGGCTGGGCCAGGTCCGGGATCGTCTGGGCCTTCGACTGCCCCTGCGGCGAGCAGGCGGCCAGGACGGCCAGGGCGGGAAGCACGACGCGATAGGATCGCATGGGGGTTCGACGACTCCGTGAAGATCAGCCCGCGACATCAGCCGAGCTTTCGGGCGCATTGATGGCGGTGTTAAGACTCCAAGGCGTCGCTCACGGTCAGGCGAGGTCTGCTAGGCGGCGTCCTGGGTCAATACGCGGTCATAGAGCCGCCGTTCCGCTCGCTTGAGCGACAATTGGCCAGCCGCCAAAAGCGCCGTGATCACCGCGAGAACCAGGACTACTGGCCGATAGTAAGCCGTCAGGTGGTCATGAAGGCTGTGTGCGATCACCATCAGGCCCAACGCCGCGATCATCCCGAAAAAGCCCGGCCAAGCTCGCTTGTTGATCCGATCGAGTTCGTCGTGCTCGCCAGCGCTCAATCGGCTTTTATAGGGGGATAGCAGCCCCTTCCCCTGCAACGAGACGAGTCCGACGCCACAGCCGGTCAAGCCGACCCTACCGATCAGCACGACAAGATCGGGCAGTGCAGGACCATCCCAGACGAAGGCATAGAGCGCCACCATCGCGCAGAGGACCGCCGCCCCGCTCAGGATCGCGCGAAGGCGTCGGATTCGGAGTTCCTCGACGGTCATGCGACTTCAGTCGCTTGCGGTTCCACCGCGACCGGGTGCGCCACGCGGAACGCCAGAACCGTGCCCCCCAGCAGCAGCAGGGCGGCGATCAGCACCGGCAGGCCAGGCATGCGCAGGGTGGCGTCATGGCGGATCGCCCAGGCGAAGGGCAGCAGGTAGAGCGCGGGGCCGACGATGGCGGTGATCCCCATCATCGCCGAATTGGCGCCCTGCAGCTGGCCCTGCTCCCAGGGCTGGACCCGGCGGGTCATCAGTCCTTGCAAGCCCGGCTGGATCAGGCCCGAGAAGGCGAAGATCGGCAGGCCGCACAGATAGAGCGCGCCGGTCGGGGCCAGGCCGTAGATCATGAAGCCGACGCAGCCGCTGAACAGGCCGATCAGCAGCGCGCCGCGCTCGCCGACCTTCTTGACCACCGGCCCGACCACGAAGCTCTGCAGCAGGATGCCGGCCACGCCGCTGCCCATCAGGGTCAGGCCGATCACCGCCGTCGACCAGTGATACCGAAAGCCCATATAGAGCACGAAGACGCTGGGCAGCACATTGTGCGCCAGCTGGAACAGGAAGCCGACGCCCGCCAGGCCCAGCAGGTCGGGCTTGCTCTTGAGCAGTTTCAGCGAGCCGATCGGGTTGGCCTTTTTCCAGTCAAAGCGGGTAACCCGCTTCTCCGGCGGCAGCGACTCGGGCAGCACGAAGAAGCCGTACAGCCAGTTGCACAAGGCCAGGCCCGCGCAGACCAGGAACGGCAGGCGATGGTCGAAGTGCCAGAGCCAGCCGCCCAGGGCCGGGCCGAAGGTGAAGCCCACCCCGAACGCCGCGCCCATCAAGCCAAAGCCCTTGGCCCGGTCCTCGGGCTTGGTGACATCGGCCACATAGGCCCCGGCGGTCGAGAAGCTGGCCGCCGTCATGCCGTTGAACACCCGCCCGACGAACAGCCACCAGATGGTCGGGGCGAAGGCCATGAACAGGAAGTCGATCCCCAGGCCGAAGATCGAGGTCAGGATCACCGGCCGGCGGCCCCAGCGGTCGGACATCAGGCCCAGGATCGGCGCGCAGAAGAACTGCATCACGCCCCAGGTGGTGGCGAACAGCATCACCCACAGGGCCGTCGAGGCGGTGTCGCCGCCGTTGAAGCGCTTCATCAGCTCGGGCAGCACGGGGATCATCACCCCCAGCGACAGCACATCCATGCTGGCGGTGATGAAGATGAAACCCAGCGCCGCCTGGCGGCGTGTTCCGGTGATGGCCTTGGTCATGCATCGCCCTCCCCGGCGTCTTCCTTTGAACCCATAGCAGCGCGAATGGCCAGACTTGTCAGCAGCGCCCGCCACCACTCCCCATGGCGGTGCAGGAAGATCCCGTCCGGGAAATGATGCCGCGCGACGTGCTCGATCGGCACGGTGTCCCAGCCGCGATGCTCGACGGTGACCCGCGTCTCGTCTCCCACGGGCTCGAACCGCACCTCGACCTCGGTGTCCATGCCCGGCGCGAAGGTCGCCTGGCGCCAGCCGAACACCAGCCGCTCGCCGGGCGCCCAGACGCGGACGGGACCGATCTCGAACACCTTGCCGGACGGCAGTTGCTCGACCAGGCGCGCGCCCTCGCCCGCCCCTTCGAAGGCCAGCACGCCCGGCGCGCGTGGGGTGAAGGAGAACAGGGCGTTGGGCTTCCACCACGCGCCGATGTCGGCGGTGAACACCTCGAACACCCGCAGCGGCGCGGCCTTGATGCGCAGGGCGACCAGGACCTTGGAACTCACGCTCCCGCCTCTTCGATATGAGCTTTCAAGGCCAGGAGTTGGTCGCTCCACAGGCCCTCGGCCGCCTCGGCCCAAGCCTTCAGTTCTGCCATCGGACCGGAGCGCAGGGCATAGACCCGCACCCGGGCGTCGAACGGCGGGTGGGTCTCCTCGACCAGGCCCGCCTGGCGCAGGGCGCGCAGATGACGGCTCATGGCCGGGGCCGACAGACCGGCGGCCTGGGCCAGTTCGCCGGCCCGGCGCGGTCCCTGGCGCAGCAGGTCGACAGTGGCCCGCCGGTGCGGATCGGCCAGGGCGGCCAGGGTCATGTCGAGCGAGGCGCTCATGAGGGAGCCGGCGCCCGGCTGGCGTCCAGCAAGGCGATCTGCCGCTTGTTGGCTTTCAGCCGCCAGGCCGCCTCCAGCGCCCCGCGCAGGGTGGGCTCGTCGGCCGCGTCGAGCACGACCAGGGTCGCGCCCTTCAGGCCCCAAGCGCCGGGCACCGGCCGGAACACCGTCGGTTCGACACCGACCACCATCTCCTGCTGCTCGCGGGTCAGCTGCACCATGCCGAAACTGGCGTTGGGATAGCCCAGGGTGGCGAAGATTCGCCCGACCCGGAAATCGACCGTGCCCATGTGCGAACTCTCGATCGCCTCGGGCAAGGCCAGGGCCAGGCGGCGGAAATCGTCTTGAGTCATGGAAGCCGTCACGCCCAACCCTTCACCACCGTCAGGCCGGACTCCGCCTCGGCCTCGTCCTGGGTCACCGTCCTGACCGGCGCGCCCACCGTCCAGAAGTGACCCTCCGGGTCGCGGCAGCGATAGGTGCGATCGCCATAGAACTGGTCGGCCGGCTCCATCAGGATCTCGGCCCCCGCCGCCCGCGCCCGCTGGCAATGGGCGTCGATGTCGCCCTCCAGGTGGATGTGGACGGTCTGGGTGTTGAATCCGTCGATCGAGGCCGGGCTCTTGTGCTGGGTGGTCCACTCCGTGCCCACCATGATCAAGCTGTCGCCGAACTTCATCTCGGAGTGGGCCAGGTTCCCCTCGGCGTCCTCGATCAGCATCACCAGATCGAAGCCGAACGCGGCTTCCAGGAACTTCAGCGCGGCCTTGGGGTCGCGATAGCAGAGGGCCGAGGTCAGGGCGGCGCGGATCATGGCCTAGCTCCATTGCGGATATCTGTAATATTTAACGCATATCGAAACTATATGCGCAAGCGCGGCAGCCACAAATTCGCCGCCGATCAACTCAAGGCTGAAGCTCCACGCTGGAGAGCCGATGCCGCTGCCCGCCCTGCCTGACGTTCCCGTCCAAGCCGTCGTCGCCAGCTGCGCCTATCAAGGCGACGTCCAAGCGGTGTCGTACGAACAGCTGCCGTCCGCGATCCAGCTGGACCTGAAGCAGCGCGCGCCAGACCTGTCGCCGACCGACGGCACCTTCCAGGCCACCGACGTCGGCGAGGGCCCTCGAACCCGCTTCATCGCCGCCGCCCGGCTGAAGGGGCGCTATGTCGTGACCTATGAACACGGCGGCCGGGGCTATCACGTCGATCTGCTGACCTACGACCTCGGCTACGCCGAACCCACGCCGCGGGCCCGGCTGACCTCCTTCGCCAAGCCGCCCTGCGCGGCGCTCGATGCGGCGCTGACCGCGCCCTTGCCGGAGCGGCCCTACGTCGGGCCGTATTGGTAAGGCGTTAGCGCAACGCCGCCTTCACCGGCCCCAGCTTGCCGTCGCCCCGCTCGCCCTTCACGCCGATCAGCCGGGTCAGCAGCGGATAGACATCGACGTTGTCGAACACCGGCAGGACCACGCCACGCTTGAAGGCCGGTCCATGGGCCACGAACACCGCTCGCATGTCGGGGTTCGCCGGATCGTAGCCATGGGCCCCGCCGTCGCGCGGATGCTCGGCCCAGCGCTTCTTGAGCGCCGACGCGGTAACAAAGTACCAGCCGCTGTCGGCCAGGCAGACGATCGGCGGCACGCGCGGGTTGGTCCCATAGCCATAGCGGGCCGGGATCTTGCCCTTCTCCCAGCAGGTCAGATGCGGATGCGGCTTCAGCATGGCCGCCTTCACCTCCGCCTCGAAGCTGGGCAGCGGGCGGACGGCGACGACCGAGCCGGTGCTGACGAACTTGGCCTTGGTCGGATCGACCAGGGTCGACACCTCGACCAGCCCGCTCAGCGGCTGGGGCGCCATGCCGTGGTCGGCGACAACGACGATATTGGTGGTGTCGTAGAGCCCTCTCGCCTTCAACCCCGCCACCAGCCGGGCGATGGCGGCGTCGACCTCGACGGCGGCCGCGTTCACCTGCGACGAATAGGGGCCGTAGTGGTGACCCTCGGTATCCGTCGCCTCGAAATAGAGTGTGGCGAAGCCCAGGGCCGGGTCCCTGGCGTCGATCCACGACAGCACGGTGTCGACCCGGTCATCATAGGGGACCTTTTCGTCATAGACCTGCCAGCGGCTGGGCCGCACGCCGTCGATCTGGGCCTCCGAGCCCGGCCAGAACAACGTGCCGGCATGGACGCCCTGCTGCTCGGCGCTGACCCAGATCGGCTTGGCCTGGTCCCACCAGCGCCCGTCGCCGACGGCGGCATGGTTGGACATGCTGAAGCTGACGTCGGAGATGTCGCCATCCTCCAACGTATTGTTGATCATGCCGTGATGGTCGGGCCGCTTGCCGGTCACCAGGGTGTAGTGGTTGGGATAGGTCAGGGACGGAAACGACGGCCGCATGGCGCCGCGCACGCCGTCGTTGGCCAGGGCGTTGAGGGTCGGGGTATTGCCGCGATCCAGATAGTCGGGGCGAAAACCGTCCAGCGAGATCAGGATGGTCAGGGCCGACTTGCCCGGCGCCTTGATTGACTCGGCGCGCGAGGGCGCGGCATGGACACCCACCATCACGGCCAGGACCACGGCCATCCAACGACACATCAAGACCATCACGCACCTCCACTGGAATACCCGCCTATAACCCGACCGCATGACAGCTCGCCACGCATGACCGCGACTTAACTTGGCGGGACTCGGCGGCGCGGCCATAGTCGCCGCAACTTCCTGGGAGACGCCTCGCATGATCGCCGCCGGAACGCGTTTTCCATGAGCCTGGCCCTGGAAGCCGAGAGCCTGGTCAAGACCTATGGCGCGGTGCGCGCCCTGGACGGCCTGTCGCTGAGCATCCCGGCCGGCGGCGTCTACGGCGTGCTGGGCCCCAACGGCGCGGGCAAGAGCACTCTGTTCCGCATCGCGCTTGGCCTGGTGCGGCCCACCAGCGGGACGGCGCGGCTGTTCGGCGCGCCCTCGGGCCAGACCTCGTCCCTTCGCCGGGTCGGGGCGATGATCGAGACCCCGCGCTATCCGCCCTATCTGACCGCCCGCGAGGTGTTGAAGATGCTGGCCCTCGAGAGCGGGGCTGGCGGTACGGCCGACACAGACTACTGGTTGGAACGCGTGGGCCTGGGCGGCGCGGCCGATCGCAAGTCGGGCACCTTCTCGGTCGGCATGAAGCAGCGCCTGGGCCTGGCGGCCGCCTTCTTCACCCGGCCCGAGCTGGTGATCCTGGACGAGCCGACTAGCGGCATGGACCCGGCCGGAATCCAGGAGATCCGCGCCCTGATCCGCGACCTGGCCGACAAGGAAGGCGTGACCATCATCCTGGCCAGCCACCAGCTGGACGAGGTGCGCCGGGTCTGCGACCGGGTGGCGATCTTCTCCAAGGGCAAGGTCGCGGCCGAGGGCTCGGTCGAGGCCCTGACCGGCGGCAAGCCCCGCCTGCGCCTGACCGTGACCCCGATCGACAAGGCCCTGGCCGTGCTGGGCGACAAGGGCGCGGCCGACGGCCCGCAGGCCGTGCTGGCCGACGTCCTGCGGTCCGAGACCCCCGCCCTGATCCGCGCCCTGGTCGAGGCCGGGGTCGAGATCACCGAGGCTCGCTGGCGCGAAGCCGACCTGGAAAGCGCTTATCTGGGCGCACTCGAACCGAAGGACCTGGCCGATGCTCGCTGACGCCATCGCCGCCGAGCGCTTCCGCCTATGGCGCGACCGGGTCTCGCTGTTCTGGGGTTTCGGCTTCATGCCCATCGCCACCATGCTGTTCAGCATGGCCGGCGACCTGTTCGTGCACTTCGTGATCCGCAGGACCATCCCGGGCGAGACCGCCGACCCGGCCAACCGGGCCATGGGCGCGGTCGCCGGCGCGTCGGGGCCGATCACCGGTCTCTTCCTGCTGATCGGCGCGGCCGCGATCTTCGCCGGCGACTATCGCTGGGAGACCTGGCGCCTGATCACGCCGCGCAACAGTCGCCTGAACCTGCTGGCCGCCAAACTGATCGTCTTTGGCGAAGCCGCCGCCTGGAGCCTGCTGGCGACCGCCCTGACCTCCGTGCTGGGCGGACTGTTCGGCAGCCTGATCAACCACACCACCATCATCGGGCCGGCGAACGGCCCCGCCTTCCTGGGCCAATATGCCGGCGTGATGCTGGTGACCTGGCTCGAGGTGATGTTGATCGGCGCCCTGGCCGCCGTGATCGGCATCCAGACCCGCTCCACCCTGGGCGCGGTAATCGCCGGCTTCGTGGTGGTGTTCGTGCAGTCCACCCTGGCGGCCACCCAGAACGCGGCCACCTGGAAGAGCCTGGCGATCCCCGCCTATGCCGGGCGCGTGCTCAAGACCTTCGTGATCCTCCCGCCCGAGTCTCGCACCGATGGCGGTCCGGCGGGCCTGGCCCTGGTCCTGCTGCTGACCTGGCTGGTGGTGGTGACCGCCGCCGCCGCGGTGCTGTTCCGCCGCCAGGACCTGACGCGGGAATAGGATCGATCAGACGGGGTCGATCAACCGCACGCCGACACGAACGCCGTCGCGCCACTGGACCTTGGCCAGATAGAGCTGCGGGTCGCCGTCCATGGTCAGTTGTAAGCTGTCGCAGCCCTGAGGCAGCGGGCGTGACACGCGCATGCAGACGCCAAAGGCCGAGATGTTGCTGACCAGGCAGTCGCCGAGCGCCTGGCCTTCCCCATCCGTCACGCGTCCGCGAAGCCGCGTCAGGCCACGGCGAGACCGGCGAGGGTCCATCAGGCGATAGACGCTGGGCGGAACGGTGAAGGGCGCGGTGGATCGCATGACCCAACCTTAGCCATGCCGTCTTAAGGCCGCCCCAAAACACACGGCGAACGGAAGCTTAATATCAGACTCGCGACATCCGCATCGTTGAGCGGACGCCCCCTCGAACGCCGACTCAGGCCGCCGCCCAGGCCCTCTGGTCGCTCGACACCTGGAAGTGCTCGACCTGCGCCTCCAGGCGCACGGCGTCGTCGGCCAGGCCGCGGCTGGCGGCGGTGGCCTGCTCGGCCATGGCGGCGTTCTGCTGGATGACCTGGTCCATCTGGCCGACCGCCAGGTCGACCTCGGCCAGGCCCGCCGCCTGCTCGCAGCTGGACTGGGCGATCTGCTCCATCAGCCCGCCGATCATCCCCACGCGTTCGACGATATCGCCCAGAGCCGCGCCGGCCTCGCCGACCAGGGTCACGCCCGAGCGGACGTGGTCGGACGACTCCGAGATCAGCCCCTTGATCTCCTTGGCCGCCTCGGCCGAGCGCTGGGCCAGGGCACGGACTTCCTGAGCCACGACCGCGAAACCGCGGCCGGCGTCGCCGGCGCGCGCCGCTTCCACGCCCGCGTTGAGGGCCAGCAGGTTGGTCTGGAAGGCGATCTCGTCGATGACGCCGAGGATCTGCGAGACCTTGGCCGAGGAGCTCTCGATCTGGCTCATGGCCTCGGCCGCGCGGCCCACGACCTGGCTCGAGCGGTCGGCGACCGCGCGGCTGTCGATCACGGCGGCGTTGGCCTCGTTCGCGCCCTCGGCGGTGCGCCTGACGCTGGCGCTGACTTCGCCCAAGGCGGCGGCCGTCTCGGCCAGGCTGGCGGCCTGGCGTTCAGTGCGGGCCGACAGGTCCTCGATCGCGCCGCTGATCTCGCCGGCCCCGACCCGCAGGCCGCCGGCTCCCTCGATCACCTCGCCCAGCGCCGCTTCCAGCCCGGCGATCGCCCGGTTGAAGTCGCCGCGCAGACCCTCGTAGGCGCCGGGGAAAGCCGTCTCCAGCCGCGCCGTCAGGTCGCCGGCCTTGAGCCGCGCCACGGCCGCGCCCAGGGCCTCGACCACCCGCAGGCGTCCGGCCTCTTCGGACCGCCGCTCGGCGTCGTGCCGGGTCTTGGCGACTTCGGCTTCGTCGCGTTCGGCCGCGATCCGGTCCTCGGCCGCCCGCCGCGAGACGATCGCCTCGCGGAATACGGCCACCGAATTGGCCATCTCGCCGATCTCGTCGCCGCGCCCGGCGAAGGGCACGGCGCGGTCGTAGTCGCCGGCCGCCAGCCGGCCCATGAAGCCGGTCATGGCCTGGATCGGCTTGACGATGCGGCGCCCCATCAGGGCGATCCCGCCACCCACCACCAGCAGCATCAGAGCCCCGGCCCCGGCCAGCAGGATGAAGGCCAGGCGGGTCTGGGCGGCGGCGCGCGCCTCGACGGCGGCGGCGTCGTGATTGGCCATGACCACGACCTTGTCGATCACCGCGCGGTGGGCCTCGTAGGCGGTGTCGGCCCGGGCCAGGCCCTGGCGGGCTTGCTCCAGGTCACCGGACCGGACGGCGGGCAGGATCGCCTGGTCGATCTCGCGCCAGAACGCCATGGCCGGCGCGGCGGACTCGTCGACCAGCATCTCGCGCATCGCCGGATCGATCGGGGCGGTCTTCCAATAGGCGCGGCGGGTGTCGTAGTCCTTGCGCAGGGCCGCCAGCTTGTCCGCGGCGGCGTCCACGGTCTCGGGATGGGCCACCAGCTTGGTGGCGACCAGGTCGGCCTCGACCACATAGAGCGGCGGCGGCAGGATGTCGGCGACGATGTCCTTGTTGTCGACGATCTGGCGGAACAGCGGACCGCCGACCCGCAGGCCTTCGATCGCGAACAGCGCCAGCCCGCCGGCCAGGATCAAACCTGCCGCGAGCGCGCCGCCGAACGCGCGCATGACGCCGGAAATCTTCATCCGATCCCTCCCCCGAGAGTTCTTAACAATGAAGGATGAGGCGACGAGGTGAACAAACCTCTACCGAGGCGACAGCGGGGGCCGTTACAACCTGTCGCAGGCCCCGGAACGCAAAAAAGGCCCCGGATCGCTCCGGGGCCTTTTCCGTCAGCCGAGGCTGAAAATTCTAGTCGTCCGAGTCGTTCGAATAGACCGGGCCCGAATCCTTGCCCTTGGCCGAGACGTCGCGATCGACGAACTCGATGACGGCCAGCGGAGCGTTGTCGCCGTAGCGGAAGCCGGCCTTCAGGACGCGGATGTAACCACCCTGGCGTTCCTGGTAGCGCGGGCCGATGGCGGCGAACAGCTTGTGAACCTGCTCGACGTCGCGAACGATGCTGATGGCCTGACGACGCGCGTGCAGGTCGCCGCACTTGGCCAGGGTGACCAGCTTTTCGACGAAGGGACGCAGTTCCTTGGCCTTCGGAAGGGTGGTGACGATCTGCTCGTGCTTGATCAGCGAGGCCGACATGTTGGCGAACATGGCGGTGCGGTGAGCGGACGTACGACCGAGCTTACGGTGAGCTTTACCGTGACGCATTGTAGTGTCTCCTGGGCCGTGGCCCGCTGTCGCGCATCAAAAGCGCTGATTGTCACCAATCCCAGCGGCGTCCCTGCCGGGTTCAGAACGAAGCGCCGGGGCCCTCCACCGCTGTTGCGGCTTCAAAAGGCCCAGGCCGCCCTCCATCCCAGAAGGATGGCGAGCGGCCCGGATTAAGCGCGGTACGCGGTACTCTTAGATCTGGTCTTCGAACTTCTTGGCCAGGTCTTCGATGTTTTCCGGCGGCCAGTTCGGAACGTCCATGCCCAGGTGCAGACCCATGCCGGCCAGCACTTCCTTGATTTCGTTCAAGGACTTGCGGCCGAAGTTCGGGGTGCGGAGCATCTCGGCTTCGGTCTTCTGGATCAGGTCGCCGATGTAGACGATGTTGTCGTTCTTCAGGCAGTTGGCCGAACGAACCGACAGTTCCAGCTCATCGACCTTCTTCAGGAGCGCCGGGTTGAACGGCAGTTCCGGCTTGGCCTCGTCGGCGGTCTTGGCCTTGGGCTCTTCGAAGGTGATGAAGATCTGCAGCTGGTCTTGCAGGATGCGGGCGGCGTAGGCCACCGCGTCCACCGGCGTAACGGCGCCGTTGGTTTCCACTTCCAGGATCAGCTTGTCATAGTCCAGCGACTGGCCTTGGCGGGTGGGCTCGACGCGATAGGCGACGCGCTTGACCGGCGAGTACAGGGCGTCGACGGCGATCAGGCCGATCGGCGCGTCTTCCGGACGGTTCTTGTCGGCGGGGACGTAGCCCTTGCCGGTGTTGACCGTGAACTCCATGCGCACCGAAGCGCCGTCGTCCAGCGTGCAGAGCACGTGGTCGGGGTTCAGGATCTCGATGTCCGAAGGCGTTTCGATCTGGCCAGCCGTCACCGGGCCGGGGCCGGTGGCGCGCAGCGTCATGCGCTTCGGGCCCTCGGCGTGCATGCGCACGGCCAGTTGCTTGATGTTCAGAACGATGTCGACGACGTCTTCGCGGACGCCTTCGAGCGAGGAGAATTCGTGCACGACGCCATCGATCTGGATGGCGGTGACAGCGGCGCCCTGAAGCGAGGAGAGCAGGACGCGGCGGAGAGCGTTGCCGAGCGTCACACCGAAACCGCGTTCGAGCGGCTCAGCCACGATGCGAGCCTTGCGGGTCGCGTCGGCGCCAGTCTCGATCTGCGGCTTCTCAGGACGGATCAGCTCGTTCCAGTTTCTTTCGATCACGTGTCGATCCCTTGAACGCGGCTCGCCGGCTGCGTTTGGCGCAGCCGGCGAAGGAGAATTGGTCTAAAAAGTACTAGACGCGACGACGCTTGGGCGGACGGCAACCGTTGTGCGGGATCGGCGTCACGTCACGGATGGTCGTGATGGTCATGCCCGCGGCCTGAAGGGCGCGCAGAGCCGACTCACGGCCCGAACCGGGACCCGACACGTTGACCTCGAGGGTCTTCACACCATGCTCGGCGGCCTTCTTGCCAGCGTCTTCCGCAGCCATTTGAGCGGCGTACGGGGTCGACTTGCGCGAGCCCTTGAAGCCCATCGCGCCGGCGCTCGACCAGGAAATGGTGTTCCCTTGAGCGTCGGTGATGGTGATCATGGTGTTGTTGAACGAGGCGTTCACGTGCGCCACGCCCGAGGTGATGTTCTTGCGTTCGCGCTTTTTAACGCGAGCCGGTTCCTTGGCCATCGTCAGGCTACCTTATTTCTTCTTGCCGGCGATCGGCTTGGCCGGACCCTTGCGGGTACGAGCATTCGTGTGCGTGCGCTGACCGCGGACCGGAAGGCCCTTACGGTGACGCAGGCCGCGATAGCAGGCCAGGTCCATCAGACGCTTGATGTTCATCGAATTTTCGCGGCGCAGGTCGCCTTCGACGGTGAAGTCCTTGTCGATCGTTTCACGGATCGAAAGCACTTCGGCGTCGGTCAGCTGGTTGACCCGGCGGGCGTCATCGATGCCCACCTTCGTGACGATGTCACGAGCGGACTTCTGGCCAATGCCATGAATATACTGAAGCGCGATCAAAACGCGCTTGTTCGTCGGGATGTTGACGCCTGCAATACGGGCCACGTCTAATGTTCTCCTAGTCACGCACTAAAGACGCGAACGGCGCGCCCGGCCCGGTCTTTCGACCCAGTCCGGCGCGCACAGATCGCGCCCTTTCGCGGAAGCGCCCCGTTATAGGGATAGTTGCGCGTCCGTCAATGGCGGAATCCGCTCAAACGAGAGGATTCCAACGAAGTCTTAAGCCACGACCGAAAGCGCGGCGTCGATGGAGCCGGCAACCGTTTCCACGGAGGCCATACCGTCAAGTTCCGTGAGCTTGCCTTGCTCCCGGTAGTACGGGAGGAGCGGCGCGGTCTGGGCGTTGTAGGCCGCCAGGCGCGTTACGAACACTTCCGGATTGTCGTCGGGTCGGCCCTGCTCGGCGAATCGCTTGCTGATCCGCTCGATGAGCGCGGGCTCGTCTACCTTGAGTCGGAGAACGGAGTCGATCTTCTGACCCCGCTTGGCCAGCATGGCGTCCAACGCCTCGGCCTGGGGCACGGTGCGGGGGAAGCCGTCGAAGATGGCTCCGCCGGCCGCCTCGGCCTCGGGCAGCCGGTCCTCGATCAGGGCGATGACGATCTCGTCGGTGACCAGGTCGCCACGGTCCAGCACGCCCTTGACCTTCTGGCCCAGCTCCGAGCCCGAGGCGATGGCGGCGCGCAGCATGTCGCCGGTCGACAGCTGGACCATGCCCCGCTGCTCGACCAGGCGCTTGGCCTGGGTGCCCTTACCCGCCGCCGGCGGTCCGAACAGGATCAAGTTCATCAATGCGCTTCCTGCGTTCGCCGGGTCTGCCGCCCGTGTCCGCCAGACCTAGAGTGGGTTCGACAAAAACGGAAGCCGGTTTGTGACAAACCGGCTTCCGTCTTCATACCTTACGCTGGGGCGTTATGAGGCTAGCGCCCCTTGCCGCCCCGCAGCTTCGACTTCTTGATCAGGCCCTCGTACTGGTGCGCCAGCAGATGGGACTGGATCTGGGCGACCGTATCCATGGTCACGGTCACGACGATCAGGATCGAGGTGCCGCCCAGGGTGAACTTGGTCGGGCCCATGCTGTTCATCATCAGTTCGGGCAGGACGCAGACAGCGGTGATGTAGGCCGCGCCGATCACGGTCAGGCGGGTCAGGACATAGTCCAGATATTCCGCCGTCCGCTTGCCCGGACGGATGCCCGGCATGAAGCCGCCGTACTTGCGCAGGTTCTCCGCCGTCTCGTCGGGATTGAACACGACCGAGGTGTAGAAGAACGAGAAGAAGATGATCAGGGCCGCATAGAGCACCATGAACAGCGGCTGGCCGTGCTGCAGGGCGCCGACCACGCTGGGCAGCCATTGCAGCCAGTTGGGCAGGGTGGCCGTGGCCAGGAAGCCCATGGCGGTCGTCGGCAGCAGCAACAGGCTGGAGGCGAAGATCGGCGGGATGACCCCGGCGGTGTTCAGCTTCAGCGGGATGAACGAGGTGTCGCCGCCGATCATCCGGTTGCCCTGCTGGCGCTTGGGATAGTGGACCAGCAGTCGTCGCTGCGAGCGCTCGATGAAGACGATGAAGAAGATCACCGCCACGGCCAGGACCGCGACCAGGAACAGGGCGAAGCCCGACATGGCGCCGGTCTGCACCTGGGTGAACATCTGCACCACGCCCAGAGGCAAGGCCGCGACGATACCGGCGAAGATGATCAGGGACACGCCGTTGCCCACGCCGCGGCTGGTGATCTGCTCACCCAGCCACATCAGGAACAGGGTGCCGCCGGTCAGGGCCACGACGGTGGAGGCGATGAAGAAGACCGGGGCGATGCCGCCCACCACCATGCCCTGGCTCTGCAGGCCGACGGCGATCGAGAACGACTGCACAAGGGCCAGCACGACCGCCAGGTAGCGGGTGTATTGGTTGAGGGTCTTGCGGCCGGCTTCGCCGCCTTCCTTCTTCAGCTTTTCCCACGGCGGATACACCGAGCCCATCAGCTGCACGATGATCGAGGCGCTGATGTAGGGCATGACGTTCAGCGAGAACACGGCCATGCGCTGAACGGCGCCGCCCGAGAACATGTTGAACATACCCAGGATGCCCTTCGACTGCTGCGAGAACGCGGCGGCGAAGCGTACCGGATCGATCCCCGGGATCGGCACATAGGTGCCGAGCCGATAGACGATCAGGGCGATAAGCGTGAACCAGATGCGCTTGTGAAGTTCGGTGGCCTTCTGAAAGGACCCGAAGTTCATGTTGGCTGCGAGTTGTTCGGCGGCCGAGGCCATTCAAATCCCCACGTCGAGAGCGCGCGCCGCATCCGCGGTCAGGTCGCGCTCCAAGCATTATTCGCGAACCGGATCCGGCGGGCGATGAATCGCCTGGGCCGGACAAAGCCCGAGTACGGAGCCGTACATAGGTGAGGCTCGCCGCGATGTCACGGCGAGCCTCGTTATTCTGTCATCCCGACTGAGAAATACGGGTTGGGCGGGTATCCCCCGCCCTCCCCGCGATCCCAGGCGGCGGCGAGCCGCGCGCCGGGATGACGCCATGGTCTTAGGCTTCGGCTACAACCTTGACCTTCTTGGTCACGGTCACCGAACCGCCGGCGGCTTCAACGGCCTTGATGGCCGCTTCGGTCGCCGAATAGACGGTCAGCTTCAGGGCGGTCTTGATCTCGCCCTTGCCCAGCAGCTTCACGCCGTCCAGTTCGCGACGGATCACGCCGGCGGCAACCAGTTCAGCGACGCCCAGCTCAGCGCCGGCCTTGAACTTGCCGGCTTCGACGGCTTGTTCCAGGCGCCACAGGTTCACTTCAGCGAACTCGAGGCGGAAGGGGTTGTTGAAGCCGCGCTTAGGCATACGCATGTGCAGCGGCATCTGGCCGCCTTCGAAGCCGGCGATGGCGACGCCCGAGCGCGCCTTCTGGCCCTTCACACCGCGACCGGCGGTCTTGCCCTTGCCCGAACCCGGGCCACGGCCAACGCGCATGCGGCCCTTGGTGGAGCCGGGAGCCGGAGCCAGTTCATTAAGCTTGGTCATATGTGCCTCTCCTTGGAGATCTGCGCCTGGCCGTGGGCCAGACTCGGCTTGAAAACGATAGTTCAATTGGCTTCGCCGAACCCCGATGGAGATCGGGACTTCAAACGAAAACCACCCCGGCTTTCACCGGGGTGGCGATTTCGCCGCCTGAGTAGCAGAACTACTCGACGATTTCCAGCAGGTGCTGGACCTTGCGGATCATGCCGCGCACCGAGGGGGTGTCTTCCAGCTCGGACTCGCGACCCAGCTTGTTGAGACCCAGGCCAGCGAGCGTGGCGCGCTGGACGGCATTGCGACGGATCGGGCTGCCGGTCTGGCGAACCTTCACGGTCTTGGTTTGTGCGGTAGCCATGTCTTAGCCCTCGATGGCGTCCGGAGCCGAAGCTCCGTCGGCGCGGCGGCCGAGAATGTCGCCAACCTTCTTGCCGCGCTTGGCGGCGATCTGGCGGGGCGACGATTGAACCTTCAGGGCCTCGAACGTGGCGCGAACCATGTTGTACGGGTTCGAGGAACCCGTCGACTTGGCCACGACGTCCTGGACGCCCAGGGTTTCGAGAACCGCGCGCATCGGACCACCGGCGATGACACCCGTGCCGGGAGGGGCAGCGCGCATCATGACCTTGCCAGCGCCCCAACGGCCGTAGCCGTCGTGGTGCAGGGTGCGCGATTCCCGCAGGGGAACGCGAACCATGGTCTTCTTGGCTTCTTCGGTCGCCTTGCGGATGGCTTCCGGCACTTCACGCGCCTTGCCATGACCGAAGCCGACGCGGCCCTTTTGGTCACCAACGACCATCAGAGCAGCGAAGCTGAAGCGACGGCCGCCCTTAACGGTGGCGGCGACGCGGTTGATGTGGACGAGCTTTTCGACGATGTCGCTGTCGACCCGCTCTTCGGGGGCGTTGCGGTCGCGACGGCCGCGGTTTTGGCCGCCTTCTCCGCGCTGTTGATCACCACGAGCCATGATGTTTCCCTTAGAAGTTCAGGCCGGCTTCGCGCGCGGCGTCGGCCAGGGCTTTGACCCGTCCGTGGAAGATGTAGCCGCCACGATCGAAGACGACGTCCTTGACGCCTTTTTCGATCGCACGTTCGGCGACGAGCTTGCCCACGAGGGCAGCCGCGTCCTTGTCCGCGCCCTTGGTCTTGCCTTCACCCTCGAGGGTGGAGGCCTGAGCCAGGGTCACGCCGCGTTCATCATCGATGACCTGGGCGTAGATGTTCTTGGACGAACGGAAGACCGACAAACGCGGGCGACCATTGGACAGGGCCTTGAGGCGGGTGCGGGTGCGTTGAGCACGACGCACGGCGGATTCGCGAGGTGTGAGCGCCATGGCTTACTTCTTCTTGCCTTCCTTGCGGCGAACCTTCTCGCCAGCATACCGCACGCCTTTGCCCTTGTAGGGCTCGGGCGGACGAATGCGGCGGATTTTCGCGGCAATCTCGCCAACCGCCTGCTTGTCAGCGCCGGCGATCTTGATTTCGGTCTGCTTGGGAACAGCGAAGGTGACGCCGGCCGGAGGCTGGACGTTCACGTCATGCGAGAAACCGAGCTGGATGGAGAGCGCATCGCCCTTCATCGCGGCGCGATAACCCACGCCCACCAGTTCGAGGGTTTCCTCGAAGCCGGTGGTGACGCCTTGCACCATGTTGGCGACCAGCGTGCGGGACAGACCCCACATCGACTTGGCGCGCTTGCTCTCATCGCGCGCCACCAGCAGGAGGTCGGAACCTTCCTGGCTGACGGCGATCTCTTCGGCGATGGTCCACGAGAGTTGACCCTTGGGGCCCTTCACCGTGACGGTCTGCCCGTCGAGCGTGACATTCACGCCCGAGGGAATCGCGACGGCTTTCTTACCGATCCGTGACATGTTTTTTCCCTCCCGCGCCTAGTAGACGCGGCAGAGGACTTCGCCACCGACATTAGCGTCGCGGGCGGCGGAGTCCGACATGACGCCCTTCGGCGTCGAAAGGATCGAGATACCAAGGCCGTTCTTGATCGGCTTCAGGTCCTTGATCGACGAATAGACGCGGCGGCCCGGCTTGGACACGCGTGCGATTTCGGCGATCACGGGCTCACCGTCAAAATACTTGAGCTCGATCTCGAATTCGGGGAACGCACCGGGCTTTTCCACGAGCGAGTAGCCGCGGATGTAGCCTTCGTCGGCCAGCACGTCCAGGACGCGGGCGCGCAGCTTGGAAGCCGGCGTCGCGACCTTGGCGCGCTTGCGCGTGGCGGCGTTCTTGATGCGAGCGATCATATCGCTCAGGGGATCGTTCATCGACATCTGATCGTCCTCACCAGCTCGACTTGACGAGGCCGGGGATCTGGCCCGACGAGCCGAGCTCGCGGAGCGCAATCCGGCTCATCTTCAGCTTGCGATAATAGGCGCGCGGGCGGCCCGTCACTTCGCATCGGTTACGGATGCGAACGGCGGACGAGCTGCGCGGAAGCTTCGCGAGCTTCAGGCGGGCTTCGAAGCGTTCTTCCAGCGGCAGGCTTTCGTCATTGGCGATCGCCTTCAGCGCGACGCGCTTGCTGGCATATTGCTTAACGAGGGCCTTGACCGCGAGATTACGGTTAACGGCGCTTTTCTTGGCCATGGTGTGTTTCCCTGCCCGCTCTTAATTCGTGAACGGGAACTGGAATTCCTTCAGGAGAGCCTTGGCTTCCTGATCGGTCTTCGCAGTGGTGCAGACGATGATGTCCATGCCCCAGATCTGTTCGATCTGGTCATAGTTGATTTCCGGGAACACCAGGTGCTCTTTCAGACCCATGGCATAGTTGCCACGGCCGTCGAAGCTCTTGCCGTTCAGACCACGGAAGTCCTTCACGCGCGGCAGCGCGATCGTGACCAGGCGGTCGAGGAACTCGTACATCTTGTCCTTGCGGAGGGTCACCTTGGCGCCGACCACCATGCCTTCGCGCAGCTTGAAGCCGGCGATCGACTTGCGGGCCTTCGTGGGGACCGGCTTCTGGCCAGCGATGGCCATCAGATCCTTCAGCGCGACCTGGGCCTTCTTGGAGTCGGCCACGGCTTCGCCGATACCCATGTTCAGGACGATCTTGTCCAGCTTGGGGATCTGCATTTCGTTGGTGTACGCGAACTGTTCCTTCATCGCGGCGCGGATGCGCGCGCGATATTCGGACTTCAGCCGCGGCTCGTAAGCTTGATCAACCATTGATCACCTCGCCCGTGGTCTTGGCGAAGCGCACCTTCTTGTCGCCTTCAATCTTGAAGCCGACGCGGGTGGCCTTGCCGTTGGAGTCGACCAGCGACACGTTCGAAACGTGCAGGGTCGCTTCCTTGCTCTTGATGCCGCCTTGCGGATCGGCCTGGGTGGCCTTCGTGTGGCGCTTGACCAGGTTCACGCCTTGCACCAGGACGCGGTTCTCTTTCGGGAGAACCTGAGTCACGGCGCCTTGCTTGCCCTTGTCCTTGCCGGCCAGGACGACAACGCGGTCGCCCTTCTTGATCTTGGCAGCCATTACAGCACCTCGGGGGCGAGGGAGATGATCTTCATGTGGTTCTTGGCGCGCAGTTCACGAGGAACCGGGCCGAAGATCCGCGTGCCGACCGGCTCGCTTTGCTTGTTGACGATGACCGCGGCGTTCTTGTCGAAACGGATCAGCGACCCGTCCTTACGCTTCATGCCTTGGTTCACGCGAACGACGACGGCGCGAAGCACGTCACCCTTCTTCACGCGGCCGCGAGGAATGGCTTCCTTCACGGACACGACGATCACGTCACCGACGCTGGCGTAGCGGCGACCCGCGCCACCCAGCACCTTGATGCACATGACCCGGCGAGCGCCGGAGTTGTCGGCGACTTCCAGGTTAGTTTGCATCTGGATCATGGTTCAAACCTTCCAGATTTAAGCAGAAGCCTTGGGAAGGACTTCCCAGGTCTTCAGCTTGGACTTCGGAGCGCACTCAACGATGCGAGCAACTTCGCCCGCCTTGTACGCATTGCTCTCATCGTGCGCGTGGTACTTCTTGGACCGACGCACGATCTTCTTCAGCAGCGGGTGAACGATGGTCCGTTCAACCTTAACCACTACGGTCTTGTCGCCCTTATCGGAGACGACAACCCCTTCGAGGATACGCTTGGGCATATCGTTCTCCTTAAGCCGCGGCCTTGGCGCGCAGCACGGTCTTGATGCGGGCGATGTCCTTGCGGATCTCGCCAACGCGGTGGGTCTTTTCCACCTGACCGGTCGCGGCCTGGAAGCGCAGGTTGAACTGCTCCTTCTTGAGGCTGAGCAGTTGCTCGGCGAGTTGGTCAGGCGTCATGCCCCGGATGTCTTGGATCTTGGTCATGCCGCTTCGGCCTCCAGAGCCGCACCAGCGTCGATGCGGGTGACGACACGGGTACGGATCGGCAGCTTGGCCGCGCCGAGGCGCAGGGCTTCGCGAGCGATATCGTCCGGCACGCCGTCGATTTCGAACATGATGCGGCCCGGAGCCACGCGAGCGGCCCAGTGGTCCACGGCGCCCTTGCCCTTACCCATCCGGACTTCGGCCGGCTTGCCGGTGACCGGCACGTCGGGGAAGATGCGGATCCACACGCGACCTTGGCGCTTCATCTGGCGAGTGATCGCCCGACGAGCCGCTTCGATCTGGCGAGCGGTGATGCGTTCCGGCTCAACGGCCTTGAGGCCGTAGGAGCCGAAGTTCAACAGGGTGCCGCCCTTCGAAGTGCCGTGGATACGGCCCTTGAATTGCTTGCGATACTTGGTTTTTTTCGGTGACAGCATAGCGCTCTATCCTTAGCCCCGATCGCGACGGCCGCGGTCGCCCCGGTCGGGACGATCGCCGCGCTCGCGCCCACCACCTTCGCCGGCCGGGCCGGATTCAGTGGCGAGACGCTTGTCGAGCGCCATCGGGTCATGGTCCAGCACTTCGCCTTTGAAGATCCAGGTCTTCACGCCGATGATGCCGTAGGTGGTCTTGGCTTCCGCGAAACCGTAGTCGATGTCGGCGCGCAGGGTGTGGAGCGGCACGCGACCTTCGCGATACCATTCCATCCGCGCGATTTCAGCGCCGCCGAGGCGGCCCGACACGTTGATGCGGATGCCCTTGGCGCCGAGACGGACGGCCGACTGGATCGACCGCTTCATGGCGCGACGGAAGGCGATACGGCGCTCGAGCTGCTGGGCGATGGACTCGGCCACCAGCTGGGCGTCGGTTTCGGGCTTGCGGATCTCGACGATGTTCAGGTGAACGTCGCCTTCCGTCATCACCGACAGGTCCTTGCGGAGCTTGTCGATGTCGGCGCCCTTCTTGCCGATGATCACGCCGGGACGCGCCGCATAGATCGTGACGCGGCACTTCTTGTGCGGACGCTCGATGATGATGCGCGAGACGCCGGCGAGATACAGGCGCTTCTTCAGCATCGTGCGGACCGCGAGGTCCTGATGCAGAAGCTTGCCGTACTGCTCGCCGTCGGCGAACCAACGGCTGTCCCAGGTACGGTTGATGCCGAGCCGCAGCCCGACCGGATTGACTTTCTGACCCATCAGGCGGCCTCACCCAGTTCGCGGACCACGATGGTGATCTCGGAGAACGGCTTTTCAACGCGCGTCGCACGGCCGCGGGCGCGGGGCGAGAAGCGCTTCATAACCAGGTTCTTGCCCACATAGGCCTCGGCGACGACCAGCGAGTCGATGTCGAGGTTGTGGTTGTTTTCGGCGTTGGAGATCGCCGAATACAGCGCCTTGCGGACGTCCTGGGCGATGCGCTTGTGGCTGAATTCGAGCTCGTTCAGAGCGCGTTGGACGTTCAGACCACGGATGGACTGAGCGACCAGGTTCAGCTTACGAGCGCTGGTGCGCAGGGTACGAACCTTGCACATCGCTTCGTTGGCCGGCAGGCGGCGAGCTTGTTTAGCTTGGCTCATGGCCTACTTCCTCTTCGCCTTCTTGTCGGCGGCGTGGCCGGGGAAGCTGCGGGTGGGTGCGAACTCACCGAACTTCATGCCGACCATGTCTTCCGACACGGAGACGGGGATGTGCTTGTGACCGTTGTGCACGCCGAACACCAGGCCGACGAACTGCGGCATGATGGTCGAGCGGCGCGACCAGGTCTTGATCACATCCTTGCGGCCCGACGCCAGGGCGACATCGGCTTTCTTCAGGAGGTACCCGTCGACAAACGGGCCTTTCCAGACGGAGCGGGTCATGGCTTAGCGGCCCTTTTTCGCTTTGTGGCGCGAACGGATGATGAACTTATCCGTGGCCTTGTTGACGCGGGTCTTGGCGCCCTTGGTCGGCTTACCGGCCGGGGTCACCGGGTTACGACCGCCCGAGGTGCGGCCTTCGCCGCCGCCGTGGGGGTGGTCGACCGGGTTCATGGCGACGCCGCGAACGTGAGGACGACGACCCATGTGACGCGAACGACCGGCCTTGCCGAGGTTCTGGTTCGAGTGGTCGGGGTTGGACACGGCGCCGACGGTGGCCAGGCAGGTGTCCAGGACCATGCGCAGTTCGCCCGAGTTCAGGCGGATCTGGGCGTAGCCGGCGTCACGACCGACCAGCTGGGCGTAGGCGCCAGCCGAGCGAGCGATCTGACCGCCCTTGGCGGGCTTCAGCTCGACGTTATGGATGATCGTGCCGATCGGCAGGGTCCGCAGCGGCGAGGTGTTGCCCGGCTTCACGTCGACCTTGTCCGCGGTGACGACTTCGTCGCCGGGGCTCAGGCGTTGCGGGGCCAGGATGTAGGCCAGTTCGCCGTCGGCCTGATACTTGATCAGGGCGATGAAGGCGGTGCGGTTGGGGTCGTACTCAAGACGAACGACCGTGGCCACGCCTTGCTTGCGACGCTTGAAGTCGACCAGACGGTAGAGGCGCTTGGCGCCGCCGCCGCGGAAGCGGACCGCGATACGGCCATTGCCGCCACGACCGCCCGACTTGGTCAGACCTTCAACCAGCTTCTTTTCCGGGCGGCCCTTGTGGAGCTCGCTGCGGTCGATCAGCACCAGGCCGCGTTGGCCCGGGCTGGTCGGATTATAATGCTTCAAGGCCATCTGGTTAGAGCCCCGTCGTGATGTCGATCGACTGGCCTTCGGCCAGGGTCACGATGGCTTTTTTGACATCGGAACGGCGTCCGATGATGCCACGGAAGCGCTTGGTCTTGCCCTTGGTGACCATGGTGTTGACCTTGGTGACCTTGACCTTGAACAGCTCTTCGACTGCGGCGGCGATTTCGTCCTTGGACGCATCGGCGGACACCCGGAAGACAACCTTGTTCTGCTCGCTGAGCAGGGTGGCCTTCTCGGTGATCACCGGCGACAGGATCGTGTCGTAGTGGCGGGCGGTTGCGGCCATCAGGCGGCTTCCTTCTCAGCGAAACGGGCCGAGATCGCTTCCACCGCGTCCTTCGTGAGGACCAGGGTGTGGCGACGCAGCACGTCATAGACGTTCAGGCCGGCGTTCGGCAGCACGTCGATGTTCGGAATGTTGCGGGCGGCGAGCTTGAAGTTGCCGTCCACTTCCGGACCCGCGATGACCAGCGCGTTCTTCAGGCCGATCTTGTCGAAGTTGGCGCGCAGGGCGGCCGTCTTCGGATCGGTCAGAACGGCGGTGTCCAGAACGATGATCGAACCGGACTTGGCCTTCGAGGACAGGGCGTGGCGCAGAGCCATGGCGCGGATCTTCTTGGGAAGATCGAACGCGTGGCTACGGACGACAGGGCCGTGGGCCTTGGCGCCGCCGACGAACTGAGCCGCACGGCGCGAACCGTGACGAGCCGAGCCGGTGCCCTTTTGCTTGTACATCTTCTTGCTCGTACGAGAGACCTCGTTACGAACCTGAATCTTGTGGTTCCCGGAGCGGCGCTTGGCCAACTGCCAGGTGACGACGCGCTGCAGGATGTCCCCGCGGATGTCGGCGATGCCAAAGATGGCGTCGTCGAGATCAACGGAACCGGCCTTGCCGCCGTCCAGATTGATGACGTCGAGTTTCATTAGCCTTCGCCCTCTTCGGTCGTCGCCGCGGGGGCTTCCTCAGCGGGGGTTTCAGCGGCGGCGGCGGTAGCCTCGCCAGCCTTGCGGAAGGCGCCCGGACGCGGCAGGTCGGCCGGAGCGGCCTTCTTGATCGCGTCGCGAACCTTGACGTACGAACCTTCGTGGCCGGGGACAGCGCCCTTGACCAGGATCAGGCCGCGCTCGACGTCCACTTTCCAAACGGTGAGGTTCAGGGTGGTGACGGTTTCCTGACCCAGGTGACCGGCCATCTTCTTGCCCTTGAACGTACGACCCGGATCCTGGCGTTGGCCAGTCGAGCCGTGCGAACGGTGCGAGACCGAGACGCCGTGGGTGGCGCGCAGACCGGAGAAGTTCCAACGCTTCATGGCGCCGGCAAAACCCTTACCGACGGTGACGCCCTGGATGTCGATCTTCTGGCCGGCGACGTAGTGGTCGGCGGTGATTTCCGCGCCCACTTCGATCAGAGCGGCTTCATCGACCCGGAACTCGGCGACGATCCGCTTGGGCTCGACCGAGTTCTTGGCGAAGTGACCGCGCATGGCGTTCGGGGTGTTCTTGGGCTTCTTGGCGCCGGCGCCGAGCTGGAGGGCGGTGTAGCCATCCTTCTCAACGGTGCGCTGGGCCGTGACCTGGCAACCATCCAACGACAGGACGGTGACCGGGATGTGCTGTCCGGTTTCATCGAAGAAGCGGGTCATGCCCAGCTTCTTGGCGATCACGCCAGTACGATTTGCGGGGAGAGTCATCTGCTTCGGCCCTCCTTACAGCTTGATTTCGACGTCAACGCCGGCCGACAGGTCGAGCTTCATCAGCGCGTCCACGGTCTGCGGAGTCGGGTCAACGATGTCGAGAACGCGCTTGTGCGTACGAATCTCGAACTGCTCGCGCGACTTCTTGTCGACGTGCGGCGAACGGTTGACGGTGAATTTCTCGATAAGCGTGGGCAGGGGGATCGGGCCCCGTACCGTCGCACCCGTGCGCTTGGCCGTATTGACGATCTCGCGCGTGGAATGATCCAACACGCGGTGATCGAAGGCCTTGAGCCGGATGCGGATGTTCTGACGATCCATATCGCTCGGTTTCCTAGTGGGCTGCGCCCGCGTCTCGAACCATTTCAAAGACCAACTCGGATCCTCCCGGGGGAGACTCCGAACGCAGCGTCCGCAAAACAAATAGGCCCCGGCGGTCACCCGCTAGGGCCGGTGACTGAAAACCGCGCCCCAAAAGGCGCTGCCCGCAGTCGTTCGCGAACCGCGTTTAAGCCCGAAAGCTCACAGCCGGTCCAACAGAAGGGGGCTTTTACGTGCCGAATCCCATTTCGTCAAGCGACTTGGGAACGGTTTCGAAGGGAGCCGAAGCGCCCTGCCCTCTGCGGGTTTCGCGCCGCCTTCCTAGCCGCGACCGTGGCCAGGATCGAGCCCTTCCTTCGCGATATCCCCAGGCAAGGCGCGAGGTCTTCGAAAGCCGAGGCGATCCCGCTGGAAAACCAGTGTTGGATCAAACATGCTCAGATATGCGCCTCAAAAGGGCATGAACGTGCGAGCACGCGCAATGGGGACGTTAACCCGCCTTCGCAAGTGTCATAAAACTGCATCAATTCGCCACTGACCGTACCGTCCGGTCTTGTTCCCCTGGGCGAAGCTCCATAAATCCGCCGCTCCTCGACGGACGGGCGGCCCTCCCCAAAACGACCGCCCGCCGATCGAGGCCACACAGTAAGGGGATTACCCACTATGAAGACCCAACTCTTTGCCGCCGCCGCCGTCCTGGCTTTCGCCGTCTCGGCCCCCGCCTTCGCCCAGAACGTCGGTTCGATCGGCGCCGCCGTGAACTATTCCGACATCAAGGCCACCGGCATCGACGCCGACGGCACTTCGGTGAAGGTCGACGGTAACGTCGCCATCCCGACCGGCGCCTGGACCGTGACCCTGAACGGCAACGTCTCGGTCAGCGACAACGACCTGAGCGACGAAACCATCGCTTCGACCGCTGTCCACGCCACGACCCTGGTCGCGGGCGACACCGTGCGCGTCGGCGGCTTCGCCGCCCTGTCGCGTCCGTCGAACGACACCCTCTGGGCCGTCGGCGCGGAAGCCAGCAAGTACTTCGACAAGGTCACCCTGAACGGCGTGGTCGCCTACGGCCAGTCGAACGACCTGGACGCCGACCTGTACGCCGTGCGCGGCGAAGCCCGCTACTTCGTCTCGGACGACTTCCGTCTGGACGCCGGCGCCGGCTATTCGAACCTGGACGCTGACGCCGGCCTGAACGCCGACATCTGGGACGTCAATGTCGGCGGCGAATACAAGTTCGCCAACACCGGCTGGTCGACCTTCGGCAAGTACACCCACACCGAGTCCAAGGACCTGGCGGACCTGAACGCCGAAGCCGTGAAGGTTGGCTTCCGCTATACCTTCGGCGGCAGCCTGAAGACCCGCGACCGTTCGGGCGCCGACCTGATCGACGCCGACACCCTGTTCGGCTTCGGCGTCCGCTAAACAGCGGATACCGTTCGCCCTATAGCGGACTGAAGGAACGCCCCGGAGCTCAGGCTCCGGGGCGTTTCACTTTATATATAGGCGCGCGTCGGGAAGAGCGGATGAAAGGGTCAGGGCGCGACCAGCCCATGCTCCACCGCCGCCTCGCGATCCACCGCGATCACCCCGCCCTCCTCCTTCAGTTCCGCCACCTGCACGGCCGTCCGCTGCCACCAGTACGGATCGGCCTTGGCTTGCGGTTCGTTGGTCTGGTGGACGAAGTAATAGAGAAACGCCCGGCCCCCGCTGACCACCACGTCGGGGTGCTGGCCCTTGGCGGTGTCGGTGGCCTGCGTCCCCGGCTGTTCCAGCAGGCGAGCTTCCAGCAAGGTCCAGGCCTTGGCGTCGTCGGAACGCAGGACAATCAGGCCCTTCCAGGCGTCGGCGATCATCCACCAGGCGCCCTTCCAGCGGAACACCTTGGGGCCCTCGGCGGCCATGTCGACCACGGGCTTGTCGCCGGCTGGTTTCCAGTGGATCAGGTCGGGGCTGTCGACGGCCATGATCCGGCTGCCCTTGCGCTCGTCCTTGTACCAAAGGCGGTAGTGGTCGCCGATCTTGACCACGCTGGCGTCGATGACCCGGTCCGAGCCCAGGTCCAGGGTGTCGCCGCAGGTCCAGGCCTTCAGGTCTGGGCTGGTCAGGTGAACGATCCGGGCGGTCGCGCCCTTCTCGCCCCAGCGATGGAAGACCCCCGGAACCACGGTCAGCCACATATGATAGACGCCGCCTTCAGCATGGAGCTCCGGAGCCCACAGCGTCTCACCGGTGCAGGCGGCGGGGATATTGGCCACGCCTTTATAGGTCCAGCTCAGGCCGTCCTTGGAGGTCGCCACGCCGATCGGGGTGGCGTGGACCCAGGCCACGTCCTTGGGGTCGGGCGCCTTCAGGGTGGCGCGGCGGTTGGTGTAGAACATCGCCCATTCGCCCTGGGCCTTGTCGAACACGATGGAGACATCGGCCGCGCCGTCGGTCACCGGATCGCGATAGAGCGGCTTGGGGGCGGCGGCCTGGGAAAAGGCCGGCAGCGCCAGCGCGCCGATCAACACCAACGCCCGCAAGATCATGCCGCTTCCCTCGATGAGGGCGGCAGCCTAGCGGGCGCGGCAGAAATCACAAAATGGGAAGATATCCCACATATTGCTATCCCGGCCGCGTCGTCCGCGCGGCCGGGATAATCGCATATATATAGAGAGTGAGAGGCTGAGCCTTACCGGCCGATGATCACATCGCCCGAACCGGCCACCGACTTCTGAACCGAGCCCGTGGCCTTGGCGATGTGCACGTCGCCCGAGCCGGCCACCGACACCTCGACATCCGCGGCCTCGCCGTCGAACACGACATCGCCCGAGCCCATGATGCTGACCTCGACCGAGCGCGAGCGGCCGCCGCGAACGGTGACGTCGCCCGAGCCGGCGATATTGGCCTCCAGCTTGCCGTTGACACTGGCGCTGCTCACCCCGCCCGAACCGGCGATATTGACCTCCAGGTCGCCGCCGATTTCCTGGGTGCTGACGTCACCCGAGCCGGCGATGTTGATCTCGGCCGAGCCGGCGCTGCCGGCCTTGGTGTCGCCTGATCCGGCCTGGCTCAGCTCCAGCTTGCCCTTGACGTTGGCCACCGTCCAATCGCCGCAGCCGGCATTGGCCAGTTCCAGGTGATCGGTGCGACCGACGCTGCCGAACACCGCGCCGGCGGCCCCGACCTCGGCGTCCATGGGCGTGCGGATCACGACCTGCGGAATGTCTTCCCACTTCACGTCGCCGATGCCGCGCACATGGACCACGGTCTTGCCCATCACGCTGTTGCAGCCGTTGATGCGGTTCAGCTTCAGGCCGCCGTCGATCACCGTGGTCGAGCCGTTCTGGCGGATCTCCAGGGGCAGGCTCTGGTTGGTGGTCAGGAACTCGACCTTCACGTCGGCGCGGTTCTCAGGGATCACCACCACCCGAGCGACGGCGTCCTTGAACTTCACGGACGGGGTGGAGGCGGCGGTGGCGGCGCCGGCAAAGCCCAGGGCGGCGGCGGCGGTGGCCAGAAGCAGAAGAGCGCGCATCGGATGTTCCCTCGAACGAAAGCGTTGTTGAGGGAAAACTAGCGGCGCGCTTATCGATAAACGACTTAATTCGAGGTCATGACCCTCTTGTCATGTTTGGGCCGCAATTGGCGCCGGCGGCCGCCAACCGGACCGGAACCGACTTATAGGCCGGCGTGCCGCTGCGATGGTCGTGATCGTCCAGCGCCACCAGCACATTGGTCTCCGGATAATAGGCGGCCAGGCAACCGCGCGGAATCTCGCGCTCGACCAGGGTGAAGCCGCGCACCGACCGCCGGTCGGTGTCGTCGAAGGCCGCCGTCAGGTCGATGCGGTCACCCGCCTTCAGGCCTCGCGCCGCGATGTCGTCCGGATGGGCGAAGACCACGTCGCGGCGGCCGAACACCCCGCGATAGCGATCGTTCTGGCCGTAGATGGTGGTGTTGTACTGGTCGTGGCTGCGCAGGGTGGTCAGCAGCATGACGTCGGCTTCACCCCGCCGGGCGTCCTGACCGTCGTGCTTGTGAACCAGGAACTGGGCCTTGCCGCTGGGCGTGGTCCACACCCGCTCGGCATGGGGCAGCGGCAGACGGAAACCGCCCGGCTGGCGCACGCGCTCATTATAATGGGCGAAGGCCTGCGGGAAGACCGCCTCGATCAGGTCGCGGATCCTGTCGTAGTCGGCGGCCAGACCGGTCCAGTCGACGATGTCGCCTTCTCCGAACAGCGCCGCGCCGATCCCGGCGATGATCGCCGGCTCCGATTTCAGCTGGTCGGAGGCCGGAGCGTTGAGGCCGCGCGACGCGTGGACCATCGACATCGAGTCCTCGACGGTCACCGCCTGCCGCCCCGACGCCTGCAGGTCGATCTCGGTGCGCCCCAGGCACGGCAGCAGCAGGCTCTCGGCGCCATGCAGCAGATGCGTGCGGTTCAGCTTGGTGGCGACGTGGACCGTCAGCCCGACCTTCTGGATCGCCGCGAAGGTCCGCACCGGGTCCGGCGCGGCCACCGCGAAATTGCCGCCCAGGCCGACAAAGACCTTGGCCTCGCCCGCCTCCATGGCCGCGATCGCCTCGACCACCGTGTGGCCGTGCTCGCGCGGCGACTTGAAGGCAAAGACGTTGTCCATCGCGTCGAGAAACGCGACCGACGGCTTCTCCCAGATCCCGACCGTGCGGTCGCCCTGGACATTGGAGTGGCCCCGCAGCGGGCAGATCCCCGCCCCTTCCCGGCCGATATTGCCCTTCAGCAGCAGCAGGTTGACCAGCTGCTGCACGGTGCTCGACGAGGAGCGATGCTGGGTTAGGCCCATGCCGTAGCAGAGGATCGTCGCCTTGGCGCCGGCATAGGCGCGGGCAGCCTCCTCGATCTGGGCCCGCGACAGGCCCGAGCCCGCCTCGATCTCGTCCCAGCTCAGCGCCTCGACCACGGCCTTCACCGCCTCGAAGCCCTGGGTATGTTCGGCGATGAAGGCGCGATCGAGCACCGTGCCCTGGCTCTGCTCGTCCAGGGCCAGAACCGCCTTCATCATCCCCTGCACCGCCAAGGCGTCGCCGCCGACGGTCAGCTGGTAATAGGCCGAGGCGATCGGAGTCGAGGTCAGGGTCGCCATCTCGACCGGATCTTGCGGCGAGGCGAACTTCTCCAGCGCCCGTTCCTTCAGCGGATTGAAGGCCAGGATCGCCGCGCCGCGCTTGGACGCCTCGCGCAGGGTGGTCATCATCCGCGGGTGGTTGGTGCCGGGATTGTGGCCGAAGCTGAGGATCAGGTCGGCGTGGTCGAAGTCCTCCAGGCTGACCGAGCCCTTGCCCACGCCCAGCGAGTCCGGCAGGCCGACGCTGGTCGGCTCGTGGCACATGTTGGAGCAGTCGGGGAAATTGTTGGTCCCCACCCGTCGGCCCAGAAGTTGGAACAGGAAGGCCGCCTCGTTGGAGGCTCGGCCCGAGGCGTAGAACTCGGCCTGATTGGGATGGTCGATCGCCTTCAAGGCGTCGGCGGTGCGGGCAAAAGCCTCGTCCCAGGCGATCGGAAGGTAGCGGTCGGTGGCCCGGTCATAGGCCATCGGGTGGGTCAGCCGGCCCAGGTCCTCCAGGGCATGGTCGCTCCAGGTCAGCAGTTCGGTGACCGTGTGGGCGGCGAACACCTCGGGCGTGGCGCGTTTGGAGGTCGCCTCCCAGGCCACCGCCTTGGCTCCGTTCTCGCAGAACTCGAACGACGAGGTGTGCTTGGGATCGGGCCAGGCGCAGCCGGGGCAGTCGAAGCCTTCGGGCTGGTTGGCGCGCAGCAGGGTCTTGCCGCCCTCGATCACCGTGGCCTGGTCGCTCAGCGCGCCCGCCACCGCCTTCAGCGCGCCCCAGCCGCCGGCGGCGTTGTCGTAGCGATGGATGCCGGGTATGCCCGCATTGGGCTTGTCGTCGGCCATCACGCATACTCCGGCGCGGCGTCGAGCAGGCGCTCGGGATAGGTGAAGACGGTGTGGCCGTCGGCGCGGGCCAGGGCCACCAGGGTCAGCCCGGACTCCTCGGCTCGGCGGATCGCCAGGTCGGTCGGGGCCGAGACCGCGACCAGGATCGAGCAGCCCATCCGCACGGTCTTCTCCACCATCTCGAACGAGCAGCGGCTGGTGACCACCACGAAGCCGGCTAGGCCCGAGTGGTCCTCGCGGGCCATGGCGCCGGCCAGCTTGTCCAAGGCGTTGTGACGGCCGACGTCCTCGCGGACCAGGGCCAGCGCCCCGTCGGCATCGGCGAAGGCCGCCGCGTGGGTCGCCCGGGTCAGGCGGCCTAGGGTCTGGGCCTCGCCCAGGGCGTCGACGGCCCGCTGCACCGCTTGGTGCGAGACGCGCGCGCCGCCTTCGAGCCTGGGCAGGGGCCGCACCGCGTCCGCCAGGCGCTGGACGCCGCACAGCCCGCAGCTGGAACGCCCCTCCAAGGTGCGCGGCCGGGCCTTGCGCTGGATCGAGCCGGGCCTGAGCTTCACGTCGGCCAAGATGCCCAGATCGGTCTCGGTGACCTCGATCTCGAGCACATCCTCGGCTCTCGCCACGGCCTCGGTCAGGGTGAAGCCCCTGGCCAGATCGGCGACATCAGCCGGGGTGGCCATCAGCACCGTATGCGGACGGCCGTCGAACGACAGGCCGACGGCGACTTCTTGCGGTGTGGCGCGGGCGATGGTTTCGGACCCGGCTCCGACCCGCCACTGGGTGGCGGCATGGCGTTGAGCGGCGGCTTTCGACATGACCGGAGTCTACCGCCTGACCGCCCGCTTCTCCAACACCGAACCCGTCGCCGCGCTCAAGACAGCACGAACATTCAAATTGCATCGCGCTGGGCGGATGACCCGGCGCGCGTCCTGACGCACTCTATATCCATGGCCATCATCGACACCCGCCGCGACCAGATGTTCCCCAGCCTGAAGGCCGAGGAGATCGACCGCATCCGCCGGTTCGGCGATCTCGCCCACGCCCAGGCTGGCGCCGTGCTGGCCAAGGCCGGCGAGGTCTCGCCCGGCCTGATGGTGATCCTCGAAGGCCGCGCCCGCATCAGCCGCCGCGACGCTCAGGACGAAAGCCACGTGATCGTCGAGCACGAGCCCGGCCAGTTCATCGGCGAACTGGCCCAGCTGTCGGGCCGTCCCTCGCTGGTCGACGTCGAGGCCCTCACCGACCTGGAAGTGCTGCGCATCAAGCCCGACCGCCTGCGCGCCGTGCTGATCGCCGAGGCCGAGCTGGGCGAGAAGATCATGCGGGCCCTGATCCTGCGCCGGGTCGGGCTGCTCGAGACCGGAGCGGGAGGCCCGATCATCATCGGCCGCACCGGCGACGGCGAGGTCATCCGGCTGAGCGGCTTCCTGGGCCGCAATGGCCACCCCTACCAGCACCTCGATCCCGACCTCGTCGACTGCGCCAAGGTGCTGATCGAGCGGTTCTCGGTCGACGAGGCCGAGCTGCCGATCGTGCTGTGCCCCGGCGGCGAGATCCTGCGCCACCCGTCCAACCAGGAGCTGGCCCGCTGCATCGGCATGGTCGGCAAGATGGATCCTGACAAGGTGTTCGACGTCGCCGTGGTCGGGGCCGGGCCGGCCGGGCTGGCGACCGCGGTCTATGCCGCGTCCGAGGGCCTGTCGGTGCTGGTGCTCGACACCCGGGCGTTCGGCGGCCAGGCCGGAGCCTCCGCTCGCATAGAGAATTATCTGGGCTTTCCCACCGGCGTCTCGGGCATGGCCCTGATGGCGCGGGCCTATAACCAGGCCCAGAAGTTCGGGGCCAACCTGGCCATTCCCGACGAGGTAGCCTCGCTGGACTGCAACGGCGAACCCGGGGATGACTTGGCCGGCTATCACCTCAAGTTGGTCAGCGGCGAGACCACCCAGGCCAAGACCGTGGTGATCGCCAGCGGCGCCCGCTACCGGCGACTGGACGTCTCCAATCTCGACCAGTTCGAAGGCAGCAGCGTCCACTACTGGGCCTCGCCCCTGGAGGCCAAGCTGTGCGCGGGCCAGGAGGTCGCGCTGGTCGGCGCCGGTAACTCCGCGGGCCAGGCGGCGGTCTATCTGGCCGGCCAAGTGGCCAAGGTCTGGCTGGTCATTCGCGGCAAGAGCCTGGACGCCAGCATGTCGCGCTACCTGATCGACCGCATCAAAAGCCTGCCCAATATCGAGGTGATCACCCGCAGCGAGATCTTCGAACTGGAGGGCGAAGGCGGCCAGCTGACCGCCGTGCGCTGCCGTAACATCGACACCGGCGAGGAGCACGGCTGCGAGATCAGCCACCTGTTCCTGTTCATCGGCGCCCAGCCCAACACCGCCTGGCTGGCCCAGTGCCGGGTAGAGCTGGACAACCACGGCTTCGTGCGCACGGGCCAGGACCTGTCGCCCGAGACTCCCGTCCTGCAGACCAGCCGCCACGGCGTCTTCGCGATCGGCGACGTGCGGGCCGGGTCGGTCAAGCGCGTGGCGGCGGCGGTCGGCGAAGGCGCCCAGGTGGTGGCGGCGATCCACGCCTACCTGGCCGAGCCGGTGACGACGGCCTGAAGCTGCTCCCCCTCTGGGGGAGCTGTCGCGGAGCGCCCGAGGGGGTCTTCACGGCCCACACCGCGCCGCCCCCTCCGGCCCTCTGGGCCACCTCCCCCAGAGGGGGAGGATCTGGAATAGCAAAAGGCCCCGGGATTTCCCCCGGGGCCTTCGCGTTTTCAGCGGTGACTTAGAGCGCCGAGACTATTCGACGATCTTGGACACGACGCCCGAACCGACGGTCCGGCCGCCTTCGCGGATGGCGAAGCGCAGGCCTTGGTCCATGGCGATCGGGGTGATCAGCTCGATGTCCAGCTCGGCGTTGTCGCCCGGCATGATCATTTCCACGCCTTCGCGCAGCTTGATGATCCCGGTGACGTCCGTGGTGCGGAAGTAGAA
>FTJN01182710.1_pt1 | contig 43289 bp, 40 predicted proteins | sample 1658361 | NCBI WGS metagenome assembly FTJN01 (sample SAMEA3914819, study PRJEB12502) | metagenome | biome: forest; material: soil | place: Canada | collected 2010-06-26 | depth 0.3 m
ACGTCCCAGACCTGGTTGGCGTCGATCATCAGGTGGCGGTCGGGGCCCAGCTCCTCGCGCGCGATGCGCAGGCGCCGGACGTCGTCGGCCAGGTCGCGCCCGACCTTGAGCTTGACGTGCGAGAAGCCGGCGTCGACCGCCTCGCGCACGAGTCGGCGCAGCTTGGCGTCCTCGTAGCCCAGCCAGCCCGCGGACGTGGTGTACGACGGATAGCCAGTGGCCAGCAGCTCGGCGCGCCGCGCCTCCTTGCCCACCGCGCGCTCGCGCAGCAGCGCCAGCGCCTCGTCCGGCGTGATGCAGTCGGTGATGTAGCGGAAGTCGATCAGGCGCACGATCTCTTCCGGGCTCATGTCGGCCACGAGCTGCCACACGGGCTTGCCTTCGGCCTTGGCCCACAGGTCCCAGACGGCGTTGACGACGGCGCCGGTGGCCAGGTGGATCGCGCCCTTGTCGGGGCCGATCCAGCGCAACTGGCTGTCGGAGGTCACGTGGCGCCAGAAGCGGCCCATGTCCGCGGCGATCCACGCCAGGTCCAGGCCCACCACCAGGTGCTGCATCGCCCGGATGGCGGCGCAGACGATGTCGTTGCCGCGCCCGATGGTGAAGGTCAGGCCGTGGCCCTCGAGGCCGGGCGCGTCGGTCTCCAGCACGACGTAGGCCGCGGAGTAGTCCGGGTCCGGATTCATCGCATCGGAGCCGTCGAGGAACTGCGAGGTGGGAAAGCGCACGTCGTGCACGCGCATCGAGCGGATGACGGTCATGCCGCCACCGTGCGCTGCCGTTGTTCGCCCAGCCCCTGGATGCCGAGCCGCATGACCTGGCCGGCCACCAGGTAGCGCGGCGGCTTCTGGCCCAGTCCGACGCCGGGCGGCGTGCCGGTGGAGATGATGTCGCCCGGCTGCAGGCTCATGAAGCGGCTCAGGTGGCTCACGAGCTGCGCGACCTGGAACACCATCGTGCGCGTGTTGCCGTTCTGGAAGCGGTGGCCGTCGACCTCCAGCCACAGGTCCAGCGCCTGCGGGTCGGGCACCTCGTCGGCCGTGACGAGCCAGGGCCCGATCGGCCCGAAGGTGTCGTGGCCCTTGCCCTTGTCCCACTGGCCGCCGCCGCGTTCGAGCTGCACCTCGCGTTCCGACACGTCGTTGACGACGCAGTAGCCGGCGACGTGCGCGAGCGCGTCGGCCGGCTCGATGTAGCGCCCGCCGGTGCCGATCACCACGCCCAGCTCCACCTCCCAGTCGGTGCGCGTCGAGCCGCGCGGGATCTCGACGTCGTCGTCGGGCCCGCAGATGGCGCTGGTCCATTTCGAGAACACCACCGGCTCCGCCGGCAGCGCCATGCCGGACTCGGCCGCGTGGTCCGCATAGTTCAGCCCGATGCAGATGAACTTGCCCACCGCGCCCACGCACGGCCCCAGGCGCAGCCCGGCCTGCGGCGCGCCGGGCACGACCGGCAGCGTGGCGAGGTCGATCTCGCGCAGGCGCGCGAGGCCGGCGGCGGTGAGCACGTCGCCCGCGATGTCGGGAACGACGGCGGACAGGTCGCGCACGCGCCCGTCCGCGTCGAGGACGCCGGGGCGCTCCTGCCCTCGCGGGCCGTGGCGCAGCAACTTCATGGCAGTGTCTCCTGGCGATGCGAAAGTTGAAAAGGCTCAGTCGTACAGGACGGCCGCGATCTTCGGGTCGTCGATGTTGGTCTTGTCGTACCAGTAGAAGCCCGTGTCGATCACCTTGGGCAGCTTCTCGCCCTTGAGCGCCTTGACGGCCGCCTCCACGGTCTTGTAGCCGATGCCCACCGGGTTCTGCGTGATGGCGCCGGCCTCGGTGCCGTCGCGGATCGCGTCCTTCTGCTGCTTGCCCGAGTCGTAGCCGATCGCCACGATCTTGCGGTGCGTCTCGCGCACCGCGTTGATGACGCCGGCGATGGATCCCTCGTTGGCGCCGAAGATGCCCTTGAGGTTGGGGTAGGCCTGCAACATCGACTTGGCGATCTCGGTGGACTTCAGGTGGTCGCCCGCGCCGTACTGCACGCTCACCACCTTCACGTTCGGGTGCGCGCTCTTGATGCGGTCGACGAAGCCGTCGCGGCGGTCGATGCCCGTGCGGCTGGTCTGGTCGTGCACGACGAGGGCGACCTCGCCCGAGTCGCCGATCAGCTGCGCCATCTTGTCGGCGGCCAGCGCGGCGGCGGCCTTGTTGTCGGTGGTGGCGGTGGTCATCGGGATGTCGGAGTCGACGCCCGAGTCGAACGCGATCACCGGGATCTTGCCGGCCTGCGCCTTCTTCAGCAGCGGGATGGCGGCCTTGCTGTCGAGCGCTGCGAAGCCGATGGCGGCGGGGTGCTTGGCCAGGGCCGAGGACAGCATGTCGATCTGCTTGTCGACCATCGCCTCGGTCTCGGGGCCTTCGAACGTGATGCGCACGTTGTAGTCCTTGCCGGCCTGCTCCGCGCCCTGCTTCACGGCCTGCCAGAACTGGTGCTGGAAGCCTTTGGAGATGAGCGGGATGTACTGCTGTTGCTGGGCGCTCGCGCTGCCGGCCAGGGCGGTGACGAGGCACAGCGCGGCCGCGAGGGCCCCGGTGGATTTCTTGAACATGTCGTTGTCTCCTTGGTTGTTGTCGAACTGCAGGCTGAAAAGTCAGGTGCGCCGCCTGCTAGGCGCGCGTGCGTCGACGCAGGATGTCGGCCCAGACGGCCAGGATGATGATCACGCCGGTCACCACCGTCTGCCATTCCTGGGCCACCGAGAGGATGCGCAGCCCGTTGGTGAGCACGCTCATGATGAAGGCGCCGATGATCGTGCCGAGGATGGTGCCGGCGCCGCCGCTCAGCGACGTGCCGCCGATCACCACGGCCGCGATCGCGTCGAGCTCGTAGCCCTGGCCGAGCGCCGGCTGCGCGGAGTTCAGGCGCGAGGCGATCAGCAGACCGGCGATGCCGCAGATGCCGCCGCCGAGTGCGTAGACGACGATCTTCCAGAAGTCGACGTTGACGCCCGACAGCCGGATCGCCTCCTCGTTGCTGCCGATCGCGTACGTGTAGCGCCCGAGCGCGGTGCGCTCCAGGACGACGCTCGCGGCGATGGCCAGCAGGAACAGGATCAGCACCGCGTTGGGGATCGGCAGCGCGGGAATCAGGTCGCCGATCAGCGAGTCCTGCGAGATCGCGGAGAAGCCGGGCGTGTCGTTGAAGTAGATCGGCTTGGTGCCGGAGATGACCAGCGACAGCCCCTTGAGCAGCATCATCATGCCCAGCGTCGCGATGAACGGCGGGATCTTCAGCTTGGCGATCAACGTGCCGGAGACCAGCCCGCACAGCGCGCCCGTGGCGATGGCCGCCGCGACGCCCAGCGGCAGCGGCATGCCGTGGTTGGTGAGCACCACGCCGGCCATCACCGCGCAGAACGTCATCAGCGTGCCCACCGACAGGTCGATGCCGGCGCTGACGATCACGAAGGTGGACGCGATCGCCAGCACGCCGTTGACCGCCGTCGCCTGCAGGATGCTCACGAAGTTGTCGACCTGCAGGAAGTTCGGCGAGGCGAGGCTGAAGAAGACCAGCAGCGCGACCAGGCTCGCGAAGGCGAGCAGCTTCTGGCGCGCGGCGGGCCGCCAGAACAGGTGCTTCAGCACGGCGAGCGCGGCGGGACGGGCGAGGGGCGGATGGGAGGCGGACATCGAGGACCCGGGGTTTCAGTGAAGGGCCGCGGACGCGCGCCGCGTCGCGAGCTGCATGATGGATTCCTGCGTCGCCTCGCGCGCGTCCTGCTCGCCGGCGATGCGGCCTTCGCACATCACCAGCACGCGGTGCGACAGGCGCAGGATCTCGGGCAGCTCGGACGAGATCACGACGATCGCCTTGCCCTGGGCGGCCAGCGCGTCGATCAGCTTGTGGATCTCGGCCTTCGCGCCGACGTCGATGCCGCGCGTCGGCTCGTCGAAGAAGAGGATGTCGCAGTCGCGCAGCAACCACTTGGCGATCACGACCTTCTGCTGGTTGCCGCCCGACAGCAGCTTGACCGGCTGCGCGACCGACGGCGTGCGGATGCCCAGCTGGCGCACGTACTCTCCGGCGGTCTCGGCGATCGCCGCCGTGTCGATGAACACGCCCAGCCTCAGCAGGCGAGACAGCGACGTCATCGCGATGTTGGCCTGCACGTCCATGGCCGTCGCCAGGCCGAACTGCTTGCGGTCCTCCGACAGGTAGCCGATGCCTTGCTTCACGGCGTCGCTGGGCGTGCGGATGCGCACGGGCCGGCCGTGCACCAGGATCTCGCCGCCGTCGATGGGGTCGGCGCCGAACACGGCGCGCGCGACTTCGGTGCGACCGGCGCCCATCAGGCCGGCGAAGCCGAGGATCTCGCCCTTGCGCAGGCTGAACGACACGTCGCGGATCGCCGTGCCGCGGTTCAGGTGGCGCACCTCGAGCGCGACCTCGTTGCGTGCCGTCTCGGGCGCGGCGCCGCGCAGGTTCTCTTCCAGCGCGCGGCCCACCATCAACCGGATGATGGCATCGACGCTGGTGCCCTGCATGGTCACGGTGTCCATCGTGCGGCCGTCGCGCATCACCGTGACGCGGTCGGCGATCTGCTGGAGTTCGTCCATGCGGTGCGAGATGTAGACGATGCCCACGCCCTCGTCGCGCAACTGGCGCACGACGCGGAACAGGTCGGCGACCTCCTGCGCGTTGAGGGCGGCCGTGGGCTCGTCCATGATCAGCACCTTCGAGTCGAACGACAGCGCCTTGGCGATCTCCACCATCTGCTGGCGCGCCACCGTGAGGTCGGCCACGCGGGTGCGCGGGTCGAGGTCGAGGTTCAGGCGTTCGAACAGGCGGCGCGCGTCGGCGTTGAGCCGCTCCTCGTCGAGGAACAGGCCCAGCCCGCGCCGCGGCTCGCGGCCGATGAAGATGTTCTGCGCGGCGCTCAGGTGGCGCATCAGGTTGAGCTCCTGGTGCACGATGCCGATGCCCAGCGCCTGCGCGGCGCGCGGGCTGGCGATGGCGACCGGCCGGCCTTCGATCTCGATCTCGCCCGCGTCGCACGCGTGGATGCCCGCCAGCACCTTCATCAGCGTGGACTTGCCCGCGCCGTTCTCGCCCATGAGCGCATGCACCTCGCCGGCGCGCAGCTCGAATCCGACCCGATCGAGGGCCTGCACGCCCGCGAAGCTCTTGCACAGGCCGCGGAGGGAGACGAGCGTGGCCATGGCGTCGCGCTCTCAGGCGAGCCCGTAGAAGCGCTGCGCGCTGCCGTGCAGCACCTGCGCGCGCTCGCCGGCCGACAGCGGCGCCAGCAGCGCGTCGCTCAGGGCCACCCAATCGGCGTAGCCGGCAGCCAGCGTCAGCACGGGCCAGTCGCTGCCCCACATCAGACGCTCGGGGCCGAACCAGCCGAGCAGCGCGTCGACCACCGGACGCAGGCGCGCCGCCGCGCGGTCGGATGAAGCGCGATCCGGCACGGCGAGTTCGGTCAGCAGGCCGGAGATCTTGCAGCTGACCTGCGGGATCGCGGCCAGCGCCGCCATGTCGCGGCGCCAGGCGCGCATCGCCTCGTCGTTCCACGCGGAGGCCAGCGGCGGCTTGGCGGCGTGGTCGATCACGATCGTCAACTCGGGCCACGCGCGCGCGAAACGCGCGAGCGGCGCGAGCTGGCGCGGGCGCACCAGCGCGTCGAAGCGCAGGCCCAGGCGCTGCAGCGCGCGCAGGGCGTCGGGCCGGGGCGCGTGGACGATCCAGTCGTCCTCGGGCAGGTCCTGCAGCATCGGGCGCACGCCCTTGAGCCGGCCGTCCGCCGCCAGGCGAGCCAGATCCGACGCGGCGTTCGCATCGGCGAGATCGACCCAGCCGACGACACCGCCGACGACGTCGTGCGCCGCGGCCAGCGCCAGCATGAACTCGGTCTCGGCCACCGACGGCGCCGCCTGCACGAGCACCGTGCGCGACACGCCGTGCGCGCGCAGCAGCGGCGCGAGGTCGTCGGGCAGGAAGTCGCGCACCAACGGCGCGACGCCGGCGTCGTCCGCGCGCAGCCAGCCGTAGTCGCCCCGGGCGGGCTGCCAGAAGTGCTGGTGGGCGTCGATGCGTTGCATGGTGTCGACGATCGAAGAGGGCTCAGATCGTCACGCCGCCGTCGACCAGCACCGCCTGGCCGGACACGAAGCGCGATTCGTCGCTCAGCAGGTAGACCACCTGCGGCGTGATGTCGTCCACCGTGGCCAGCCGGCCCATGGGCTGGCGCGCGATGAAGGCCTTCTCGGCGGCCGCCGGATCGGCCGCGGACGCGATGCGGCCGCGCAGCGACGGCGTGTCGACGGTGCCCGGGCACAGCGCGTTGCAGCGCAGGCCTTGCGTGACGAAGTCGGCCGCCAGCGCCTTGGTCATGCCGATGACGGCGGCCTTGGTCGCGCCGTAGGCGAAGCGGTTGGGGAAGCCCTTCACCGACGACGCCATCGACGCCATGTTGAGGATGGACGCCGTGCCGCCGCCCCGCGCCAGCTTGTCCAGCATCGCGGGCAGCACGGCACGCGTGACGCGGTACGCGCCCTTGACGTTCAGGTCGAAGCTGAAATCCCACGCCGCTTCGTCGCACTGCAGGATCGTGCCCTCGTGGACGAAGCCGGCGCAGTTGAACAGGCCGTCGAGCGGCGGCAGTTGCGCGGCCAGCGCCTGCACGGCGGCGGCGTCGCGCACGTCCAGCACGTGGGTGCGCAGCGCGGGCGCTTCGCGCGCCAGGGAATCGAGGAGATCGGCCCGGATGTCGGTGGCCCAGACCTCGGCGCCTTCGCGCACGCACGCCAGCGCGCTGGCGCGGCCGATGCCCTGGCCGGCCGCCGTGACGAGGATGGTCTTGCCCTGCAGTCGCATGCTTGTCTCCAGATTCAATTCATTAGTGAATTTGTTATTTACTGATAGACTTCAGTCTAGCCATCGACCACTGCTTGACCCTTGGGGATTGCCCTAGGATCGGGCGCTCGCGCCGTCCACGCCCTCATGACCGACCCTGCCGACCGCTACCGCGCGCCCGCCCTCGACAAGGGGCTCGACATCCTGGAACTGCTGGCCGAGCAGCCGCAGGGCCTGACGCGCGGCGAGATCGTCAAGGCGATGGGCCGCGGGCCCAGCGAGATCTACCGCATGCTCGAGCGGCTGGTCGCGCGCCACTTCGTCACGCGTTCGCTCGAGGGCGACCGCTACGCGCTGAGCCTGAAGCTGTTCGTGCTGAGCCATCGCCACCCGCCGATCCAGCGCCTGGTGTCGCACGCGCTGCCGGCGATGGACCGCTTCGCGAAGGCGGCGGAGCAGTCGTGCCACCTGGGCGTCTACGACCGCGGCAACATCGTCGTCGTGGGACAGGTGCACGGTCCGAACAACTGGGGCATGTCGCTGCGCCTGGGCGTGAAGGTCAACCTCGTGGACACCGGCTCGGGCCATGCGCTGCTCGCCTTCCAGTCCGAGGCACGCCGCGCGGAGATGCTGGGCGAGCACGAGGTGCTCGAGGGCGAGGTGGGCGTGCCGGAGTCGGAGCTCGCGCGCCTGCTCGCCGTCGTGCGCGCCCAGGGCTACTGGCAGGGCGACAGCCAGCAGGCCCACGGCGTCACCGACATCTCGATGCCCATCTGCGGCCCGCAGGGCGACGCGATGGCGGTGCTGACCTGCCCGTTCATCCGGCGCATCGACCGCCACGTCGGCGCCAGCGTGGACGAGGCGCGCGCGTTGCTGCAGGCCGCGGCGGCGCAGTTGTCGCTGGCGTAGGCAAGAAGACGCGTGTCGGATACGGGCTTTCCCATGGCGGACCAGCCCGGCAGGCACGCGACAATCAGACCTCGACTCCTCGCAGGAACGCCATGGAACCGCTGGATGCCTTCGCCCCGCCGAAGGCGGCCGTCACCGACATCGACACCGAAGCTCCCCGCATCCCCGGCCTGTTCAAGGGCATGCTCATCGCGTTCTTCGTCGTCGAGGGGCTGGGACTCGTCCTCGGCCGGTCCAGCAGCGGATTCGTCTGGCTGGGCGTGATGGCCATCGCCGCATGGACCACGCTGGACGGCAATCGCGCCGCCTCCCGCGTCCTCGGCTGCTTGCTGGCGTTCAACGTCCTCCTGGTGCTGGTGGCGGCCGCTGCGGCGTTCCAGCGCAGCGCGGTCGCCGGCGGCATCTGCATCGCCCTGGCGATCTACGTGGGCGTCCTGGTCGGCTACATCTTCCTCAATCCCGCGATGCAGGCGGTGTTCGCCAAGGCCGACGCGAAGAAGTGGAGCGGCGGCTGAGCGCCGGCCGGGCGCCGAAGTTGCGCGCAGCGTACGCAGAGCGCCGCGCAACACCGCGGCAATGAAACGCAGGCGCGTCCTGGCCTAATATCGTCGTGTGACCCCGACGCCCTACGAACGCCACCTGGAACGCGCCCATGCGCTGCTGTCGCGCCGCGTGCGCAGCGGCGCCGCGGGCCTGGGCAACGAGATCGTCGCCGCGCCGGTGACCCATGCATCGCTGCGCCGCGTCCGCGGCGAGGTCGCGAGCGCGCTGGCGCGCCAGCACGCGGCGTTCGCGGCGCGCTTCAGCGACGCGCTGCGCGACGCGTTCGCCGAATTCATCCGGCCGCCGGCCGCCAAGGCCGCGGGCCAGTGGCTGGATCTCGGCGCGTTCGAGATCATGGACGAATCGCGGATCCAGGACGAGATCGAGGTCGCGCAGGTGGTGCAGATCCTCAACGAGGACTGCACCGTCGAACTGCGCCGGCTCATCAAGTTCGAAGGCGCGTTGCGGCGCCACGAAGGCGTGCGCGTGGCGTCCTCGCCCATCGGGCCGCCGTGCCTGGCGCGCGCCCTGTGGGCCGCCTCGGAGGGCCTGGGCCTGGCCGCGCCCGTGCGGGCCGAGCTCGTGCGTTGCGTGGCGCGCTGGCTGGCGCCGCGCCTGGGCGAGCTCTACGCCGCCGTGCGCCAGGCCGGCTTCGCCGACGCGTCGCACCTGGAGGCGGCGGATCGCGCCACCGAAGGCGCCGACGAGGACTCCACCGCCACGCCGCCGACGGGCTTCGACGTCACCCGGCCCGGCGCGCTGTACGAACTGATGGATCTCGACGAGGAACGGCCCGTCTTCGCGGCCTCCACCGCGCACGCGCCGCTCGAACGCATCCCCGACACCCTGCCGATGCCGCTCGACGGCGACGACGCGCGCATTCCCGACCTGATCCACAGCCATCGCGAGGAACTGGCGGCGCTGCAGGACGCCACCAGCGCGCGCCTGGCCGTCGCGCTGATCGGCCACCTGTTCGACCAGATCGTCGCCGACCCGGCGCTCGCGCCCGAGGCGCGCGAGTGGATCGTCCGCCTGCAGCCGGCCGTCGTGCGGCTGGCCACGCAGGACGCGTCGCTGCTGCGGTCGCATCGGCATCCGGCGTGGACGCTGGTCAATCGCATCGCCACGACGCTGAACGTCGACGGCGGCGCGCCCGCGCCGGAGTTCATGCAGTGGCTCGGCGAGGCGGTGGCGCAGGTCGCGGCCGACCCGTCGACTGCGGCGTTCGAGGCGGCGGTCGAGCGCCTGGCGCATCTGCGGCGCAAGCAGGCGCAGCGCCGCCTCACGTCGGTCGAAGGCGCGTTGGAGCTGCTGCGCCGCAACGCGTCGCTGGAAGAGCTGGTGACGCAGGCCCGCGCGCGCCTGCAACGCAAGCTCGATTCCGCGCAGGCGCCCTCGCGCACGAAGCGATTCATCCTCACGCTGTGGTCGCTGGTCGTCGCGCAGGAATGGACGACGCTGCCGGCCGAGGCGCGCCGCAACTCGCCCGCGATGGACACCGCCGTCGACGTGATCTGGTCCACCGACGAGGCCCGCTCGCGCGCCGACGCGCCGACGCTGGTGGCGATGATCCCCGAGCTGGTGGAGCGCCTGACGGCCGGCATGGCCACCGTCAAGCTGTCCGAGGCGATGAAGAAGGCGTGGCTCGACCAGATCGCCGCGATCCACCTGCACGCGATGCGCCGCCCGGACGGCGCGGCGTCGGCGTCCGGGCCGGTGACGGTCGACCTCGAGCTCGACGACGAATTGCCGCCGGCGCCCGCGCCGCAGGCACTGGCCGCGATCCCCGATGCGGCGTCGCCGATCGCGAGCCTGCAGGTCGGCGACAGCGTCACGCTGCAGTTGCATGGCGAATGGACCGACCTGCAACTGCTGTGGACCAGCGACAACGGCTACTTCCTGCTGTTCGCCGGTGCCGGCGACGGGTCGCACAGCTTCACGCGCAAGGCGCTCGAGAAGATGTTCGCGCAGGGGCTGCTGCGCACCGCGGATTCCAGTTCGGCGCTGCAACGCGCCGGAGACGAGATCCTCCGTCGGCGGCACTGAGAGGCCGTCGGGGGATCGAGGTCAGGCTCCGCCCTCGTCCGCGAGAGGCGACATCCCTCTCGCCTGCGCCTTGGCGCGGCCGAAGCCGGTGCCAGACCCCTCTGACCTCGCGAGGCGTTCGGCAAGCCGACTCGCTGACCTGTGTCGGCGAGCCTGACCCCGATCCCCTGCCTTCAGCTCTCCGTCCCCTGCAACGCAGCCACCGGCTCCACGGGCGTCCGCAGCAACGCCAGATGCATCGTCTGCGTCAACAACTCCAGCGGATACACCGCATCCATCAGGTCGAACACCATCCGCCATTCGGCGAGAACGCCGCGCCACCAGCCGAGCTTCTCGGTCTTGCGCGACTGCGTGACCGTGCGCCAGTTCGCGATCGCCACCGGCAGGCGTGCCGCGATGATGCGCTTGTTCATGAACACCTCGATGCCGAAACGCGGGAGCGCGTGGATGTCCTGCAGCACGTCGGCGAGCAGGCGCTTGTCGACGACGCGCTCGCCCGACACGAAGTCGATGCCGATCCAGCGGAACAGCGCGAGGCTGTTGCGGCGCAGGCTCAGGCTCACCCTGGCGCCGCCGCCGAGCACCGGCGCGGCGAGGGCGGTCAGGTCCGCGGGCCGCAGGCCCTTCAGGTCGGCGTCCAGCAGCATCAGCAGGTCGTGGCGCGCGGCCTCGACGCCGGTGGCGACCGCCCGGCTCTTGCCCTGGTTGCGCGCATGCGGGATCAGGCGCACGCGCGGGTAGCGCGCGACCACCTGCGCGGTGTCGTCGACGGACCCGTCGTCGACGACGATCACCTCGGCGATCAGCGGATGCGCCGCGGCCACCTCCAGCACCGCGCCGATGCGCGGGCCCTCGTTGTACGCGCAGACGATGCAGCTGATGCGGGCCGCGGCGGGATGTGACGGAACGACGTTCATGCGTTGGGCCTGATCCCGGGTGGAGTCATGTGCACTATCGGCGGCGATCGTGACAGCGTCGCGGCAGGCCGGTCGCATGTCGGCGACATGTCTGTCTTCGTCGCGTCACCAACGTGTCATGACCACTTCACGCGCAGGCCCGAGGCTCGCGAGCTGTCTTCATACTGACTGCCTGCCCGCGATGCCTGCCCACCTCGTCCGGTCCGCCTGATGCCCGGCGCCTTCCTGTTGTTGCTGGCGGCCCAGTTCGCTTCGGCGCTCGCGGACAACGCGTTGCTGATCGTCACGATCGACCTGTTGCAGCAGCGGGCGATGCCCGGCTGGCTCGCGCCCTTGTTGAAGGTCGCGTTCATCGCGGCCTACGTCCTGCTGGCGCCCTTCGTCGGCCCGCTCGCCGACTCGTTCCAGAAGGCGAAGCTGATGACCTGCATGAACGCCGTCAAGATCTGCGGCGTGCTCGCGCTGATCTTCGGCGTCCATCCGGTGCTGGCCTTCCTCGTCGTCGGACTCGGCGCCGCAGCCTACGCGCCGGCCAAGTACGGACTCGCGACGGAGCTGGTGCGGCCCGACCAGCTGGTGGCGGCCAACGCGTGGATCGAGACGGCCGCGGTGACGGCCGTGCTGCTGGGCACGGGCCTCGGCGGCTTCCTCGTCAGCCCGTGGCTGCTGACGCACGCGAGCCACGTCGTGGCCAACGCGTTCGACCCGGTGCTGCCGTCGTTGCTGATCCTGCTGTCCGTCTACCTGCTCGCCGGCATGCTCAACCTCGGCGTGCCCGACAGCGGCGTGCGCCACGACATCGAGTCGCTGCACCCGCGCGCGATGCTGCGCGACTTCGTGCAGGCCAATCGCGCGCTCTGGCGCGATCCGGACGGTGGGCTGTCGCTGGCGGTGACGACGATCTTCTGGGGCGTCGGCGCCACCCTGCAGTTCGCCGTGCTGCGCTGGGCCCGCGAGACCATGCACCTGACGCTGGATCGCGCCGCCTTCGTGCAGGCCGCGGTGGCGGTGGGCGTGATCGCCGGCGCGGTGGCCGCGGGCCGGTGGGTGCCGCTGGTGCACGCCAAGCGCATGCTCTACGCGGGCGTCGTCTTCGGCGTGCTGATGATCGTGGTCGCGTTCGCGACGCGGCTGGACGTGGCCGTCGCCTTGCTGATCGTCGTCGGCGCCGTGGGCGGCCTGATGGTGGTGCCGCTGAACGCGCTGCTGCAGGATCGCGGCAACGCGCTGCTGAGCGCCGGGCGCTCGATCGCGGTGCAGGGCGGCAACGAGAACGCCAGCGTGCTCGTCTGCCTGGGCGTGTATTCGGCGCTGGTGGCGGTCGACGTGCCGCTGGTCGCGCTGATGGCCGGCCTGGGCATCTGCGTGGCCGCGGCCCTGGCGCTGTTGTTGTGGCGGCAGCGGGCGCGCGAGCGCCGCGCCGTCGTTCACACCGACGAGTGGCGCGCCGAGGCGAAGGCGTAGTCGGGCGCGGGTTCGACCGCGCGGATGACCGAGGCCATCACGCCCTCGACCTGCGCGGCGATGCTGTCCCAGTCGAGCGCCTGCACGCTGATTCGCGCGCGGGCGCCGAGCACCCGGCAGTTCGCCAGGTCCGTGGCGGTCCGCGCCGCGGTGGCGACGAAGGCCGCCGAGTCGTCGAACGGCACCAGCGCGCCGTTGTCGCCGTGGCGGATCAGCCGGTGCGCGGCGGCGTAGTCGAACGCGACCACGGCCAGGCCGCTGGCCATCGCCTCGGTGGTGACGTTGCCGAAAGTCTCGGTGACGCTGGGAAACAGGAACAGGTCGGCCGACGCGTAGTGCGCGGCCAGGTCGGCGCCCATGCGCTGGCCGGCGAAGATCGCGTCCGGGCAACGCGCCTGCAGTTCCTTGCGCATCGGCCCGTCGCCCACCAGCACGAGGCGGGCGCGCGGATGCTGCCGGCGGATCGCCTCGAAGGCGGCGACGAGGGTGCGCAGGTTCTTCTCCGGCGCGAGGCGGCCGACGCAGGTGACGACCAGGTCGCCGGGCGCCGCGCCCCACTGCGCACGCAGCGCCTCGCTGCGATGCGCGGCGTCGAAGCGGCGCACGTCCACGCCGCGCGCGACCGTCGTCAGTCCGCGGAAGCCTTCCTTGGCGAGGTCGTCGTGCAGCGCCTGCGTGGGCACCATCGTGCATTGCGTCGCGTTGTGGAAGCGGCGCAGGTAGGCGATGATCGGCCGGCAGAGGAAGCCGAAGCCGTAGTGCCGGCTGTAGGCGTGGAAATTGGTGCGGAAGTCGGAGCACACGGGCAGGCCCAGCGCCTTGGCCGCGAGCAGCGCGGAGCGGCCCAGCGGGCCCTCGGTGGCGATGTGCACGACGTCCGGCCGCTGCGCCTTCCACAGCTTCACGAGCGCGCCCGTGCACGGCAGGCCCATGCGCAGGCCGGCGTAGCGGGGGATGGGCACGCCGCGCACCAGCACGTCGGTGCCGTCCGCGGTGGTGTCGCCGGGCTGGCGCGGCCGTACCACCTGCACCGTGTGCTGGCGCTCGCGCAAGCTCTGCACGAGGCGGGCGATCGTCATCGCGACGCCGTTGACCTCGGGCGGATACGTCTCGGTCACGCAAGCGATTCGCAGGGGGCGCTGGAGGCCGGGGTGAATGTCCACGAGTCAAGCTCCCGATTCGTTGCGGTCGGGGCCGATGATGACAACGCCAAACAACAGATCGATGACAGTTCCGAGGCAAATCAACGCATCAACGGACACGGCACTTTCATATTTGGCAGTCACCATCCTGTCACGCCGTGGTCGCCTCGCCGCCGGCGAACCCTGAGAGGAACACCGTGAACCAATTCATGCAAACGCTGCGCACGCTGCGCTGGGACGACCATCGCTTCTATCACCACAGCACGATCAACCAGAGCCTGCACCTGGTCAGCGCGATCGTGTTCTGCATCTCGTACGGGCTGTTGCTCGTCGATCCGGCGATCGCCGCCGTGCTCGCGTGGACCGTGTCCATGACGACCCGCCAGGCCGGTCACTTCTTCTTCGAGCCGCGCGGCTACGACGACGTGAACCAGGTCACCGACGAGTACAAGGAAGAAGTCAAGGCCGGCTACAACATCCGCCGCAAGATCGTGCTGATGGCGATCTGGGTGGCGATTCCCGCCGCGCTGTGGTTCGCGCCGTCGCTCGGCGGACTGATCCAGCCGCACACCGACCTGCGCGGCTTCGTGCACGACGTGGGCATCGCCTGGCTGTCGCTGGGCGCCGCCGGCCTGGTCGTCCGCGTGATCCAGCTGTGGATCACGCGCAACCTGGTGGAGGGACTGGCCTGGGGGTTCAAGATCATCACCGACCCCTTCATGGACATCGTCCTGTACCACAAGGCCCCGCTCAAGCTCCTGCGCGGCCAGATGCTGGCGCCGGTGTCGTCGCCCAACGCGGCCGCGCACTGAGAAGCCGAGCGCAAGCCCGTTCGGAAACGACTCATGGAACCCTCCACCTTCGCCCTCTCCGCGTTGATGCTCGCCGCGCTGGCCGTGATGGCCCCGCGCGCCAAGCGTCGACTCGAACTCTCGCGTGCCAAGCATGCGTCGCTGACGGGCCACTCCAAGATGGCCAAGCGCGTCGCCGGGCTGCTGCCCGGCTACGCCTACGACGAGGCGCGCTTCTTCGGCTCGGACGGCGCACCGGACGAGTTCCAACGCCGGCGTCGCGCGGGCTTGGCCAAGCTGGCCGCGCTCTACGCGGAACGCTTCCCGAAGAGCGCTGCGCTGACCGGGCAGGCCAGCGCCGGCATCTCCGACCTGCAGTTCACCGGCAGCTACCGCGTGCCGTTCCAGTACAGCCCGTACCTGCGCCAGCACCTGAAGACAGGCAGCTTCCTGCAATCGTCGAGCGGCGTCACGGTGCAGGATCTCGACGGCAACACCTTCTACGACCTCACCGGCTCGTACGGCGTCAACCTGTTCGGCTACGACTTCTACAAGGAATGCATCGCCGAGGGCGCGCGCCGCGTTGCCGATCTCGGCCCGGTGCTCGGCGCCTACCACCCGGTGCTGCTCGACAACGTGCGCCACCTGCAACGCATCTCGGGCCTCGACGAGGTCTCGTTCCACATGTCGGGCACCGAGGCCGTGATGCAGGCCGTGCGCCTGGCCCGCTATCACACCAGGAAGAAGTACCTCGTCCGGTTCTGCGGCGCGTACCACGGCTGGTGGGAGGACGTGCAACCCGGCCCGGGAAACCCGCTGCCCCCGCGCGAGACGTACACGCTGGAGGAGATGAAGGCCGAGACGCTCCAGGTGCTGCGCACGCGCAAGGACATCGCCTGCGTGCTGGTCAACCCGCTGCAGGCGCTGCATCCGAACGCCGCGGCGCCGGGCGACTCGTCGCTGGTGGACAGCGCGCGCCGCGCCAAGTTCGACCGCGCGGCCTACACCGAGTGGCTCAAGCAGCTTCGCCAGGTCTGCACCGAGCGCGGCATCGTGCTGATCTTCGACGAGATCTTCATCGGCTTCCGCCTCGCCCCCGGCGGCGCGCAGGAGTACTTCGGCATCCAGGCCGACATGGTCACCTACGGCAAGTCGCTCGGCGGGGGCCTTCCGGTGGGCGTGGTCTGCGGCAAGCGCGAGCTGATGAAGCGCTTCCGCGAGGACAGGCCCGCCGACATCTGCTTCGCCCGCGGCACCTTCAACTCGCATCCGTACGTGATGGGCGCGATGAACGTGTTCCTCGAGCGCCTGGAGCGCGCCGACGTCAAGGCGATGTACGACGGCGTCGACGAACGCTGGAACCGGCGCACCGCGCGATTCAACGAGCGCCTGGCCGCGGCCGGCGTGCCGGTGCGCGCGGCCAACATCCAGTCGATCTGGACCGTGCTGTACGACCAGCCGTCGCGCTACAACTGGATGCTGCAGTTCTACCTGCGCGCCCAGGGGTTGGCGCTCAGCTGGGTGGGTACGGGCCGCCTGATCTTCAGCCTCAATTACAGCGACGCCGACTTCGACGCGGTGATCGATCGCTTCGTCGCCGCGGCGACCGAGATGCAGGCGGATGGCTGGTGGTGGATCGATCCCGCGCAGAGCAACCGCACCATCCGGCGCGGGCTGCTGCGGGAGATGCTGCGTCAACGGTTCAGCAGCTGAGAAGGGCTGGCGCGCGTCCGCGCGGCGCGTTCGAGGGCGGGGCGCCGAGCCGGCGCCGGCTTGTATTGCGTCGCTCGAAGCCCTGGCGACATCCCGTTTGAACTGAAAGTCGATGAAAAAACAATTCCGACGCCTGCTCGCGCAGGAAGACCTGAACTTCCTGCTCACCAATCGCGTGCCGCGCATCGCGCTGACGCACTTCATGGGCAAGTTCAGCAAGATCCGCAACCCGATCGTCAGCAAGGCGTCGATCGGCATGTGGAAGCTGTTCACCGACCTGGATCTCAGCGACGCCCGCCACCGCAAGTTCCGCAGCATGCACGACTGCTTCACGCGCGAGCTGATGCCCGGCGCGCGCGTCGTCGACCAGGATCCGGGCGTGCTGACCTCGCCGTGCGACGCCATCGTCGGCGCCTGCGGCACGGTGGCCGGCACGACGGTGTTCCAGGCCAAGGGCTTCCCGTACAAGATGGAGGAGCTGTTCGGCCCTGGCACCGACCCCGCGCCGTTCCGCGACGGCCGCTTCATCACGCTGCGCCTCACGTCGGCGATGTACCACCGCTTCCACGCGCCGCACGACTGCGACGTGAGCCACGTCAGCTACATCACCGGCGACACCTGGAACGTGAACCCGATCGCGTTGAAGCGCGTCGAGAAGCTGTTCTGCCGCAACGAGCGCGCGGTGCTCAGCGCGCGCCTGCGCCGCGGCAACCATCCGATCGCGATCGTGCCGGTGGCGGCCATCCTCGTGGCCAGCATCCGGCTGCGCTTCACCGACGTGCTGCTGCACCTGCGCTACCGCGGCCCCAACGAGATCCCGGTCGAGGCGCGCTTCGGCAAGGGCGAGGAGATGGGCGGCTTCCAGCACGGGTCCACGATCATCCTGTTCGTGCCGTCCGGCTTCGAGTTCGTCGACGGCATCGCCACGGGGACGCGCATCCGCATGGGGCAGCCACTGATGAAGCTGCCGCCGCCAGCGCTCGCCGCTGACGGGGCGGATGCCGAAGAGGCGCTGGACCAGGTGCCCGCGTGACACGTGCGGGCTGGCGCACGCTCGCGCACCGCGCGGGCGTGGCGCTCGCGTGCGCGCTCGTCGTCGCGGCGCTGGACTTCGTCTTTCGCGACCTGAGCCGCGCTGAGCTCGAGGCGGCGTTCCTGCGCCAGCCTGCGGGCCGGATCGCCGCGAGCCTCGCATTGACCGCCGCGAGCTTCGCGTGCCTGGCGTTGTACGACCTGGTGGGCGTGCACGTGGCGGCGCCCGGCAAGGTGCGCGCGCGGCTGGCGTTGCTGGCGGGCGCCACCAGCGCCGCCGTCGCCAACACGCTGGGCTTCCACGCGGTGTCGGGCTCCGCGGTGCGCGCGCACCTGTACCTGCCGGCGGGGCTGGTCGGCGGCGAGGTGGCGCGCGTCGTGTCGATGGCGTGGCTGTCGCTGGTGGCCGGCAACATGACGATGCTGGCGGGCGCGGAACTGTTCCAGGCCGCGACCGGCCCCGAGCCCGCGTGGCATGCGTCGCTGGGCGTCGGGCTCGAAGGCCTGCTGCTCGCGTGGCTGTGGTGGCTGTCGCGCGGTCCGCGCGAGATCGCGTTCGGGCGCTGGCGCCTGCCGATGCCGCCGGCGTCGCTGGCCTTGACGCTGATGCTGCTGGGCGCGGTGGAGAGCGGCACGGCGCTCGGCGCGCTGTACGTGCTGCTGCCGGGCGACCTCGCGCCGCCGTTCGACGTGTTCGCCGTCGGCTGCATCGCCGCGGTGATCCTGGGCGTGGTGTCGCACGCCCCGGGCGGGCTGGGCGTGTTCGAGGCGAGCATGACGGCGATCCTGGCCGGCCGCGGCCGGCCCGACCTGCTGGCCGCGCTGCTGCTGTTCCGGCTGCTCTACAACCTGCTGCCGTTCGCGCTGGCGGTGCTGAGCCTGGGCCTTCGCTCGGGTTGGAAGACCTGCCGGACCCGCGCGGCCCTTCAGAGTCGCAACGGCGCGTAGCGCGCCAGGTTGGGCGCCTGCTCGCAGGCCAGCGCGTCATAGCGGTGCAGCAGGCCGGCATCCAGCGTCGCGGCCTCGGGCGACAGCAGGAACGTGAAGCGCGAGGCCGAGCCCTGGTTGATGAAGGCCGTCGCCGCACGGGGCTGCCCGGCGGAGCGCCAGGCCCGTCGCAGCGCGGAGACGAAGGCCACCGCGCAGGCGTCGCGCCGTTCGCCGTCGACGATGATGATGCAGTACCAGTTCATGGAGGCGGTGGCCGAAGTCGAAGCCATCCGCCGATGGTGGGCCGCGTCGATGACGCTTGCGTGACGGGGCGACGCTCAGGGACGCCCGCTGCCGATTCGCTGCAGCTCGACGCCCGCCTCGGGACGCGCCGGCTGCAGTCGCGCGAGGGTGCCCAGCAGTGTCCTGGCCGACATCGCGTCGGTGTCGGCCAGCGCCACGGCCATGCGCAGCAGCGGATCGTAGGCCGGGCGGAAATCGGGGCTGATGCTCAGCACGTGCAGCAGCGGGTCGCCGACCTGCGCGAGCATGTCGCGTGCGCTGGCCACCGGACGCACGTCGCGGCCGGCTTCGATGAAGCGGTCGCGAGCCGCCCAGTAGGCCGCGAGACGGCCCGGCGCGTCGGCATCCGCGCCGGTGGCGAGCACGTCGGCGGGCTGGATCGACCACGCGTGCAGCAGCTCGATCAGGCGGTCGCGCGGCAGCGAGTCCGGCGCATACGTGAGGCGCGGCGCCAGGTAGGCGACGACGGGGTGGTCGTCGGTATTGGCGGGCGCGCTGCCCGCGAAGCGCGCCAGGGCCTCGGGCCCGGCGACGAAGCTGCCGAACAGCGCGTATTCGTCGAAGAGGCCGGAGGCCTGGATCGGGCGCGTGAACCGGGCGGCCGCCAGGCGATGGCGCAGCGGTTCGAGCGCGAAGCGGCCGTCGTCGGCCCGGCCGACGAGGCCGATGACGGGCGTCTCCAGGCTGTTGCTGGCGAGGATCGCCGTGGCCTGCGGAAATGCGGTGACGAACGAGCGCACGATGCTGCGCAGCGTCGCCAGGTCGAGCTGGTGCAGCGGCAGCCATTGGCAGAACACGCCCGCCGGTGCGAGCCGATTTCGCACCGCGCGAAAGTGTTCGACGGTGTAGAGCGCGCCCGAGCCGCTGCGCGCCGGATGGAAGTTGTCGGACACGATCACGTCGTAGCGGCGACCGGTGGCGCGCACGAAGCGGCGGGCGTCCGCGGCGGTCAGATGCAGGCGCGGGTTGGGCGCGCCGTCGTCCAGCGCCTGCCTGAAGTACCCGGACGCGGCGATCACCTCGGGCAGCAGTTCGACCGCGTCGACCTGCAGCTCGAGGTCGCCCGCCGCCGACGCCGCCGTCATGCCGGTGCCCAGGCCGAGGAACAGCGCATGCCGCGGCGCCGGATGCAGCAGCACGGGCAGCAGGGCCTGGCGCGCGTCGACCAGCAAGGTCGCGCTGCTGCCTTCCTGCTGGCGGTTGTCGATGCGCAGCCGCGCGACGCCGTCCGCGTCGGCCACGACGCTCACCGCCGCCAGCGCGCCCTCGCGGTAGCTGACGACGCGGCTGCCTTCGGGCACCTCGATGAAGGCCAGCGGCGGCGCCCAGATGAACAGCGCCAGCGCCGCGGCGGCCGGCGTCCACGCGACGGGGCGACGCCAGCCGCGCGGTGCGAGCAGCGCGAGGTAGCCCGCGCCGACCAGGATCAGCGCGACGCCCGGCCCCGCGGCCGGCGCGAGCCACACGCCGAACAGCGGCGGCGCGAGGGCCGCGCCGAGCGTGTTGACGCCGATCGCACGGCCGAAGCCGATGCCCGCCGCGCCGGCCTGTGCGCTCAGATGGCTGAACAGCGCGCCCATCGCGATGGTCGGCAACAGGAAGGCCGCGAGCGCGAGCGCCGCCTCGATGCCCACCGCCGCCGCCATGCCGCCGCCTGCCGCGGCGGCCAGCGCATCCTTCAGCCATTGCGCTCCCCACAACCCGCTCGCGCCGGCGAGGCACGCCGTCGACAGCGCGCACAGCAAGCGGTCGCGCGTGACCTGCGGATCGGCCGCGCGCAGCCAGCGCTGCCACGCCGCGGCGCCCAGCGCGGTGCCGAGCAGGTAGACCGCCAGCAGCAGCGCGAACGTGTAGACCGTGTCCTCGGCCACCTGGCTCAGCACGCGTACCACCAGCACTTCGTAGCCGATGCCCAGCAACCCGGTGATCGCCAGCGGCCACAGCACGGCGCCCCGCGAAGGCGATGCGACGGACGGCGCCGCCGCCGGCTCGCCCGGGGGCAGCCAGTGCCACGCGGCGATCGCACAGCCCGCGTTGGCCGCGATGCAGACCAGCGCGGTGTGCGCCAGCCCCAGCATCGGCACCAGCCAGAACGCCGCGGCGAGCACGCCCGCCATCGCGCCGAGCGTGTTGCTGGCGTAGTGCGCGGCGATGGAACGGCCCCCGCCGAGCTGCGCGGTGAGGCGTTCCATCGCGGGCAGGGTCGCGCCCATCGCGGCGGTCGCGGGCAGCAGCAGCACGAAGGTGCCGACGAACGCGACGCCCCACTGCCACAGCGGCGCCGGCTCGGGACCCGTCAGCGCCAGCAGCCACTTGCTGGCGGCCGGCATCGCCAGCGTCAGGACGCCGGCCCACGCAGCGATGGCTGCCTCGCATCCCGCGTACCAGCGCAGCGGCACGCCGCTGCGTTCGATGCGCGGCCCCAGCGCCAGCGCGCCCGCCGCGAGGCCGCCGAAGATCGCCGCCACGACCGCGAGCAGCGCCGCCGACTCATGTCCCAGCCACAGCGCGCATTGCTTGGTCCACACGATCTGGTAGCCGAGCCCGGCGAAACCGGAGGCCGCCATCAGCGCGAGCGACGGCCATCCGCCGCGCCGCGCCGTCATCCGCTGAACCCGATCGTGTAGCCCCAGGAATCGAGCCGCGTCGGGATGGCGTTGAAGGCCAGCGAGATGCGGCGGCCGCCCTGGTTCGGCGGCACGGCGTGCATCAGGTAGCTGGGAAACAGCACCATGTCGCCGGGCGCCGGCGACGGGCTGACCCACTTGTCGCCGCTGAACGGGCCCGGCGTGACGCGGGGGTGGTCGTTGCGGAAGATGAAGTCGGTGCCGCCCGGCGACTTCATGAACACGGTGCGCGCGGAGTCGTGCGTGGGCGTCAGGTAGATCACGCCCGAGACGAAGCTGTTGGCGTGGTTGTGCATGGCCTGGCGGCCGCCGGTGTCCAGCACATTGACCCACATCTCCTTGAGCGCCCAGCCCATCGCCTCGCCGAACATCAGCGCGCCGAACTCGCCGAGCTTGGGCGTGGCCAGCGCGGCGACCTGGCGCAGGAGCGGGCTGTCGGCCGGCGTCAGCATGTCGCTGTGCGACAGGTTCGGCGACGAGTTGTTGTCGTGCGCGAGACGGCTGCTGAAATGCTCGACGAGACCGCCGACCAGCGGCGGCGGCAACAGCCCGGGCACGCGCAGGAAGGGCGTCGGGAACAGGGGAATGACTTCGTCCATGGGAGCGATGGTCCTCGACAGGGCGGGCTCAGCCCACGATGGCCGCGACGCGCAGCCACGACCAGTAGGCGGCCACGGAACCGATGGCATAGAGCGTCGCGGTGCGCGCGGCGGCCAGGCGCGGCCAGCGCGCGCTCAGCCGCCACAACAGCGCGGCCAGGCCGACCGCGAGCAGCTGGCCGATCTCGACGCCGGCGTTGAAGGTCAGCAGCGCGACGAACAGGTGATGGTCGGGCAGCCCGATCTCCTTGAGCGCGCCGGCGAAGCCGAGGCCGTGCACGAGCCCGAACAGGAAGGCCACCAGCGCCGGCCAGCGCCGCGCCAGCGTCTCGCGCCTGTGCAGCGCCTCGGCGGCGACCAGCACGATGGACAGCGCGATCGTCGCCTCAACCGGCGGCGAGCGCAGCGTCAGCAGCCCCAGCGCGCTGCACGCCAGCGTCAGGCTGTGGGCGGCGGTGAAGGCGGTGATCGTCCACAGCAGGCGACGCGTGAAGCCCACGAGCAGCAGCAGGCTGATGACGAACAGCAGGTGGTCGACGCCGGTGAGGATGTGCTCGATACCCAGCGCTGTATAGGCCGAGGCGATCTCGCCCATGCCGCGCGGGTCGTCGGCCGCGCCGTACAGGTGCACGGTCGGCTGGCTCGAGGTGAGCGTGTACACGCGCGACTGGCCGTCCTGCCAGTAGACCTTGACCAGCGCGGCGGAGTAGCGCTCGCCCACGCCGGCGATGGCCAGCGTGCCGGCGAGGCCGGCCGGGCCGCAGTGCAGCACGCTGTCCGCGTCGGACGCGCAGCCTTCGGGCCAGCGCGGCGTCAGGTCCTGCGCGATCGAGCCCTTCTCGGCGGCGGTCCATTGCCACAGGAAGTCGTGCGGCGCGACCTGGCGCAGCTGCATCTCGGCCATGCTCAGCTCGTGCGCGCCGGCCGCGCCGGCCAGCAGCAGGCCCAGCGCGGCGAGGGCGCGCATCCACCGTCGCATCATTTCTCCGCCGCCGTGCGAACGCTGTACTTGCCGGTCAGCGCGCGCACCGCGGCGCTGCGTTGTTCGGCCAGTGTCGCGTCTGTCCAGTCCTGCTGCACGACGGAGCGCAGCTTCTGGAAGTCGGCCGGCGTCGCCGGCGTGGTGCGGTCCAGCATCACGGCGCGCCAGCCGTCCTTCGAGCGCAGCGCCTGCCAACGGCCCGCCGGCGCGGCCTGCAGGGCGTGCGCGAAGTCGGCGCCGTAGCTCTGCTCCAGGTTGCCGGTCGGCCGGCCCTTGAAGACGCGCAGGCCGGCGCCGGCGTCGCCGGACGTGCCGCCCTCGAGGCGCGCGACGAACGCGCGTACCGTCGCCTCGGACGCGTCGCCGGCGAGCGCGGCCTCCTGGAAGTCGAAGCGTGCCGGATCGTCGTACTTGGCGCGGTGCGCCTCGAACCAGTCGCGCAGCACCTTGTCGTCCACGGGCGGCAGCTTGACGTTCGCGTCGACCACGCTCAGCGCCTTGAAGATGACGCGCTCGCGGATGGCCGAGTCGCCCTTGTCCATCTGCATCGCCATGCCCTCGCGGTACAGCACCTCGTTGTCCAGCCAGACCTGGCGCAACGAGGCCATCTCGGCCGGGCTCGGGTCGCGGCCGCGCGAGGTCTTGAACAACTGGCGCGCCTCGGCGTCGACGGCGGCGTCCATCACGATGACGTGGCGGTCGTCGGTGCGCGCCACGAGCGCGTGGTCGAGCGCGAACAGCACGCCGCCGAGGACGAGGAAGTGCAGCAGCGGCTCGCGCAGCCACGCGCGCCACGCGGGCGCGGAACGCGCGGGAGAGGCGAGGCCGGACGCGGCCGAGGGCGGAAGAACGGTGGACATGGTGGCGATTCGAAGAGAAGAGGCGGTGCGAGGCGGCGACGGCTCGAACGCAAAAGGCGCCGCACGTTGCCGTGCGGCGCCGGAGCCGGAGTCAGCGCGGGATCAGCGGATGCCCGCGACCGTCGTCGAGCCGGTCACCTGGACGAAGATCGGGTTGCTGTAGAACCAGAGATCCGACCAGGCGGCGACGTCGAAGGCCACGTACTTCTGGCCGCCGACCACCGGCAGGTGCGCCGGGCAGCCGTCGATGGCGCTGCCTTCCAGCACGGTGCCGACGGTGTTGCACGGGATGCGCAGGCGCGTCGGGTCGTTGGCGTTCGTGTAGACGTCGGCCAGCGGGTTGCCGCTGGCGTCGGTCTCGAACGGCACGGCCGGCGGCATGTTGGTGCCGCGCAGGCGCACGTACTGCGACGCCGTGACGGCCGGGATGCGGTAGGTCATCTTCAGGAACGCGGTGTGGTCCGCGGTCGAGGTGACCGGCGTCCAGGCCGAGGCGCCGCTGCCGTTGAAGGTGCGGATGACGGCCGTCGAGGTGTTCTTCGCGGCGGCCGGCACGGTGGCCATGTCGGGGTTGACGAGCCAGGTGTTGGGCCACGCGCCGGCATAGTCGGCACTGCCCGGCGTGCGATAGCCGGTGACCAGGCCGCGGATCAGGTCGATGTGGTCCAGCACCGGCTGGTTGATCGGGCGGTTGATGGTCACCTGCGCCAGCGACGGGTTGGGGAACGTGTAGGGCGAATAGTTGGTGCCGGCCGGGTCGCGCACGACCACCGAGACGACGATCTCCGCGCCCGGCTTGACCACCAGCTTCTCGCCCATCGTCGCGCAGTTGCTCGCGTCGATGTCGGTGTTGCCGGTGGCGGCGGCGACGGCCAACGCCTCGACCTGCGCGTTGGTGCGCGCGGCCGGGCCGGCGTACGACGCGCAGGCGACGAAGGCGAGGCGGTCGATCAGCTGGCCGCTGGCCACGAAGCTGTTGCCGGTGCGCAGGCCGTCGACGATGGCCTGCGGACGCAGCTTGTCGGCGCCGTTGCGCACCATGACGAAGTCACGCGCGTATTCGCCGGGGTAGAAGTCCTGCGTCGAGCGGCGGTCGTCCGGGCCGAAGATGCCGCGGTTGTGCCAGTCGGAGCTCGCGAAGTACCAGAAGTTGCGGCCTTCGCCGAGCAGCGAGTCCCACACGCCGCCGACCTTTCCGGCGTAGACGCCGGTGCCACCCCAGGTGGTGCCGCCGACGGAGTCGACCTTGACGCCCGCGATGGTGTTGCGCAGCACCTGGTATTCGCCGCGGTTGGCCGACGCGCCGTGGCCCGGCTGGCTTTCCATGCCGAACGCGACGGCCGGGGCCGCGTTGTTGAAATCGCGCAGGTGCTCGATGTTGAAGCCCGCGTTGCCGTCCGCCCAGAACGGGCCGGCGCGCTCCAGGTGCGCCGGCACGTAGTAGCTGGTGCCGGCCGCGTTCTGGGTCATCCACTTCATGGCTTCGACGGTCTTCAGGTGGCCCTTGGTGCCGGTGCCCGTGCCGCCGGCCGGGAGCAGCTTGTGGGCCGTCGCGTTCCAGCTCGGGTCGCCGGCGTTGGCGCTGCCGGTGACCGAGCAGTCCCAGTTGTTGCCGGTGGCGGTGCCGGTGATGTCGCCGCGGCTGGTGTCCGTGTCGCCGCGGTCGAAGCAGTACGACCACTTGGCCAGCGCATTGGCGTTGCCGAGCGCGGCGTAGCCGGCGCCGGTGGGCAGCGTGACGTTGTCGAGGGCAGCGGGCATCTGGCCGTCGATGACGGACATCGACGTGTGCTCGTGGCCCGCCACGACCGATTCCATGCCGATGAACAGCGGCTGGTTCTTGTACGCCGAGAGGTATTCGATCATCGGGTACTGGTATTCCTGCAGGGACTGCCAGCGCCACATGTTGCCGTTGCCGCCCACGCCGCCGCCGTCGCCCTTGAGGTTGGCGGCGCCGATGCTGTCGGTCCAGGTGGTGTTGGGGCCCTGGCCCGAGACGACCGGGTAGGCCGGCGTCGCGAGGGTGTCGTCCTCGGCCAGCGTGCAGTTGCGGTTGCCGTTGCCGCCGTGGCCGGCTTGCACGAACCAGTCCAGGCCCCACGGGGTGTCGACCTTGTCGGTCGCCTTCTTCACCAGCTTCTGCATCGAGATGGTGCCGTCGGAGCAGGTGGTGTGGTTGTGGAAGTCGCCCGTCACGTAGTGGCCGGCCGTCTTGCCCGCGGCAGACGCGCCGAACGGCACGGTGGACAGGGCGGCGGCGCCGAGGGCCGCGATCGCCGCGAGGGCGAGGGGACTCTTGCAGGACTGGAATTTCATCGGGGTTCTCCGTCGATTTCGGGATGTGCGGGGGAGCAGAAGACGGCGGGACACGAGCGTGCCGTTGCTTTCTCGAAGCTGTCCGCATCCTGAATCGATCTAGTGACCCGACGATGACGAAGAGGCCTGGCCAGATGGCTCATCAACGCCAACATGCGCGTTCGCTTCCCCACGTTCTAGGGGGGGTAGGTTTTCGTTCTTCCCTCGTGGATTCGGCATGCGGTGCCGCGCGGGGGCCTGCGCCGCAATGGCCCGCCCAGCCGGGTTCGACCGTCACGAGCTTGTCGCGCGGGCTTCCTAGACTGGCTTTCATCAAGCTGAACCCAGTCTGAATCCCTCACTTCTGTTGGAGCACAAGATGAAGCTTTCCCGCGTCGCGGCCCTCGCCCTGATCGCCGCCTCGGCGGCCCCGGCTTTCGCCTCCACCTCGTTCCAGGTGGACTTCGAGAACGCCTGGGCTTACGGCACCTTCGTGAACGCGTACTACGCCGGCGGCACGGCCGACGACGGCAGCTCGGGCGCCAACAAGGGCGTCGAGTTCGTCAACGTCGGCGGCCTGTCCAACGACGCCGACTTCACGTACTACAGCGGCGCCCCGTCGCCGATGGGCACCGCCTTCGCCTACGCCTTCGCGCCCACCGACGCCGCCTACCTGAACGTGGCCGGCGGCGTGAACAGCTCGCTGTCGTTCTGGTACTCGAGCCCCGAGAACATCACCGGCGCGGTCAAGGCCTACTCCGGCCTCAACGGCACCGGCACGCTGCTGGGCACATTCGACCTGTCGGCCAACACCTCGGCCTACGACACCTGGAGCGAGGCCACGTTCAAGTTCGGCGGCATCGCGCAATCGTTCGACCTGACCGGCAGCGCCAACGTCGTCGGTTTCGACAACATCAGCGCGGCCGTGCCCGAACCCGGCACGCTGGCGATGCTGCTGCTGGGCGGCACCGGTCTCGCGCTGCGCGCCCGCCGCCGCGCCTGATCCGCAGGCCGGCCGGCGACGGTCGACGGCCGTCGTGCGCTCCATGCGCACGGCGGCCGTTCGCATTGGAGGTTCGTGAACGCCGCGCGCCATGAAAAAGGCCCCGCGAACGGGGCCCGGCAGGCTGGGAAATCGGGTCAGCCGTCAGGCGTGCGCGACGCGGTGGCCGACGATGGTCACGTGCTGCACGTCAATCGCCACGACCTGGGCCGCCTGCTGCGCCGCGGCGACGCGGTACTGGTGGCTGGCGAGCGCGCTGGTGGCCAGGAGCATCGCGGTCGTCAGCAGCGCGGCGAGGGCGATGGGGGCGGCCTGGTGGGCGAAGGTCTTGGTCATGGCGGGCTCCTGCGGGGTGTCGGGTGATTCGATGGTTGGACTTTAGGCAGGCCGGCACGAGGCCGCGAGCGGCGTGCGACGACGCGCGCCGTGCGGCGGACGAACTGCAAGCCGGTGCGACGAAACGAAGCTGGGAGTCTGCGCGGCAGAAGCCACCGGCTGCGAACGCCGACAAGCGGGGCGTGCTTCTCGACGTTCTCGCGACGGCGCCTTCCGCCGCGCAGACTCCTACGCGCGGACGGCGCGATTCGACGGACGAATGCCGCGGCCTGCACGAACCGCGCATTCGGCGCCGGCCTGGCGCGTGCGGGCCGAGCCCGACGGTTGCAGAATGGCCGCATGACCGAAACGACCGACGTTCCCGCAGGCCTGTTCTCCCACGACGACGGCGTGCTGCGCTGCCAGTGGTGCCGCGCCAGCCCCGAGTACCGCCGCTACCACGACGAGGAGTGGGGGTTCCCTGTCACCGACGAGCGCCGGCTGTTCGAGAAGATCTGCCTGGAGGGCTTCCAGGCGGGCCTGAGCTGGCTCACGATCCTCAACAAGCGCGAGGCCTTCCGCAAGGGCTTCGCCAACTTCGAGGCCGACAAGATCGTGCGCTTCGGCGACGCCGACATCGACCGCCTGCTCGGCGACGCCGGCATCGTGCGCCACCGCGGCAAGATCGTGTCCACCATCAACAACGCGCAGCGCGTGCTCGAGCTGCGCCAGGAGTTCGGCTCGCTCGCGGCCTATGCCTGGCGCTTCGAGCCGAAGGTGGACACCCGCCCGCACAAGCCGCAACCAGGCGTGGTGCTGGGGCCGTCGGCGGAGGCCGTGGCGATGTCCAAGGACCTGAAGAAGCGCGGCTGGACCTTCGTCGGGCCGACCACGGTCTACGCGTTCATGCAGGCGATGGGGCTGGTCAACGACCACTACGAGGGTTGCCATGCGCGCGAGCTGGCGTTCAAGGCGCGCAAGAAGCTCAAGAAGCCGGCCTGAGATTTCCGAGGGCGTTGCCGCAGGGGCTGGTGCCGGAGGGGTCTGGCACCGCCTGGGAATGCATCCGGTACGTCAACTGCAGCCTCGGCGGTGCCTGACCCCGAGTGAGAGGTCGTCACAGGCCGAGGCCTTTCTCGACACCGACGCGAAAGCGGGGATCGAGGTCAGGCACCGCCTGAATCGCGTTCGGCATTGCGGCGTCCGATCACGACGAGGCGCGATTCGAGGCGGAGCCAGACCCCGACGACCTCGTCTCGCACGCTCCCGCGCGCAAGCGCCACGCCACGCCACGCCCCGCCCCGCCCCGCCCCGCCCCGGCGTGCAGGCGTCACGCGCCCACGCCGCCCCCCGCGCGCAGCCGCTCTCGCGTGCGCGCCGGCGTGTTGCCGAACCAGTCGCGGCAGGCCCGGTTGAACGAACTCTGCTCGCGGTAGCCCAGCATGAAGGCGACGTCGGTGAGGTTCAGCCGCGAGTCGCGCAGCAGTTCCTCGGCGAGCGCCTGGCGCGCGGCGTCGTGCACGGCCTGGAAGTTGGTGCCGGCCTCGGCCAGCTTGCGCTGCAGCGTGCGGGTGCTCGCGGCCAGCGCGATGGCGACGTCGTCGACGCGGGCGCGGTCGCTGGCGAGCTGGGCCGCCACCTCGCGCCGCACATCGGTGACGATGCGCGGCTCCGCGGTCTCGCGCAGGCGCGCGGCGAGCAGTTCGTCCGCGTGGCGCTGCAGCACCTTGAGCATGCTGCCGTCGGCGTTGGGCACGGGTCGGTCCAGCAGCGCGGCGTCGAAGCGCCCGTAGGCCGCCGGTACGCCGTAGACCACGCAAGGACCGAACACCTGGGCGTGGGCGGCGCGGATCGCGGCATCGGGCTCGGGATAGGGCAGTCCGATCTCGCGCACCGGCAGGCGCTCGTGCGCGAGCCAGCTGACGAACGTGAGGATGCCGGCGAGCACGCTGTCGCACAGGTGGCGCGCCTGGGCCGGCGTGCGGCCGTCCAGCCAGGGCGTGTCCCAGTAATAGGTGGCGACACCGCCGCGCTCGTCCAGCCGCGAGCGGCCGAGGTCATGGGCCAGGCCTTCGTAGCGGCGCGTCTGGGCGAACGCGCCGCGCAGCGTGGTGCAGGCGCAGACCACCAGGCCGTAGAACGGGTAGGTGGACAGACGCGCGTGCAGTCCGGCATGCAGGCCGAACACCGGGTCACCGGCCAGGCGGTCGCCGGCGCCCAGCAGCTGCAGGTACTCGGCCACCGTGAGGCTGTCGCGCGTGGCGTCCAGCGTCTCCATGCCCCAGCCGAGATCGGCGCAGATCGCCGCGGGCGTGACGCCCATCGCCTGCGCCGCGGCCACGGCCGTCTGGGCGTAGGCCATGGCGACGCGCGCGTCCGGCGCCGCCGGGATCGGGCAGGGCGCGTCCGCGGCATGGACGGTCGAACGGGGCGGGACGAGCGTCGCCGCGGGCGGGGCTGGCATGTTGTGGCAACTCGCCTGTCGGCGAAAGACAAGCCGGATTGGCGCGATCGGCGCACCATCGCGGCGTAGCGTTCGAGGCTTCACGCCTGCGTGGACGCCTGTCGACCGCAAAAATTGAGTATAGCCACGATGACCGCAGAACGACGCTGGAACGGCTGGGGCGACGCCCAGGTGCAGGAAGAGCTCAAGCCCGAGGCGCGCGCCTTCCTGGCCCAGGCCATCGGTGACGGCCAGCCCGTGCCCGACGCCGCGTTCGCCGCCGTCCTGGCGCAGGTCGAGGCCCAGGCCGCGCGGCTGCCGCCGCATCCGCTGGTCGACACCCGCGCCGAGACGCGGTTGCGCGCCAGCTTCGGCCAGTCCATGCACGACTGGCTGCGGCTGCGCTTCGGCGTGCCGGGTCGCGTGACCGACGGCGTCGCGTTCCCGCAGGACTCGGCCGAAGTGCGCACGCTGCTCACCTGGGCGCGCGAGCACGGCGTGCAGGTGTTGCCGTCGGGCGGCGCCACCAGCGTCGCCGGCCACCTGACGCCGGTCGGCGCGGCGCCGGTGCTCACGCTCAACATGGGCCGCATGATGCGGCTGCTCGATCTCGATCCGGTGGCGCAGCTCGCCCGCTTCGAGGCCGGCGTCGCCGGGCCCGACCTGGAGGCGCAGCTGCGCGCCCACGGCTTCACGCTGGGCCACTTCCCGCAAAGCTTCGAGCTGTCGACGCTGGGCGGCTGGGTGGTCACGCGCTCCTCGGGCCAGCAGTCGGCGCGCTACGGCCGCATCGAGCAGCTGTTCGCGGGCGGTACGCTGCAGACGCCCGAGCGCGAATGGACGCTGCCCACGTTCCCCGCGTCGGCCGCCGGGCCCGACCTGCGCGAATGGGTGCTGGGCTCCGAAGGCCGCATCGGCGTGCTGACCGAGGCCAGCGTGCGCGTCACGCGCGCGCCGGCCGCCGAGCGCTTCGTCGGCGTGTTCTTTCCCGACTGGGCCAGCGGCCTGGCCGCGGTGCGCCGGCTCGCGCAGGCGAAGCTGGGCCTGTCGATGCTGCGCCTGGCCAACCCGGCCGAGACCTTCACGACGCTGCGCATGGCCGGCCACGCCGACGCGATCGCGTGGCTCGAGCGCTACCTCGCGCTGCGCGGCGCGGGCGAGGGCAAGTGCCTGCTGTTCGCCGGCTTCACGGGCGCCGACGCGGGCGCGGTGCGCGCGATGCAGCGCGCGGCCGCGGCGATCTGGCGCGAGCACGGCGGCGTGTCTACCGGCACGGTGCTGGGCAAGAAGTGGGAGGCCCGCCGCTTCGCCGGCGTGTACCTGCGCAACGCGCTGTGGGACGCCGGCTATGCGGTCGACACGATGGAGACCGCCTGCGACTGGCCGCGCGTCGACGCGATGGTGAATGCGCTGGAGGCCGCCGGCCGCGGCGCGCTCGCGCAGCACGGCGAGCGCACGCATTGCTACACCCACCTGTCGCACGTCTACGCCCAGGGCTCCAGCGTGTACTCGACCTTCGTCTACCGCATCGGGCCCGACTACGACAGTGCGCTCGCACGCTGGCAGTCGCTCAAGACCGCCGTCGGCGACGCGATCGTCGCGCAGGGCGGCACGATCACGCACCAGCACGGCGTGGGCAAGGACCACGCGCGCTGGCTCGCGGCCGAGAAGGGCGCGACGGGCATGTCGGCCATCGCCGCGATGGTGCGCGAGTTCGATCCGAGCGGCGTGATGGCGCGCGGCAACCTGCTGGGCGACGTCGAGTGAGCGCTCCGCGCCGCCTTGCGTTCGCGCGCGCCCGCACGCCGGTGGCCGTGGCGATGCGCGTCGTCGCCGCGGCGCTGGCGTCGTTCGCTCCACACGACGGCGCGCGCCGCAGCGTGTTCATCGGCCGGCGCAACGTGCGCCGGGCCGCGACGCGCGACACCGCGCTCGCGAAGGCGGCCCTGCCGCCACGCGGCTGCGAGGACCTGCATTGACTGAAGTCGACCTCCTCGTGATCGGGGGCGGCATCGCCGGCGCCGGCGTCGCGCTCGAGGCGTCGCGCCGCGGGGTCGCCGTGATGCTGGTCGAGGCGCGCGATTTCGCCTGGGGCAGTTCGTCGCGTTCATCCAAGCTGGTGCACGGCGGCCTGCGCTACCTGCGCGAGGGCGCGTTCGCGCTCACGCGCGAGTCGGTGCGCGAGCGCGGCCGGCTCCTGCAGGACGCCCCGGGCCTCGTCGAGCCGCAGCGCTTCCTGATGGGCCACTACGAAGGCCGCTCGCCAAGCCGCCGCACGATGGCCGCGGGACTCGCGATCTACGACGCGATGGCGGGCCGGCGCACGCGCGCGTTCCACACGCCCGCGCAGTTGCGCCTGCTCGCGCCGCACGTGGCGACCGCCGGGTTGCTGGGCGCGTCGAGCTACCTCGATGCGAAGACCGACGACGCGCGGCTGGTGATGCGCGTGCTGCAGGAGGCGCAGCGGCATGGCGCGCGCGTGTTCAACCGCGCGGCCGTGAAGTCGCTGCTGCGCGCGGGCGACGCCGACATGCCGTTGTCGGCGCTGTCCGCCGAAGGCAGCGCCGGCGTCCGGCCGGGCACGGTCGTCGGCGCGCGCATCGAGGGCGAGGGCTTCACCGGCCACGTGCAGGCGCGCTGCGTCGTCAACGCGACGGGGTTCTGGGCCGACGGCCTGCGCCGGGGCCTGGGCGCGCCGATGCTGCGGCCGCTGCGCGGCAGCCACCTCGTGTTTCCGCTGTGGAAGCTGCCGGTCGCGCAATCGGTGAGCCTGCTGCACCCGCGCGACGGCCGGCCCGTGTTCGCGACGCCGTGGGAGGGCGTGGCGCTGGTGGGCACCACCGACCTGGACCACCCCGACGACCCCGACGTCGAGCCCGGCATCACCGCCGCCGAGACGGCCTACCTGGTCGAGGCGCTGCGCCACGCGTTCCCGCGCCTGGAGCTGTCCGCCGCCGACGCCATCTGCAGCTTCGCCGGCGTGCGCCCGGTGGTGGCCGATCCGGTCGGCGGCGGCGATCCGTCCAAGGCGCCGCGCGAACACGTGGTGCGCGACGAGCGTGGCCTGATCACCGTCACGGGCGGCAAGCTGACGACCTTCCGCGTCAACGCGCTCGACGCGCTGCGCCACGCCGCGCCCTACCTGGCGGCGGCGCCGGGCCGCGCCGGCTTCGCGGCGACGCTGGCCACCGACGAGGCGGCGACGATGAGCGCCGACGACTTCGCCTACCGCCTCGCCGATCCCATCTTCGCGCCGCAGCCGGAGCCGCCCGCGCTGTCGGCGTTGCCGCACGGCCTGCGCGTCCGCCTGCTTGGCCGCTTCGGCCACCACGCGCAGGCGCTGGTGCGCGAGGCCGCCGCGGCCGACCTGGAGACGGTGTCGGGCACGAGCACGCCCTGGGCGGAACTGCACTGGGCGCTGCGCCACGAGCAGGTGCGCCATCTCGACGATCTGCTGCTGCGGCGTACCCGGCTGGGCCTGCTGCTGCCCGACGGCGCCGCGGCGCTGCTGCCGCGCCTCGAACCCATCGCGCGCGAGGCCCTGCGCTGGTCCGCCGGACAATGGCGCGACGAACGCGACCGGTACGCGCGCATCATCGCCCAGTGCTACACGGTGCCCACCCCATGACCGCTGCCCGCCCCGACGACCTCCTGCTCTCGATCGACTGCGGCACGCAGAGCGCGCGCGCGTTGCTGTTCGACCCGCTCGGCAACCTCGTCGCGAAGTCGCAGGTCGCGCTCGACGACTACGTCGTGGACCGGCCCGGCTGGATGTCGCACGACGTCGAGGGCTTCTGGGCCGCCTGCGCACGCGCCTGCCGCCACCTGTGGCTGGATCGCCCCGAACTCGCCGACCGGGTGCGCGGCGTCACGGTGACCACCCAGCGCGGCACCATCATGCCCATCGCCGCCGATGGGAGCGCCGCGTTGCCGGCGCTGATCTGGCTGGACCAGCGCCGCGCCACGCAGGTGCCGCGCATCAACGCGGCCTGGCGCACGGCATTCCGCCTCGCCGGCGTCGCCGATACGATCCGCTATTTCCAGCGCGAGGCCGAGGTCAACTGGTGGGCCGAGCACGAGCCCGCGGCCTGGGCGCGCACGCACAAGGTGCTGCTGCTGTCTGGCCTGCTGAACTGGAAGCTCACCGGCGAGTTCGTCGACTCGATCGGCTGCCAGGTCGGCTACGTGCCGTTCGACTTCAAGGCGCATGCGTGGGCCAAGCCGTCGGACTGGAAATGGCAAGGCCTGGCGATCCGCCGCGATCAACTGCCCGAGCTGCACCCGGTGGGGTCGGTGCTCGGACGCGTCGGCGCCGCGGCCAGTACGGCCACGGGTATCCCGGCCGGCGTGCCGGTGATCGCCGCCGCGGCCGACAAGGCCTGCGAGGTGCTGGGCTCGGGCTGCCTCGAACCGCACGTCGGCGGCATCTCGTACGGCACCACCGCCACGATCAACGTCTGCACGAAGCAGTACGCCGAGGCGCTGTCGTTCGTGCCGCCGTATCCGGCGGCGCTGCCGGGCCACTACGACAGCGAGGTGCAGATCTTCCGCGGCTACTGGATGGTGCGCTGGTTCAAGGAGCAGTTCGGCGACCGCGAGCGCAATGCCGCGCAGGAGCGCGGCGTCGCGCCGGAGGCCTTGCTCGACGAGCTGGTCGCCGCCGTGCCTCCGGGCTCGCTGGGCCTGGTGCTGCAGCCGTACTGGACGCCCGGCATCCGCCACCCCGGGCCCGACGCCAAGGGCGCGATCATCGGTTTCGGCGACGCGCACACGCGGGCGCACGTGTACCGCGCGATCCTCGAGGGTCTGGGTTACGCGCTGCGCGACGGCCGCGAACGCATCGAGAAGAAGACCAAGGTGGCGCTCACCGAGCTGCGCGTCTCCGGCGGCGGCTCGCAGTCCGACGCCGCGCTGCAGCTGACCGCCGACATCTTCCGCCTGCCCGCCAGCCGGCCGCACGTCTACGAGACCAGCGGCCTGGGCGCGGCCATCGACTGCGCCGTCGGGCTGGGCCTGCACGCCGACTTTCCCACCGCCGTGCGCGCGATGACGCGCGTCGCGCGCACCTTCGAGCCCGACGCGAAGAACGCGGCGCTGTACGACCAGCTCTACGATCAGGTCTACCAGAAGATGTATCCGCGCCTGGCGCCGCTGTACGCGCGCATCCGGGCGATCACCGGCTATCCGGCGCGCGATTGAGCGCCGGCGCCGCATCCCGCAAGCTTGCCTTCAGCCCTCCGGGAATCCGCTGTCCTCGCGATGGCGCCGGGTTGCGTTGTCGAAGGAGCCCGTACACGTCCAGACCGGCGAGCGGGCACTCTTCACAGGAGACACGCATGACCTTCAAGAAGACGATGACCCTCGTGGCGCTGGGCGCCTCCCTGGCCGCGGCCGGTGCCGCCTTCGCCGGGCCGGAGGCCGGCCACCCGAACATCATCGCCGCGCGCGAGACCGCGACGGCGGCCATCGAGAAGCTCAAGGCCGCGCAGGTGGCCAACGAGTACGACATGGGCGGCCATGCCGCCAAGGCCGAGAAGCTGCTGCGCGAGGCCGAGCATGAGATGAAGCTGGCGGCCGAGGCGGCCAACCGCCGCAAGTAGCGCGCGCCTCACGCCGGCCGCGTGTCCTTCATCAGGATGGGCACGAGAGCCAGCAGCGGCGGCGCGACGAAGCAGCCCATCTTGAAGAGGCTGTAGAGGATCGCGCCCGCCGCGCAGCCCGCTGCGAACGCGCCGACGTTGATGCCCATCTTCGACAGCCGCGCCGTCGCGGCCGCCCGCGCCTCGGGCGCCGGGCCGCGCAGCAGGTCGGCGATGTCGATCATCATCTGCGTAGTGGTGCCGGTCATCAGCGTCGTCGGCGGCGACGCGCCCAGGTGGATGCGCGAGACCGCGTTCTGGATCGCCATCGCGGCCACCAGCAGCATGCCGGTGACGACCACCGCGGGCTCGCTGCCCTGGCGTCCCGGCCCGATCCAGATCGCCATCGCAGCGCCGGCGGCCAGCAGGACCAGCTTGAGCCACAACAGGGTACGCAGCTCCGGCAGGCCCCAGGCCGTTAGCCATGGGGTCAGCAGGCGCGTGCCGAAGACGACGATGCAGAACACCGGCAACGCCAACAGCTTGGCCAGGATGCCCGAGCTCCCCATCACGAGCGCGGCGCCCAGCGTCACGAAGTTGCCGGTGACGTGCGCCGTGAACAGGCCTTGCAGTGCCAGGAAGCCGGCGGTGTCGACGTAGCCGGCGTTGAGGCTCAGGAAGGCGGGAACGCTGGATTTCATGCCGCGATCTTGCGCTCGTTGCGATCGCCCCAGGCCACGAGCAGGAATCCATCGACCAGGCCCAGCGACTGGCCAGCGCCCCGTGGGCCCAGCCGATGCCGGTGGCCAAGCGACGCGGGGCCGCCACCCAGCGCGCTTGAATCAGCCGGGTGTCGTGATTCGGGAATTCGTTGAATTCGGCATCGTCATTTCTTCGCTCCCGACCTGTTCAACGAATCTCCAGATCACGACGCTGGCGAGCGCCCGCTGACCTGGCGACGGAGGACATGCGTCAGCGTGCCGTCGTCGGCCCGCGGCGTCGGCGCGAATCCGCAGGAGCCCAGCAGCGCGGTCATCGCCGTCGAGGTCTCGGCACAGCGCGCGTAGACGACCGCGCTCTGCGACGTCGCCGCCAGGCTCCGCACCAACGTGCGCGCCAGTCCGCGCCCACGGTAGCCCTCGTGCGTCACCAGCGCGAACAGCTCGACGCACTCCCGCCACGAACCCGGCCGCTCCTCCACCAGGATGGCGAAGCCGGCGTTGACCTGTCCGACCTGGATCACGAAGGCCCGCCCGCCGGCGCCGTCGCGCGCCCCCGGCATCGGCGCGACGCCTTCGGACACGATGGTCTGGACCTGGTGCCACAGGCCGCGCAGCACGTCCGGCTGGCTGCAGTCGCAGCTGAAGTGGCCATGCCGGGACTCGGCCACGATCGCGTCGACGATGAACGGCACGTCGGCCGGCGAGGCCAGGTGGATGCGGGGCGCGGTCGCCGCCGCGGGCGACGCCATGGCGTCCGGGAACGATGAATCGAGCACGTCTTGCACCTGTCGAAAAGAGGTGCCCCGGTTGTAGAGGCTGGCTCGAACGCTGCCCGAACGCAAGCTGTCATCAGCCCGTCAATTGCCTATCAATCACCGGGTTGAGGTATGCCCGAACAGGCCGGTCGTGACTTCGTACCGCACCTTGTGGGCCTCCCAAGGCAGCGGCAGTTCCCAGCGGTGCAGCATGCGCTCCAGGTCCTTTTGCTTGAGCGTGGTGTCGCGCTTGCCGTTGCGCTGGAACAGCACCGTGGCGGGCACCTCCAGGTAGACCAGGGTGACGTCGGCGTCGTACGCGTAGAGCAGGTCGAGCGTCTTGGTGCGCATCTGCTCGCTCAAGTGCGTCGCGTTCCAGATGAACGGCTCGCGCCGCCGCAGCAGCGCCTTGGCCTTGTCGACCGCGTGGTGCGCGGCCATGCCGTCGTTCTCGCCGTGGCGCAGACCCAGCTCGGCCTTGGCATCGTCGAACGAGACCACCTCCAGGCCCTCGGCATTGCGGGCGACCCAACTGTCCTTGCCCGAGGCAGGCAGGCCGCTCAGCACCGTCACCTGCGATCCCGCCGGCTGGAACAGGGGGGTGTCGAGATGCAGCGGCGCGCCGCGCGCATACATCAGCCGGGTATGCGCCGAGGCCGCCGCGCGCGGACGGTCCCAGCAGTCGTCTTCGCGCGCCAGTTGCTCGAACAGCGCGATGTCATCCAGCCGCTCCTGCTGGTCGACGCAGACGCGGCCCTTCATGTCCGCGCGCGCCACGCAGACGAGGTCGCTCAGGGTGACGCCCCACGACAGCTTGCGGACGATGAACTCGGCCGACTCGCCGCGACGCGAGTCGAATGCGAAGAACGGCACCTGGTGCGCCGCGATGATGCGGCAGATCGCCTCGCGCTCGCCGAACGGCGCGCCGGCGCGCCACAGCAGCGCGCGCATGTCCACCGCGCCGCGCCTGGAGTGGCCGGGTTGCCCGATCTCGCCAGTCACCGGATCGACGACCGTGGTCTCGGGCTTGCACAGGTCGTGCAGGAGCGCCGCGAGGAACAGCACCTCGCGGCGCGATCCCTCGGAACCACGGAATTCGTCCGAGTCCAGCAGGGCGTCCAGCACCATGCGGGTATGGATGCCGACGTTGCCTTCGGCGTGATAACGCGAGCTCTGCGGTGTCGTCTCCAGCGCGTGCAGGCGCGGGAAGACTTCGCAACAATCGGCCCAGTCGTAGCCGGCACCGGCCCCGGACGGGCACAGCGCGCGGATGTCTTCGTAGTTCATGTGCCTCTCCTTGGCGGACGCGCTCAGGCGTCCGTCGGGTGCGGGGTCCAGCCGATGTTCGCCTCGGGGGCGTACAGGTCGACGTTGGCGGCCAGGCCGTTGGGAATCACCGGCCGCGTGCTGTGATGGGAGCCCGAATCGAGGATGGTCTGGACGAAATCCGGACGCACCCACTTGAAGCGACCCAGCACTTCCGTGTCGTTCTCGACTTTGATGTACAGGCCCTCGGACAGCGTCGACTTGTCGGTCTGGCGCCAGGCGAGTTCGAGATCCAGCCCCTGGCGCGCGACGCTCTGCTCGAACGCCTCGCGCCATCGCGCGGTCTTGGCCAGCGAAGGCCGCACGAGCGCACGCAATGACTTCACGCTCCTCGGTAGCGCACCCGTTTGCAACACGGGAACGCTCACGACCGGCGAGCCTGCCAGCAACGCATGGCGCCGCGGCGTGCTCAGGAAGACCTCGTCCACGCGGTCGTAGACGTCGAATTCGCAGAACCAGTGCGGCAAGGCGTCGTAGCTGACGGAATGCTTCGCATACAGCCACTCGCCGTACATCACATAGCGGTCTTCCAGGCGTTCGAGCAGGCGTGCCTCGTGTGCCGTCGCCCATTGCTTGAACGGCGCGAACTGGCGTTCGCGGCCACCGCCGACGAGGTAGTGGCCGCGCGACTGCAGCAGCAGTTCTCCGGCGGAGGTGAACGAGACGCCGACGTTGGCGCCGTCTAGTTTTTCCTCGACGACGGCGTGCCGGCCGCGCAGCGAATCGAGACGGACATGGCCGTTCTCTTCGTCGCCTGGTTGCAGGCGCGAGCCTTCGAGGTGCGGCGTCCTGGGGTACTCAGAATCGCGAGCGATTGGACTTCTTGGGCGACGGCTCGCGTCGACCCGGTGTGCGCAGACATGATCGTCTCCTGGTTCGAATGAACGAACCGACGACTGGGCGTGCGCGGTGCTTGGACGGGCTGGGCGTCCGCCGCCTGCATGGCGTGGGCGGGGAGGACACGGAGCGTGGCTGCAGCGGCCGCACTCATGGCGGGCATGAGGCGGAGGGCGGTCGACGGCTTAGAGGGCGGCGATGCGGCAGGACACTTGAAGCTCCGTGGCGGCAAGGGGATTGGGAGGATGCGGAGTCTAGTGAGGGCGACCTGCATCCGCAAGGCGCGTGAGCGGCGCCTTGTCTCGCGCGCACAACGGGAGCGGCGGCGCGTCAGTCCAGCAACGCCACCGACTTCACCATCGCCCACACCGCCTTGCCCGGCGCCAGCGCGAGCGCGTGCGCGGAGCGGCGCGTCACGCGCGCGAGCAGCGCGCTCGAGCCCGCGCGCGTACGCAGGCGCACGAGCACCTGCGAGGGGTGGGTGTCGTCGGCGATGGCCTCGACCGTGGCCTCGAGCTGGTTGACGATGCTGCTGCCGGGTTGCGCGACGAGGCTCAGCGAGACGTCGCGGGCGAGCACCCGCAGGCGGATGCGGTGGCCGACAGGCAGGGCCGGGTCGCGGGTCCAGAAGGCGGCGCCGGCCACGTCGAGGCGGGCGAGTTGCCACTGCGGATCGAGGGCGCCGACCTCGCCCTGGAGCACGACGCCGGCGTCCTCGCCGGGCGGCAAGGGCAGGTCGAGGCGGCTCAGCAGCTCGGCGACCGGGCCCGCGGCGACCGTCTTGCCGGCCTCCATCAGCACCACGTGGTCGGCGAGCCGCGCGACCTCTGCGATCGCGTGGCTGACATAGACGATGGCGATGCCCGACAGGGTATTGAGCCGTTCGATCGCCGGCAGGATCTCGGCCTTGCGCGCGGCGTCGAGCGCGGCGAGCGGCTCGTCCATCAGCAGCACGCTCGGACTCACGGCCAGGGCGCGCGCGAGCGCGACGCGCTGGCGTTCGCCGCCGGACAGTCCGCCGACGGCGCGCTGGAGCAGGGACTCGATCCCGGTCCACGAAATGGCCTCGTCCAGCGAGACGCGACGCGCCGACGGGTCCAGGCGCTTCCAGCCGAATTCGACGTTGGCGCGCACGCTCAGGTGCTCGAACAGGCTCGCTTCCTGGAACACGACGCCCACCGCGCGACGATGCGGGGGCACCCAGGTGCCGGTCGCGTCGTCCTGCCAGGTCTGGCCGTCGACGACGACGCGGCCGCCGGGCGCGCGCTCGAGGCCGGCGAGGCAGCGCAACAGGGTCGTCTTGCCGCAGCCCGAGGGCCCGAAGAGCGCGCTGACGCCGCGCGCGGGCAGCGCCAGCGCCACGTCCAGCGTGAACGCGCCGCGGGGCAACCTGAGCGTCGCTTCGATCATGGGCGCGGCGCAGTGTCGGGCGCGGTCGAGGCCAGCAGCCCGCCGCGGGGGCTGAGGCGATAGATCCACAGCAGCACCGCGAAGCTGAACAGCAGCAGCGCCGCGGCGAGCCGATGCGCCGCGGGGTATTCGAGCGCCTCGACGTGGCTGTACAGCTGCGTGGAGATCACGCGCGTCGCGCCGGGAATGTTGCCGCCGATCATCAGCACCACGCCGAACTCGCCGATGGTGTGCGCGAAGCCCAGCACCGCGGCGGTGACGACGCCGCGGCGCGCGAGCGGCAGCGCGACGTGCACGAAGCGGTCCCAGGGGCCGGCCCGCAACGTGGCCGCGGCCTCCAGCGGACGCGCGCCGACGGCCTCGAACGCGGTCTGCAGCGGCTGCACGACGAAAGGCATCGAGTACAGCATCGAGGCGATCACGAGGCCCGCGAAGCTGAACGGCAGCAGCCCGAGGCCGAGCGCCTGCGTGGCCTGGCCGACGGGGCCGTGCGGGCCCATCAGCATCAGCAGGTAGAAGCCCAGCACCGTGGGCGGCAGCACCAGCGGCAGCGCGACGAGCGCCGCGAGCGGCGCCTTCCAGCGCGAGCGCGTGTGCGCGAGCCACCACGCGAGCGGGGTGCCGAGGGCCAGCAGCAGCGCGGTGACGACGAACGCGAGCTTGAGCGTCAGCGCCACCGCTTGCAGGTCGGCGGCCAGTTCGGCATCCACGGCGTTCGAGGCCTTACCAGCTGTAGCCGTAGGCCTTGATCACGACGCGCGCCTTGTCGCTCGCGAGGTAGTCGACGAAGTCGGTGGCCGCCTTGCCGACCTTGGTGGCGGCGATGACGACCGCGTCCTGCTTGATCGGCGTGTAGAGCGAGTCCGGCACCACCCACAGCGAACCGGCCGGCCTGGAGCCGTCCGGCGGCTGCACCTGGCCCAGCGCGACGAAGCCGAGCTCGGCGTTGCCCGTCTGCACGAATTGATACGCCTGGCCGATGTTCTCGGCGGTGACGACGCGCGCCTGCACCGCGTCGGTGAGCTTGAGCGCCGCCAGCGTCTCCCTGGCCGCCTGGCCGTAGGGCGCGAGCTTGGCGTCGGCCACGGACAGGTGCTTCCACTTGTCGGACTTCAGCACCTCGCCCTTGCCGTCGACCAGCGCCGGATCGGCCGACCACAGCACCAGCTTGCCGATCGCGTACGTATGCAGCGTGGCCGGCACCGCCTTGCCTTCGGTCACGAGCTTGCCGGGCGTGATCTGGTCGGCGGCCAGCAGCACGTCGAACGGCGCGCCGGCCTCGATCTGCGCGTAGAACTTGCCGGTGGCGCCGAACGACAGCTTCACCACGTGGCCGGTGTCGTGCTCGAACTGCGCGGCGATCTTCTGCGCGGCGGCCGAGAAGTTGGCGGCCACCGCCACCTGGATCTCGTCGGCCTGGGCTGAGACGGCGAAGGCGGTGAAGGAAAGGGCGAACAGGCCGCGGGCGAGCGCTTGATTCATGAATGATCCTCGGGGTCGTGGCAGACGGCCTCGATGTTGTGGCCGTCCAGGTCGTGCACGAAGGCACCATAGTAATTCGGGTGGTAATGGGCGCGGATTCCGGGCGGGCCGTTGTCCTGGCCGCCGGCCGCCAGGGCCGCGGCATGGAACGCGCGCACCTGCGCCCGGGTCGCCACGCGGAAGGCGACGTGGATCGCGGGGCGGTTCGGTGCGCCCGCGTAGATCCAGAAGTCGGGCTTGGGCGGTTCGCCGAAGCCGGCCACCGCCACCGAGCCGGTGACCTCGGGGCCGAACTCGAGCAGCTTCGCGTAGCCGATGGCGGCCAGGGCGGCGGTGTAGAAGGCCTTGCTCGCCGCGAAATCGCGGACGCTGACGCCGGTGTGGTCGATCATGGCGGGTCTCCGGTGGGGTCGGGGGGACGGATCATTTTGCCGCCCGGCGCGGCCATCCCCCCAGGACGACGAGTGCGGACGGCGCCGCGCGATCGTAGACTGCCCGCCACGACAACAAGCCCTGCCCGGAGATGCCCATGCCGAACCGCCCGAACGCCACGTGGCCGCTGGCCGCGATCGCGTTGTCCCTGATGGCAGGCTGCGCCACGCAGATGCAGCCGGTCGCCGACTTCGGCGGCGCGGCCAACCACCTCGCGACGATCTACCTGCCGTTCGCCTCCGGCATGGCAGGCAGCTGCGAGCAGCGCGAACGCTACGTGGCCCTCGGCAACCCCGGCGTGTTCGACGACGCCGTCGCGCAGCGCGAGGCCGCGGCCAAGTGCAAGGCGCTGCGCGAGGCCGGCGAGACGGCGGCCCTGTTCGGGCAGGCGCTGGCCGACTACGCCACGGCGCTGACCAAGGTGTCGGACGCCAAGCCGACGGCCTTCGACAGTGACATCAAGGGCGTCTCCGGCGCCGCCACCAAGCTCGCGACGCGCGACGGCACGCCGCTGTTCGACAGCGACAAGCTCAAGGCCGCCACCAAGATCGCGCGCGCCGCCGCGGCCCTGGTGCTCGAAGCGAAGATCCAGGTCCTCACGCGGGCCACGCTGGAGGACAACCAGGACGCGCTGCGCGTCGTGGTCGAGGCGATGAAGACGTATGCGCAGAAGGTGTACGGCGGCCAGCTCGCCGATACCCACGACATCATGGCGGGTGAGCTCGGCCGTCTCGTCGTCGCCTCCAATGCGCCGACGCAGGCCGAGGTCGAGGGCCGCCTGCCGTGGCGATTCGCGCAGACCGCCGCGCGCGCCGACATCGCCGCCAACGAGCTCGAGGCGCGTCGCGTGCGCGCGTTCGCGAAGACAGCCGACGCGTTGCTGGCCGCGCATGCCGACCTGATCGCCAACTTCGACAAGATCGGCGGCGCCCGCCGGCTGGAGCTGGTGGCCGCGTTCGTCGCCCAGGTGCAGGCGATCAACGACGACG
>FTJN01000208.1_pt3 | contig 43265 bp, 49 predicted proteins | sample 1658361 | NCBI WGS metagenome assembly FTJN01 (sample SAMEA3914819, study PRJEB12502) | metagenome | biome: forest; material: soil | place: Canada | collected 2010-06-26 | depth 0.3 m
GAGCTCGATGGCGTCGGCCTGCCGCTCGCGCCGCGGCGCGCGCTGCTCACCGAACCCGGCGAGACGCGGCGCTGGCGCCTGGCGCCGGACTCGCGCGAGCCGCTGGCCGGCATGCTGGTGTTCTTCGAGGCCGACTTCTTCAACGCCTTCTTCGGCGACGCCCGCTTCCTCGAAAACCTGCCGCTGGTGGCCGCGCGTGCCGAGCGGCGCTCCCTGGCCGCGGCGCCGCGCGCGTTCGACGAGCTGGTCGGCGTGGCCGGCGACATGCGCGACGAGCTGCGCTGCGTGCGCGACGACTCCAGCCACGCGCTGCGCGCGCAGGCATACCGGCTGCTCGTGGCGCTGCAGCGCCTGGGCGGCGACCTCGCGGCGGCGCCCGCCGACGCGGGCCGGGCGCTGGCGCGCCGGTTCACGGCGCTGGTCGACGAGCGCTTCGCGCTCGGCGAGAGCGTGACGCGCTATGCCGAGTCGCTGCACGTCACGCCGCGCCACCTGAACGAGTGCGTCCAGGCCGCGTGCGGACGCACGGCCAGCGAGACGATCCATGCGCGCCAGGTGCTCGAGGCGCGGCGCCTGCTGCTGCATACCGAGCTGGGCGTCGGCGCGATCGCGGAGCGGCTCCACTTCAGCGACGCCTCGTACTTCGTGCGTTTCTTCAAGCGCCATGCGGGGGCCACGCCGCGCGAGTTCAGGCGGCGCGGCGCCTGAGCACGAAAGTCCCATTTCCTCCCACGCGCGTGCCTTGAATCGGCGGGGACGGCGCGTGACGATGGCAGCGTCGTCCACTCCCCGACCGCCTTCCATGACGCGCTTGCTTCGCCAGACATTGCCGGCCCTCGCGCTGTGCGCCTTCCTCGCGCCGCGGGCCCTCGCGGCCATGGCCGAGCCGCCGGCGATGTTCCGCGGCGACGCCACGGGCTCCGGCCTGCAGCGCGCGACCTCGGCCGCTTGGATCGCCTCGGTGCGCTTCACCTACGACGCCGGCAGCCCGATCCGCAGCTCGCCGGTGGTGCGCGCGGGCACGCTGTACGTCGGCGCCAGCGACGGCACGCTGCAGGCGCTCGACGCCGCCACCGGCGCGCCGCGCTGGCGGGTGCGCACCGAGGGGGCCATCGCCGGCACGCCCGCGGTCGACGCCGCCGCCGTCTACGTGCCCAGCCGCGACGGCTTCCTGCGCGCGCTCGACGTCCGCACCGGCCGCGAGCGCTGGCGCCATCGCTTCGGCAAGCCGCTCGGCGCCGACGATTACTGGGACTACCACCTGTCGTCTCCCGTCCTCGACGGCGCCACGCTGCTGATCGGCGGCGGCGACGGCCGCGTCCTCGCGCTCGACACCGCACACGGCCGCGTGAAGTGGCAGGCCGACGTCGGCGCGCGCGTGCGCTCGACGCCGGCGGTGCAGGACGGCATCGTCGTCTTCGCAACGATGTCCGGCCACGTGCGCGCGCTGCGCGAGCGCGATGGCGCGCCGCTGTGGACGTTCGCCACCGACGGCGCCGCGCACAAGTTCGCCGACGCGGACAACGACACCACGTCGGTCGTCGCGTCGCCCACCATCGTCCCCACCGCGGACGGCGAGCTCGTCGCGATCGGCGGCCGCGACGGCCACCTCTACGCGCTCGACCTGCGCAGCGGGCGCCTGCGCTGGCGCCTCACGCACGACGGCTCGTCGTGGATGCTCGCCACCGCCACCGACGGGCAGACGCTGTACGTGGGCGGCGGCAGCGCGGCGATCGTGCAGGCCGTGGACCCCGCGACGGGGGCCGAGCGCTGGCGCTTCAAGACGCGCAGCGCCGTGTTCGCGTCGCTGGCGCTGGCGGGCGACGCGCTCCTGGCCAGCGACTTCACCGGCACGCTGGTGGCGCTGGACAAGGCCAGCGGCCGCCGCCTGTGGGAGTTCCCGCTGGGCGGGCGCGCGCTGTCGACGCCGCTGGTGGCCGGCAACGTGGTGTACGCCGCGTCGGACGCGGGCGTGCTCCGGGCGCTGGACGTGGCGCCGCAGGGGCCGGCACCCGCGGCCGCGCCGCCGCGCCGCGTCGTCTACTTCGAGGGCCCGCGATCGCCCAAGGCCTTCAGCTGGTTCGCGAGCAGCCTCGACGCGGCGCTGTTCGCGCAGCTCAAGGCCGCCGGCTACGAGGCGATGGACGCGAACCAGCTGCTCGCGTTCCTGCTGGAGCAACGACCCGGATCGCCGCCGGCGGTCGTCGTCTTCGCCGACAACCGGTTCCCCGCCGCCATCGTCGATACAGCCAACGGCATCGCCCCGCTGCGCCGCTTCCTCGACGCCGGCGCCAAGATCGCTCTCCTGGGCCCCAACCCGCTCGCCTACAAGGCCGATCCGGCCACGGGCGAGGTGGAAGACATCGACTTCGCGGCACCGCAGGCCCTGTTCGACGTCCGCTTCCCGCCGCCGCAGGAGGCCGGCGGCTACTACGCGGTCGCGCCCACGGCGGCGGGCCGCGCGATGGGGCTGCGCCACGCGGGCGTCGCCTCGTCGCCGATCGACGCGCAGGCCGGCGTCGCCATCCTGGCCATGGACGAGTTCGGCCGCGCCAGCGCCTGGCTGCGCGGCTACGGCGGCCGCCCGGGCACCGGCCTGTTGCAGCTCGAGCTGCCGCGCGCCGAAGCGCCCGACCTGGCGGAGCTACGCGCGGTGATCGAGTACGGCGTGACCTGGTGAGGCGAGAATGGCCGCTCCATGAGCGACCACGACCCGCGCCCCACCCGTTGCGCCATCAGCTGGAGCGCCGGCAAGGACTCCTGGCTCGCGCTGCTGCGCGCCCGCGAGCAGGGCCTCGCCGTCACGACCTTCGTGACGATGTGCGACGCGGACGGCGCCAGCAAGTCCCACGCGCTGCCGCCCGAGCTGGTCGACGCGCAGGTGCGCGCGCTGGGCGGCACGCCGGTCTCCGTGCGCGTGCCGCCCGGCGAGTACGCGGCGCGCTTCGACGCGTGCCTGCGCGAGCTCGCGGCCACCGGCCACACGCACATGGTCTTCGGCGACATCGACCTGCAGGCCCACCGCGACTGGCTCGCCCCCGCCTGCGAGCGCGCGGGCCTCGCGCCGCTGTTCCCGTTGTGGGGCGAGTCGCGCGCCGAGCTCGCGCGCGAGCTCGTCACGCGCGGCGTGCGGGCGCGCGTCGTGTGCGTGGACACGCGCTGGCTGGACGCGTCGTTCTGCGGCGCGCCCTACGACGCCGCCTTCCTCGCGCGCCTGCCCGCGGGCGTGTGCCCGTGCGGCGAGGACGGCGAGTTCCACACCTTCGTCACCGGCGGCCCGGGATTCGCAACCGCGCTGCCGATCGCCGACGGTCCGCAGCGCCGCGTGGCGTCGCAGCCACCGTTCGCGCCGACGGAGTTCGTGTTCCAGGCATTGTTCCTCGCATCGCCGGCGGCGCCCGCCCGCTGAGGCGCGCATGCGGCACACTGGCGTTTTCGCGACGCCGTCCCGGCGCATCGCTCCCCTCCATTGCCGGTTTTTCTCCATGTCTCCAGACAACCCGTTCCTGCCCGCCTCGCACACGTCGCCCGCCGCGGCCCCTGCGATGAACACCCACACCACCACCGAGTACGAGCTCGACCTGCCCACGCACTGGAAGGTGCTGCCCTCCGGCGACGGCAACGCGGTGACGTTCCAGTCGGACGCCGATCGCGCGGCCTTGTACGTCAACGTCGACTTCTACGAGATCCCGGCCGACAAGGCCCGCGCCACCGCGGAGCGCCTCATCAATTCGCGCCTGGCCGCGCTCGAGAAGCAGGCGCCCGGCCAGGTCGACATGTTCGACTCCGGGGTCAACCCCCACTGGCAGGGCCAGGGGCTCGAGATGTACTACGCGGCGCACGTGGCCAGACAGGACGTCGTGATGTACTTCGTCTACGTCATGCCGCGGCGCGTGCTCAACCTCACGCTGGTGAGCAAGAACGATCGCCGGGAGGCCATGGCGCTGCTGCGCGCCGTCCATTCGCACTTCCGCCCGAAGCTCGCCTGACCGTCGCGCGCCCATGACCCGCTTCGTGATGGTCTGGGGCACCTCGAGCGGGGCCGGCAAGAGCTGGCTCGCGACGGCGCTGTGCCGGTCGGCGGCGCGCCGCGGCACGGCGGTCAAGCCGTTCAAGGCCCAGAACATGAGCAACAACGCGCGCGTGGTCGCCGGCCTCGACGGCCTGGGCGCGGAGATCGGCGCCGCACAGTATTTCCAGGCGCTGGCGGCGGGCGTCGAGCCCGGCGTCGACATGAACCCGGTGCTCCTCAAGCCCGAGCGCGACACCGCGTCGCAGGTGGTCGTGCACGGGCGCGTCGACGCCGCGCTCGGGCGCACCGGCTGGCGCGAGCGCAGCGCCACGCTGGCCGCGGCGGCGCGCGCCAGCCTGCAGCGCCTCGCGGGCACCTGCGACCTGGTGGTCATCGAGGGCGCCGGCTCGCCGGCCGAGATCAACCTCGCGCCGCAGGACTACGTGAACCTCGGCACCGCCCGCCAGGCGCGCGAGCTCGGCGCGCTGCACAGCCTGCTGGTGGCCGACATCGACCGCGGCGGCGCGTTCGCCCACCTGTTCGGCACCTGGTCGCTGCTGCCCGACGACCTGCGCGGCTCGCTCGAAGGCTTCGTGCTGAACCGGTTTCGCGGCGACGCCGCGCTGCTCGAGCCCGGTCCGAGCGACCTGCGCAGGATGACCGGCGTGCCGCTCGCCGGCGTGATCCCGATGGTGCGCGAGCACGGCCTGCCCGACGAGGACGGCCTGTTCGACGCGGGCAACCCGAACGCCACGAAGGCCGGCCGGCTGCGCATCGCCGTGCTGTGCCCGCCGCACATCAGCAACCTCGACGAGTTCGAGCCGCTGCGCCGCATGCCCGGCGTGCAGCTCGCCTGGGCGCGTTCCGCGGTCGACCTCGACGGCGCCGACTGGATCGTGCTGCCCGGCTCGAAGCAGGTCAGCGGCGACCTCGCGTGGCTGCGGCGCCAGGGCCTGGACGGCGCGATCGCGCGCCACGCCGCCGCCGGACGGCCGGTGCTGGGCATCTGCGGCGGCCTGCAGATCCTGGGCGAGGCGTTGGTCGACCCCGATGGCCACGACGGCGAGGCCGGCTTCAACGGTCCCGGCCTCGGCCTGCTGCCGCTGGTCACCCGCTACGAACGCGACAAGCGCGTGCGCCGCACCACCCTTCGCTTCGCGCAGACGAACGGTACGTGGGCGCCGTGGGCCGGCGCGCAGGCGACCGGCTACGAGATCCACTGCGGCGTCACCGTGCCCCACCCCGACCTGCCCAGCCCTCTCGTGGCGCTGCGCGACGAGCGCGGCGAGGCGATCGGCTGGCAGCACGGCAACGTGCTGGGCGTCTACGCGCACGGCCTGTTCGAGTCCCCCGCGCTGGTGCGCGCGATGTGGGGCGCGACCGCGCCGGCGCTCGAGGAAAGCTTCGACCTGCTCGCCGATCTCGTCGACGAACACCTCGACAGTCGCCTCCTCGACCGCCTGCTCGCGCCAGGCAGGTAGAATCCCGGACTTCGGGGCGTAGCGCAGCTTGGTAGCGCATCTGGTTTGGGACCAGAGGGTCGCACGTTCGAATCGTGTCGCCCCGACCATATAAATCAAAGACTTAGGAAGACCCAGGCGCGCGCCAAAGATGCGCCGGGTAACGCGGGGGTAACGGCAGCGCCGTTTATCCAGCCAGGAACGGGAGACTGTGCAGCGTGTCTACATCTGAATCGCAGCCTGAACCGGCGTCGTTGCCGAGCAACGGCATCGTGGCTTCCGCGAGCGGCACCTCGTCGAACGACGCAATCGCTGACGCAACAGGGGCCACATCGACCCCGGGCGCTACGCCGACGACGTATCAAGCGCCGGTCAAGCTGTCGGTGCACGCGCTCAAATACCACACCCAAATCGCACAGTTCAACGACTGCCCACCCAAGGGCACCGGCGGCTACGGGATCGGGTATCGCGTGTGCTTCGCTGACCCGAAGCATGCGAAGAACTTTCTGCCCAACGCAATTGCTGACCTCAGTAGGCAAGACGGGCGAGCGCCAGTCCCGTGCTGCTCGAGCTATGCGGTCTCGTTGTACACGACGCTGCCAGCGTTGGTCAAAAAGACGAAGGCCATCCTCAAGACGAACCCCAAATTCCTTCTGAAGAAGGGCGACCATTACGCCGAGGTCAAGCTGGAGGTGGGAGACGGTCGATCGACTGTGGCGACGAACGATGGCCATTTCGATTTCTTCGAGTACGCCGGATTCAACGCTGTCGCGCGGATCAACAATCACGCGAAAATGGTCCTATGAACAAGCTCACGGGCAACCACGTCGCGGTCTCCGAGCTTGATCGACAGTCGTATATCTGCGACCTCGTCCACTTCGAGGGTCCGCTTGTGTCGCTGTTCAAGGGCCAGCACACCAGTTGGATCCATCTGTGGTGCGACACCGATGGAGACCGTACAGACCGGTGGCTGGTATTCCCCGTCAGCCGCAAATCGCTTGTCGAGTACCTTCGAAAAGAGATCACCCTGCTTACTGTCTTCGAGCGAGCAGCGCCGGTCATTGCTGTTGACAAGAAGGCTTACATCGAGAGCGGTGACACCACCCCTACGGTTTACAGGAACGCGCGAGTTGTCGACAAGGGTCAACTAGCAGAGTACTTGCCAAGCGAAGACTCGTTTTTTGATGAGTCGTTGACCCAGGACATTAGCCTCACTGAGCAACTCGCGCCCAGCGTTTTCGAGGTTCCAGTCGACGGTCATTGGTTCATGCCGGACATCGCAAAGTTCTCGAATAGCTACACGCGGCTCTACGCGTTTTTCTATTGCACTGGGCCGCGGTTCGTGACGAACCTTCAGGATCGCATTCGCCGCTACATGCACTCCCCGTGGAAAGGGGGATATAGCCGTGTGAACTTGTTTGAGGCGATGAATCGCCAGATTCCCGCCGTCCACGAAATGAAGGTTGCGTCGTATCAATACGCCTCGCCTGGCGACATCAAGATTGAGGCTCTATCGAGTGTCGGCGACGGTATCAAGCAAGCGGTGCTCGCTTACGTCGCGGCGCGCGACAGCATCGTTGAGAATCAGAAGGCCATCGATGCGATCATTGGTCGGGCCGCCTTGCGAAAGACAAACCTGTCGCACGCTTCAGATGCCCGGCTGAAGGAGTCGATCTCCGAAGAATCACTGCTGGCTCTCCAACAGCGGATGGATGCGATCGCAGATGCGCTCGTATTACGCAGCGAGTTTTCTGTCTTGCGAGAGAGCGCTCCGAATTCTGTGGTGGCAGCAAAGGCGGTTCTGGCATTCATGAAGCAGATCTCGATCGTGGCCGACTACCAAAGCGCCGGGATGCTCGACCTCAATCGAACGGTCGTCAAAGGCGTGGCGGGGCCGGTCTTGAGTTCGCTGAATGGAACGGCGAGCGAAGGTAGCTGAGCCAAATGCCCGCGCTTTGCATTTCCACAAACCTGTCATCAAGTGATGCTGCCGCTTGGGCTTCGTTTGCGGCAACACTTTTGGGATCTGGCTTCACCCTACTCGCAGTAGTCTTCGGCGTTCGAGGCGTGAAGATGCAAATTCGTGCGACGGACGCATTGCGTGAGCGACAGACCAGTGACGACGAAACGCGAGCGCTGGCGCTGTGCGCACAAGCAGGCAGGGACGTTCAGACCTGGATAACCGTTCTGGCAAGTCAAACCAACGACCGCAACGTCAGAGAGTTACTTAAGCGGCAATTCGCTCTGGCTGAGGGGATGCTTGATCGTTGCCTTGGCATGCAGCTACCGATCGCAGCCATTCGGGAAGTCGTGCTATTGCGTGGCTGGACAAATTTCCACTTGACCTGGCTTTCAAGCGAGTCCCCGAGGCTTCCAACAGCAAATGAACTAGCACTTCAACTCATGGCTGTGGGACAAACGATCGGGCGCATAGATAATTTGCTGCCGGAAGGCTTAAGGCTAAAGAAGCCAGATCCTCCAGTGTCGTGAGCCAGAGATTGGGGAGTAGAGCAGTGACTTCGAAAACCTTTGAACACGTGGGCTACGAAATCACGGTGGAGACCTTCAAGGTGGGAGGCGGCTACCGGTGGTCATACGACATTGGCGGTGGCCTAGGCTCAGGAGACTGCAAGGATCGGCCACTGCCCAGCGAAGGCCTGGTACTGAGTGAAGGAATCAGCGAAGCCAAGCGTCACGCCGAGCGATTGAAGCTCAGACCGAATGCACAAGAGACCGGGGGCTGACGCAGGTCACGCACGCGCGAGAGGAGCCTCCTTGAAACTCGATCGAGAACTGCAGCGAAAGATCTTGCTGGCCTGCGAAGAGATCTATCCAGCATATGCCGACCCAGGCAAGCTCGCGGAGGCCTGCGGATCGCCGGACGCGAACGTGTTCGTCGCGACGCTCGCCTACCTCGCGGAGCACGGCTTGATCGCCTGCACGATCACCCACTACCAGTCGAACGATCCGCCGCGGGCGAGTCCCTGCGCAATCACCGCGCGAGGCCTGGACTTCCTGGCCGATGACGGTGGCCTCACGGCGATTCTTGGCACGGTGGTCGTGAAGCTGCACGCCGAAACAATCCGCGACATGCTGCTCGCGAAGGCCGAGGCATCCGCGCTGCCCGCTCCCGAGAAGAGCGCACTGCGCAAGCAGATCAAGGACTTGCCTGCGGCCGTGCTGCGGACACTGACCACACGCGCCGCACAGGAGGGGCTCGCGCATGTGCCAGACCTATGGCACTGGATTCGCGCAACGACGGGATTCTGACGACGTGTGCGAGTACCGTCGCACCGCATGTGTCGGCCCAGCCGCAAACGATGCTTTACGTGCAGTGGAGGCACCATGACAACAATGTTGACGGGAGTGGCGAGCGCCGCGGCTCCGATTCACCAGGCAATTGCGGCGGCCGCCTCTGTCGCGTCGAGTTCTGCTCCGACGGTAGGAGCGCCGTCGCCACTCGGCTCCATCTCTATGACAGTCGTCGCGGGGTTGGTCGCAATGTGGATCGCCGGTCCGGCCGTCAGGCAAGCAATGACTTGGGCCGCGAAAGATCTACCACTCACACCGCCGAGCCCCGGCATGGCCGCCAAATGGGCTGAGCTCACTGGCGGCAATGAGGGAGGTGCGGTTATCGGGCGTCTCGAGCGGACGGCCTTCTTCCTGGCCTTCTGGCTTGAAGGAGGTGTGGCAGGTGCCGCGGTTGTCGCAGCCTGGCTGACGTTCAAACTCGGATCCAAGTGGCAGGCGTGGACGCAGACAATCGCGCTGCCTGAAGCTCTTGACGGAGTCGACGCTCTTGACTATTTGGTGGCGCGCCGCCAGTGGGGATCACGTGTTCTCACGACCTTTCTGGTCGGGACGCTCGCGAACGTGTTGGTCGGAATGATAGGCGGCGTGGTAGCGCAACACCTATGCGACGTGACGGTCATCGCCGCGCGGTAGCGCGCTGACACGATGTGCTCGAACTACCTCCCCGTGACCCGGCGGGATCGCCTGCTGACGTTCTTCGGCGTCGAGTACTCGAAGGAGGAACTGCCGCAGCGCGACGTGTTCCCGCTGGGCACGGCGCCGTTCATCCGGCTGACGGTCGAGGGCCAGGAGGCCGGCCGGCCAGCGCTCGTGGCCGAGGACGGCATGTTCGGCCTGCTGCCGCACTTCGCGGCCGAGGAGCAGTACGGCCGCCGCACGTACAACGCGCGCAGCGAGACCGTGCACAAGCTCCCGAGCTTCAAGCCGGCGTGGAAGGCCGGACAGCGTTGCATCATTCCCTCAGAGGCAGTGTTCGAGCCGAACTACGAGAGCGGCAAGGCGGTGCGATGGCGCATCTCGCAAGAGGGCGACGTGCCGTTCGGCATCGCTGGCATCTATCGGCGCTGGCGTGATCCGAAGGGCGGCCCCCCGATCTTCACGTTCGCGATGCTGACGGTGAATGCCGATACCCACCCGTTCTACAAGCGCTTCCACAAGCCCGGCGAGGAGAAGCGGATGCCGATCTTCCTCGATCGCGCCGAGTACGGGCCATGGCTGACCTGCGAGATCGACAAGGCCTCGGCGTTCTTCAAGCAGCACTCAGGGCCATTCCTCGGCGAGGCGGCGCCACTGGCGCGTCCGGCGAAGGTCGCTGCGGAGCCACGGGCAAAGGACGAAATGCTGCCTCCAAAGCCCTCCAACGCGCAGTCCGCGCCCTCGCCGCCGGCCCAGAGGGACCTGTTCTGACAGCGCACGTTGGACTAAGCCGATGGGGACACCTGGACGAATGGGCCACTGCACGGAGGCCGGGTGGCGGGAGTTAGGGGTGCCCCCTCAATCCTCGCGAGAGTAGGGTTCTGATCTGCGTTCATCGGCGGAGGTCACTATGCAGACCGCACAAATTTTTGAGACGACGATCATTGAGCCGTCGTCACAGCATGCGGCGCACCTTATTGTGATTCCCTCCAGGTCGCTCTACACGGAGGACTACACAAGCGTCGAAGCGTTTCTGCCAGAACTCGAGCTGCGCCTAATTACCAAAGACGTCGGTGTTAGCAATCTGAGCCGCAGTCTAGCTGTCATCCTGTCGGACTCTGACGCCGGAGACGAGGCAGTGAGCATGGCTGCTAGCGAGGGCGCGATCGAAACCAAGGGAGGGCTCGGCGCGATAACTCTGTCTGACATGGAGTTCGCCGAGATCGTCGCGTTTGACAAGATCGTGCCCATTGAGCAGTCGCCACTCAGCGCCGAGGCGCTCGCGACGCTCGTCACGAAGGCATCTGGGCCGGCCCTTGGCGCGTTCGTGGGATTCGTCGCGTTCGGCGCGACTCCCATGCTCCTCGTTGGTGTGCCAGCAGGCATGATCATCTGCGGCGCAGCAAGGGGAATCGCCGATGCTCTGGAGAGCGGTCTTCGCGAGCGGCTCATCGGTTTGCTGAAGGAAAGAAAGTCCCCCCTCTCGCGGAAGGGGGTATTCGCATCAGCTGTAAGGGTGCCTGCCCGTCGCGCGTCGGCGCGGCCGCCAGACGAGGCGCGGTGAAGTCCCTGCGGGAACCTTTGGGTCCGCGTTGCAGCCACGCGAGCTCTGACAGCGGGCTAACGACTCAGTACCCTTGCACGTAGGACGTCGCCTGCGCGTAGTTGCGATCGAAGTGCCTGAGGTACACCTCGGCCAGCTTGGGATTGCCCCAGTTCACGAGCACGTTCTCGCTGTTCCTGTGCGCCGCCGCGTCGCTGTAGTTGAAGCTACCAAGCTCCACTGTCTGGCGGTCCGCGATGATGACCTTGTCGTGGTGGATTGCGTAGACGCGAATCGTGCGGACGTCGGCGCCAGCGTTGACCAGCGCTCCGAGCGCCGCCCGGGCCTTCCCCGACCGATCGGCGCTGACGTTGTCCTTCTCGTCGGCCACCAGGCGCACCGTCACGCCGCGGTGACGCGCGCGCACGAGGGCCTCGACGACGGGCACGCTCGTGAAGCTGTACGAGAGCAGGTCAAGCTCGGTCCGGGCGGAGTCGATTACCTTGATCACGAGGTGCTCGCTGCCCTCGTTCGGGGTAGATACCGCGCAGTTGCCGACGTGCCCGGGCCATGAGCGCATCCGCCACCCTCCAGGCCTCCGACTCGTGCTTCCGATCCCATTCCGCGGCGGCTGTGGGCGTGCCGGGCCGCTCGTCCCGCGCTGGCGTCGGTGGCCGCTCGTCGGCCTGGGCGTTCGTGCCCCAGATGAGCACGCGCTCGCGTATCTCGTAGCTTGGCGGCAGCCAGTCGGGCGACAGCGCGTCGCCCGGGCCGGCCTTCCAGAAGGCGCAACCGGTCATCGGGTTCGCCTGCAGGGTTCCGTGTGGGCCGGTGCAGCCCGCGTGAGCGCCGGCGACGATGCCAGCGAAGTGCTGGCATCGCCAGCAGGCCCGCGAGAGGTCGGGAGATGGGTTGGAAGCCATAGCCGCATGGTGGCAATCGGCAGGCTCAGGGGGTGCGCCAGGCCCGGCAGCTGGCACGGCTGATCATGCGCGCGGCGAGTCCGCGTCGACGTCGTACAACATGCGCAGCTGCACCAGGTCAGCGTTCATGTGCCGCCGGCACGCCGTCATGTCGTTGTCATCGCCCGATCGCCGAATCTTGGTCACGTACCAGTTCGCGCCGTCGGACTCCTCGGCAAGCACCTGCAGCGCGTCGATGTGCAGATTCCGGCATTCCTTGCACCCCAGCAGGAGCCCCTGAACTTTCTCGAGCAGATCCTGGTACGGCAGGACTTTCTTCGCACGAGTGGCCATTGCGACTCCGGTTTGCCGCCCCAGCACGGCGCAGAGCCGAGGATACTGGCGATCCGCTTCCGATCGCCATCACCTGATGAACACCCTAACGCGCCGAGTCCTCGATGCCATGCTCACCGACGTGCTACGGCTTCCATGTTCGGATCGCGTGCCGCGATCTGGCGCCGAGGGCGCTGCAGTCGACTGCTTCAGCGTGATGATCGACGACCCCAGCGGCGAGCCCTATCTCAGCATCTCATCGACCGATGGTGCCGTCGCGCAAGCATTGCAATGGGACGGCCAGAGATTCACGATCAGCACGACGGTGGCTCATGAAGCGATCGATCCCCGCAAGTTGGAGGTCACCCATTTCTGGGGCCTGGACACGATTAAGTACGAGGGCCTCACGCACTTGGCCCTGGGCAGGATCACCCGATGGCCCTATCTCTGGCTTAGCGTGCGCAAGGCTGGCGACGCCGTACTGCAGTCCGCGTTCAACATGCGAAGCCTGGGCAGTCAAGCCCGGATCGACGCCCTCCGCGACCTCTTGCGTTGCTGCATGGACAACGACAGCGGAGCCAGCGCGATGGAGATCATGAGCTATCGACACGGCACGCGCTGGGTGGGGTACCCGGACTGGCGCGACCATCACCGTCGCCTGGACACGTTGCTTGGTCTCCTGTACGAATCAGGCGAGATTGCCAAGGACGGCGTCGTCCGCTACAAGGCGACTGGCCACACTGTGGCCATCATCGAAGAGGCGGAATCGGAGGATCGCCGCCACCGCGCTAGCCAACGCCTGCAGCGTGTCCTGGTCGCCTTGACAATCGTCACCGCGATATTCACGGCGGCACAGGCGAACCTGTTCAAGTTGCCCATGCTCGCCGACTGGTCGACCAACGTGTCCGCACCCGCGTCGGACAACAGGGCGTGCCTCCAACTGACTCTCGAACCCAACCGATAGGAGCTAGGCCGCGATGAAGAGAAGTGACGCCAAGCCGGCCATCCGAAGCCTGTGCCACGTCTGGAAGGCGGAGCGTTTCCCCACAACCACGACGAACCGCCTAGGTTTCAGCGACTTCGTCGAATGGCTTCGAGAACGTCATCCCAACCTGTTGCAGTTCCGCAGTGTCGCGGGGCCGCTTTACGACGCGGAGCAGTGGTTCGATGATGAGTTCAGGCAGGGCTGGCGGAACTAGGTCGTGTCGGCCATGCCAAACTTCGGCCTGGCAATTAGGAGGTCGCGATGGACTACGGGGCAGGTGTCGGGATAGCGTTTCTGCTGTGGCTCTTCTACGCCGTGAGCTGCGTTGTCCGAGCCAATTCGCTGTTCGCGCGCAACCTGGCCAAGGTGGGGATGCGGATCAGCTTCCTCGACTTGAAGCCCAAGCCAATGACCGCGTCCGATGTTCAGCGGTCTCGAATCGGCCGCTTCCTTCGAGCATCGCTGGTGGTGCTGATCGCGCTCCCGTTCGTGCTGGCCAGTTGGCTGTACGTGCTCTGGTTCATTGGGACCATCATCTTCGCCAAGTCGAAGGACGCCGGGGCGCCAACAGTGGTCCGCGAATGGCGCTGGCGGATGAACAACGTGGACATGTCGTTCGACGATGCCGTCGCCGAGCTGCTGAAGCTCAATGCAACGCCTTCAGAGAAGATCCCGGAAGTCCGAGCGGCGCTGATTGACGACCTACGGGAGCGTGGCATCCCGGCGCCTCTCGGTTGACGCAGCACCGCGTCACGGCCTCAGCAAACGATGCTCCGCGACGTTGGAGCCCCCCCGAACGGATAACTGCAGTGGACGAACGTTGGAAGAGCTTGCCGCGCGCACGGCTCGAAGAGGGTCTGGCTGCTCGCAAGCGGCATCTCCCGCAGATGCGCGAAGACCTCCGCCGCATTGAGGCCTCGATCGCCTGGTGGCACGAGCATTCGTTTGACGGGCCGCTCGAGGGCGATCAAGAGGCCGCCGACAGCCATCGCAGCGTGATCCAGCAGGTCGAGGATCGCATCGCCGCGATGGAGGCGTTCCTGGCGCCCAATGCGCCCAGCCAAGCCCCTCCGCCTCAATAGGCGGTCGCGGCCGGCATCGTAGCCGGCACGAGAACCAGCAGAATGTGCTTGCCGAATGCGCGTACCATCGTCGCGTAGGGCGGAATCGGCTGCTCAACGAGGTACGGCATGGACGACGAAGACGAAATCTTCGAACACGAGGGATACCCCATTCACGTCGGCGCCTCCAGCTCGAGAGCGGGCCATCTGTGGTGGTATCAGATCCACGGCATCTTCCAGGAATGCCGCGACCGAGCGCTGCCGACGCGCCAGGCTGCACTTAAAGAAGGTGTCGAGGAGGCGAAGCGCCATGCTGAGCGACTGACGACTGGTGGCGCCGCCTGACGACGCGAGCGCCGCACCGAATGGCGGGACGTCGAGCATTGCACGCTGGGCGATCGCGTCGCGGAGGGCTCAGACACTGACACTCGCTCAAGATGGATTTTTATCCCTGGAGATCGATGCGCTCGCCGCGGAGGCGTTCAGAGACTTCGCGCCCGCCGAGATGTCGCTCGTCGAGCGCGTCAATCGATTTGCGATTTCCGTAGCGCGTGTGCCCCGCGACCTGCAGCGACGCGACGCTGATCTATTCGCCGCAGCTCTGCTCAGCCGGGCGATTCAAGACTTCGAAGGCGCCGTGACTCTGGCCGGGCGCGGGCTACGAGCGCAGTCCCGAGCGGCGGCGCGCGCGACGTTCGAGACCGCTCTCTACTGCGCCGCGGCGGCGCGCGATCTGGTGCTCGAGAAAGGACTGCGGATCAAGCTCAAGAAGGGCGATGCGTCGACAACTCGGTTCGTGGACGCCTTCGAGGGTGGCCATCAACGCTTTCGAGGACAGGTGGCCACCGAGCTCCAACGGATCCCGGAGACATCGCAGGAGCACGCCGGTGCGATGGCGCGCGTCCTGGACGAGATCGGTACGCCTGGCCAGCACCAGGACATTGACCTTCGAGGCCTGGCTGAAGACCTGCAGCTGCAACATCTCTTCACGGTGGTCTACCGGCCGTTGTCCCAAGACGCCCACCCGTCAGCCACCTCGCTGCAGCACCACGTGGAACTGACGCCCCAGGGCAAGATTGCCGGGCTGCGAATCGGCCCGGACTACGACCAGTTCGCCGACACCTTGATGCTCGCCGCGTGCTCGATGCTCGTGGCGCTGGATAGCTTCCTCGATCGTTTCGGCACGCCGGAGGAGCTCGAGTACATGAAGGACCTTGCGGGACGCTATCGCGCGCTTAGCGAGTCGTCGCAGGAGGGATCTGCGGATGCCCCTCAATGATCGGTCGGCGGCGCCGGGTTGCGGCCCGCATCCGCCTGAATCGCAGACAGGATCCACCCTTCCCCGCCGCTGACATCGGGCGCAGCGCCGGAGATCGCGTGCATGAACCGAAGGAAGGCCGGACTGCGGGCCAGCGCCTTGGCGGTCACCGCGTTCTTCGCCGGCTCCTGGATCGCGCGCTTCGTCGCGTTGGCGAACTCCTGCGACGAGATGAGCGCGTCGGCCGCCTTCAGCGCGTCGGTCTTGCCCTTGACCAGTGCCGATGCAATGCCGGCTGCCAGGCCCGATCCGGGCAGGCCTAGCGGGGTCGTGACGGCCTCCGCGGCCAGGCCAGCGCTCGACCGCCTGGCGACGTCGTAGATGCGGGAGATCAGGTTGTCCGGCCCCTTGAGCTCGTCCTTCACGGCCTGGATCCGACCCGTGGTGATGCGCTCGCGGGTTGCAGCGCTGATGCCGGCAGAAACGCGATGCAAGGCTGCGAGCTGCTTGCGCGCCTCCAGGGGCAGGTTCGACATGACGGCGCCATAGGCCTGCCGGTTTCGCTGCAGACCGTCGTACCACCGCGCATAGGAGCCGAAGTCGATCTCGCCACGCGTCGCGGCATTGCGAAAGATCGACCCGACACCGGAGGCGACGACGTTCTGGCGCATCTCCGGCGGCACGGACTGCAGGAGCTTGATCATCTTCGAGGCGTCGCCCTTTGATGCCGCCGAGACCGCACCGTGCAGGCTGTTTGCACCCGCCCCGACAAACGATCGGTCGAGCTCGCGGCCGAACAGCGAGGACAGGTCGTCTTCGAAGCCCTTCTGCAGGCGCGTCGCGTACTTCGCGGCCTGGAACGTGTAGTAGGCGTCGGGGCTGGTCCGGCGAGCAACGTTCTCCTGGTCCTGGCTGAGAGCGGCATAGATCTGCTTGAGCTGGCCCTGCTCCATGTCGGCGAACGGGCCGGAGCCCTTCTGCATCGCCTGCCCGACCTGCTTGCGCGCGTTGTCGAGGTAGCCATGCGTCACGTCCTCGCCGGACATCATGGGGCGCAGGAACTTCGACGCCGTGGGTGGCAGCGCCTTCAGCGCCTCGGCCTCGCCGCCAAGGTCGGAGACCGCGCGCTGGAGCACCGCCGTGGTCGCTGGCGTTGCCGTCTTCGTGGCGTTCGGGACCTCGTCGCGCAGCTGGCCCCACAGGCGATCGGCCTGGCCGCCCATCTCGTCGGCGGAGCCTTGAAGGCGCTTCTTCACATCGCCGGACAGTTCGGCCAGGTCGCGCGTGCCGCCGACCTCATCGATCAAGGCGCTGGCGCGCTGCGCGACTCTGCCGAGGCCGCTGATCTCGGCGGCGTGCGCCTCGCTGCCCGGGATCGACTTCACGGCCTGCGCCAGCTCGCGGTACGCTTGGTTCGTCGTGACGTGATCCGGCTGCAGGTAGTCCTCGACGCCAAGGCGCTTCGCCGCGGCCACCGTCGCAGCATCCGGAGCGACTTGGCCGGCCACTGCGTGCATCGCCTTGTCGCTGCCCAGTCCGCCACCCGCGGCCGTACGCGTGGCCTGCGCGAGCTCCGCAGCTGTCATGGGTGCTGCCAGTGGCACCGCGGCGGCCGGAGCGCTAGGCGGAGTCGCCGCGACACCCGGCGCCGGCGCGCCTTCGGGTTGGATCGGGACTTCCGATGCAGCACGCGCGACCGCAGGCTCGTCAGTCGCCGCTTGGCCCAACGTCCGCGCCGCGTCGATCGCACCACCAGGCACACCTCGAGCGACCTGGCGAACCGTGCCGACGACAGACCCTGCGCCGGCGTGCAGCGCCGCGGCTTCCGCCGGCGCAAGCCCCGCGAGGGGCTGCATCGCGTCGCCGAGGCTCTGCGCCATCCGCTGGCCGACGTCGGTGCGTGGCGCGTAGGTGAAGCGCTGACCGGCGGCAGTCGAGTCGCGCTCCATCGTGTCGGGAAGCTCCGGGCCGCCGGCGAGCTTGTTGGCCGCCGCGTTCACCAGGGTCGCGCCGGTGCTATTCAGCGCCGCGCCATAGCCTGCAATCCCCGTCACCGCGCTGAGTGCGGCTTCACCGGCGCCGATGATCTTGTCGCCGAGGGTCTCCTGAGGAATCGGAGTGGTGTCGATATAGGGACGGCCCTGCTCGTCGTTCTGGAAGACGATCTCCGAACCGGGAACCCCTGGCGTTCGTGGGATCTTGGCGACGTTGTAGTCGCGGTTCGGGAAGCGCGCTTTCAAATCCTGGGCTGCCTTCCATCCGGCGAAGTCCTGCGACAGTGCATCCGTCGCGGGCGCCGGCTGCGCGCCTGGCGCCGGTGCTGGCTGCGGCCGCTGCCCGGCCGGCGGCACCGCGGGGTTGGAGGCCATGAAGCTGGCGAAGTCGTTGTCCAGCGCGCTCTGCTTCGCGCCCTGCATGCCGTCCGTGACGCGCGCCATGTAGGCGTTCGTCTTCGGCCCCCAGTTCGCCGTGTCGCCGCCTGCGTGGTAGTAGCCGGCGGCCATGCGCTCGATCGCGGCCGGATCCTTGGTGCGCGTGCTCGCCCAGTTCACGCCGTCCTTGGCGACCAGGCCGGCGACCTCGGCGGCATTCTCCGGAGACAGATAGGCGTCGATGCCGTCGCGATCGAGGACCAGCCTGCGGGTGGCGGGCGTGATCTGGAAAACGGTCCGGGCTCCGGCGTCCGACACCTTGTCAGCGTTCGACTTCTCGCCCTTCGTGACGATCGACGACAGCAGGCCGATCGGCAGTCCGAGCTTCTGCTCCGTCGCCGACGCCAGCTGCAGGTAGTACGGGTCGTCATAGCGGTTCGGTGCGTCCGCCATCATTGCGCCCCTTGGAGGAACTGCAGAACCTGCTCACGCGTCGTGCCGGGGTGCGCGATCATCAGGCGGTTGATGTCGCTTTCCTTGATGTCGCCGTACTTCGGGCTGGAGACGACGAACGCACCACCGGCGGTGGGCAGCTTGCCGCCGGCCGCCGCGGTGGACTGCGTCTTCTGCAGGTAGTGCTCCACCGCGGCGAGCTGCTTCGGGAAGTCCTTGCTGTTCGTGTCGAGGTTCGCGGCCAGGCCGGACAACAGCTTGAGCTCGCCCTCGCTCAGCGCGCCGAAGCCGGACGCACCAGTCGGGCTCGAGGCCTTCGCAGCCATCAGGCTCTGGTAGCCGAGCTGGCCCTTGAGCGAGTCCACCCAGCCGTCCAGCGCGTGGCGCTCGGTGCCCGGCATCTTTGCCATGGCGGCACCCCATGTGTCGCCCGGCTTCGAGCCCGGGACACCCCAGATGCTCTGCCACCAGGCGTCCTGCATCCCTGGGTGCTTCTTGATCAGGTCGACGGTCTGCAACGCCTGCGTGGTGCTGTCCATGCCCTCCTGCGCGGCCAGCCCTTGCGCCTGCTTTTGCTGTTGCTGCTGCTGCACCAGCTTGTCGCGCTCGAGCACCAGCTTGCCGCGCTCGGTCTCGCTGTTGGCCTGGCCGATCTGCGTGTTCAGCTCCGCGACGCGCCCGGTGAGCTTCGACGCGGCGATCTCCTGCAGCGTCTTGTCGTTGGTGAGGGTCGCCTCGACGATCTTCGCGGGCGCAGTGCCGGCGGCGACGTCGGCCTGGGTTCGCGCCAGGTCGGCGTCGGCCGTGATCTTCTTCGAATTGGCAGCGTCGTTGCCGAGATTGCGAAGCTGGTCCACGACCTTCATGCCTTGCTCACCCTGAGCAGCCAGGAGCGACTTGATCATCACGCCAGCGAAGTCGGGATGCGCATCGATTGCGTCGGCCTGATGGCGCATCGCCTGGCTCGCCTGCGTCGGCTGCCCGGAAGTCGAGTCCATCGCATCGGCCCGCGCACGCATCGCGTCGGAGGCGATCTTCGGCTGTCCCTGCTGGATCGCCGCGCCCCACTGCGACAGGTCGGAGATGTGGGATTGCGTCTGCGCAGCGCTCTTCGTCGTCCAGGCCTGGCCGAACTGCTCCCGCAACGCAGGCACGAGCAGCGTGGCATTGGCGTAGTCCTGCGCGCTGGCGTTCGGGTTCGAGATCAGCTTGTTGATGACCGCGGCCTGCTGCTGTTGCTGGGCCAGCGCGGCCTGCTGTTGCTGCTGCTTGAATTGGTCATCGCGGATGCCGGCGCCGAGCTGGTAGCCCTGGGCGGCGGCGGCGATCGGTTGTTGGACCTGGGTGTCGTAGGTGATCGGGTCCATCAGAACGGCCCTCCTGCCACGTAGGCGCTCGGGTTGTTCAGCGTCCCGTTGTACCCGGATGGGTTACTGCCGTAGGTCACGGGGGGCGGCGTCGAGAACCGACCGCCAAGGCCGTAGTACGTGCCCAGGCCGCCGGCAATCGCGTTCGCGTAGCCGACGTCCGCTTTGCCTGCTGCGAGCGCGCCACCGGCCTGTGCCGCGCCTTGCTGCTGGAGCAGCGCCGCAATGCTGCCGCCGGTCTGCATGCCTGCGTTGCCGACGCCGGCCGCGGCGTTCTGGCCGATGCTGACCATGCCGCCCAGGCGCGAGTACTGATCGTTGATCGTCGACGCGAGCAACGCCGGCGAGAACTGCGCTAGTGCGGCTTGGGTGTTTCCGCCGCGCAGGTTGCCGGTGGCCGACGCGTTCTGCAGGATGTTGTTGTTGCCCGCGGCCAGCTGCGAGGTGTACTGCGGCGAGGCCTGCAGGGCCGCGATGGCTGCCGCCTGCGCCGAGGCGCCGTTGTCGCCGTTCAGGTCCTGCTGGCGCGCCAGGGCGCTGGTGCCGGCTGACACGTAGGGCGAGAGCAGCTTCTGCACGGCAGCGAACTGCTGGTTCTGCTGGTTGATGCCGGCCTGGGCAGCTGCCGACTGCGCGTTCGATGCGGACTTCGATGCGTTCGAACTCATCGCGGCCGCGCCGAGGCCTGCGACGGCGGTACCGATTCCCACTGCTGCGGCGACCATCAGTTCTCCCTCCCGATCAACTTGGCGTACATGCGCTCCACCGGCCGGTAGCCGAGACGCTCGAAGAGCGGCCCCTGGTCGAGGTGCAGCTTCGTGGCGGTGAACAGCTTTCGGACGCCGCGTCGCTTCAGCTCGCGCTCGACGGCCTGGAGCAGACGCATGGCCGTGACGCCATGGCGGCACTCCGGGGCGATCCAGTAGACGTCGGTGACCGCATGGAGCGTGGAGCGGTAGTGCATGTGGCCCGCGATGAAGGCCACGTGGTAGCCGATCAGCAACCCGTTGCGGCGCGCCGTCAGCACATGCACGGCGCCGCGCGCGGCCATCTCGTCGTAGCGCTCGTAGTCGATGTCGAGCGGCACCTCGGCGTGATTCAGGGCGATCTCGCGCCAGTGCCGCACGAACAGCTCGCGGGCCTCGACCTTGAACGACGACCAGGGCTCGACCTGGTAGACCGTGCCGACGGCGGGCGCCGTGCGGGCGCCCTCGATGGCGCGGTCGAGCGATGCGATGCCGGTCATTGCGAGCACCTCGCGTCCAGCACCAGGTGAATGCGGTCGATCGGCGACTCGTTGACGACCTCGTGCTCGAGCCTGTTGTTGAACCAGAAGACCGCGCCGGTTTCCCAGTACGCGACCTCGTCGCCGGCGCGGAACCGCACGCCCTCGGCGCTCTGGAGCACCAGGTGGAAGCGCGAGTAGTAGTCGACGTGCACGGGCGTGTCGGCGTGCGGAAAGATGCGGCCGCCGGGCGCGATGCGGTTGATCATCACGCGACCCAGGCGCTCGCCGGCGACAGCCGCGAAGATGTTCATCACCAGCGGGCGCGCCTCGGTCAGCTGGGCGTACGGCGGATAGTCGATCGACTCGTGCTGGTCGAAGGCGGTGTGCGTGCCGTCCTTGTAGGCCTCGAGTTCGGCTTCCTGCTCGATCACGCGCTTCACGGGGAAGCGGAGCATGATCGAGTCGACCTCACCGAACGGGCCCTGCGGATAGTCGCGGAGGTACGTGTCCTCTTTCCACAGATCCGGTCGGCGGTTGATCGCCAGCATCAAGGGCGTCACGTTGACGCCGGTGGCGATTCGCTGGAAGTTGCGCATGCTGCTCTCACGTCTCCCGACTAGCGGGGTGGCGTGCTGCTGGCGGCACTTCTGGCTCAGCGGACCGGCGTTGCACCGGTCGGTGTGGGTCGGATTATGCGGCAGGTTGCGCGATGCTCCAAGTGCGGAGCAGGCGCATCGAACAGGCCGCCGACCTCAGGTTTCCTCAGGTTCTTGCGCCGAGGCAACCAGGGCGGAATAGAAGGCTTGCCGCGCTTCGATTGGCGCCGTGGCTGCCGCCGCGAGCTCGCAGGAGCGGCAGCAAAGGTGATGCCCTCCGCGAAGCCAAGTCCTCCGCGCAAGTACGCAATCAGCGCATCCGCCTGGATCCCGAGTGCTAAGTGCTGGCGCGGCCAGTTCCATCGAGTCGACCATGGCGCTCAATGTCCCTGCTCGGGGTTGAACAGGAAGAAGGCGTCCAGGGCCAGTCGCTCGAGGACGTGGCGCGCATCGGCATAAGCTGCCAGCAGGCTCTCGGTGCGCCGCGGCTCGTCAGGCCACAGGCAGACGATCGCCAGCGAGAGGTCGGGCCACTCGCAGAACGCAACCTGCAGGCCGTCGGTCGGAAGTGCGATAGGCGTCAGGAAAGCGGCGGCGCGCAGGAACGTCTGATCGACGTCGGCAAGCCGCGGATCGCTGACCGGAACCATCAGAGGATCCAAGCGACAGGCCGTCTCAAGGACTTGTCGCGACGTCAGGCGCGGTGACAGCATGGTCGAGCCTTCCTGTTTCGTGGGGTGCAAGGGGGCGAGTGGAAGCCCAAGGATTTCATGTTTCATGGGGCGCGCTTGTTCCGAGTCCGTCCAGTTGCTGACGAAGCACCTTTGACAGCTCGCGTAGTGCCTCCCGCGTCCCGCCCTTCCAGCTGTTCCTGGCGACCGCGGCTTTGCCGGTAGCTGACCGCGGCCCTGTCGACTTCTCCCATGGCCGCCATGCCTGTATCAGCTCGGCCTGGCGCGCCCTTCGCTCCGGAGTCCATCCGCTCGCCATCGCTCGTCTCCAAAAGTTTGCTTTGCAGAATTGGTGTTTTTTGCCCGCACGCGTTACCGGTCGGGCCTGGCGCGCCGTGGTTGTTGACCTGCTGCTGGCCGCCGTTGTTGATGTTGGCCTGGCGGGCGAAGACGACCGTAGGGTTCTTGACGACTGCAAGCGTCTCGAGGGTCGCCCGGCACTGGTTCTGCGCTCGCAGTGCTAGGCGCAGATGCGTCTCGTAGTGGCTGGTACTCTCCTGCTTCAGCGCGCGTCTTGCCATCTCCACGAACATCGCCTGCAACGCGTTTGCCTGGGCGATCAGCATGTCCGAGCTCAGCTTCAAGTGGTCGTCGCTAGCAATGCTTTTGCGCAAGGCGTGGGACACAGCGTCGAGGTTCAGGCCTGGATACGCGAATGCGCTCCAGACGCCGATGACGCCGGTTGCGGCGTTGACGGGATCCAAGGCCATTTCAGCCACCGCCTCGTCGCTGGCCGTGCGCTGTGGCGTGAACTGCGCCTTTACTTGCACTTGTTTTGTCATTGGGGTTCCTCGTCGGGAGCGGGGTGTCGGCCGGCAACCAGAGCTGTGACACTCATAGGTCGCCTCCGCTGTGGCGCGCAGCCGGCGTGTACTTGATGTCCGCCGTGCTCTGCGACCAGCTTTGTGTATCGCCATAGAAATCGAGCCCGATCTCACCAAGGCGGCCTTGGCGGTTCTTGTCGATACCGAGGCCGAGGATCTTTCGCCCCTCGTTCTCGAACTCGCGCACCGGCCATAAGAACATGACGACGTCGGCGTCCTGCTCTATGGCGCCCGAGTCCCGCAGGTCGCTGAGCCGCGGGCGCTTGTTCTCACCACGGGACTCGACCTGGCGGTTCAACTGGGCCAGCGCCAGGACTGCGATTCCGAGTTCCTTGGCCAGCGCCTTGAGCCCGCGGCTGATTTCCTCGATCTCGGTGTTCCGGTTGCCGTCCCGGCGCGTGCTGGCGCACAACTGCAGGTAGTCGACCACCAGCACCTTGAGGCCCTTCACCGCCTTCGCCTTCGAGCGGATCTGCGCCAACGTGAGCGACGGCTGGTCGTCGATAAACAGTGGCAGCTTGGCAAGCTGATCCATAGCGCCGGCGGCGCGCTGCCAGTGGTCCGGGCTCATCTTGCCGGTGAGCAGCGCCGAGTAGCTGATCCGGCCGGCGTTGGACACGCCACGGTCGGCGACCTCGGACTCGCCCATCTCCATACTCAGGAACAGCGTCGGCAAATCGTCCGCCGCAGTCGACGAGGCCAGCGCCTGCGAGAAGGACGACTTGCCGACCGACGGCCTGGCCGCGAGGACGTAGAGACCGCCTGACCGCACGCCGCCATTCAGGGCGCTGTCGAGCCAAGGGATACCCGTGCGCCAGCCGGCGATGACCGTCCCTTCCTCGAGCGCCGTGTAGTGCGTGAGGCGCTCCTGCGCGATGTCAGCGATTGACCGCGGTGCGTGCGAGATCTGCTGCCGCTCGATCGCACCGAACTTCGAGGTGATGGCGTCGAGCGCGCCAGCGAGATCCGGCTCTGTGGCGGCGATGGTCAAGGCCTCGTCTGCGGCGTCGACCAGCGTCCGCCTGGCGGCATGACGGCGGACGGATGCGGCGTATGCCCCAAGGTTCGAGACGCTTGGCACCGCGTCCATCATGCCGAGGAGGTAGTCGAGCATCTGGTCGTCGGCTTCGGGCTCGCCGGTGGCCAGCGCGTCGCGTACGGTCAACGTGTCCGCGACCTGGCCGCTGCCGACAAGTGCGGAGATGGCGCTGAAGATGCGGGCGTTGCGCGGCCCGAAGAAGTCCGCTTGCGAGAGCGTCCCGTTCAAGCGCTCCAGCTTGCGGTTGTCGAACAGCAGGCAGCCGAGGATGGCGTGTTCGTCCTCGAAGCTGTGCAGTGGCAGGCGAGTGGGTTGTTCAGCACTCATGCGGCCGCCTCGGTCTTTTCGATGACGTGTTTCATGCCTCGCTCTGAGAGCAGGAAGTCGAGATCGCAACGCCATTTCGCATGCGTCCCGCTGCGCTCACCGCGGCCCATGAGGAAGTCGTTGGCCGTGGCTCGCTCAAAGTAGGTGCCGAACCAAGCCAGCGCTTCCTCCGCGGTAGTCGCGCGACGTGTACCGTCCGGCTTGCTGCTGCTGAGGATCCAGCCCCAGAGCTTGCGAAGTGCCTTCTGGCGATCTTCCGGCATCAGGCGGACTCTCGGGAGGCTGGGCAGAGCACGGTGGTACAGGTCGACGATCGAGTCGTATGGGCAGGGTACGGTCGGCGTCGCCGATGAAGCCGTAGGCTTCTTCTTCTCTTGCTTCCTGCTTCCTGTTCCTGCTTCCTGTTTCGCCATACCGTTCCCCGAACCCTTTACCGAAGGGTTTCCGGAACCCTTGCCGCAACCCTCTGCGAAAGCGTTTCCGAAGGACTCGCCCACCTCGAACAGGACTGTCGAAAGGTGGTCGTAAATTCGCTCCCTTAGAGGGCACTCTGGCAGTTGCAGCCAGGTGGTACGCCAGGACTTCACTACGTTCGGGTTGGGCGGCATGTTGTGCCGTACAGCATTGGGAATGAAGCACATGCGAGTCTTTTCGTCGAACTCGGCCAAGCCTTCGGCCAACACTTCCCGAAAGGCTTTCGCAAAGGGTTCCGCGTCCCAGTTCAGGGCCTCGGCGAGCGCGGCACGTCCAGCCACGAAGACGCCAGGGATCGGGCCTGTGTGCGGCCCCGTCAGCAGGTAGACCCACAGGCTCTGCCCGGACGGTTGCTGCGGCGATAGACGCATGAAGCGCTCGTCGCCGTACATCCGGACCGTCACGCGGCGGTAGATGCCTTCGCTGGGCGCGCGTGAAGCGTTGAGCCCGGCGTCCGGTGTCCCGTCAGTGAGTTTTCTGGTCATAGAGGATTGCCAGTGGTGTCTTGACGTCGTACCGCGCGCGCACGAGGGCCTCGAGGCTGTTTTCAGCCCGATGCTGCAGGTTGCGGAGCTCGGCCTGACGGTCAAGAAGGTTGAACGTAACCTTCGGCTGCAGGTGCTTGAACGAGTCGGCGGTGAGGCGCACGATCGGCACGATATGCAGCGCATCGAACGCCTTCAGTGCGATCGCGACCGTTCCGACGTCGACCGCAGCGCCAGGCGTCTCCAGCAGATGAAGCATCGCTCGCGAACACTCGAAGTCGTGAGCTGCGGACCACATCCAAACTGCGTCGAAGCCAACGCGAATGAAGTTCTCCGCCCGGTACGACACCCATGCGTCGCGCACGCGATCGAGTTCTGGCTGCGTCAGTCCAGCGCCCTTCGGAAGTTCAGCCGAGGCGCTCACGCTGGTGCTCCCATGCGATCGAGTAGCTTCTCAAGGTCGCCGAGGTGGTGGAACGATCGCGTAAGTGTCCAGCGAGTCAGCAACCATTCTCGACGCCCAGCGTCGTCGGGCATGTCGACCAACGTGGCACCAATGAGCGCCGCGCGAGCGCGGGCGGTCTGGGCGCGTTTTTCGATCTGCGCTTGCTCGCCGTGGCTGTGGGCGTCAGAATCGAGCCCGTTGCTGCTCTCTTGATCCAAGGCGTCCTGCACCGTGCCCGCGGTCAGGGCGTCGCCGTTTTCAGGTACGGCAGAACCTGCCCCGAGGGCATCCAGGTGAGAGTGCATGGTGCCTCGTCACGCTGCGTTGCGCACGCCGTCGGCGATGAACTTGTCCAGGTCCTCGCGGCGATACCGCACTTGGCCGCCGATCTTCACGAACGCCAGCTTCTTGCGGTTGTTGGAACGCCAGACGGCAAGCGTGCCCGGCGTGATCTGCAGGTACTCGGCGGCCTGCTCGGGCTTCATGAGGCCAGAGGGGGCGATTCGATCGACGATCGATGCTGTGGCTTGTGCGTCCATTGCTTTTCCCTTTGGGAACGTTGCGTTGGATGCAATCTTTCGCGCTCGACCTTGGGCCATGCAACCCTGTACCTTGTACCAACTTGGGCCAGGGTCAGGGTCTAGGGTGGCGCATCTCGGATGGTGCCGTCCGCGCGAAGGCGCAACCAAGCCTTGTTCATCACGGCCGTCGAGTAGCTCAGTCCTATGCGTACCGCGCTCTTGGCTTCAGACGCCTTGCCCGGCGCAGGCGCAGGCAACGCGAGCGGGTCGAAGCCAAGTTCTTTCAGCTTGCCGAGGATCGCTTCCTCTTGCGCCCGCTGGGCCTGCAGCGGGCGCGCGCTCGGCGCGGCATCCGTCGAAATCTCGCTGGAACGCGACGGCTCATTGCGAGCGAGGCGGACACCGCGGAGGAAGCCCTCGAGGACTTCGGCGCGTACCACCAGGCTGGCATCAGCCGGCAGCTCGTGCAACGCCGGATAACTCTTCTCGACCTTCACCATCGGCAGCCCGTTGGCGACGATGTCAGGAAAGACCTTCACGCCGTTCACCACGAACATCACCAGCACCGCCCACTCGGATCGATCCGGCCTGGCCAGGTAGATCCCGCCTGCGCCCCAGAGGGTCACTTCGTGCCCATCGGTGAGTTGCTGGAATCGGCGCTCCAACTCGATCGCCCCAGACCCGGCATGCGCGATGAGATCCCAGACGCCATCAATCACGGTGGGTTCGAACTGAGCCCAATCGATCCCGAGGTCGCCCACGTCGTCGACCGTCAGTTCGCGTTCGGACGGATCGCATGTCCGGGCCCAGGCTTGATTCGCAAATCGCACGGACAGCTGCAACCGCCCGTCGACGCCGAGGCGAATCACCTCCGACTCCCGCACGTCCTCACCCAGCGCGCGCGACAGGTACAGCGCCGCGTCGGCGACGGTCAACCAGTCGAACAGCTTCGACACCTGGGACTGCGGCTGCGGCCGCGCGCGGTCGGAGCTCAATGGGATCTCGCCCTGCGAATGGCCAGCCTCAGGTACCGCGCGGTCTCCTGTGCAAACGCATCGGAAACGGCGCCAAGGATGTCGAGCACGTCTTCGACCTGCCGCTCGATTGCTGCTTCTGCGGCGACTGCATCGAGTCCGTGCGTCTTCTCGGCGATGTTGCGCGCGATCAAGCGCATGCAGCCAACCACCAGGCGTTCGTTGTCGGTAAGGGCGACCCAGGCTGGCGAGTTTTCAGCGCCGGTCATTGCGCTGCCCCAGAGATGCCGCTGAGCCTGCGAATGGACATCAGCTTCTCGGCGATGTTGATGTGCAGGTGCGCCAGTCCGCATCCAGCTTCATCCGACCACTCTGCATGGTTGATCGGAAATTGGCGGTCGCGGAGCACCTGAGCCAGCGCGGGATCTTGCCTCGCAAGGTGACGAATCCCCTCGACGTACTCGCGCGCCTGGTTGATCCAGTACGCGAGATCGTTGAGGGCCTGCACGTGAGCGAGGTCGTCCTCGATGCCGAGGGGAACCGCCCCGAGTTGTTGTTGCGGCGCCAAGGTGGTCCGCAGGTCAGTCGTTCTCATCGGGTCTCTCCCTGATCCGCAGCCCTCTGCGCGGCGACAAATTCAAGGGCTGTTCGGTCGCCCTTCTGAAGGTTGCACGGCGCGCACGCCGCGACAAGGTTGCTGGCGCAATCTTCGCCACCGAGAGCTCGCGGGACCATGTGTTCCACGTGCCAGCGCCCGTCCAGCGTCAGCGGCGTGCGGCAGTAGTGGCAGCGGCCGTCCGAGCGTGCGAACACCTCCTGCTGCCTGCGCGAGATCCAGCGCGGCCGCGGCGCGCGCCCCACGGGCAGATCCGGCCAGAAGCGAGTCTGCTCCCAGCTGGCATCGTTCGCCGCGCTCGCCGAGGACAGGCCGGCCAGCAGCCGGCGCGCGCCGGCGATCGCGGTGAGCTTGTCGTCCGCCACGCTCAGTACCGTGCCTCGGCGCGGCTCGATGACCATGAAGCGCACCGCGTGCAGGCCGTTCGCGATCGTTGGCAGCGTCGCGAGCGCGTACTGTCCGTGTCCGAAGGGGCCGCCGTAGATGGGGCGCTGGAGCATACGGAAATTGCTCATGATCAGTCGTCCTCCGTCCAGCCGGTGAGCTCACGCAATCGAACGATTGACCAGGCGATGGTTCGCCGGTCGACGTCGCTCGTGTGCACTACCAGAGCATGGCGGAGATCCTCGATTGCGCGATAGAGCTTCGTGTTCTGGCGCAGATCGTTCGGGCGCTCCCTCATCGTGGCTACGATGGCGTCGCGCGCATGGTGCACCGGATCCCATAAAGGCACCTCAAACTGCTCCAACTCGCTCCAGCTGAACGACAGCCTCTCAAGGTCAACCACCCGTCGCGGCGCTGCCGGCGCACGGGGGTGCTGGTACATGCGCCGGCGAGTCGTCTTTTCGTCCACGCTCCTCCAGCTCAGCAGAAAATCAATCACCGCGCGTCGTTCCCGCACGAGACCTGGCAACTCGCGTGCTTTGCGGGCAGTCATTGAAGGCCTCCGCGATCGGCCCGAATCGCGTCTGCTGCGGCGGAACATTCTGAGTTACCCATGCCGTAGAGACGGCTCGCGATCAGGTACGGCGCGTTGTCGCTGGTGCCTTCGAAGAGCTCCTGCGATATGTCCGCCAGATCCAAGACGCGCATGAGGATGCCGCGGCGTGCGAAGCTAGACAGGTCCCGCTCTTCATCGAGCAGCAGGCATAGCAGCTCCCGCTGCTCGGCCGCAGCATCGGCACCGACGATGCGACTCCCATTGCCGAGCGGGTGAATTGGGCTCAGCGGAGGGCCCCATTTCGATTGATCTACATTCTCGGTAGCCATGATGCACATCCTTTCAGGGTAGGTGCGTTGGTGGTCAGGGCCTGCTCGGTGTTCCACCACCTTGCGGGCCCGCTTTGCCGGCGACCGGCCGGCGCGGGTTCCTTCGCGTCAACCTTGCGCGGTGTTGCCACCCTTCGGTGCCTTCGCACGCTTCGCTGCCGGCTTGAGCTCAATGACCTTCGCCTTCGGCTTGATGCCTGCAGCCTCGAACATGGCTGTTGTTGCGCGATCGACGGATTGCCGGACGGGATCCAGATCAAGTCGAGCGTAGATGGCGGTCGACTGCTGATCCTTGTGATTCAGGCTCTTGCCGATCAGCACCAAAGAGGCTCCCGTGCGTGCCTGCCAACTGCCAAGCGTGCGTCGCAAATCGTGGATGCGCAGATCCTCGATTCCAGATGCCCGCAGCACCCTGCCCCAGGCGGCCTTCGGATCGGCAATGTGCCCAGCCTCGCTGCGCTCCGACGGGAACACGAACGCAGAACTCGACCCCTCCTTGCGATGCCTGAGTATCTCCACGGCCTCGGGGCTGAGAGTCACGGTCTGCGGCTGCCCGTTCTTGGTGACCTCCCCGACGAGACGCCACTCAGCCCGCTCGAGGTGAACGTCCTTCCAGGCCATGCTCGTCACGTTCGCCCGACGCGCACCCGTCAGGAGCGCCAGGAGGATGAAATCACGCATCGTCTCGTTGGGCTCATCGGCCAGCGCCTTGAAGAATGGCGCCAGTTCGTCCGGCTGCAGGAACCGCTCGCGCTCGACGTTGGGGAACGGCTGCTGCCCGCTGGCTGGGTTGATGCCAGCGAACAGTGCGCGCCGAGGCTGCAAAGCCCAGTTGAACATCGCGCGCAGCTCGGCAAGGGCCAAGTTGGCCGTCCGATGCCCGCTGACCCGCTTCGGCCGCAGCGGTGCCCTCTTCGCCTTCGGCGCCGGGCCTCTGCGACGCAACGCCTGGCTCGCTTCGATCTCGGCCCGCCTGGCGGCCTCCTGCGATGCACGCTCCGCAGCCACGGTCTCGCGAGCTTTAACGATCACTTCTGGCAATCCACGGTGCCAGCGCTCGACGTCCGTGGCCTTGATGTCGGACAGACGACGCGCTCCGAAGACGGGCTCGATGTGGATCCGCCAGAAGCTGTCATCGCGCTTCTTGCCGGCCTTCAGCTTCGGCAGATGGGCGGCGTAGAGCTCGCGCAGCGCGGTCAATGTGATCTCGCCGCGGCGCTCGCGCATCGTGGCTGCGACGCTGACGCCGCCGGCGAGGCGCCCGGCGATCTCCACGGCCTGGCGGCGCGCCTCGTCGGGCTTGACCGCGGGGTACTTGCCAAGCGTCGACCGCTCGACCCGATTCGAACCCTTGGCGCGGCCGACGAACGAGAACGTCTTCACGCCTGAGGCCGTGACGCGCAGATACAGACCCGGCGTCTTCGTGTCCTTGAACTCGAGACGGCCCTCTGCCGGGGGCTGGACGGCCTCGACCGATCGGTTCGTCAGGTAGATCTGCTCTGCCACTTCAACCCCTGGGGTAACGCTGGGGTAACAGGATAGCGCAATTTTGCGAAAACGTCCGCAGTGACGCGAACGGTCATCCACCTATGTAGATTCGGGTTCCGAATGGTTCAGAAAGGTAGCCAAGACGGCAAACCCTCTGATTTGGGACCAGAGGGTCGCACGTTCGAATCGTGTCGCCCCGACCACACAATCTCCCGGTTCGACCGCGCATGCGGCTTCGGACCGGATCGAAGAAAGCCCGCAGTCGTGAGCTCGCGGGCTTTTTTCATGGGGCCGCCGCCTCCGCCGCGGCGAAGCCCGACGCCACCGCCCGCTCGCTCAGGCCGAACGCCGCGCGAAAAACGCCGCCGCCAGCCCGGCGTCGACGGCCTCGTTGAGGCGCGCCATGTCGATCGGCTTGGTGACGTAGCGGAAGAAGCCCGAAGCGAGGCCGCGCGAGACGTCCCCGGCCATGGCGTTGGCGGTGATGGCGATCACCGGGATGCGCGCGGTGGACGGATCGGACTGCAGCACGGTCAGCGCTTCGAGCCCGCTCATGCCGGGCAGGTTGATGTCCAGCAGGATGATCTGCGGCAGGTGCGCGCGCGCGAGGTCGATCCCGATGCGTGCATCGGGCGCGGAGATCTGGCGAACGTCGCCGCGCAGCTCAAGGATCTCGCGGACGAGCCGCAGGTTGGCGGGGTTGTCCTCGACGTGCAGGACGAGCGGGGCCGTCGCGCCGATGGCCGGGGCAATGCGCGGCAGCGTCTCCGCGGCCTCGCTGCGGGCCGGCAACGCCGCGGAAGACTGCGCCGGCGTCGCCGACTTGAGCTCGATCGAGAAGACCGAGCCCACGCCGACGGTGCTCTCGACGCTGATCGCGCCGCCCATCAGTTCGACAAGGCGCTTCGTCACGACGAGACCGATGCCGGTGCCTTCCACCTTGCCGGCTTCCTGCCCGAGCCGGTTGAACGGCTGGAACAGGGCGGCCAGCTGGTCGGGGCGCAGGCCGGCGCCGGTGTCGTGGATGGCGATCCGGACGCTGTCGTTCATCCCCGCGGAGACAGCGACGCTGACGCTGCCGTTGTCGCGGTTGTACTTGACGGCGTTCGACAGCAGGTTGAGCAGGACCTGGCGCAGCCGGGTGCGGTCCGCGACCACGCTTTCGTGGAGTTGCGCGGGAAACAGGAGCCGGATGTGGCGCCGCTGCGCCGTCGGGGCGATCATCGTCCTGCATTCCTGCAGCACGTCGTCGATCGCCACCGGCTCGAGCGACAGCATGACGCTGGAGGACTCGATGCGGGCCAGGTCGAGGATCTCGTTGATCAGGTCGAGCAGGTGGCTTCCCGCGTTGACGATGTGGCGCGTGAATTCCACGCGCTTGTCCTCGGGCAGCGCGATCGCGGTGTTCGCCAGGAGTTGCCCGAAGCCCATGATGGCGTTGAGGGGCGTGCGCAATTCGTGGCTCATGCTCGACAGGAATTCGGATTTGGCCCGGTTGGCGTTCTCGGCCGCCAGCCTGGCGTGCACGAGCCCCTGGTTGGACGCCTCCAGCGCCGCCGTGCGATCGACGACGCGGCGCTCGAGCTCGGCGTTCAGGCGCATCACCTCCTCCTGGGCCTGGCGACGCTCGCCGACCTCGTGCTCGAGCGCGCGCAAGGCACCCTCGCTCTCGCTCGCCCGGCTCTCGATCTCGGCCATCATCCGATTGAAGGAGTCCACCAGGCGGCCCACTTCGTCGTTGCTGATCCGCACCGCCCGGCGCGAGTAGTCGCCCTGGTCGATGACGTCGACGGCGACTGCGTCGATGGCCAGGATCGGCCGCGTGATGATGCGTTGCAACCAGGACGACAACAGGCCCGCCACCCCCATCGCGAGCAGGGCCAGGCCGGCGGCGATGCCGACGTAGCCGCGGATGCGGTCGCGCTCGCTGTCGATCGAGCGCAGGTAGACCGTGCCGAGGACCTCCCCCTTGTCGACGATGCGCTTGAACAGCACCAGGCCCTCCCCGTCGACCACGACGGCGTCGGCGCGCGGCGCGGCCGGAAACCGCGCCCGCTCGCCGGCGGCGACATAGCTCGCGAAGAGCCTGCCCTTGGCGTCGTACACCGCCGCGGCGCGCACTTGCGGGCGATAGTGGAGCAGCCCGAGGTTCTCGGTGGCGACCTTGGAATCGTCGAAGGTCAGCGCGGTCGCGCTCGACTGGCCCAGCAGGTCGGCCTGGGTGCTCAGGTCGGCGATCCAGAGCTGGCGCGAGGAACTCAGGTCGATCGCCACCATCGAGCCGAGCGCGACCCCCAGCGCGACCAGCGTCGTCAGCAGCACCACGCCGACCAGCTTCGCGCGGATCGACGACGCCCACCGCATGCGTGCGCGCCGCGCCGTGCCCGGAACGGCGGGACTCGAAGCGACGATGCGATCGCCGCTCATGACGGATCCGGCTGCACGACCCGTGCCACCGCCAGCAGGCGCGCGCTGATCTTCAGCCCGGCCCGGTTGATCGCGCGCAGCGCGACATCGAAGCGCACCTTGTCGTCCACGACGACGAAGTTGATCGCGCTGCCCAGCGCCAGCGCGCCGTCCGACTCCGACACCAGCAGCAGGGGGACGCCCTCCGTGGCCGCCACGACCGCGTTCAGGCGCGCGCCCTCGGCACGTCCCACGAACAACACCTGCGACCCGGCGGACGAGTCGCCGCGACCCAGCAGGCGCACGCGGACGGGATGGCCGTTCACCTGGCGTCCCGCGGCGATCCGCTCGAGTTCGTTGCCCAGGGGGGTGCCTCCGAGCACGTCGATGACGAACGGCGCATCCGCGCGATCGAAGGTGGCTGCAGGCCAGTCGATGAATCCGATGAACTTGAGCAGGAACGCCGCCTTGATGCGGTACTCCGCGAGTGTCGCCTCGCCGTCGGCCTGCGCGCCGGAGCTGCCGACCAGCAGCGCGAGGGCCACGGCCAGGCCACGGCAGGCATCGCCGAGCCGGTCCGGGCGCCGGCCCGCAGGCGTGCGGCGGCCGGTCCGGTACCGAGTGCGGCGCGCGGCGCTCGCGTCGACGACGTGCTCCCAGGCGCGCTGCAGGACCGCCAACGCGCTGTCGCCACGGCGCAAGGTCATCGCTGCCATGCCAATTGCACGAGCAGGCTGCGCGCAATCTCGCTGCGGCCCGTCGCCGCACCGAACTCCGCATGGGACCGGCCCAGCAGGTTGCGACCGACGAGCGCGGCCGTCCAGCCCGGCCAGAACCGCCAGGCGTAGCGCAGGTCGGCCGTCGTGTAGGCGGGCACGGCCGGGCGTGGCAGCGCCCCCACGTGACGCAGCGACAGCTCGAACTCCTGCGTCGCGGTCACGTCGAGCGACGAGCGCAGCGACCATTGCGCTCGCGGATCGTTGCCCAGCGCGCTGGGGCCCACCGGGTCGGTGCTTCCCGCCTGCACGTGGAGATGCTCGCGCAGCAGGGCGTAGCCGGCGCTCAGGCGCCAATTCGGCGCGGCCTGCCAGCTGGCCCAGGCTTCGACGCCCGCGGTCGTGCCGGCGATCATGTTCTGCACCTGCGCGCCGGGGGGCGGCTGTCCGCTGCGCAGTCGCTCCCACCAGTTCTGGTACAGCGTCGCCGAATAGCTCAGCGAGGCCGTGGGCTGCGCACGCCAGCCGAGTTCGGCCACGTAGGCCACTTCGGACCGGAAGCCGGGGCCGCCGGCGATGAGGTACGGCGGCTTCGGCGGCAGCACGATGTCGCGATCGAGCGGCGACGGCGCACGCACCGCCCGCGACAGGGCGGCCCACATCAATTGTTCGTCACCGGGCTTCCAGGCCAGGCGCAGGCTGGGAAGCAACTCGTTGCCGGTGTAGTTGTTGTTCTCGACCTTGAGGCCCAGCGTCAGCTCGAGCGCGGGGTCGAGGCGGATGCTGTCCTGCGCGAAGACGTTGCTCCAGTTCAGCGTCCGCTTGGCGGGAACGAAACCGAAGAAGAGGCCCGGCTCGAGGTCGTCCCGCGCCTGGCGATAGCCGGCCCCCCAGACGAGTTGCTGGTCCGCGAAGCCGAAGGCATGCTGGAATTGCACGTCCGAGACGTCCTCGTGCGGGCGGTACAGCACCGCATCGTCGCGCCGCGAACTGTCGTAGTAGGCCTGCAGGCTGACAGCGGCGCCCGCGTCGAGCTGGCGCGTCCAGCGCGCCGAAAGATTGGAGCCGCCCACCTGGATGGGCGGGAACGTCAGCGCACCCGTGACCCGGGTCTGCCGGCCCTTGCCGGAATAGGCGTCGCCCTGCACCGTGAACGTGTCCTGGCCGATGGCCCAGTCGGCGCGCAAGCCGACCTGGGCCTGGTTCCAGCCGTCATCGACGTCGCCGCCGGACGGCGTCGACGTGTGTTGCCGCTCCAGGCGCTTGGCGTAGAGGCGGAAATGCCCGGCGTCGCCCAGGGCGGCGCCGTAGCGCGCGACGCCTTGCGCCTCCTTCGAGCCGCCTTCCACCGACGCCAGCCCGCCTTGCGTCTCGCGCGCGGCGCGGGTGATGACGTTGATCACGCCGTTGACCGCGTTGGCGCCCCACAGCGTGGCGCCCGGGCCGCTGATGACCTCGATGCGTTCGACGTCGGCGAGCACCAGGTCCTGCTGGTCCCAGAACACGCCGGAGTAGAACTGGGTGTAGACCGTACGTCCGTCGATCAGCACCAGCAGCTTGTTGCCGATGGCGTTGTTGAAGCCCCGCGCGGTGATGGCCCACTGGTTCGCGTCGATCTGCGCGATCTGCAGGTTGGGGGCAAGCCGCAGCGCTTCGGGCAGCGAACTCGCGCCGGAGCGGCGAATGGCTTCCCCGGTGATCACGTACACGGACGCCGCGGCGTCGCTGATCCGCTGGGCGCGCCGCGAGACGGACGTGATCTGCAGGTTGGCCAGTTCCTCGAGGGAGAGATCGGCGAGCGAGACCTCGGATGCGGCATGGGCCTGGGCCTGCGCCGGCATCGGCGACACGGCGCCGAGCAGGCACGCGACGGTCCAGTGCGCCGCGCTCCGCGAGCGGACGCCCTGCATTCCGACAACGAAACACCGCCGACGCCGGAACATGATCTCCCTGCTTTCACTGTCGAAGCTGTTCAGTCGATTCTTCTTCCTTTGTCCACGACAGGTCAAGCGGGATACCCTGGCACCTACCGCCGTCGAGAGACGAATCGTCGTTTGCGTGCACGATTCGACGTTCGGGCCGTTGGATTGCGGCGTCATCGCGCCCTGCGCGGTGGCGTGGGATCGCCCGGTGCGGCCGGGGGTGTGTCCGCTGCAGTCGGTGGTTCAGCTGGCCGCGCGCACCGCGACCCGGCGTTCGCCTACCGCCACCTCGTCGCCCGCGCGCACCTTGCGGCCGCGCCGCAGGTCCGGCTCGCCGTTGACGCGCACCCCGCCCTGCTGGATCAGGATCTTGGCCTCGCCGCCGCTGCTGGCCAGGCCCGAAGCCTTCAGCAGCGCGTCGAGCGTGATGTGGTCGCCGCGCAGGTCGAAGGCGATGGGATCCATGGAAGTCTCGGTGAGCTGAACAGGCGCCGAGCGTAGCGCGTTTCACGACGCGCAAAGAAAAGAGCCCGGCACAGGGCCGGGCTGAGACCGGCGACCAAAGAGGAGGGAGGGAGGAGGTGCGCCGCCGGAAACCACAGTTTCGACCCATTGGGCGCCGGCGTGTGTAGGACAACGGCGCACCAGCGTGCCCGGACACATTTGTTGCCTTGCGGTCGAGTCAGCCCTTCTTCTTCCCGAGCGCCGCCTCGCGCAGCGCCGTCAGCGTGGTGCGCGAGGTGCTGACGTCCTCCGGCAGCAGCAGGTGCAGCAGCGTCGGACCGTCGGCGCGCAGCGCGCGGCCGAAGGCCGCCTCGAACTGCGCGGTCGCCTCCACCCGTTCCGCGTGCCAGCCGTAGGCCTTGGCGAGTTGCACGAAGTCCGGGTTGGTCAGCGTCGTGCCGCTGACGCGCGCCGGGTAGTCGCGCTCCTGGTGCATGCGGATCGTGCCGTAGGTGCCGTTGTCGACGACGACCACCACCAGCTTGCCGGCGCCCCGCCCTGCGCCGTGCGCGGTGGCCGTCGCGAGCTCCTGGCCGGTCATCAGGAAGTCGCCGTCGCCGGCGATCGCGATGGCCGTGCGGTCGGGAAACAGCAGGTTCGCGCCGATCGCGGCCGGCACGCCGTAGCCCATCGCCCCGGCGGTCGGCGCCAGCTGCGTGCGGCCCTCGCGCTGGAGGCTGGTGTAGCGGTGGAAGCGGTGCAGCCAGCCGGCGTAGTTGCCGGCGCCGTTGGTGTAGATCGCGCCGGCCGGGGCCATCGCCTCCATCGTCTTGACGACCACGGCCAGGTCCATCGGCTCGACGGGCGTCGCCTGCAGGTTGGCCAGGTACTCGGCATGCGCCTGCGCGCCGGCCGCCGGAGAGCGCGGCGTCGGCGGATCGACGTCCTCGAGGGCGCAGCCGATGGCGGCCATGCCGCACTGCAGCGCGATCGTCGGCTGGTAGACGCGGCCCAGTTCCTCGGCGCCGGCGTGGATGTGAACCAGGGGCTGGCGCGGCACGGGGGCCTCCAGCAATGTGTAACCACCCGTGGTCATTTCGCCCAGGCGAACCCCGACGGCGAGGATCAGGTCCGACTCGCGGATGCGCTGCGCCAGCTTCGGGTTGATGCCGATGCCCACGTCGCCGGCGTACAGGCGGTGGCGGTTGTCGAACACGTCCTGGAAGCGGAACGCGCAGCCCACGGGGATCTCCCAATCCTCGGCGAAGCGCTCGAAATCGCACGCGGAATCGGCCGTCCAGCCGCTGCCGCCGACGATCGCGAACGGCCGCTCCGACTTGATCAGCAACTGGCGGAATTGCGCGATCACGTGCGGGTCGGGATGCGCCTGCACGGGCACCACGTGCGGCAGGACCGGCGCGGTCGACGGCGCGGACAGCATGTCCTCCGGCAGCGCCAGCACGACGGGCCCCGGGCGGCCCTGCATCGCGGTTCTGAACGCGCGCGCCACGTACTCCGGCAGGCGGTCGGGCGAGTGGACCTCGCCCACCCACTTGGCCAGTCCCAGCGTGCCGGGGCCGAACATCTGGCGGTAGTCGATCTCCTGGAACGCCTCGCGATCGCGCTGGTCGGCGGCCACCTGGCCCACCAGCAGGATCATCGGCGTCGAGTCCTGGAAGGCGACGTGCACGCCGATGCTGGCGTTGGTGGCCCCCGGCCCGCGCGTGACGAAGCACACCCCGGGACGGCCCGTGAGCTTGCCGTGCGCCTCGGCCATGAACGCGGCGCCGCCCTCGTGGCGGCAAGCCACGAAGCGGATGCGCCGGGCGTGCTCGTGGAAGCCGTCCAGCGCGGCCAGGAAGCTCTCGCCCGGCACGCCGAAAACCGTGTCGACGCCCTGGGCGATCAGGGCCTCCACGAGGGCGTGGCCGGCGAGGCGGGCGGAGACCGCGGGCGCGGAGGAAGGCATGGCGTGCACCGGAAAGGAGGTCGTGGCGAAACCGCGATGGTAGCCGGCGGCAAGCGGGCGGAAGCGGGCCCTCGGGAACGGGCCTTGCCTCCTCTCGTGGGAAGGCCCCAATAAATCAAAAATGGATTCGCGACAAGGAAGTCACATCCTTAAACAATTGGGTCCTGGCCTCGAATGACTCTCCGAGTAAGCTCATCCTCCATGTCGCGTCCGTCCGTCATCCCCTTCCCGGCCCCGCTCCGCAAGCTGCGCGCGCAGCTTGCGCCGTTGGTGTTGCCCAGCAAGGAAAGATCCGGTCCCGCGTCGATGTTCGACTCGGCCGGCGCGTCCGGCGTCACCGTGGAAGTCCCGGAGAGCGAACAAGGCGCGCTGGCGCTGCATGCGCACCTCGCGTCGTCGCCCGAAGTCAGCGCCATGCTGGTGATCGACCCGGCGGGCGTGTGGGCCCACGGCATGATGCAGACGCTGTCCGACGCCACCGGCTCCCCGGTCGACCGGCTGCGCGTCCACTCGCGCGGCGGGCTGCAGATCCGCGCCGTGGTCGACGAAACACTGTTGCCTGCGGGCAACGGCCCGCACCGCCTGGTGCGTTGCCTCCATGGCGACGCGAAGCCGGTCGATCGCCGCGCGATCTTCGGCGCGCTGCTGTCCCATTCCCAGATCTGCTCCGTGCTGGTGGGCCCCATGCCCAGCCACGAAGCGGTGACGCTGATCGAGGAAATGCACCGCGTGGCGCAGCTTCCGTTCGCGAGTTCCGTGCGCTGGCTGTTCTACCTGAGCCAGGAGCACCGCGGCCTGGAAGACCTGATCCTGGGCCGCGACTGGCCCGTGCGTCCCACGCTGCTGAACGCACGGCCGCTCACTCGCTCGGTGACCAACGTCTGGAACCAGCTGTACGAGGCCTGGATCGGCGCCTGACACGCGCGGATCCCCTGACGCCCGGTGTTTCTCCGGCCTTGGGCTACGATGGCGACGCCGCCCTTCCGGCGGATGCAGCCATGACACAAGCCACGTACGAATACCCCTTCCAGGACGCCACCGGCGCCACCTGTACCGCCAACGCCTGGGCCACAGTGATGCCCACCCCCAGCGCCGACGAACGCACCCGGCTCAAGGCCCGCGCCAAGGCGCTGCTCAAGCAGCACGACGCCGCGCTCGTCGCCCACTACTACGTCGACGGCGACCTGCAGGACCTGGCGCTCGAGACCGGCGGCTGCGTCGCCGACTCGCTCGAGATGGCCCGCTTCGGCCGCGCCGCGCCGCAGAAGACGCTGGTCGTCGCCGGCGTGCGCTTCATGGGCGAGACCTCGAAGATCCTGTCGCCCCACAAGCGCGTGCTGATGCCCGACCTGGACGCCACCTGCTCGCTGGATCTCGGCTGCCCGGCCGACGACTTCGCCACCTTCTGCGACGCGCATCCCGACCGCACCGTCGTCGTCTACGCCAACACCAGCGCCGCCGTGAAGGCGCGCGCCGACTGGATGGTGACGAGCTCGTGCGCGCTCGCGGTGGTCAACCACCTGAAGGCGCAGGGCAAGAAGATCCTGTGGGCCCCCGACCGCCACCTGGGCCGCTACATCCAGGACGAGACCGGCGCCGACATGCTGCTGTGGAACGGCGCGTGCATCGTGCACGACGAGTTCAAGGGCCTGGAGCTCGAGCTGATGAAGCAACAGCATCCGCACGCGGTGATCCTGGTGCATCCGGAGTCGCCGAAGAGCGTCGTGCAGATGGCCGACGTCGTCGGCTCGACCTCGCAGATGCTCGACGCGGTGATCAAGGGGACGGCCCGGGAATACATCGTCGCCACCGACAACGGGATCCTGCACCGCATGCGCCAGCTGGCGCCCGGCAAGACGCTGATCGAGGCGCCGACCGCCGGCAACTCGGCCACCTGCAAGAGCTGCGCGCACTGCCCGTGGATGGCGATGAACAGCCTGCAGGGCCTGGTCGACTGCCTGGAGAACGGCACCGGCGCCATCGAGGTGGACGAGCCGGTGCGCGGCGAGGCTCTGGGCTGCATCCAGCGCATGCTCGATTTCGTCGCGGCCAACCCGGCCGCGATCGCCAAGCCGGCGAAGAACATGAATGACGCCCCGGGCCTGGTGCCCGGCATCGGGGCCGCCTGACGACAACAAGCCGGCGCGGGCCACGAACCCGACGGACGGCCCTTCGGAGACAACAGATGTTCGACCACGACGAGACATTGGCTGAGGCCCGAGCACGCAACGTGCGCGACGCGCTGTTCGAGGACATGGGCCGCCAGGACTGGACCGGCCGGCTGATCCCCACCGACAAGCGCGTCCGGGCCGTCGTGCGCGTGCGCGAGAGCGCGATCCTGTGCGGGCGCGACTGGTTCTGCTCGTGCATCAGCACGCTCGACCCGACCAACCGCATCGACTGGAAATACGGCGAAGGCGCGACGATGTCCGCCGACACCGACGTCTGCCACATCGAGGCCAACGCGCGCGCGCTGCTGTCGGCCGAGCGTCCGGCGCTGAACTTCCTGCAGTTGCTCTCCGGCACCGCCACCGTCACGCGCCGCCACGTGGAGGCGATAGCCGGCGCCGCCACCAGCCCGCGCGGCTGCGCGGTGCTCGACACCCGCAAGACCCTGCCCGGCCTGCGCCAGGCGCAGAAGTACGCGGTGCGCGTGGGCGGCGGCCGCAACCAGCGCCTCGCGCTTTGGCACGGCATCCTCATCAAGGAAAACCACATCGCCGCGGCCGGCGGCATCGCCCAGGTGATGGCAAAGGCGCTGGCCCTCAACGCGGGCGTGGACATCCAGATCGAGGTCGAATCCATCGCCCAGCTGCGCGAGGCGCTGGCCGCCGGCGCCACCAGCGTGCTGCTGGACAACTTCACGCTGGCCGACATGCGCGAGGCCGTCAAGATCGCCGCGGGCGGCGCGATGCTGGAAGTGTCGGGCGGCGTCACGCTGTCCGCACTGCGCGAGATCGCCGCCACCGGCGTCGACCGCGTGTCCGTCGGCAAGCTCACGAAGGACGTGGTCGCCACCGACTTCTCGATGCGCGTGCTGGACTGAGCTCGCCTTCGGGGCGCAAAGCCCCTGCGCCTCACTTAGGAAATGATCTCTTCCAAAATGGCGCGATGCACCCCACGCCTCTCGCCGACAGCCCGACCCGCGGCCGCCCGCGCGAGTTCGACGTCGGCGAGACGCTCGACCGGGCCGTGCGCGTGTTCTGCGAGCGGGGCTTCCACGCCACCTCCATCGGCGACCTGACCGAGGCCACCGGGCTCGCTTCCGGCAGCCTGTACAAGGCGTTCAAGGACAAGCGTGGCCTCTACGTCGCGGCGCTGACGCACTACAAGGACACCCGCGACGCCGAGTTGCGCGCCGCGCTGGCCCCTGCGCGCACGGGCTTCGAGCGCGTGCACGCCGCCCTTCGCCACTACGCCGAGTCGTCGCACGGCGAGCGCGGCCGGCTCGGCTGCCTGGTGATCAACAGCGCCGCCGAGCTCGCGACCTTCGACGCCGAACTCGGCCGCTGGGTGGCCGGCTCGTTGCGCCGCAACGAGGCCCTGCTGTCCGGCCTGCTGCGCGAAGGCATCGCCGACGGATCCGTCCCGCCGCACGTCGACCCCGCCGTCACCGGCCGGCTGCTCCTGTGCCTGATCCAGGGCATGCGCGTGGTGGGCAAGACCGGCACGACCCGCAAGGACACCCTCGCGTTGGTGGACGTCGCGCTCAAGACGCTTGCCTGAACGCTCTTTTGCCTATTTTGGACACGATCATTCCCCAATCAACCGACCCGACGATGACCACCACCGCCACCACCGCCCCCGACACGCTGCACCGCGCCCCGGCCTGGATCACGCTGCTGCTGGCCTGCGCCTGCGGCCTGATCGTGGCCAACCTCTACTACGCACAGCCGCTGGCCGGCCCCATCGGCGCCTCGCTGGGCCTGTCGCCGAGCGCCACCGGCCTGATCGTGACGCTGACCCAGATCGGCTACGGCATCGGCCTGCTGTTCATCGTGCCGCTGGGCGACCTGGTCGAGACGCGCCGCCTGGTGCGCGTGCTGATTGCGCTCGTGGCGGTGGCCTTGCTGGGCGCGGCGCTGTCCACGCGACCGCTGCCCTTCCTCGCGGCGGTGCTGGCGATCGGACTGGTGTCGGTGGCCGCGCAGGTGCTGGTGCCCTACGCCGCCCATCTGGCGCCGCCGGCGCAGCGCGGACGCATGGTGGGCAACGTGATGAGCGGCCTGCTGATGGGCATCATGCTGGCGCGTCCCGTGGCCAGCTTCATCGCCCAGGCCGCGTCATGGCATGCCGTGTTCTTCCTGTCGGCCGGCGCGATGGTCGTGCTGGGCCTGCTGCTGGGCGTCGCGCTGCCGCCCCGGCGCCCCGCCGCGACGCTCCCGTACGGCCGGCTGCTGGCGTCGATGGCCCACCTCGCGCGCACCAGCCTCGTGCTGCGGCGTCGCGCGCTGTACCACGCGGCGATGTTCGGCGCCTTCAGCGTGTTCTGGACGACCGCGCCGCTGCGCCTCGCCCAGGAGTTCGGCTTGTCCCAATCCGGCATCGCCCTGTTCGCGCTCGCCGGGGTCGCCGGCGCGATCGCCTCGCCCATCGCCGGCCGGCTGGCCGACGCCGGCCATGGCCGCGTCGCGACCTTCCTGGCGATGGGTTGCGCCATCGCCGCCTTCGCGCTGAGCCGAGCCGGCGCGCCGGGCTCGACGACGGCGTTGGCCGCCATGGTGGCGGCCGGCATCGTGCTCGACTTCGGCGTCACCACCAACCTGGTGGTCGGCCAGCGCGCCATCTTCTCGCTCGGGGACGCCGTGCGCAGCCGCCTCAACGGCCTGTACATGGCCACGTTCTTCGGCGGCGGCGCCATCGGCTCGGCGTTCGGAGGACTCGCCTTCGCGCACGCCGGCTGGCCCGGCGCCGCCTGGCTGGGCCTGGCGCTGCCGGCCGCCGCACTCGCGTACGCCGCCACGGACCGGCAAGCCCACGACTGAACCCCCGGGGGCCGCCGACCCGGGGAGGAGGCAATTTGTCGCATTCTTGCGGCCCACGATGCCGGCGGCCGCGGCACACTCGTGGTTGAACCGCCGGCGGCCGCCGCCGGCG
>FTJN01028348.1_pt1 | contig 43186 bp, 38 predicted proteins | sample 1658361 | NCBI WGS metagenome assembly FTJN01 (sample SAMEA3914819, study PRJEB12502) | metagenome | biome: forest; material: soil | place: Canada | collected 2010-06-26 | depth 0.3 m
GCGATCGGCCAGCGCGCGCGTGGTCCAACGCGTGCCGCGCTCGTCGAGCACCACGCGCCGCACGCCGGGCGGCAGCACCGCCTCGAGCCGCTTCGCCTCGGCCTGCATCAGTTGCGCGGGCGCCTTGCCGGCGCGCGGCTCGGCCTTGACGGCCTTCAGTTCGAGCCGCATCTCCGGCGGAAAGCGGCGCTCGAATTCCTCGTAGGCGGTCTCGGCCCACGCGGGTGGCTTCTGGCCGACGGAGGCGATGATCAGGCGCATGGGAGTCGGGTGTGAAAACGGTGGCCTCGGTCGCCAAGACGGCGGCCTTGGTCGCCATCGCGTCGACCAGGCAAAACGGCGACCGTGGTCGCCGTTCGTCGATCGCCGAAGGCGATCAGCCGCGGCGTGCCGCGACCTTCTTGGCGCCGGCGGCCGCGGTGGCGGCCCGCTTGGTCGCCGTCTTCTTCGACGCCGTGGCCGCGTTGCGCGAACTGTTGGCTGGCACCACGACCTTCTTGATCGCGGCGGTCTTCACGGGCGCCTTGCCGGCGCGCGCGGCGGTGGAGCCGGCACGCGTCTTCGCGGCGGCCGACAGCTTGCCGGCGGCCGTCTTGGGCGCGGGCTTGGCGACACCCCTCTGCGAGCCGGCCGGCTTGGTGGCCGCGGCCTGGCGGGCCGTCAGCTTCTTGGCGGGCGCGGCCTTGGCCGCCTTGGCGGCGCGGATGGCCTTGTCGGCCTGGCTGGCGGCGTCCTTGCCGATGGCCGGACGCTTTTCCTGCGCGGGCTTCTTCGCGCCGCCGGACTTGGCGCCGGAGGTCTTGAGCGCGGCCTTGCGGGCCGGCGTGTCTTCTTCCAGCTTCGCGGCGCGCGGCGACTTCGCGCGCGGCTTGCGCGCCGGCTCGTCGTCTTCCTCGTCGTCGGGCTCGGAAGCCTTCACCAGGCCGCCGGTGGACTCGTTCAACTTGATCTTGACCGGCTTGCCGCCCCAGATCTCTTCCAGGCGGTAGTAGTCGCGGATCGACGGCTGCATGATGTGCGCCACGGCGGCACCGCAGTCGACGATGATCCATTCGCCGTTTTCCTCGCCTTCGGTGCGCAGCACGTCCATGCCGGCCGATTTCACCGCGTCGCGGACGCTGGCCGCCAGTGCCTTGGTCTGGCGGTTGCTCGCGCCCGCGGCGACGATCACGCGCTCGAACAGCGGCGACAGGTGCTCGGTGTTGAAGACCAGGATGTTCTGGGCCTTGACGTCTTCGAGACCGTCGACGATGGCGCGTTGCAGTTTGCGGATGTCCATTGATTCTTCTTGCTTCTTTCGAATCGGGGGCTCCAGGTCAGGCCTGGTCCGTTCGGTATAGGTGGTGGTCGGCAATATAGCGCGCTACCGGCGTGCCGACCAGCGCCGTGACGTCCAGCCCGGCCGCGGCGCGCGCGCGCGCCACGGTGGCGGAATGAGGGAGTGCCGGCATCTCGACGATGCGCAGCGCGTGATCGACCCCGGCCAGGCCGGGGGCCGAGCGGACGGCGTCGCCGTCGCGCGCGGCCACCGCCAGTCCGGCCAGCGCGAGGATCCCGCGCCAGTCGTGCCAGGTGTCGAAGCGGGCGTATTGATCCTGGCCGATGACCAGCCACCAGCGCGTGCCGGGTTGCTCGGCGTGCAGCTCGCGCAAGGTCTCGACCGTGTAGCTGGGGCCGGCGCGGTCGAGCTCGCGGGTGTCGATGGAGAATCGCGGCTCGCCCTCGGTGATGCGTCGCAGCATCGCGACGCGATCCGCGCCGGGCGCGGGCGCCCGATCGCCCTTGTGCGGCGACCGGCCCGCCGGCAGCCAGACGAGTTCGTCCAGCGGCACCTGCGCGAGCGCGGCCTGGGCGAGCGCGCGGTGCGCGAGATGCGGTGGGTCGAAGCTGCCGCCGAAGAGTCCGGCGCAGCGTTGGGCGTTCGTCAGGGCGTGATCCAGTCGCGCGGACGCAGGAAGTCCGCGTAGAGGGTGGCCTCGGGCGTGCCGTCCTCGGGCGCCCACTGGTAGCGCCAGGCAGCCAGGGGCGGCATCGACATCAGGATGGCCTCGGTGCGCCCGCCCGACTGCAGGCCGAACAGCGTGCCGCGATCCCAGACGAGGTTGAACTCGACGTAGCGGCCGCGGCGATAGGCCTGGAAGTCGCGCTCGCGCCCGGCATAGGGCAGCGCGCGGCGGCGCTCGACGATGGGCAGGTACGCGGCCAGGAAGGCGTCGCCCACCGAGCGCAGCATCGCGAAGCCCTGGTCGAAGCCGAGCTCGGTGACGTCGTCGAAGAAGATCCCGCCGATGCCGCGCGGCTCGTTGCGGTGCTTCAGGAAGAAGTACTCGTCGCACCAGGTCTTGAAGCGCGGGTACAGCGCGGCGCCGAACGGCGCGAGCGCGTCGCGACAGGTGGCGTGGAAGTGGCGCGCGTCCTCTTCGAAGCCGTAGTACGGGGTCAGGTCCATCCCGCCGCCGAACCAGAACACGGGAGCACCCTCCCTTGGCGTGGCGCAGAACATCCGCACGTTCATGTGCACGGTCGGCACGTACGGATTGCGCGGATGGATCACCAGCGACACGCCCAGCGCCTCGAACGCCGCGCCCGCCAGCTCGGGCCGCGCGACGGTCGCGGACGGCGGCAAGGTCTGGCCCGCGACGTGGCTGAAGTTGCAGCCGCCGCGCTCGATCAGCGCACCGTCCTCGATCAGGCGTGTCAGGCCGTCGCCCGTGAGCCGGCCGTCGGCCGGGCGCACCCAGCCGTCGCTCAGGAACGCGCCGCCGTCCGCCTGCTCGAGCGCGGACACGATGCGCGACTGGAGGCCGAGCAGCCAGGCGCGCACGGCGCCGACGTCGGGCGGGGAAGAAGACGGGGTCGAGTTCATCGCAGGCATCCGGATCGTCGGCTCAGAGCAGGCGCACGGCCGCGGCCTGTGCAGGACGCTTGCCGGTGCGTCCCTGCAGGCGCTGCGCGAAGCGCGCCAGGTCGACCTGCGGATGGCCGCTCAGGCGCCACGCCGAATCGAGGCCGACCTCGCGCCTCGGATAGTCCAGGTAGGCCAGCACCACCGGCACGCCGGCCTGCAGCGCCACCTGGTGAAAGCCGCTGCGCCAGCCCGGCGTGAGCTTGCGCGTGCCTTCGGGCGACAGCGCCAGCCACATGAAATCGTCGCGCTCGCGCGCCTCGCGCAGGCGTTGCGCCATCTGGCCGACCACGCCGTTGGGCGCGTCGCGCACTACCGGAATGCCGCCGAGCCAGCGCAGCCAGCGGCCGAACAGCGGGATGCGGAACAGCGCGGCCTTGCCCCAGAACGTCAACGGCACGCCGACGGCCCACTTGGCGAGGACGGCCCAGATGAAGTCCCAGTTCGAGGTGTGCGGATACACGACGATCACGCCCTGCCGCGCGGGCAGGCCGTCGACGCGCACGCGCCAGCCGAACGCGCGCAACACCGCGCGGGCGACGCGGCTGCCGGCGAGCTGCACCGGACGCCCGGCCAGCTCGGTCGGGCCGCCAGCAGCGGCGGACGACAGGACGCCCGGCGCGGAGACCGAGAAGTCCCGGACGTCCCAGCAGTCAACGCTTCGAGATTGCACGGTGACCGATGTCGGTGCGATGCTGCTCGCCCTCGAAGTGGACGTGGCGCAGCGTCTCGTACGCGCGCTGCTGCGCGGCGCGCGTGGAGTCGCCCAGCGCGGTCACGCACAGCACGCGGCCGCCGGTGACGGTGGTGGCGTCGGCGGCCAGCGCGGTGCCGGCGTGGAACACGACGGCTTCGTCCGTGTCGGCGGGAAGACCCGTGATGCGGTCGCCCTTGCGCGGCGCCTCCGGATAGCCGGCGGCGGCCATCACCACGCCGAGCGCGACGCGGCGATCCCATTGCAGTTCGACCTGGTCGAGCGTGCCGTCGGTCGCGTGCATCAGCACCTCGGCCAGGTCGCTCTTCAGGCGCATCATGATGGGTTGCGTCTCGGGGTCGCCCATGCGGGTGTTGAACTCGAGCGTCTTCGGATGGCCGTGCGCGTCGATCATCAGGCCGGCGTACAGGAAGCCGGTGAAGACGATGCCGTCCCTGGCCATGCCCTCGACCGTCGGCAGGATGATCTCGTGCATCACCTTCGCGTGCACGTTGGGCGTGACGATGGGCGCGGGCGAGTACGCGCCCATGCCGCCGGTGTTGGGGCCGGTGTCGCCGTCGCCCAGGCGCTTGTGATCCTGGCTCGACGCCAGCGCGATCACGTTCTTGCCGTCCACCATCACGATGAAGCTGGCCTCCTCGCCGGCGAGGAACTCCTCGATGACGACGCGCGGCGCGTCGTTGTGCTGCACGGCGAGACCGCCTTCGGCGGCCAGCATCCAGTCGACCGCGGCGTGCGCCTCGGCGACGGTGGCCGCCACGACCACGCCCTTGCCGGCGGCCAGGCCGTCGGCCTTGACCACGATCGGCGCACCGAGCTTGTCGACGTAGGCGTGCGCGGCGGCGATGTCGGTGAAGGTCTCGTAGGCCGCGGTGGGGATGCCGTGGCGCTTCATGAAGTTCTTGGAGAACGCCTTGGAGCTCTCGAGCTGCGCGGCGGCCCGGGTCGGGCCGAAGATGCGCAGGCCGTGCGAGCGGAACACGTCCACCACGCCCTGCGACAGCGGGCCTTCGGGGCCGACCACCGTCAGCGTGATCTTCTCGGCGATCGCGAACTGCGCGAGCGCCTCGGGATCGGTGACGGCGACGTTGACCAGGCGCTTGTCGGCCGCGGTGCCGCCGTTGCCGGGCGCCACGTAGACGCGCTGAACGCGTTCGCTCTGGGCGAGCTTCCAGGCCAGCGCGTGCTCGCGCCCGCCGCCGCCGATGACGAGAATCTTCATTCGGAAAGTACCGCGTTGTGATAGACGTCCTGCACGTCATCGAGATCTTCGATCACGTCGAGCAGCTTCTGCATGCGGGCGCTGTCGTCGCCCGCCAGCTCGACGTTGCTTTCGGGGCGCATGGTCACCTCGGCGCCGTCGGGCTTCAGGCCCGCGGCCTCCAGCGCCTTGCCCACCGCCTCGAACTCGGACGGCGCGCAGAGCACCTCGATCGAGCCGTCCTCGTGCGTGACCACGTCGTCGGCGCCGGCTTCCAGCGCCACTTCCATGACCTTGTCCTCGGACGCGCCGGGCGCGAAGACGAACTGGCCGACGTGCTTGAACTGGAACGCGACGGAGCCCTCGGTGCCCATCGTGCCGCCGTACTTGGAGAACGCGTGGCGCACCTCGGCCACCGTGCGCACCTTGTTGTCGGTCATCGTGTCGATGATGACGGCCGCGCCGCCGATGCCGCGGCCCTCGTAGCGGATCTCCTCGTAGGAGACGCCTTCGAGGTTGCCGGTGGCCTTGTCGATGTTGCGCTTGACCGTGTCGGCCGGCAGGTTCACCGCCTTGGCCTTCTCGATGGCCAGGCGCAACCGCGGGTTCATGCCGGGATCGCCGCCGCCGGTGCGCGCGGCGACCATGATTTCACGGATGACGCGCGTCCATTCCTTGCCGCGCTTCTCGTCCTGGCGGCCCTTGCGATGCTGGATGTTGGCCCATTTCGAGTGCCCGGCCATAAGAAAACGCTCCTGGATGCGACGCTGCCCGGCGTTGACGGTGTCACCGGGGCGCAATTTGGGGAAAACCAGCATTTTAGCTGGCCGGCCGAGGCGCGGATGCGACATTCCGGCGAGATCGAACGGTGTCATCCCGCGCGGAGCGAAGCGCGGTCGCGGGATCCACCCCTGGGAACGCGCATCGGCCGGGGCGGATCCTGCGACTGCGCGCAGGACGACAGGTCCCCGCCCCCATCGCTTTGCGCTGATGGTCATGCGCATTGCAACGTTGAAGGGGTCATGCGTGCTGGCTAGACTCTCCAGCTTCGCTGCCGTTCGCTTGCGCGCCGGCGCTTCACAAGATCCATCCCAGGAGAACCGTCATGACCTTGCGCCTAGGCGACACCGCCCCCGACTTCGAACAGCAATCCACCGACGGCCCGATCCAATTCCACCAGTGGCTGGGCGACAGCTGGGGCGTGCTCTATTCGCATCCCGCCGACTTCACGCCGGTGTGCACCACCGAGCTGGGCATGACGGCCAAGCTCTCCGGCGAGTTCAAGAAGCGCAACGTCAAGGTCATCGCGCTGTCGGTCGACCCGGTCGAGCAGCACCACAAGTGGATCGCCGACATCAACGAGACGCAGAAGACGACGGTCAACTTCCCCATCCTGGCCGACGCCGACAGGAAGGTCGCCAACCTCTACGACATGCTGCACCCCAACGCCAGCGCCACCGCCACGGTGCGCTCGGTGTTCGTCATCGACCCCAACAAGAAGATCCGCCTGACGCTGACCTACCCGGCCAGCACCGGCCGCAACTTCGACGAGATCCTGCGCGTGATCGACTCGATGCAGCTCACCGATTCGCACAGCGTGGCCACGCCGGTCAACTGGAAGGACGGCGACCCGGTGGTGATCGTGCCGTCGCTGCAGGATCCCGAGGTGCTCAAGGCCAAGTTCCCCAAGGGCTGGGACCCGGTTCGCCCGTACCTGCGCGTGACGCCGCAGCCGAACAAGTAACTTGCTTCCGAGCTCATGCCGTTTGCTTCGTTGCCCCTGCCCGCCCGCCGCCGCAAACTGGCGCTGCGCCAACGCAAGGGGGCGTGACGGGAGCCAAGGTTGACGGGCCTTGGCAGGTGGGGGAGCGGGACCTCGGTCTCGCTCCCTTTTCCTTTTTTGCAGGCACACTCGCGTTTCGATGAGCCCGCCCACCCCGAACCCGACCACCGGACCGCTGCTGGTGGCCTGCCTCTGCGCCCAGTGGTGCCGCACCTGCGACGCCTATGCCGACACCCTCGCCGCCGTGCGCGACGCGATGCGCATCGGCCATGCCGACGCGGCGATGCGCTTCGTCTGGGTCGACATCGAGGACGAGTCCGAGCTCGTCGGCGACCTCGACATCGAGGACTTCCCCACGATCCTGCTGGCGCGCGGCGACGAGGTGCTGTTCTTCGGTCCGCTGCTGCCGCACGCGCAGACGCTCGACCGGCTGGTGCGCAGCGCGCTCGCCGACGAATTGCGCCCGTTGTCCGCCGCCCTCGCGCCCGACGTGCGCGCGCTTCCCGCGCGCCTGCGCGACCACGCGCCCGTCTAGAGGCCCGCTCCGGCGGCGAGAATGGGCCCCCGGCCGCGTTCGACGCGTCCGGCATCGACCGCACGCATCGACCGCGCGGCAACAAGATTGCAGGGAGTCACCCGGATGGATCGAATCGCACAGCGGCGCGCGGGCGCGCTCGCGCTCTTGCTTGGCCTCATGGCGTCGTGCTGCCACGCCGCCGACGCGCCGGCGCCCGGCGGCTCGTTCCGTCCGCCGCACCTGCTGACGCCGGACGCGCCGCTGTTTCCGGACTACTACGCGCTCGCCCTGGAGCACACGTCGATCAAGGATGACCCGACCTGGCGTCCGCTGCACCTGCAAGCCCCGCCGGCACCCGCCGCGCCTGCGGTCATCATCTTGCCGGTGCAGACCCAGGCCTATGGATTCGCGCCCATGTTCCGGTCACTGCTCGGCGCGCGCCTCGACCAGGAGCTCCAGCGCCGGCACATCGATGCGACCCGCCAGACCGACATCGTCGACTGGCGCGGCCCGTTCGTGCGACGCAGCGACGACGCGACGGTGGCGGCGCTCGCGGCCGACCACCCTGGCGCCGCGCTCCTCACGCTCTACGTGGGCCACGACGCGCAAGGCCATGCGTTCCTGACGCTCGCGCGCGCCGATGGCGCCAAGGTGCGGCTGGCCCATCGTCGGGTCGACATCCCGCAGCAACGCATCGCGACATTGGATGCGTTCACCCGCGTGCTCCCACCCCTGCTCGCCGAGCTGGGCCTGGGCGACCCGAAGCCGGCACCCGCGTTGTCGCCGGGGCACGCAAGCGGCTGCGACATCGCGCAATGGAACCTGGACGATGTCCCCCTCGACGCGACACCGGTGGCCACCGCCTGCCACGCGCTGCTGATGGGCACGCTGATGCCCGATTTCCTGTCCCGCGTCACCAGGCTCACGCAGCCGAACGCTCCCGACCGTCTTGCCTGGCTCGCGCGAGCCTGGGTCGAGGCCGACGCGCTCGCCTCGACAATGCCGGCGATGCGTGCCGCCGCGACGCTGGCATCGCTCCAGCTGCGCCTGGACGAAGCGCTGCAGACCTCGGCGTCCCTGGTCGACGATCATGACGATGTCGTGCGCCCGCTGGCGCGCCTGCTGTGGGCCCGCGAACATGCGGCGGGAACGCCGCAACGATCGCGCAACGACGCCGTCGACAGCTACATGGCGGACGCGCTGGCCGGGTTGCCGCCGTTCGCCACGGCCGTCATGGTGGAGCATGCCCGGTTCACCGAAAACTTCCGCGAGGTCGACCTGTGCCCGATGCAGCTGGCCCTTCCCTATTTCAAGAAGCCAGCCGGATGCGAGGACGAGCCGGGCGGCGACTCGCGCCCGAGGCAGCGGGCGTCGCGCGGCCAGCTCCAGCTGGTGGACGACTGGAGGGTCGCAGCGGCCTGGAACGCGCTGCATGTGGAAGGTCAGGTGCGCGGCAGCGCCCCCGGCCTCGCTCGAGTTCTGCACGACATGCCGCCGCGCATCGCAGCCCATCCCATCGTGCGCACGATGCGCTACGCCATGAGCAGCCGGGAGACGCAGGCCGTGGGTGCGCAGCCGCACCTCTTACAGACCCGGGCTCGCACCCTCGACTACGCGGAGGCGATCGCCACCCTGCAACGCGAAGACGTGCTGATCCGCGAACACAACATCGCCGTCGAGCCGACGCTCGAGCTCGATCGCGACGATCCGTCCCTCGCGCACGCCCGGGACGACGTGCTTCGCCTGGAGAGCGTATGGGAGTTCGACATCTTCGCCGAGGTGCAGTGGCAGCCCGTCCTTCCGGCCAGTCCCCCGGCAACCTTCATGGCGGAAGGCAACTTCGCGGCAGCCGCCCGCGCTGGCGGCCACCCCGCGGCGCGAACGCTCGCGGTCGAGCGGCCGCCCGGGTCGCAGCCGGCACCTGACCCCGCAGCGGCTCCCCACCTCGTCACACCCGTCGAGCAGGCCGCCCTGCCCCCCTCGCTGGATCCGCCGCCCACCCTTCCGTCGAAGAACGCGCTGCTGCAGGCGCTGGAAAGCAATCCCGGGGACATGCGCGCGCGCGTGGCGCTCGCCCTGGTCGGCCTGGAGCACGGCGCCGGCGTCGCCGAGGCGCGCCGCCTGATCGACGCCAGGCCCGCCCAACCGCATGTCGAAGACACCGTCGGCGAGGCGAACGGCTGGGCGGTTGCCGCGCACATGTTCTATTTCGCGGGCCAACTCGATGCCGCCCGCTTCTACTACGCCAAGGCCGCCAGCTTCGGAACGGGCAGCGAGTCCGACCTGATCGCGCGGGTCCGGGTCGCGGCGATCGACGGCGACGTGCGCGGCGCCTTCGAGCGAACGCGGCAGCGCGTGAAGCGCTACGGCGGCGAGAACGCGATCGCCGACGAGGCCGGCTATCTGTTCATGCTGCACCGGCCCGTCGAGGCCTGGCAGTTGATCGTGCCGCGCCTGCAGACCAGCACCGACTCCCCGCTGTGGCGCAGCGCGCTGGCGGGACACCGGATCGCGGGCGACCACCTGGACAAGTTGCCCGCATGGGTGCAGCAGAACCAGCTCGAGCGAGTGCGGATCGACTGGGTGCCGGCGGCCCCGTTCTGGCTCTTCAACTACGCCGTCGTCGACCGTGTTCCGACACCGGCCGACATGGCGCTTCTCCGGGACGCGGTCCGGGCCGGCAACTTCGGGGAGGCAACGGGCGGTGCCCTGGTGGTCCGGTCCGCCATCGACCCGGACGCGGCCGCGGCCCCATCGGTCCTGTCCAACGACCTCGTGCCGATCTTCGGCGGCGAACGCGATCTGTTGCGTCCGTTCTACGCCTGGGCGCTATGGAATGCCAACGGCGGCAGGAACGCCCAGCTGGACGAGATCCGCAAGACGCCCCTCGAGTCGGGCTTCCAGGCGGTACTGGCCAAGGCGATGGTGCTCGCCGCCGATGGCCGGCGCGAGGAGGCGCTGGGGTACATGACGGCCGCCCGCTGGGAACTGGGGCGCAACGGCGGAGCGCACGCCTTCCGCGACCGGTTGCGCACGGCTCCCTATGACTTCGTGCTCGCGAGTTGGTTGATGACCCGCAAGACGGGCGACCGGGCCTACGCGGAGCAGGGCCTCGCGATCGCGACCGCCTATCAGCACGTCGTCCAGTACATGGCCTGGCCCTACGCCGCCGAGGCGCTGCTCGGTCGCGACCCGAAGGCCCGCGAGATCGCCGCATGCCGGGCGTTGGCGCTGGACGCCGGGTCGATGTTTCTGCACGAATCGGGGCTGCATCCCGATCCCGGCAGCCCGGTGTGCCTCAGGGCCACCGCCTGGTGATCAAGCCACGCGCAACTTGCGCTCCGTCTTGCTGCCTCGCTCGACGTCCGCCTTCAGCTCCGCCGCGAACTCGCGCAGCTCGGATTCGAGGCCACGGCGCAGCCAGCGGCCCATCAGGCGGCCGACGAAGGGGCGCAGCGGCTGGGTGAGGGTCAGCTCGATCAGGGTGCCCGTGTTGGCGCCGTCGTTGCTGCGCCAGAAGCGCGCGACGAGGGAGCGGCCCCAGTTGGAGCCGACCACGCACTGGTCGAGCACGCTGCCGTCGGCCCGGTCATGGCGCTCGTAGACGTCGCGCAGCGTGCGCCAGGCCGAGCGCGCGACGCGCTCGTAGCGCGGCCCGGTCGGCCCGGGCGCCAGCGCGCGGATGCGCTCGCGCGGGTGCACGCGCGCGACCTGGCGGTGATGGAGGTCGGTGTAGTGGGCCCGGACGAGGTCCGGGGGCGCGGCGACCCACTCGTCGTGCTGGATCTCGATGAAACCGGACATGCGCTCCCCCTTGGCGGGCCATGCCGCAGCCCGATCGGGTGCGACCGCCACGAGGGGACTACGAGCGGCGATCCGCGCCGGATTCAGGCGTCGCGCCAAATCCGCACCGGACGCAGGGGCGTTCGCCTCAACCCACCAGCCGGGCAGGCGTCGCGTACCAGAGCGCGGCGAAGAAGTGGCAGGTGGTGCCGGCCAGCACGAACAGGTGCCACGCGAAGTGCATGTACCTGGCGCGCGAGTCGAAGATGAACACGACCGCGCCCAGCGTGTAGGCCAAGCCGCCGGCCAGCAGCCACAGCAGGCCCGCGGTGGGCATCGCGTGGATCAGCGGTCCGGCCGCCAGCAGCGCGAACCAGCCCATGCCGACGTACAGGCCCGTGGACCACAGCGGGTGCTTGAGCAGGTTCATCAGCTTGACCGCGATGCCCACGGCCGCCATCGCCCAGATCGCGCCGAACAGCATCCAGCCCCAGCGCCCTTGCAGCACGCCGAGCGCGAACGGCGTGTAGCTGCCGGCGATGAACAGGTAGATCGCCGCGTGGTCGACGCGGCCGAGGAAATCCTTCACCTTGCCCTCGGGCACCGCGTGGTACAGCGTCGAGGACAGGTACAGCAGCATCATGGTGACCGAGAACACCGTCACGGCGACGATGTTGACGGCCGTGCCGTGGCGCGTCGCCATGACGACGAGGATGGGCAGCGACGCGATGGCCAGCAGGAAACCGAGCCCGTGGCTGATCGCGTTGGCGATCTCTTCGCCAAGCGTCTGCGGTCGGTCTTCGAACGTCGTGGTGGTCATGATGCGATCGTACTGGCTTTGCACATCGGCTTTGTAACGCTCAGGCAAAGGCCGTGCCCAGCCCCGCCGACGCGGCGCGCGCTCGCGTCGCCGTCGGGTCCACTGTGAGCCCCGCCGCCCTCGACCGCCATCCCTCCGAAGGCGGAGGCGGCCCCAGTACCGAGGGAGGACCGCGCCGCGTCAGGGCCGGGTCGCGACCAGGTCGACCGGCGTCTCCTCGCGCACGGCAGCCGGCCTGAAGCGCAGCGCGCATTCCAGCGTGCTCCATCCGCGCTGCGCCCGGCCGCAGGCGTTCGCCGGCAGGAAGTGGAAGCGCCGCAAGGCCTCGACGAGCGCGCCGTCGAGGATCAGGTGCTCCGGCTCGCGGCCGCTGGGCAGCGTGACGTGCGCGTCCAGGACGCGCCCGTCCGCGTCGACCAGCACCGCGAAGCGCGCGGTGAGGACGCCCCGCGCGGCCCGGGAGACGAACGGGCTGTGCGGATCGTCGATCACCGCGCGGTCCTCAGAACGAGTAGCCCACCGACGCCTGGATCGCGCGCTGGAACAGCGGTCGCGCCATCGCCACGTTGCTCGTGTTCAGGCCGGAGCCCGCCGCACGCGGATTGCCTTCGGTCAGGCCCAGCGTGTTCGTCACGTTGGTGATGGACAGGCGCAGGTCGAGACCGTCGGCCAGGCTCGCCGCCGCGCCCAGGTCGAGCGTGCCGTACCCCGGCAGGAACTGCGTGTTCGGCGCGTCGCTGTAGCGATGGGCAATGCGGGTGTAGGTCCCGAACAGGCGGAAGGTCCCGAGATCCGTCGGGATGCGGTACGACGGCGTGAGGCGGAACTCGCTGCCCGGCATGCGGGCGACCTTCTTGCCCGTCAGCGGGCCCGAATCGACGTACTTCGCCCGGGCGATGTCGCCCGAGAAACTGATGTCGAAATTGCTCACCGGACGCACGGTCGCCTCGAATTCCAGGCCGGTCGATTGCGACGACGACGGGAACGTCGTGCTCACCCCGGTGACGGAGAAGACCTGCGACTGCGAGTTCTTCAGCTTGTTCGTGTACAGCGACAGGTAGGCCGTGTACAGCGAGGTGACCGCGTTGAAGCCGAGCTCGAACTGGGTGATCTTCTCGACGTCCGCGCAGTTCACGCCGTTGCTGCAGCCGCCCGTGTTGCTGCGCACGTCGTCGAACATCGGCAGGTGCACCCCGCTGTTGGCGCGCACGAACGCGCTGTACTGCTTGCTGAAGTCGTAGTTCGCGCCGAGCGTCCACGAGTTCTTCGTCGCGTGCTGCGCGTAGCTGGTGCTGCCGCCGCTGATGTACGAGCCGCCGTTGTCGTAGAGGGTCGTCGCGTCGCCGTCGAGGTCGCCCGTGGTGGTGTTCGCCTTCGTGCCGGTCAGCGACTGGTGTTCGCGCCGCAGGCCGACGTCCAGGCGCAACGCGTCGAGCAGCTTCCATTCGTCGGCGATGTACAGCGCGCTGTTGCGGCCGTTCCAGCTGGAGCTGTCGATGAAGCCGGCCTCGGAGGTCAGCCCGTACTTCGACACCTTGTCGCCGTTGGCCAGCGCGACGTCGACCAGCCGCGGCCGGTTCTCGTACGTCATCAGCTCGGTGTTGCCCAGGTTCCAGAAATCGGTCGCCGAGTAGTCGGCGAAGTAGGCGCCCAGCGTCAGCGTGTTGGCCTTGAAGATCTCCTTGCTGACGTGGGCCTCCTCCGTGAACGACTGCAGCTTCTTGCGCACCTCCCACGCGCCGACCTCCATGACCATCTGGTTCGGATCGGCGGCCGCGCCGCTGCTCACGTAGGTGCCGGTGCCGCCCGCGGCGCCGTTGGCGGCTGCCTTCGCGGCGATGTAGCTGGCGAGCGTCTGCGGCGGGCCGCCGTTGACGAGGCCGTCCGACGGCGCGTCGCCGGAGGTGTAGCTGGTCTTGCTGTTGAACGCCCAGTCGCCGATCTTCTGGTCGAGGACGACGCCGAGGTTGGTCAGCGTCGGGCCGCGGCCCTTGCTGAAGTCGATCGTCGTGGTGCCGGGTTGGCCGCCGGGGTTGGGCGACGTCTCCACCGTCGCGAAACGGGTCTCGCTGTCGTAGTACGTGAAGGTGCGCGGGTTGATGCCCAGGTAGGGCGAGACGCTCTTGCCGTCGGCGCTGAAGGTGACCGGCACGTCGGTGTACCAGGCCGCGCTGGTGCTCATCGTGCGCGCGTAGAGCTCGAGCTCGCCGCCGCCGTCGAGCTTGTGGGTCAGGTTGGCGCTCAGCTGGCCGCCGCGGTCGGACGGGAACTCGGTGTTGCGCTGCCCGTTGCTGCTTTCGTAGAAGCCGCCGACGGTCATGTACCACTTGTCGGCCAGCTTGCCCGAGTAGTAGCCGTCGACGCGGCGCAGGCCGCCGGTGCCCTTGTCGCCGGCGGTCAGGCGGATGTCGCCCTCGGGGGCGTCGGTGCCCTTGCGCTGCACGAAGTTCACCGAGACGCCCGGCTGGCCCGAGCCGTAGATCGGGCTGGTGCCGCCGCGCAGCACTTCGACGCGCTCGATGGTGTCGTCGATGCGGAACAGCGACGAGCCTTCGATGAACGACAGCGACGGCGCCGCGTAGATCGGCGAGCCGTTCATCTGGATCGTGGCATAGGGGGAGTCGCCCGCTTCGGGGAAGCCGCGCACGCGGATGTTCGCGCCGGCCTGGCCGCCGGTGGTCTCCACGAACACCCCGGGGACGATCTTGAGCAGGTCGGCCGTGTTGATCGGCGCCGCGTCCTTGATCTGTTCGGCGTCGGCGGTGGTGATCGAGTAGCCCGCCTCCTTCTTCAAGATGCCTTCACGCCGCGCGTTGCCGGTGACGACGACCTGCTGCGACTGCGTCAGGTCCTTCTCGTCGCGGGTCCGGTCGGCCCGTGCGTCGCCCTCGGAGGCCGAAGCGGCGGCCGCGGGTGCGGGTGCCTGCGCCAGGGCGCGCTGCGCGGCCAGGGAGGCCATCAGCGCGGTGATTGCGAGCATCAGGGTGCTCGGTGTCGATCTTGTTCGGGTCATAAGCTTGTCGCCCCACCGTGAGTTGTCTGTTCCGGCGGCTCCGTGCATCGGGGCCGCCGGCTCTGTGGCGGTGCACCGGGTCGTGTCGCGCCTGGTGTCTACCGGGCACGGCGCATTCGGTCGCGCAGTGCCAGGATTCAATGTAGGAACCGAAATCGACCGCAGAATTTTGTTCTTGAACTCTGCACACAAACTTCGTTTCGAAACGCATGCGGGCCTGAAACGAATGAAACACGGCGCGCCGGAACCCTCATGCGAGCGCGACGCCGCGGCGCGGCAACGCGTCGCCATCGGCCGCGAACACGTGCAGGTGGCGCGCCGGCAGTTGCAGCGCCACCGTGTCGCCCACCTGCAGCCGCTCGCTGGCGACCTTGGCCAGCAGCGGCTCGCCGTCGGCCAGCCGCAGGTAGACGTAGGCGTGCTCGCCCAGGCGCTCCACGTGCGTGACGGCGGCACTCAGGGGCCCTTCGCCGAGCGCCACGTGCTCGGGCCGGATGCCCGCCGTGACCGCGGCCTGGGGCGCGAGCCCGGACGCGTCGACGTCGGCCAGGCAGGCCTGGCCCGCGACGCGCAGCGACAGCGCGTCGCCCGCCTGCGCGAGCGCGATCGCCGGCAGGAAGTTCATGGCCGGCGATCCGATGAAGCCGGCGACGAACCGGTTCGCCGGCCGGTGGTACAGCTCCAGCGGCGCGCCGACCTGCGCGATGCTGGGCAGGCCGCTCGCTCCGGCCTGCGGGCGCAGCAGCACGATGCGGTCGGCCAGCGTCATCGCCTCGACCTGGTCGTGCGTCACGTAGACCATCGCGGCCGTGCCGAGCGTGCGGTGCAGGCGCGCGATCTCGACCCGCGTCTGCACGCGCAAGGCCGCGTCGAGGTTGGACAGCGGCTCGTCGAACAGGAACACCGAGGGCTCGCGCACCAGCGCGCGCCCGATCGCCACGCGCTGGCGCTGGCCGCCCGACAGGTCCCGCGGACGCCGCGCCAGCAAGGGCCCGAGCTGCAGCATGTCGCTCGCGGCCTTGACGCGCCGCTCGATCTCTGCGGCCGGCAGCTTGCGATAGCGCAGCCCGAAGGCCATGTTCTCGTGCACGCTCATGTGCGGGTACAGCGCGTAGCTCTGGAAGACCATGGCGACGTCGCGTTCGGCGGGCGGCAGGTCGTTGACGCGGCGCCCGTGCATCTCGATGTCGCCGTCGCTGGCGTCCTCGAGCCCGGCGATCAGGCGCAGCAGCGTCGACTTGCCGCAGCCCGACGGGCCGACGAAGACGCAGAACTCGTTGGACGCGACGCGCAGGTCGATGTCGGCCAATACTTTCACGGCGCCGTAGCGCTTGTGCACGCCGCGCAGTTCGATGGCGCAGGGGTCGGTCATGGCAGGCTCCTCGTCGGTTGCGGGTGGACGCGGACGCGGCCGAAGAAGACGCCGTTGGGCGGCAGCACGCACTCCGGCGTCGCGCCGTCGGCGGAGCGCTCGATGGCGCCGGCGAAGCCGTGTCCCTCCAGCGCGTCGGCGTCGACGCCTTCGAGCGCGTAGCGCGCCGCGCGCGGCGACAGGTTGAACACGCAGAGCACCTGGTCGTCGCCCTCCCCGCGCGTCCACGCGACGACGTCGTCGTGCGCCGGCAGCAGGGCCATGGCGCCGTCGACGAGCGAGCGCTGCGCGCGGCGAAACGCGAGGAAGCGGCGGAAGCGCGCGAACACCGAGCCCGGGTCGGCCACCTGCGCGCCGGCAGCGTGCGCGCGATGCTCTTCCGCGAACGGCAGCCAGGGCCGGGCGTCGCTGAACTCGGCGTACGGGCCGTGCGTGGACCAGGGCAGCGGCGTGCGGCAGCCGTCGCGCCCCTTGAAGCGCGGCCACATCTCCTTGCCGTACGGATCCTGCAGGTCGGCGAAACCGATGTCCGCCTCGGTGAGCCCCAGCTCCTCGCCCTGGTACAGGCAGACCGAGCCGCGCAGCGAACCCATGAACGCGGCCAGCTGCGGAGCCAGCTGGTCGGGCTCGCCAAGCGCGCGCCAGCGCGTGGCCACGCGCACGACGTCGTGGTTGCTCAGGGCCCAGCAGGCCCATGCGTGGGTGGTCTCGCGCAGGAACTCGTCGAGCACGCCGTGGATGAAGCGCGGCGTGCAGTCGTGTCCCATCAGGTTGAACGTGTAGGCCATGTGCAGGCGGCCTTCGCGGGTGTATTCGCCGAGCGTGTGGTACTGCTCGTCGTCACCGATCTCGCCGATCGTCGTCGTTCCCGGCACCGTGTCCATCACCGCGCGCAGCGCATGCAGGAACTCCAGGTTCTCGGGCCGGCTCTTGTCGTAGAGGTGGCGCTGGAACGCGTACGGGTTGCTCAGCGGAACGGCCGCGGCGAAGCGGCCGAGCGGCTGCGGCGGGTTCGAGCGCAGCTCGGGGTCGTGGTGGTAGAAGTTCACGACGTCGAGACGGAAGCCGTCGATGCCGCGCGCGAGCCAGAAGCGCGCCACGTCCAGCGTCGCGGCGCGCACCTCGGGCTGGTGGAAGTTGAGGTCCGGCTGCGAGGTGAGGAAGTTGTGCAGGTAGTACTGGCAACGCTCGGTGTCCCAATGCCAGGCGCTGCCGCCGAAGATCGACAGCCAGTTGTTGGGCGGCGTGCCGTCGGCCTGGGCGTTGGCCCACACGTACCAGTCGGCCCTGGCGTTGGTCCGGCTCGAGCGGCTCTCGACGAACCACGGATGATCGGACGACGTGTGGCTCAGCACCAGGTCGATCAGCACCTTGAGGCCCAGCGCGTGCGCGGCGGCCACCAGCGCGTCCACGTCGGCCAGCGTGCCGAAGCGCGGGTCGACGTCGCAGTAGTCGGTGATGTCGTAGCCGAAATCGCGCATGGGCGAGGGAAAGAACGGCGAGATCCAGATCGCGTCGACGCCCAGCGCGGCGATGTAGGGCAGGCGGCGCACGATGCCGGGCAGGTCGCCGATGCCGTCGCCGTTGCTGTCCTGGAAGCTGCGCGGGTAGACCTGGTAGATCACGGCGCCGCGCCACCAGTCGGGGTTGGCGGGCGCGTGAAGAGGCGGTGGGTTCATCGTGTGGGAAGCGTCGGGACTAGGTTGGAGAAGCGGGGGGTCAGCCCTTGACGGCGCCCTGGGTCAGGCCGGAGACGATGTGGCGCTGGAGCAGCAGCACGAGCCCGACGAGCGGCAACGTGACCACGACGGAGGCGGCCATGATGGCGCCCCAGGGCAGCTCGAACGCCGACGACGCGCTGATCAGCGCGATCGCCACGGGCACCGTGCGCGTCTCCGGCGAGAGCGTGAACGTCAGCGCGAAGAGGAACTCGTTCCACGCGGCGATGAACGCGAGCAGGCCGGTGGCCACGAGCGCGGGCCACAGCAGCGGCAGGAAGATGCGAAAGACGAGCGTCAGCGGGCCCAGGCCGTCCATGGCCGCCGCCTCCTCGAGCTCGCGCGGCAGCTGGCGCATGAAGGTCACCAGCACCCACACGGTGAACGGCAGCGTCAGCATCAGGTCGGACAGCATCAGCGCGCCGAGGCTGTCGTACAGGCCCAGCGTGCGCACCAGCTCGAACATGCCCGACAGCACCGCCACCTGCGGGAACATCGACGCGGCGAGGATGCACAGCAGCAGCAGCGTGCGGCCGCGGAAGTCCACCCGCCCGAGCGACCACGCCGCCATCAGGCTCAGCACCAGGCTCACGGCGACGACGCTGCCCGACACCAGCAGCGAGTTCAGCAGGTTGCGCCCGAACGGATGCTCGTGAAACAGGTGGCGGTAGTTCTCGAGCGTCGGCGCGGCCGGCCACAGGGACGGGTCGAACAGGCCATCGCCGGTCTTGAGCGAGCTCGAGACCGCGACCAGCAGCGGGAACACCGACACGACCATCACGGCGACCGACGCCGCGGCGATGGCCACACGCGCGCCCAGGGTCGAGGAACGCGGCGTCATGGACGATCCTGCGGGGAGCCGCGGAGCGCGCGCATCGTGGCGAGCGTGCACAGCGCGATGGTGAGGAACAGCACCGTCGCCGCGGCGGAGCCGTAGCCGACCTGCTGGAAATCGATGAGCTGCTCGCGCACGAAGACCGACATGCTGCGCGTCGAGCGGCTGTTGGCCGTCATCACGTAGATCAGGTCGAACACGCGCAGCGCGTCGAGCAGCCGGAACACCACCGCGACCGCGATGCCCGGCGCGATCAGCGGCAGCGTGATGCGCCGGAACACCGCCCAGGCCGGCACGCCGTCGACCGCGGCCGCCTCGTAGCAGTCGCCCGGCACCGTCTGCAGCGCCGCCAGGATCAGCAGCGCCATGAACGGCGTGGTCTTCCAGACGTCGACCGCCACCACCGACAGCAGCGACAGCACGGGATCGGCCGTCCAGGCGACCGGCTGGTGCAGCAGGCCCAGCGCCAGCAGGACGTGGTTGACCACGCCGAACTGGTCGTGCAGCATCCAGCCCCACATCTTGGCCGATACAACCGTGGGTATCGCCCACGGCACCAGAACGCAGGCCCGCAGCGCAGTGCGCAGCCGCGAGGGATGGTTCAGCAGCAGGGCCACGCCGAGCCCCAGCAAGGTTTCCAGCGAGACCGACACCGCGGCGAAAGCCAGCGTGTTGAACGCGGCGCTCCACCAGCCCGGATCGCGCAGCAGGCCGTAGCGGCCGAGGTAGTTGTCGAGGCCGACGAAGTGCGCCGCGGCAGGGTCGGACAGCTGCATGTCGGTCAGGCTGATCCAGATCGTGCGCAGCAGCGGCCAGCCCGCCACGCCCGCCAGCAGCACCAGCAAGGGGGCCAGCATCCAGAACGCATGCCGCACGCGCGACGCGGCCAGGCCGCCGGTGCGGGGAGACGAGAGCGGGTTCATCCGAGACTCGGTCAATTCCACTTGCCGCCGCGGCTGACGCGGTCCAGGGTGGCCGACAACTGCGCGAGCGCCTCCTCGGGCTTCGCCCGCCCCGACAGCACGTCGTGCGTGGTGTTCCAGAACTCGTTGCTGACCTGGTTGTAGCGCGTGCCCGCGATCACGGTCGGCCGCGCCACCGCGTGCGTGAACACGCCGTACAGCTCGCCCATGAACGGATTTGCCTTGACGACGTCCGGATCGCGGTACAGCGCGAGCAGGCTGGGGTTGAACGACGCGGCGATGGCGCGCTGCTTCTGCACCGCGGCGCTCGTCATGTACATCACCAGGTCGGCCGCGACGGCCGGGTTGCGCGAATACTTCGACACCGCCAGCGATTCGCCGCCGAGCGTCGCGGCATGCGCGCCGCCGGGCGCGCTCGGCAGCACCGCCACGCCGACCTTGCCGCGGATGCCGCTCTGCGGCGCCTGCGCGAGCGACCACGCGTACGACCAGTTGCGCATGAAGACGGCGTTGCCGGCCTGGAACACGCCGCGCGACTCTTCCTCCGCGTAGTTCAGCACCGCGGCCGGCGAGATGACGCCGACCCAGCTCGCGGCCGTCCGCAGCGCGCCGGCGGCGCGCGGGTTGTCGATCGAGATGCGGCCGTCGGGCTCGACGATCGCGCCGCCGCCGAAGCTCGCGATCCACTCGACCGCGTCGCAGGTCAGCCCCTCGTAGGCGCGGCCCTGCCAGACGTAGCCCCACATCTTGTCGTTGCCGGCGGCGCGCTCGGCGCCCTGGATTCGGCGCGCGGCGGCACCCAGCTCGTCCCACGTGCCCGGCACGCCCAGGCCGTATTTCGCCAGCAGGTCCTTGCGATAGAACAGCAGGCCGCCGTTGATGAACCACGGCATCGCGACCAGGCGCCCGCCCTTGGTGTTGCTGGCCACGAAGTCGGCGAACATGCCGGATGCGGCCCCGTTCGCGTAGGGCTTCAAGTCGATGAAATGCGAGCCCAGCAGTCCGGGCCAGACGACGTCGACCTGGAACACGTCGATCTTGTCGGAGCCCGAGCTCAACACCTGCTCGTACAGGGCCAGCCGCTCGCTCGAATCGTTGGGGGTGGCGACGACCTGGACCTGGTTGCCGGTCTTCGCGGCCCACGCGTCCGCCGACTCGCGGCAAAGCTCCAGCTCGCGGCCGACCGCGCCGCAGGAAATCTTGATCGACACGCCGCGTGCCGCGGCGGGCGCGGACACCGCGCCCACCAGCGCGGCGACGAGCAGCAGGGCCGCCGCGCATCGTTTGTTCCACATCTTCATTGTTGTCTCCAGCGTCCCGCGCCGTTTGCGTGTGCGGCGCGTGCGCACAGGATCGGGACTTCAGGACGCATCAGACCGCGGCGCGATGAACCGAAGATTTCGAATGTTGCCGCAGCGCCGCGCGCCGCCTCACATGCTTGAAACAGGCAGCGCGCGCAGCCAGGCGAGGAGTTGGGCGAGCGCGAACGGCTTCTGCAGGAATTGGGGAGGGTCGGCGCCCGCGTCGCGAGCGAGCGGCAGGGATTCGGCAGGATTCGTGCCCTGCGGCGCCGTCTCCGGCGCCAGCTCGGGCATCTCGCCCGACATCAGCAGCACCGGCAGCTCCGGCCAGCGCGCGCGCACGGTGCGCGCGAGCGCGATGCCGCTGGCACCCTGGCCGAGCCGGACGTCGCTGACCATGCCGTGCACGCCCAGGCCGCCGGCCAGCGCGTCGACGGCCGCCTCGGCGCTGGCCACCACGTGGACGCTCACGTCGAGCTGGCGCAACTGGTCGGCGAGCGTCGCGCGAAACGGCTCGTCGTCCTCCACCAGCAGCACGGCACGGCCGGGCAGCGGCTCGAGCGCGGCCATGGGCGCGGGCGCCAGCGCGGCCTGCCGCCGCAGCGCGGGGACGACCGGAAACCGCAACGCGACCCGCGTGCCCTGGCCGGGCTGGCTCTGCAGCGCGATCGTGCCGCCGCTCTGGCGCACGAAGCCGTAGACGATGGACAGGCCCAGGCCGCTGCCTTCGCCGATCGGGCGCGTCGAGAAGAAGGGCTCGAACGCCTTCGCGGCCTGTTCCTCGGTCATGCCGATGCCGGTGTCGGTGACGCTCAGCTCGACGTGGGCGGCCTCCGCGGCCGCGCCGGCCGTTGCCTCGGAGCCCGCGACCAGCCGGGTGGCGACCGTGAGCGTGCCGCCCTGCGGCATCGCCGCGGCGCTGTTCATCACCAGGTTCAGCAGCGCGTTCTCGAGCTGGCCGCGGTCGACGTGCACGGGCGGCGCGCCGGCCGCGAGGTCGAGCTCGAGCGTGACCGTCTCGCTCGCGCTGTATTCGATCAGGTCGCGCATCTCCTCGACCATCTCGTCGAGCGGCACGTCCTCGGCCTCCAGCGGCTGGCGGCGCGCGAACGCCAGCAGCCGGCGCGTAAGGCCCGCCGCGCTGGTGGCCGCACGGCGCACGCGTTGCCATTGCACGCGCGAACGGCCGTCCTCGTTGACCGTGGCCTCCAGCAGCGCGAGGTTGCCGAGAATCGTGCCGAGGTAGTTGTTGAAGTCGTGCGCGACGCCGCCGGTGAGCTGGCCCAGCACCTCGAGCTTCTGGGCCTGCTGCAGCTGGCTCTCGATCGCGCGCCGCGCGCTGAAGTCGGTCACGAGCGTCACGGTGCCGCCGCCGGGCATCGGGCAGCTGCGCAGGTCGAGCACCTGGCCGTCCGCGCCCTGCAGCTCGAGGTGGTCGGCCTGCACCCAGGCGAGCGGCGGCAACTGGTCCAGCCCCTGGTGGCGCTGGCGGTCGCGGCCGCTCCAGGTGGTGCCCGGCGGAAACGCGTCGAGCAGGGCCGACGGCGTCGACCCGGCGCGGGGGATCACGCCCTGGCGGCCGAGCATCTCCACGAGCCGGGCGTTCCACAGCAGCAGGCGGCCGTCGCTGTCGAACACGGCCAGGCCGTCGGTGAGGTTGTCGTGCACGGCCTCCAGCAGTTCGCGCTGCGCGTGCAGGTCGCGCACCAGCTGTTGCTTGGCGAGCAGGTTGTCGCGAAACACCTCGAAGCTGCGTGCGAGCTCGCCGAGCTCGTCCGGGCGCGTCGTCGCCGGCGTGGCTTGCGCCGTGTCGCCGAGCGCGAGGCGCGACATGACGTGCGTGATGGTCTCGATCTCGCCGACGAGGCGGCGCACGTAGCGTGTCGCGCCCAGGCCGATGAGCACGCACAGGCCGGTCAGCACGAGCATCAGCACCTCGCCGGTGCGGGCCGCGGCGCGTACGCGCTCGCTGCGGTCCGCCGCGGCCAGGCGCAGCTGCGCGACGTAGCGCGAGGTCTCTTCGCCCAGGTCGTCCGCGTTGGCGCGCGTGAGCGTGACGAGGTAGTCGATCTGCGCATCGAGGTTGATCAGGCCCTGCCGGCACGCCAGGACGGAGTCGGCGCCCTCGGTGAGCGCCACCAGCTCGCGCGACTGCCCGGCGGGCAGCGTGGCGAGCGCCGCGCGCCGGCGCGCCGAGATGAGCAAGGCCTCGGCGTCGGCCTCGAGGCGGCCGATGGTGGCCGGATCCCTCACGGCTGCGCCCAGCACCAGCGTGGACCACAGGCTCGAGATGCGCGGGTCGACCGCCTTCGCGTCCGGACGCGCGGCGTGCAGCGCCTGGCCCAGGCGATCGAGGCGCACGAGCTCGCTTTCGAGCCGGGCCTGCAGGCGCAGCTTCTCCTGCGACAGCTCGATCAGCGCCGGCAGGTGCTGGTGGACGCTTTCCTGCAGCCGGTCGATCACGTGCTGCAGCTGCGGCGTCGGCTCGCGCAGGTCGCGCGAACCCTGGCCGATCTGCGCCAGCAGCGCCTCGACGCTGTGGCGGTGGGCGTCGAGCTCGGAGTGCGACAGCGAGTCGCCCAGCTTGGGCGCGGTGCTCGCGAGCTGCGCGGCGCGCTCCGAGAGCTCGAGCGCATGCGAGATCCGCGGCAGCAGGTCTTCCTCGACGCCGGCGAGCGCGCCCTGCATGCGGCGCAGGCCGACCCAGCCCATCGCGGTCAGCAGCACCGTGGCCCCCAGCAGCAGCAGGAAGGCCGCGAGCAGGCGCGTGCGCACCCGGCCGAGCACGCGAATCTCGCGCCGCTCGCTGGAGGTGGTCAAGGCCGTGTCACGTCGGCCGAGAACAGGTAGCCCATCCCGCGCTCGGTGCAGATGAAGGACGGGTGCTTCGGGTTGGGCTCGATCTTGCGCCGCAGGCGCAGGATCAGCACGTCGATCGTGCGGTCGAAGACTTCGGTGTCGAGGCTGCGGGTCTGCTCGAGCAACTGGTCGCGCGTCCAGATCCGGCGCGGCTGGCGCACGAACGCCTCGAGCAGGCGGAATTCGGCCTGCGTGAGCGCGCACAGGCTGCCGTCGCCCCGGTGCAGCTCGCGCTCGGTCAGGTCCAGCGTCCAGTCGCCGAATTGCAGCCGCTCGTTGCCCGCGGGCGCCGCCGCGCGCGCCGGCGGCGCGGGGGCGGCCTGCGGCGACAGGTCGTAGCGGCGCAGCACCGCACGCACCCGGGCGATCAGCTCGCGCGAGCTGAACGGCTTGATCAGGAAATCGTCGGCCGCGAGCTCGAGCAGCAGCACCCGGTCGGTTTCGTCGCTGCTGCCGCTGATCATGATGATGGGGATCGGCGAGTTCTGGCGCATCTGGCGGGCCAGGGTGAGCCCGTCCTCGGCCTTGAGGCGCAGGTCCAGCAGCATCAGCGCGTAGCTGCGGCTCGCCATCGCCCGGCGCGCGTCGTCCCCGCAGCCGGCGCCGTCGGCCTCGAAGCCGGCACGCCGCAACACGTCCTGCAGGAGAGCCACCATGTCGGGCTCGTCATCCACCACCAGCACGTGCGGCCGGCTCGTCTCCATAGTTTCCACGGACTTGTCTCCAGTGTCCTCGGGTCGCTGCAGCGCAGACGCCCGGCCCTCGTCGGGGCACCCGAAGAGTTGAACATGGCATATCCGGGCCCATGTTTCAACTATTTCAAATGCGACTCGCGCCGGGGCAACAGCCAGGGTTCCTACGGAGACGGGAACGTTTTCAGGGGATCGAGCGCTCCGCCTCCCCTCGCTGCTGCAGTTGCGCGGAGCGGCCGCGCGCCATGCTCTCGCGCACGCTGGTGATGGCCGAGGTCGGACGCAGCGCCTCGGCGCCCAGCTTGACGATGCTGGGTGCGGACGGCGCCAGCGACGGCATGCCGTAGACGGTCTGGAACAGGTCGTCCGAACTCCACAGATGGTTCTGCGCCGCGGCGGCGATCGGCGTGAGCCAGTCGAACTTGACGTCGGCGTTGCCGTTGATGGCCAGCGCGTAGGTGAAGCCGCCGGTGGTGAACTGCAGCACGGTGCCCTGCCCCGGCAGCCAGCCGCCCTTGGAGCCGGTGAACGAGCCGGAGGCGGCGTCGTGCGTCGCCCAGTCGAGGCCGTAGTAGCCGTGCGACGACGTCCCCGACGAGGCCTTGAGCGTGTTGGTGGCGTTGACGGCAGCCTGCAGCTGGCTCGTGAGGGTGGAGGACTTGAGCACCGGGTTGCTGGCCGTGACGCTGAACATCGCGCCGAGGCGGGCCATGTCCACCACCGAGGCCGACAGGCCGCCGGCGCTGGTGAACATCTCGTAGTCCAGCGCGCCGTAGTGTGTGGGCACCAGCTTGCCGCCCGGCTCGCGCACCGACGGCAGCACCTCGAACGGGTACAGCGCCCAGCCGCTGGCCGGGTCGTAGACGGTCATGTGATGGCGCGCGTCGCCCGCCGGCTGGTCGGCGACGTGGCTGCGCGAACCGTGGGTGTGCGACTGGTGCAGCGGCGCCAGCACGAGATCCTTGAGCGCCTGCACGAAGCTGCCCGAGCCGTGCAGCTTCGCGATGATCTCGCCGAGGAACATGTAGTCGAAGTTGCCATAGACCGAGTTGTGCGTGTCGCCCGGCGCGCCCGTGAGCATCTTCGTCGTCGCGTAGCTGAGCAGCTGCGCGTGCGTGGCCGGCAGCGGCGCGCCGGCGGCCTGGGCCGCGGCGGCGCTGGCGTACATCAGCCCCTGGTCGATGCCGGAGTCGCTCTCGAGCAGGTGCTTGATCGTGATGTCGGCCCAGCGCGGATCGAGCGGCGGATTGCCGTTGGGCTGCTTCAGGTGCATCAGGCCCTGCACCTTGGTGTTGAGCGTGACCGACGGCAGGTCCTGCAGCAGCCGCATCATCGCGACGGCGGCGAAGGTCTTGGAGCAGCTCGCCTGGCGGAACGGCGTCTGCGGCGTCAGGTCGGGATAACCGGCTTCCGCGAAGGTGTAGCCCCTGGCGTAGACGAGCCGGCCGCCGCGCGCGATCGCCAGCGCGGCGCCGCGCAGGTTCTCCGCCTGCAGGTACTGGTTCATCACCGCGTCGATCCCGGCTACCGCCACCGGGCCCTGGCTGCGCAGCGTGCGTGCGTCGGTCTCCTCGCGCGCGGCGAACAAGGCCGCGATGCGCGCTTCGGCGCCCCGGCCGCGACCCGATACCTGCAGGGGCATCAGGCCGGCCTTGGCCTGCTTGTCGAACTCGGCCTGGTATTGCGCGGGCGTCATCGCGCCGCGCGAGACCCACGGGCCGAGGGTGGAGTCGGCGAAGCTCTCGGCGGCCAGGCCCGCGGGCGCGAGCGCGATGTGCAGCGGACGGCCCCAGGTGGAGGCGACGGCGTCGAAGCGTTGCTGCAGCAGGGTCGCGTCGACCTCGGGCGTCTGCGCGTCGATGGACGGGTCGAACCCTTCCACGCTCCAGGCCACCTTGTTCGGGTTCGGCCGCCAGATCGCGGCGAAGCGCGGGTTGGCGTCGTCGCCGAACACGTCCACCCATTGCAGGATGCGGCCGGCCTGCTGCTGCGCGGCGTTGGTCGTCTTGAAGTCGGCCTTGCCCATGTCCAGGTGCACCACGGGCAGCGTGGCCATCGGCCTGAAGCTCGCCGCGTAGGTCGCATGCCCCTGGCTGCCGGTGGCGGCCACCAGGTACAGGCCGCGGCCGATCGCGAGGTTGGCCTGCACGTCGGCCTGCAACTGCGCCAGCGTGCGCGGGAACACCTGGTGCTCGGCGTGGACGGCCGCGCGCTTGATCATCACCGCGGCGAACAGCGGATGGGCCGGATCGTCGTAGATCGACAGCGACAGGGTGCGAAAGCCGAGCGCCGCCCACTTGTCGACCAGCGCCTTGTGGTCGGCGATGCCGGCGCCGTGCCAGGCGACGGTGTTGTGCGTCGTCAGTGCGTCGTGTGCGGCGACGTCATGGGCCGGGGACGCGTTCGGGGCGGGTGCATGCGACATGGAGGGTGTCTCGGATGGATGGAGTGCCGCGACTTTGAACCTCCGCGCCCTCGCCTCCATCCCCCGGAAGGTGGAACGAGCCGCCCGCAAGCTAGGGGCTGTCGTCCGCGCCCGGCCCTCGCGAGCCCATCTCTCGCCCAGGCCGCCGTCAGGCCCGCGTCCCCACCAGGTTGATCAGCGTCTCCTCGCGCACGGCCGGCGGCTTGATGCGCAGCACGCGTTCCGCCAGCCCGAGATCCTCGCGGCTCCACCACAGGAACGGATAGGACACCTGCGCGTCGGGCACGGCGAAGCCCGCCGCGCGCACCAGCGCGAGGTACTCCGGCGCCGTCTTCTGCACTTCCATCGGATGGCGGAACAGCAGCCGGATGATCCACGAGTGGATGTAGCGCCGCGTCGATTCGGCGAACAGCAGCACCCCGCCCGGCTTGAGCACGCGGTGGAACTCGGCGATCGCCGCCTCCTGGTCGATCAGGTGGTGGAAGGTCTGGTGGCAGAACAGCAGGTCGACGCTCGCGTCGGCCAACGGCAACGCGGCGCTGCTGGCCTGCACGATCTCCGCCGGACTGCCGTCGGACGTGCGCAGCCCGGTCACCTCGCGGGCGGCCGCCTCCACCATCCTGGGCGCGATGTCGAGGCCCACCAGGCGGTCGGGCTTGAAGCGCTCGTTGAGCTTCTTCAGCGAGCGGCCCCAGCCGCAGCCGACGTCGATCACCACCGGATAGCTCGCGCGGCGCGCCGGGATCATCGGCTCGAGGTCGCGCAACGCGACCTCCAGCACGTGCACGTCCCAGGTGGGGGTCTGCAGGAACCAGTCGCCGAAGGCGGTCTCGGGGACATACGCGGGGAAGGACTTGGCGTGGGACATCGGTACTCGGAAGTCAGGTTGCGGAGGCGACGCGGTGGACGTGCCAGAAGGAACTGCGCGCCGTCGCAGCGTCGAGGCCCTTGCAATCGGCCCCCGCCAGTGCCTGCGCGTCGGCGCAACACACGGCGAGGTGCATGGCCGGCGCTTCCCACACGCGCACGTTCGCCTGCACGGGCGCGCATGGACGCGCGACGATGCAGCGGAAGTCCCAGGGCGCGCTTGCGGGCGGACTCGCCTTGAACCAGGCCTCCTTGGCCACCCAGCGCGCGAGCAGGGCCGCCTCGCGCTCGTCGGGCACGAGCGCTTGCCAGGCCGGCAGCTCATCGGCGGACAGCATCAAGGCGGCGCGTTCGCCGGGGTCGCTGCGCGCGGGCCGGCGACATTCGAGATCGACGCCCACCGGCCCGTCGGCCACCGCGGCGGCGACCCACCCCATGCGATGGGACAGGCTGGCGCGTGGCACGCCGGCGGCGCCGTCGTCGCGCGCGGATCGTGCCACGGGTGCCGTTCCGGCCTCCGCGGAGATGTCCCACGCGTCGGCCGGCAGGCCGGTCGCCTCCTGCAGCAGCGTCCGCAGCAAGGCGCGACTCGCCGCGAACTCGCCTCGCGCAGTGGACGGCAGGCCGGCCCACCGCCGTCGTTCCGCGCCGCCCATCCAATCGGGAGGCGCGCCGTCGCCGACCTCAGGCGGGTCGCGAAGCGGGGCGATGGCGACCCGCAGCATCGTGCGCCTTACTTGCCGACGGTCGCGTAGGTTCCCTTCAGCGCGATGCCGGCCAGGAATGCGCCGTCGGAGCACTGGATATCGGTCGGGCTGCTGAACTCCACCTTCTCGCTGTAGCTCTTGATGTCGATCACCGCGTTGGCACCGTCGCGCTTGGCATGTTCCTGGAACTTGATCAGCGCGGACAACGCATTCCATCGACAGGCCACTTCGGCAGACTTGTTGAACCCGTTGGTCTTGGCGTTGGAGGTGTCCTCGCCGAACTTCTTGACGACCTTGGGGGTCGGCGAGCCGGCCAGGTAGAACTTGACGGTGCCGTCCAGCTTGCCCTGCGCCTCGGGCATCTCGAGCACGGACTGCAGGGTCACCGTGACGGGCGTGTTGCGGGCGTGCGCCGGAACGGTCGCGACCAGGGCCAGCAGCGAGGCGATGACGAGCTTGTTCATGAAGATCTTCCTTGCAATGTCGGTTGATGAGGGAAACCGGGGGTTCAATTGGACTGCGGCGACGCGCTGGTGGCGGCGCGGCGGATTTCGGTGTTGAGGTTCTCGACCCACTGGTTGTACTTCGGGTGGATCGACGTCTTCCTGTCCGTGTGCTCGTAGTTGAGGTTGGCGCTGCTCTTGTAGGCGATCTGCCAGCCCTGCGCGTCGTAGGCCACGTCGACGACCGCCTGATGCTGGCCGCTGTCGGCCTCCAGCGTCAGCACGCCCGGCTTGTCGCCGACCGGCTTCCAGCCGTGGACCGCGCCGCCGGCGATGATCGCCTTGCGCATCGCCTCGACGCTCAGCGGCCGGGCGTCGGCCGTCACGGCGGTCTGGCGCCCGAGCTCGACCATGCCGGACGAACGGGCGACGGCCAGGCCCGCGGCGACGCAGAGCGTGGCGGCCAGCAGGATCGCACGCAGGGTGGGTTGGGTCTTCATTTTCCTGTTTCCTCTTCAGTGGCTTGTCATGGTCCGGACGTAGCCGCGCCTGGCGCGGCGGGCACTATCTTGCGTCGCTCGCGGCCGCCTGCGCGGCTTGTGCGGCGCCCTGAGCGGCTTGTGCGGCGTCCTGGGCGGCTGCCGCGGAACGCGTGGCGGCATCGGTGTCGAAGGCCGCATCGGTCTGCGTGCCGGACCAGCCGACGACATCCGTCGCCAGCGTCTCGGCGATGCCCTCGAGAATGCCGCAGGTGCCTTCGAACGGGCCCGCGAAGCCGCCGCGGCTCTTGCGGATGAAGCCGCGCGAGCGCACGAGCTGGCCGTTGCGGAGCTCCTCGGCGCGCACGGTGAGGCTCTTGGAGCCCGTCCAGCCGCCGCCTCCGATGCCGCCGCTGCCGACGATCACGACGCGCAGCACCACACCCTCCTGGCTCGACGTGGTGCCCGGCCGGCCGGCGCGCTTCTGGAACTCGGCGCCGATGGCGCTCGCCAGCTTGTCCTCGAGCTTGCAGGACTCCTTGGTCTTGTGCAGGACGCTGGTCTCGAACTCGTAGGTCACGGGCAGCAGGAGCGAGACCGGTTCGCCGGCGGCGCGCGCGGCGCCGCTCACGGCGAGGACGGCGGCGACCAGGGCGGTGCGGATAGGGGCGTTCACGGGGCGTGTTTCTCTCTGTGTGGGGAAAAGTCCGGCGCGCCCGCGGGCGCACGCGGGCGAGGTCAGTTCCAGCGCCGGAAGATCAACGACGTGTTGATCCCGCCGAACGCGAAGTTGTTGCTCATCACGACGTCGGTCTCGATGACGCGGCCGCCGCCCGCGATGTAGTCCAGCGCGCCGCAGCGCGGATCGACTTCCTCGAGGTTGAGCGTGGGCGCGAACCAGCCTTCGCGCATCATCTCGATGGTCATCCAGGCCTCCAGCGCGCCGCAGGCCCCCAGCGTGTGGCCCATGTAGCTCTTGAGCGAGCTGATCGGCACGTGCGCGCCCAGCACCTCGCTGGTGGCCTGCGATTCGGCCAGGTCGCCCTGCTCGGTGGCGGTGCCGTGCGCGTTGACGTAGCCGATCGAATTGGGCGTCAGGCGCGCGTCGACCAGCGCCAGCCGCATCGCCTGCGCCATGGTCGCGGCGTTCGGGTGGGTCACGTGCGTGCCGTCGGAGTTGGTGCCCCAGCCCAGCAGCTCGGCATGGATGCGGGCGCCGCGCGCCAGCGCGTGTTCCAGCTCCTCCAGCACCAGCGTGCAGGCGCCCTCGCCCAGCACCAGGCCGTCGCGCTTCGCGTCGAACGGGCGCGGCGTCAGCGCGGGGGCGTCGTTGCGCACGCTGGTGGCGAACAGCGTGTCGAACACGGCCGCCTCGGTGGCGTCGAGCTCCTCGGAGCCGCCGGCCAGCATCGCCACCTGGCGGCCGCTCTGGATCGCCTCGAACGCGTAGCCGATGCCCTGGCTGCCCGACGTGCAGGCGCTGGAGGTGGTGACGATCCGCCCGGTCACGCCGAAGAACACGCCGATGTTGACGGCCGCGGTGTGCGACATCATCTTGATGTACGTGTTCGCGTTGATGCCCTCGGTGGACTTGTCCTGCATCATCTTGCCGAAGTCGCCGATGGCCGCCGGCGTGCCGGCCGACGAGCCGTACGACACGCCCATGCGCCCGCCGGTGACCAGCGGATCGCCCAGCAACCCGGCGTCGATCAGCGCAAGCTCGCTGGCACGCGTGGCCATCAGCGCCACGCGGCCCATGCTGCGCGTGGACTTGCGGTTGTAGTGCGCCGGCAGCTCGAACGGCCGCGCGGGCGCGCCCAGCCGCGTGTTCAGGCCGTCGTACTGCGCCCACGACTCCATGAGCTGGACCGCGTTGCGGCCGCTCCTGAGCGCGGCGAGCACGGTGGGCCAGTCGTGGCCCAGCGGGCTCAGCGCGCCGAATCCGGTGACGACGACGCGCTTCATCCGACCATGCCTCCGTTGACGGAGATCACCTGGCGCGTGATGTACGCGGCCTCGGGCTTGAGCAGGAAGGCGACCAGCGCGGCCACTTCGTCGGGGGTTCCCATGCGACGCAACGGGATGATCTTCATCGCTTCCTCCAGCACCTCGGGCGCCACCATCTCGGTGTCGATCAGCCCCGGCGCCACGCAATTGACGGTGATGGCACGCTTGGCGAGCTCGACGGCCAGCGACTTCGTCGCCGCGATCACGCCCGCCTTGGCGGCACTGTAGTTGGTCTGCCCGCGATTGCCCATCAGCGCAGACACCGAGGCCAGCGTGACGATGCGGCCCGGCTTGCGGCGCTGGATCATCGGCATCACCACCGGGTTGAGCACGTTGAAGAAGCCGTCGAGGTTGGTGTGGACCACGGCGTCCCACTCCTCGCCGCTCATCGCCGGGAACGCGTTGTCGCGCGCGATGCCGGCGTTGCAGACGACGCCGTAGTAGGCGCCGTGCCGGTCGATGTCGTCGAGCAGCGCCCTGGACGCCGCCGCGCGGTCGGCCACGTCGAACGCCAGCACGCGCGCGGCAGCGCCAACGGCCGCGACCTCGTCGCACACGGCGCGCGCCAGATCGACGCCCGTGCGGCAATGCACCACCACGTCGTAGCCGTCGCGCGCGGCCGCGAGCGCGATCGCGCGCCCGATGCCGCGGCTCGCGCCCGTCACGAGCACCGTCTTGCGCTCGCCTGCCTGGTTTGTTTCGTTCATTCCTGCCCTTCCCTCGGACCGCTCTGTGGCGATCCTTCCCCTGATCCATCCGGCGGCTCGAACACGCTGAGCCGGCCGCTGGCCAGCACGCGGCCGTCCCGCTCGATCCGGCACTCGAACATGCCCAGCCCGTTGTCGCCCATGAGTTCGCACTGCGCGAACACCTGCAGCTCGGCCCCGGCCTCGAAGAACGGCACCGCCGCCTCGTAGCGCCGGCTGCCCAGCAAGTAGCCGATTCTCGGCGATCCGCCGCCGACCCGCGTCCGCGCGCCGGACCACGCCGCGACGGCCTGCGCCATGTACTCGATGCCGACCCACGCCGGCATGCCGTCGGCGTCCATGAACAGGCCGTCGGCCGGCACGCGCACGCGCGCCTCGATGGCCAGCTCGTCGCACTGCGCGACCGAGTCGAGCAGGTTCATCGCGCCGCGGTGCGGCACCCAGGCGTCCATCGCGTGGGGCGGCCACGAATCGCGCTGCTCCCCGGGCGGGGTCCTGGCCGCCGTCATGATCGAGACAGCAGCAACGACGCGTTGCTGCCTCCGAATGCGAACGAGTTGCTCAGCACGTGCCGCACCGGACGGCCCAGCGCCAGGCCGGGCGTCACCACGCGCAAGGCCGGCAGCGCGGCGTCGGCGACGCCGTCCCACCAGTGCACCGGCAGGCGGCCCGTCGGGTTGTCGACCAGCGCATGCCAGGCGAACACCGCCTCGATCGCGCCGGCCGCGGCCAGCGCATGGCCCGTCAACGGCTTGGTGGAACTCACCGGCACGTCGTGCCCCAGCACGCGCGCGACCGCGAGGCTTTCCATCGCGTCGTTCTGCTCGGTCGCGGTGCCGTGCAGGTTCACGTAGTCGACGTCGCCCGGGGCGACGCCGGCCCGCGCCAGCGCGCGCTGCATCGCCTCGACGGCGCCGCGGCCGCTCGGCTCGGGCGCCGACATGTGGTGCGCGTCGGCGCTCTCTCCCCAGCCGGACAGCCGCACCGGGCCGTCGTCGCGCCCCATCAGGAACAACGCCGCGCCCTCGCCGATGTTGATGCCGCGGCGATTGGCCGACAGCGGATTGCAACGTTCGGCCGACACCGCGTCCAGCGCCGAGAACCCGGCGATCGTGAAGCCCGACAACGCGTCCCCGCCGCCGGCGACGACCGCGTCGGCGATGCCCGAGCGCAGCAGGCGCGCGCCGGTGGCGAGCGCCTTGGCGCCGGACGAACACGCCGTCGAGATGACGTACGCCGGTCCGGAGACGCCCAGTTGCCGTGCCACGCACTGCGCCGCGTTGCCCATCTCCTGCAGCGCGTAGTCGTAGTGCGGCGGCCAGCCGAAGCCGGCGTGCACCTGGCGCACTGCGGCCACGCCCTCGTCGAGGCCGGCGGTGCTGATGCCCAGCACGACGGCGACGCGGCCCGGGCCGAAGCGCGCGATCGCGGCCTCGACGGACGCGCGCAGCGGCGCGAGCGCGGCCAGCAGCAGCAGGTTGTTGCGGCTGCGCTGCTTCTCGGGCAGCGCGTCGGCCGACGGCAGCGGCGTCGACACGCAGCCGAGGTTCAGCGGCCGGCCGGGCGTGTGCAGCTCGGTCGGTGCGACGCCGGACGGCGCGGCCGCCCACAGCGCGGCGCTGATCGCCGCCGGTGTGTCGCCCAGCGCGCAGACGCACGATTGGGCCTGGAGGTAGATGGCGGTCATGGCGGTCAGGAGGCGGCAGGGGCGGCGTCGGACATGTCGCGCGACTCGATCTTCAACTTGAAATGCTCGCGCCGCTGGTCGATTTCGATCAGCGCGCCGTCGCGCTGTGGATCCTGCGACTTCGCGCAGGATGACGGCGCGGTCATTGCGCGCGCAGTGGCGGAATCCACCGCCGGCGAGCAAAGGCGCGTGACGACGGTGACCGCCTTGCCGTCTTGCGCCAGCGTCCGCACGTTGCCATCCTCGACCAAGGTCCAGCCCGCGGGCAACGCAGCCTGGATCGCGGCGACGGGCCACAGGGTCAGCTGCAGGTCGCTGAGGATGCGCGAGCCGGAGACGGCCTGCGGCCACCAGGGCGCGCGGTCTTCCGTCAGGGTGGTGCCGTCCCAGTCGAGATGCGCGGCCACCTGGCCCATCGCGACCACGCCCATGCGCACGTGGCGCTCGTCCGCTTCCAGCAGCACGTCGAGCTGCTGGTCATGGCCGGGCGCCTGCAGCGTCAGGTGCTGCTGCAGGTTCAGCGCATGGCCCAGCGACGCGGGCGCGAGGCGCAGCTGCGGCGCCGCGCGTGCGGCCGCGGGCGCGCCGGTGGGCGCGGACGCGCAGCCCGCGAGCGCACCCGCGCACGCGAGCGCGAAGACGGCGATCACGCGCTGCACAGTTCCTCCAGCACGCCCAGGCGGCGCTTGGCCTGCGCCACGTACGGGTTGTTCAGGTCCCACGCGTAGCCGGCCAGGATCGACGAGATCATGCGGCGGATGTCGGGCGTGTGGCGCTCGTGGAAGATGATCTTCTGGAAGCCGCCGGCATACCAGGCGTCGACGAACGCGCGGAAGGTGTCGACGCCGGCCTTCAGCGGCACGGCGTAGTCGGCCTGCCAGTCCACCGCCTCGCCGGCGAACTCGCGCGCGATGCATTGCGTGGCGAGCGACGCCGACTTGAACGCGATGGTGACGCCGCTCGAGAACACCGGGTCGAGGAACTCGCCCGCGTTGCCCAGCAGCGCGAAGCCCTTGCCCCACAGCGATTTCACGTTGGCCGAGTAGCCGACGATCTGGCGCGCGGGCGTGTCCCACTCGGCGTCCTTCAACAGCGCGGACAGGCCCGGATCCTCGGCCAGGATCGCGCGCAGGCGTTCGGTCTCGGTGCCGGCGTATTGCGCCAGGAAGTCCTGCGCGGCGACGACGCCTTGCGAGCAGCGGCCGTTGGAGAACGGGATCGTCCAGTACCAGACGTCGGGCCGCTTCGGATGCACCGTCACGCGGATCTTCTGGCGATCGAAGCCGCCGCCCTGCGGGATGTGGTCGGCCACGTGCGTGAAGATCGCGCCGCGCACCGGAAAGTTGGACGGCGTCTCGAGCTTGAGCAGGCGCGGCAGCGTGCGGCCGAAGCCGCTCGCGTCGAGCACGAAGCGCGCCTCGACCTCGTAGGTGCGGCCGTCGGCGTCGCGCGCCGAGACGCGCGGCATCGCGCCGTCCAGGGCGATCGCCGTCACCTCGTGGCGGAAGCGGATCTCCGCGCCCATGCGCGCCGCCGCGTCGGCCAGCACCTTGTCGAAGGTCGCGCGCTGCACCTGGTAGGTGGTGCCCCAGCCTTCGGAGAACTTGTCGCGGAAGTCGAAGTCGGTGTAGCGGCCGTCCCACGCGAAGGCGGCGCCGTTCTTGAACTGGAAGCCGGCCTCCACGACGTCGCGCAGCATGCCGGCGGCCTCGATGTATTCCATGCTTTGCGGCAGCAGGCTCTCGCCGATCGAGAAGCGCGGGAATTGCTCGCGCTCGAGCACCAGCACGCGGCGCCCTTGCTGGCGCAGGAAGCCGGCGGCCACGGAGCCGGCGGGGCCGGCGCCGATGATCAGCACGTCGACGGTTTCTAGGGTCATGGCAGGTCCGGAGAGAGGGAAACGAGGGGTCTGGGCCGATAGAACGGTGCGACGAACCAGACGATGAGAATGCCGAAGAGCAGCGTGAGACCGAACGAGCGTAACGCCGGCGTGCTCGACAGCGCCAGCAGGCCGAACGACAGCCACGTGCTGGCCGCGCCCAGCACCACGGCCAGCCACGCGGAGCCGGCGTCGCTGCGCTCGCGTTCGAGCAGGAAGATGCCGTAGTCGATGCCGATGCCCAGCAGCAGGGCGAGCGCCAGCACGTTGAACAGCTGGAGCGGCTGGCCCAACAGCGCGAGCAGCGCCAGCGTGCCCAGCGTCGCGACGGCGGTAGGCATCCACGCACGCCACGCGCGGCGGCCGTAGCGCAGCATCAGCGCGAGCAGCACGGCCGCGTGGCCGGCGATCAGCAGCAGGCCCATCGTGTGGCGATAGCTTCCGAGCAGCGCGGAGACGGATTGCACCTGGTCGACCCAGCGCACGCCGGGCAGGCCGTCGGCGCTGCCGGCGATGACGGGCAGCGCCGCGAGGTCGCGCACGCCGCGCAGCATCACGACGCTCGCGAAGGCGGTGCCGTCGTCGCGCCGGGGCACCGCGCCGATCCACAGCGTCTTGCCAGCCGCCGAGGCATTGGAGGCGAGCCACTGTTCCAGCGTCAGCGGCGCCGGGTCGAAGCTCGCGCGACGCTGCGACTCGCCGACGGCCTGGTTCACGCCGGCGATCACGCCGTCCTCCACGCGTCGCGTCAACGCCGCGTCGCTCGCCTGCCGCGCGCGCGACGGCACCCAGTCGGACAGCGCGCGATAGCCCGCCAGCTCGCCGGACGCGACGCGCGCGTCGAGGCGCGCCTTGAGCGTCTCCTCGCGCTGCAGCACGTCGTCCGCGCTGGTGCCGCGCACGACGAAGAACTGCGCGGGACTCGCCAGCCCCATCAGCCGCCCGATCTCGCGCTGCGCGTCGACCAGCGTCGCCGGCGAGGCCTGCAGCTGGCGCAGGTCGTCGTTGACTCTCAGGCCCGCGACGGCGAGAGCGCACACGAGCACGAAGAGGCCATGCGCGATCCACGTGGCGCGCGACGCGCCGAAGCGCGGATAGCGCGCGAAGCTGCCGACGATCCAGGTCGCGAAAGCGGTGCGACGCACCGGGCCGCGGTCGATCCAGGGAAACCAGCACACCGTCGTCATGAAGGTGCCCAGGATGCCGACGACCGAGAACAAGGCCATCTGGCGCAGGCCCGGGAACGGCGGCAGGCCCAGCGCCATGTAGCCCAGCACGCTGGTGAGCAGCGCCAGCGCGAGCCCCGGCAGCAGCAGGGACATCATCGCCAGGGGCGGCTTGTCGGGCGCCCCCTGCCGGTTGGCGAAGTAGTAGAGGCCGTAGTCTTCCGCGCAGCCGACCAGGCTCGCGCCGAAGACCGTCGTCAGCAACTGCACCTCGCCGAACACCCACGCGGTGACGGACAACGCCATCGCCACGCCCACCAGCAGCGACACGGCCATCAGCAGCCGCGGCCACAGCGAGCGGAACGCGAGGAAGACGAGGATCAGCACGCCGGCGACCGAGCCGCCGCCGATCACGCTGGTCTCGAGGTGCGCACGCGCGGCGGCGTACTCGGCATGCAGCGGCACGCCGCCGGCAAGCACCTTGACGCCGGGCACGGCGGCCTCGGCGGCGGCGCGCCCGGCGGCGAGCGCGTCGGAGATCGGCGCATCGCCGCTCAGCGAGAACGCCGGCCCGGTGGTTTCGCGCAGCAGCACGATCCATTCGAGGCCGCCGTCGCTCAGGGCCAGTTCGCCGTCGCGCGGCCGCGCCCGCGTGTCGCTCGCGCGCGCGAGCCACCATTGCGGCCACAGGCCCAGCGGGTCGGCATTCCAGTCGGCCAGGCGCAACGCGCCGCCCGGCTGCGCCAGCGCGGCGAGCGCGCCCCGCACCATCGACTGCGGCGCCGCGTGCTCGAGCTGCGCGCGCTGCGCCGACGTCAGCAGGCGATCGCGGAAGGGGGCGTAGAAGGCCAGCGTGTCGCGCAAGGTGTCGGGGCCGGCCATCGCGCTGCGCTGGAGCACGGGACGCCCGGCGGGCGGGGTCTTGTCCCGGTTGCCCGAGCCGACGACCCGCTCCCACGCCTGCGCGGCCTTCTGCGCACGGGCCCAGTCGGGTGCGCCGATCATCACGATGACCTGGCGCGTCACCTGGTCGGCCAGCTGCCGCGTGGCGCGGCCGACCTCGGGCGACTGCTCGTCCTGCGGGAGCAGCGCCATCACGTCGGTGCCGAAATGACCGGAGCGCCAGAACGTCCACTGGTGCACGGCGACGACCCCGCAGAACGCGAGCCACGCCCAGGCCGCCACCTGCCAACGCAGGCGGCGCACGGGTGACGACGCGCCGTCCGGGCTCATGGGCAGCACGCCTATTCTTCGACCGGCATCGCGGTCGGCATCTGGTGCGAGAAGCGGATCAGCGTGGTGTCGCCGCGTGCCTCCTCGATGCGCACCGTCTGCACGTCGCGCTCGCCGGAGAGCGTCGCGCGCACCATGAACCTGGCGATGTTGGCGTCGCGCGGCGTCAGCACCAATGTCCAGCCCGCGGCACCCACGGGCTGCGCGACGACGTCGAACTTGTCGGCCAGCAGGTCGAGATCGGCCGCGAGCACCGCGAAGACGAGCTCGTTGACCTGCCGCAGCCCGGGCGCGGCGTCCTCGTCGACCACGTTGGTCGTGCTGCCGTCCGCGGCACGCGTGTACAGCCGCGTCGGCGTCACCACCAGCGTCGTCTCGTAGGGCTGGCGCGTATGCCAGCGCACGCCCTGCCCGCGCGCGACGAGGAAGTCGCCCTTCGAGACCAGCGGATTCCTGAATCCCTTGAGCGTCTTGGTCTGCTCGAAGTCGCCCTTGAGCACGGGCGCGATCTTCAGGCGCTCGCGCACCAGCCTGATGGCGTCGGATGCCGGGCCGGACGCGGCCGGTGCCGCGATCGCCATCGAGGCGAGCAGCGCCAGTGCGGCCGTCCCCGTGAAGCGCGCGAACTTCAGCACGGCGATACCCCCAGCCGTTCCCACAGCACCTGCGGGCACACGTACTGCATCTCGCGCGTGTCGAGCTTGACCGCCACCTGGATCGACGTCGCGGTGTTGATCTTCGCGCCGCTCCGCGCATCGCGGATCGCGTAGTTCATCTTCAACCGGTTCTCCCATTCGACGATCTCGGCGCGCACGACCAGTGGCTGGTTGAACGTGGCCGGCGCGCTGTACTTCAGGCGCAGGTCGACGATGGGCCAGGCGAAGCCGGACTCGCGCATGCGCACGTAGCCGTAGTCGAACTTCTCGAGCAGCGCGCAGCGCGCCAGCTCCAGGTACTTGACGTAGTGGCCGTGCCAGACGACGTCCATCGAGTCGATGTCGAAGAACGGCGGCACGACCTCGATCTCATGCGACAGGTCAGGCATCGGCGTAGAGCTCCCACTCGCGGTCGCGCAGCGCGGCCAGCAACGCGATCAGGTCGACGTCGAGCGCGCGATCCTCGGCCACGAACGCGATGCGCCGCTCGAGGTCGGCCTGGAACGCCTGCAACGCCGCGCCCGGCACCACGCCGTCCTGCGCGCAGCGCAGCGCGACGCCCTGGCGCGCGGCCACGAGCATGGCGGCGCACACCTGCTCGGTGAGCTCGAGCACGCGCAGGCAGTCGCGCGCGGCGATCGTGCCCATGCTGACCTTGTCCTGGTTGTGGCACTCGGTCGAGCGCGAGAACACGCTGGCCGGCATCGTCTGCTTGAGCGCCTCGGCCGTCCATGCCGACACGCTGATCTGCAGCGCCTTCAGGCCGTGGTTGATCGCGGCGCGCGGACCCGTCGCGCCGGACAGGTTGGACGGCAGGCCGTGGTTGTAGCGCGTGTCGACGAGCAGCGCGAGCTGGCGGTCGAGCAGGTCCGCCACGTTGGCGACCGCGTTCTTCAGGCTGTCCATCGCGAACGCGATGTGGCCCCCGTAGAAGTGGCCGCCGTGCAGCACCTGCTCGCGCTCGCCGTCGATGATCGGGTTGTCGTTGGCCGAGTTGAGTTCGTTCTCGATCAGCTGGCGCATGAAGGGCAGCGCGTCCTCCAGCACGCCGATGACGTGCGGCGCGCAGCGCAGCGAGTAGCGGTCCTGCAGCCGCTGCTCGTTGCGCGCCGCGGGCTTGGCGGAGTCCACCGCGAGGTCGGCGCGCACCCGGGCGGCGATGCGCTGCTGGCCGGCATGCGGCTTGACGGCGAACAGCGCCTCGTCGAAGTGGTGCGCGTTGCCGGCGCTGGCGAGCACGTTGCAGGCGGTCAGGCGCGACGCGAGGCGCGCGACGTAGTCGGCGCGCTCGAAGGCCAGGCACGCGAGCGCGGTCATCACGGCCGTTCCGTTCATGATCGCCAGGCCTTCCTTGGGACGCAGGCGCAGCGGCGCACGGCCCAGCGTCGCCAGCGCCTCGGCGGCCGGCTGGATGCGGCCCTGGAACAGCACGTCGCGCTCGCCGCAAAGCGCGGCGGCCACGTACGACAGCGGCGTCAGGTCGCCGCTGGCGCCCACCGAGCCCTCGGCGGGAATGCGCGGCAGCACGTCGTGCGCCAGGAAGGCGGCCAGTTGCTCGAGCAGTTCCACGCTGACGCCCGAGACGCCCTGCGCCAGCGACTGCAGGCGCGCGGCGAGCACGGCACGCGTCTCGGCCGGATCGAGCATGCGGCCCAGGCCCACGCCGTGGTACGCGAACAGGTGGTGCGGCAACTCGGCCACCAGCTCGGGCGGGATGACCACGGTGCACGAGTCGCCGTAGCCGGTGGTGACGCCGTAGACGACGCCGTCCTCGCGCAGCAGGCGCTCCAGGAAGTCGGCGCCGCGCCGGATGCGCGCGCGGAACGCGGGGTCGGCGGACAGCTCGGCACGGGCGTCGCGGGAGGCGAGGCGGCAGACGTCCTCGATGGTCAGGCGGCTGCCGTCGAAGGTGACGGAACGGGAATCAGTCATGGCGCGCGGGCGTTGGGGGAGCGGCGAGCGCCCCGGGTTGATTCCAGAAGGAAAAGAAGTTGAACCATTCGTAGGGCGCGCGGGCCAGCAGGCGCTCGATGCGCTGCGCGAAGTCCGTGGCATGAACTGCGCAGGCGGCCAGCCGGTCGCCGCGCGGCAGCACCACGCGCTCGGCGAGCTTCTCGAAGACGACCTCGTGCGTGTCGCCCTGGCGGATGCAGCCCAGCGAATAGAGCGGGCACTTGAGCAGCGACGCCAGCATGTAGGCGCCGGTGGGAAACGGCGCGGCGTGGCCGAGGAACGGCACGCGCACCGCGCTCGCGCGGCCGGCCACGATGGGCACGCGGTCGCCGGCGATCGCCACGAACTCGCCGCGCGCCACGCGCTCGGCCAGCACCACGGCGGTGGCGGGAGAGATCTCGGTGACCTGCATCAGCGAGATGCCCCGGCCCGGCGACAGCCGATCCAGCATGCGGTTGAACTGCTCGGCGTGCACCGTGTGCACCAGCACCGTCAGCTTCAGGCCGGGCGTCGCGTCGGCCGAGGCCTGGCACATCTCGAGACAGCCCATGTGCGCCGTCACCAGCAGCCCGCCCTGCTTCGCGCGCACCATCGCGTCGATCGGCTCGTGGCCGACGAAGCGGACGCGGTCGAGCCGGTAGCGGCCGCCGACGGCCAGCATCTTGTCGAGGATGGTCTCGGCGAACGACAGGAAATGGCGGATCGTGTCGCGCCGGCCGGGCGCGTGGCCCAGCGCGCCGGTGGCCTGCTCGAGGCGTTGAAGGTACTCGAGCGAGGCCTCGCGCGCCGCGCGGTTGACGGCCCAGTACCAGAGCACGACCGGATACAGCACGACGCGGAACGGCAACCTTCCGCCGATGCGAAACAAGGCGTACATCAGCCACATGCCGCCGGCGAAGGTCTCCTCGCCGATCGCCGACCAGTGGCGCTGCCCGGTGCCGGAGGCGCGTTGCGGCATCGCGCTCATCGCGGCGCCACCTTGCGCCACAGCAGCAGCGGCGAGCGCACCAGCATGCCGAAGGCCAGCCGCGTGTGCATCTTCGTGATGAGCCAGTTGTCCAGGCCCAGGCGGAAGTGCGACAGCCCGTCCTGCGGGTACGTCACGCGCGTGGGGACGCAGACGATCTTCAGCCCGCGCCAATGCAGCCGCACCAGCACCTCGGGATCGAAGTCCATGCGCCGGCCCAGCCGCGCCTCGTCGAACAGCTTGACGACCGGCGCCAGCGGATAGACGCGGAAGCCGCACATCGAATCGCGGATCTCCAGCGACAGCGAGTTGATCCAGACCCAGACGTGCGTCGCGTAACGGCCGACGAGGCGGCCCAGCGGCACCGTCTCGTCGTACACCGGCACGCCGCAGATCACCGCGGCGGGCTCGGCCCGCGCGAGTTCCAGGAACTTCGGGATGTCGCCCGCGTCGTGCTGGCCGTCGGCGTCGATCTGCAGCGCGTGGGAATGACCGGCCGCCGCGGCGGCGCGCAGGCCGGCCATCATCGCCCCGCCCTTGCCCTGGTTCAGCGCGAGCCGCACGAGCGTGACGTCGGACGCCCGCGCCAGCGCGTCGAGCACCGCGGCGCAGTCGGCCGAGCTGCCGTCGTCGACGAGGATGCAGCGCAGCCCGTGCGCACGCACGTTCGCGGCGACGGCGCCGACGGCTTCGCCGTGGTTGTAGACCGGGATCACCGCGACGGGGCGGAAGGTCTCGCTCATCACGCGGTCTCCGCATCGGCGAACACGATGCGGCCGCTCGAATGGCGGCCGGCCGTCGAGCGGTATTCGAATTGCACGGTGGCGGCTGCCGCGTTCCAGTGCAGTTCGAGATCCAGCGTCATGCCCGGCAGCGCAGGCTGCGAGAACTTCAGCGCGTCCAGGCGCAGGAAGCGCGCGGGCAGCGCGAAGCGCTGGCGCGCGAAACCAATGGCCCAATCGACCTGCGCGACGCCGGGCAGGATGGGCGCGCCCGGAAAGTGGCCGTCGAACACCAGCAGGTCCGGCGTGAGCGCGAGCGAGGCCTGCGCGTGCGCGGACTCCTCGACGCGCCAGCGCGGCGTCGGGCGCACCGGGCGCGCGTCGGCGGGCGGCGCGAACAACGCGCCCAGCGCGGCCTCGGTGCTCTTGCCTTGCGCGTTGACGGGCAGCGCGTCGACGAAGCGCCAGCGGCGCGGCAGCGCGACGCGGTCGACCGCGGCGATGAGCAGGTCGCGCAACTCGGCGACCAGCGCCGCCTTGCCGATGCGCTGCAGCGTCGCGCGGCCTGGGTCGGTCAGCACGGCGACGACCGCCGGACGCGCCGCATGCGCCACGACGCCGCCGCTCGCGTCGACGTCGGCCGGCTCGGCGGCGAGCATCAGCACGCGCGCCTCGGCGATGGCGCCGCTCGCCGCGAGCCGCTGCTCGATCGCGGTGAGCGAGACGCGCTTCTCCTCGATCTTGACGATGCGGTCGGCGCGGCCGTGCAGCTCGAAGCCGTCCATGCCGTCGCCGGCCGGCGTGGCGCGGTCGGCGGTGCGCCACCAGGCCGCGTCGGGCAGGTGCGGCGA
>FTJN01000017.1_pt4 | contig 42872 bp, 31 predicted proteins | sample 1658361 | NCBI WGS metagenome assembly FTJN01 (sample SAMEA3914819, study PRJEB12502) | metagenome | biome: forest; material: soil | place: Canada | collected 2010-06-26 | depth 0.3 m
AGCACCGCCGCCTCGGGCAGGCCCTCGACCCGGCGGTCCAGACGCCCCTTGGCTTCCAGTCCCGCCATGAACTGGGCGTGCGAGCTCACCTCGGAGACCGCGTCGCTTTCCATCAGCGACAGGGCCAGGGTCTGGTCGTAATTGTCGGCCAGGACGTGGCTGGCCACGTCGTCGGTCATGGTCGGCAACAGCTGATTGCGGGCCTCGCGGTCCAGCTTGCCGCCGCGCTCCAGGATCCCGGTCAGGATCTTGATGTTGACCTCGTGGTCGGAGCTGTCGACCCCGGCCGAGTTGTCTATGGCGTCGGTATTGATGTGGCCACCCGCTTGCGCGAATTCGATCCGCCCAGCCTGGGTCAGGCCGAGGTTGGCCCCCTCGCCCACCACCTCGACCCGCAGGTCGGCGCCGTTGACGCGGATGGCGTCATTGGCCTTGTCGCCGGCCTCGGCCTGACTCTCGCCCTTGGCCTTCACGTAGGTGCCGATGCCACCCAGATACAGTAGCTCGGCCTTGGACTTGAGGATCGCGGTCAGCAGTTCGGCCGGCGACACCGTCGCGGTCTTGATCTCGAACAGCGCCTGGATCTCCGGCGACAACGGGATCTGCTTGAGCGAGCGGGCGAAGACCCCGCCCCCCTTGGAGATCAGGCTCTTGTCATAGTCATCCCAGGACGAGCGCGGCAGCTTGAACATCCGGTCGCGCTCGGCCCACGACTTGGCCACGTCGGGATCGGGGTCCAGGAAGATGTGGCGGTGATCAAAGGCGGCCAAAAGCTTGGTCTGCTTGGACAGCAACATGCCGTTGCCGAACACGTCGCCGCTCATGTCGCCGACGCCGACCACGGTGAAGGGCTCGGTCTGGATGTCCTTGCCCAGCTCGCGGAAGTGGCGCTTGACCGCTTCCCAAGCGCCGCGGGCGGTGATGCCCATGACCTTGTGGTCGTAGCCGACCGACCCGCCGGACGCGAAGGCGTCGCCCAGCCAGAAGCCGTAATCCTCGGCCACGCCGTTGGCGATGTCTGAGAAGGTGGCCGTGCCCTTGTCGGCGGCGACGACCAGATAGGGATCCTCGCCGTCATGGACCACAACGCCGGCGGGCGGCACGATCCGGTTGTCGGCGTCGATATTGTCGGTGATGTCCAGCAGGCCCGACAGAAAGGTCTTGTAGGCGCGGATCGCCTCGGCCTGGATGGCGTCACGATCGCCGCCGCGCGGCAAGTTCTTGGGGAAGAAGCCACCCTTGGAGCCGACCGGCACGATCACCGCGTTCTTGACCTGCTGGGCCTTGACCAGGCCCAGAACCTCGGTGCGGAAGTCGTCGCGGCGATCGGACCACCGCAGGCCGCCCCGGGCGACCGGGCCAAAGCGCAGGTGCACGCCCTCGACATGCGGGGCCGAGACATAGATCTCGCGATAGGGCTTGGGGGCCGGCAGGTCCTCCAGCTCACGCGAAGCGATCTTGTAGCTGATATAGGGCTTGGACTCGCCGTCCGGTCCGGTCTGGAAGAAGTTGGTCCGCTGGATGGCGCCGACCAGGGCGGCGATGCGGCGCAGGACGCGGTCGGCGTCCAAGCTCTCGACCGCTTGCAGGGCCTCGCCGATGCTCGCTTCCACGGCCTTGGCCTGGTCCTCGCGGGCCTTCAGATCGGCGCGCACGGCCGGGTTGAACTTGATGCGGAACAGGTCGAGGATCAGACGGGTGACGCCGGGATTGTCCGACAAGGCCCGCTCCTGAACGCCCTGGCTGGGATCCAGGCCGGTCTGCTGGCGATAGCGAGCCAGGGCCCGAACGAGGGCGGCCTCGCGCCAGCCGACGCCCAGCTCCAGGACCAGGCGGTTGAAGCCGTCGCTCTCGGCCCGGTCCGTCCAGATCGCGACGAAGGCGGCCTCGAAGGCGGCCTTGATGTCGCCGAACGACAGGTGCTCGCCACGCTCGTCGCGCAGTGTGAACTCGTGGACCCAGATCTTGGCGTGCGGGCCGCCAGAGTCATGGGTGGCCGGGGTCAACTTGAAGCCGTCCTCGATCAGGGCCTTCAGGCCCATGTGCTCGAGGATCGGCAGCACGTCGGCCAGGGGCGCGGCGGCGCCGGGGCGATAGAGCTTGAAGCGGAAGGTCAGCTTGTCGTCGTCGGCATGGCGGAAGGCCCGCACCCGCACGGCCTCGTCGGCGGGGAGGTCGTCAACGACGGCGAGGTCGGCCAGGGCCTCGGCGGCGTCGTACTGGTCGCGATAGCCGGGCGGGAAGGCGCCCTGCCAGCGGGCCAGGGTCTCGGCGACGCGGCCCGGCGCGCCGCCGTCGCGGATGGCGGCCTCGAAGCGGTCTTCCCAGGTGCGGGCGGTCTCGGCGACGGCGGCTTCCAGCGCTTCCAGGTTCGGATCGCCGTGCTGGCCCGGCGTCACGCCCAGCACGTAGTGCACCCGGGCGAGAGGGGCGTCGGAGAAGCTGGGATAGTAGGCGCTGACCCGCCCCTGATAGGCGTCGGCCAGGATCTTGCCGGCCCGCTCGCGCACGCCGCTGTCATAGCGCTCGCGCGGCACGAACATCAGCACCGAGATGAAGCGGTCGAACGGGTCCTTGCGAGCGAACAGTCGCACGCGCGGCCGGTCGTAGAGGTGCAACACCCCCAGGGCCATCGACAGCAGCTCGTCCTCGGAGATCTGGAACAGCTCGTCGCGCGGCCAAGTCTCCAGGATGTTGCGCAGGCGCTTGCCGCTGTGGCCTTCGGGATCCTTGCCGGCTTCGCTGAGCACGTGCTCGACCTTGCGGCGGATCACCGGCACCTCGTGGGCGGGCGTCTCGTAGGCCTCGGCGGTGAACAGGCCCACGAAGCGGACCTCGCCCGAGGGCTTGCCGTCGGCGCCGTACCGGCGCACCCCGACATAGTCCATATAGCCGCGACGGTGGACCTTGGAGCGCAGGTTCGACTTGGCCACCACCAGGGGCGCGCCCAGCAGCAGGTGGTCGCGGACCTGGGGCGACAGGATCGCCGGCTCGCTGCCTCGGCGCAGCACCGTCAGGGTCTGGTCGCGCAGCACGCCCAGGCTGCCCTCGGGCTGGTACAACGGCTCCTCGGCGGCGTAACCGCCGTCTGGCGTGCGGGGATATTCGTAGACCCGGGCCCCGAGGAACACGAAGTGGTCGCCTTCCAACCAGTCGAGGAAGGCCAGGCCCTCGGCGCGCTCGGCCTCGGGAATGGCCACGGGCGAGGCGCGCAGTTCGTCGATCGTGCGATGGATCAGCGCCTTCATGGCGCCGAAGTCGTCGACCGCCACCTGGACATCGGCCAGGGCGTCGCGAACAGCGGCGATCAGGGCCTCTTCGCGGTCCTCGCCCACCGGGGCCAGATAGACCTGGATCATCGAGCGGCGGCCGGCCCCATCGCCCATGCCAAGACCGTCGATCACCGGGTGGAACATGGCCCGCACCGAGAAGCCCTGCTCGGCGATGGCGCCCATGATGCTGTCGACCAGAAACGGGCGGTCGGGCTGGACGATCTCCAGCAGGTCGCTTTTCAGGTCGGTTCCGTCGGCGCGGCGCGCGGGGCGCACACGGATCGAGAGGGGGGCGGACACGGCCTCGCCGAACCGCCAGAAATCGATCCAGCTCTGGGCCAGGTCGGCGGGCTCGAACCCGGGGAGTTCCTCGGCCGACCAGTCCTCCTGGACCTGGGCGGCGAAGGCGGCCTGCGGCGCGGTCAGCGCCTCCACGCCCAAAGCAGCTCTGAAGGCCGAGATCAGATCTCCCGAATGAGCTGCGGCTGCCGTGGGGTCAAGTTTTGCACCGACCATGGGATTTCCTCGCGAATTTTTGGCGACAACCTAGCCCTTTCAGGCCCAGTTTCAACCTCATACCGGGAATAGAGCAGAATATCTTACCGACGATTCAAGAGGCCGCGCGGACACGGAAGCGCCGCCGGTTCGGGGGAAACCGGCGGCGCGAGCCCGCCGGGGGGCGACGGGCGGATCCGCATTGGACGCTTCGAAAAATCGGACGGCGTCGCGCGGGGCCGGCATGGGGGGGCTGCCGACAGGATCTAGATAGGAAGGCCATTTGGGATTTTAAGCCCCCTTGGTCGCGTTCTGTCGAGAAGACGACTTGGCCGGTGATTTTTTTGGCGGCAGGACCGGATTCGATGCCGCCGGCGGCTTGCGGTCCAGACTGTCGCCACTGGGATTTCCGTCCTCGGACAGCATGATGGCGATCCAGCGGGTGCCATCGAACTGGGCCATGATCAGCATCAGGGCCACGGTCAGCGGCGTGGACAGGAACATGCCGGTCACACCCCACAACGCGCCCCAGACCGCCAGGGACAGCAGCACCACCGTCGGGTCGATGTTCAGGCTGTCGCCCTGCATGCGCGGATAGATGACGTTGCCGACCACGAAGAAGATCGCCTCCAGGGCTCCGAACAGGAACAGGGCCGGCAAGAAGCTGTCGGGAAACTGCACCAGGGCGAACAGCGGCGGCAGGATGCAGCCGATGGCCCCGCCGATGATCGGGATATAGGCGGCGATGAAGATCAGGAAGGCCCAGAACAGGGCGTTGTCCAACCGCAGCACCATCATGGCCACGAAGGCGGCGACGGCGATCATCAGGCCGGTGACGGTCTGGATCCACAGGTACTGCTCGACGCCGTTACGGATGCGCTGGAACAGCTGCATCGCGCCGTCGCGCTCGGCGTGGTGCGGATAGAGGGCCACGATCTTGCGGTTGAAACCGCGCCGCGAGGCGATGATAAAGCCCAGATAGATCAGCACCAGCACCGCGTTGGACGCGAAATTCTGCAGGCTCTGGGCGGCGGCCCCCGCGTACTTGCTGGGATTGAGCTGGTTGACCAAGTCGCCGATCGTCGGCGCCACCTTGATGCCGATCAGGGACGCGACCTTGGCGATCACCTCGTTCAGGCGCGGGGCGTATTCGCGCATCTGCAGAACGAAGTTCGCGCCATTGGCCGTCACCACCCACACCGACAGGCCGAACATGGCGATCGACAGGAAGATCGCCGTGGGCAGGGCCAGGCTCTTGGGGAAGCGCGGCAGCCGCTCGACCAACACCCGGGCGAAGCTATCGATCATCACCGCCAGGAACACCGCCATGGCCAGGGGCGTGAGGATGCCCCGCATCCAGTAGAGCGCCGCGGCGCCGGCGATGACCGCGATGAACACCAGGGCGTTGCGTCCGGTGATCGACGGGGAAATGCTCATCGGCGGAATCTCTTTCTCGAGCGTCTTTATCTGTAAAAGACTGGCGCCACATTGACCGCGCCGATTGGCGCGGCGCAAGGCCGGGGCTAGGCTTAAGCCCTCAATGTGAAGGACGTTGCGTATGACCCTGGCGATCGGCGAAGGCGAAATCCTGATTGGGCTCAGTGAGGAGGTATTCAGCAGAACCCTGGTGACCCAGCGCCTCGACCGGTCCAATCGGCACGGCATGGTGGCCGGCGCGACGGGCACGGGCAAGACCGTCACCCTGCAGGTCATGGCCCAGGCCTTCTCCGATGCCGGCGTGCCGGTGTTCGCCGCTGACGTGAAGGGCGACCTGTCGGGCATCGCCATGGCCGGCGCGCCGAACGACAAGATGCTGGAGCGCGCCGCCTCGATGAGCCTGACCCTGACGCCGTCGGCCCCGCCCGTGGTGTTGTGGGACCTGTTCGGCCAGAAGGGTCACCCGATCCGCACCACCATCTCCGAGATGGGCCCGGTCCTGCTGTCGCGGCTGCTGGAGCTGAACGACGTGCAGGAGGGTGTGCTGACCGTGGTCTTCCACGTCGCCGACAAGGATGGCTTGCTGTTGCTGGACCTGAAGGACCTGCAAGCGGCGCTGAAACACGTCGCCGACCACGCCGCCGAGATCGGCACCCAATACGGCAATGTCGCGCCCACCACGATCGGGGCGATCCAGCGCAAGTTGCTGACCCTGCAGAGCCAGGGGGCCGAGAACTTCTTCGGCGAACCGGCCCTGAAGCTGGCCGACATCATGCGCACCGACGTCGCTGGCCGCGGCTATGTCAACCTGCTGGCCGCCGACAAGCTGATCCAGTCGCCCAAGCTCTATTCGACCTTCTTGCTGTGGCTGCTGTCGGAGCTGTTCGAGGAGCTGCCCGAGGTGGGTGATCCGGAGAAGCCCAAGCTGGTGTTCTTCTTCGACGAGGCCCACCTGCTATTCAACGACGCCGAAAAGCCGCTGCTGGAGAAGATCGAACAGGTCGTGCGGCTGATCCGCTCCAAGGGCGTGGGCATCTATTTCGTCACCCAGAACCCGGCCGACATTCCTGACGCGGTGCTGGGCCAGCTGGGCGCCCGCGTGCAGCACGCCCTGCGGGCCTACACCCCCGCCGACCAGAAGGGTCTGAAGGCCGCCGCTCAGTCGTTCCGGGTCAATCCCGCCTTCGACACCGCCGAAACCATCCAGGCCCTGGGGGTCGGCGAGGCGCTGATCTCCACCCTCGACGCCAAGGGCGCGCCCTGCGTGGTGCAGAAGACCCTGATCCGCCCGCCCGCGTCGCGCCTGGGCCAGCTGACACCCGAGGAGCGCGCGGCCCTGATCGCCAAGAGCCCGGTCGCCGGTCTCTATGATGTCACGCTGGATCGGGCGTCGGCCTACGAGACCTTGCAAGGCCGCGCGGTTCAGGCCCAGCAGCAGGCCGATGACGCCGCCGACCAGGCCGAACTGGATCGTCAGCGCGCCGCCCAGGAGAGGGTGCGTCAACGCGAGGACGTTCGCGAGAGCCGCGCCTCGGCCCGCCCGCGCGCCTCCAGCCGTCAGTCGATGGGCGAGGCCTTCGCCACCTCGCTGCTGCGCACGATCGCCAGCCAGGCGGGCCGCGAGATCATGCGCGGCCTGATGGGAAGCATGTCGCGGCGGCGTTGAGGGCCGGGCCGCGCGGCGGTCAGGCCGCCTTTCGGCGACGCGGCTTCTTCGCGGCGACTTGCGGCGGCACGGCCGTGAGGGTGTCGATCGCCGCGACGCTGGCCAGGGTCCAGGCCGACAGGGTGTCGACCGGGGCCGGACGGCCGATCGCGTAGCCCTGCAGCTCGGCGCAGTTCTCGCCGCGCAGGAAGTCGATCTGCTCCTGGGTCTCGACCCCCTCGGCCACGCAGGGGATCTCCAGGCTGCGGCCCAGGCCCAGCACGGCGCGGACGATCACCGTCGCGCGGTCGTGGCGATGGATATTCTCGACGAAGCTCTTGTCGATCTTGATCTTGTCGAACGGGAATGACTGCAGGGTTGAAAGCGATGAGAAGCCGGTGCCGAAGTCGTCCATGGCGATCCGAACGCCCAGGGCCTTGAGCCGGCGCAGGTTGTCCAGCGCCCGCTGATAGTCCTTGAACAGGGCGCTCTCGGTGATTTCCAGCTCCAGCCGCTTGGGCGACAGGCCGGTCTGGATCAGGACCTCGTGCACCACGGTCGGCAGATTGGGCTGGTTCAATTGCAGCGGCGACAGGTTGACCGCGATGCGCAGCGGACGCTCCCAGGTCACCGCGTCAGCGCAGGCCCGCCGCAGCACCCATTCGCCCAGCTGGGTGATCAGACCGTTTTCCTCGGCGACCGGGATGAACTCCAGCGGCGGGATCATGCCGCGCACTGGATGGTTCCAGCGCACCAGCGCCTCGAAGCCGCAGACCTCGCCGTCCGACGCCCTGGCCAGCGGCTGGTAGTAGACGATCAGCTCTTCGTCGATGATCGCCTGACGCAGCTCGCGCGCCATGGTCCGGCGTTCACGGATCGATTCGTCCATCTCGCGCTTGAAGAAGCGATAGGCGCCGCGACCGCTTTCCTTGGCGCGGTAAAGCGCCATGTCGGCGTTGGCCAGCAAGGCCTCGGCGGTTCGGCCGTCGTCGGGGAACAGACTGACGCCCAGGCTGGCGCCCATGGCCAGTTCCTGACCTTCGTAGGTGGCCGGAACGCTCAGGTCCTCCAGTAGGCGACCGGCCAACTCGGCGGCGGCGGCGGGCTGGTCGCCGGCGGCGACCTGCACGACGATGAACTCGTCGCCGCCCAGACGCGCGGCGAAGGACGGGGCGACCAAAGAGTCTTGCAGACGGCGCCCGGTTTCCACCAGCAGCGCGTCGCCCGCCAGGTGGCCGTGCAGGTCGTTGGCTTCCTTGAAGTGGTCCAGATCAATGCAGATCAGCGACAGGCTCTCGCCCGAGGCCTCGACGCGATCCAGGGCCGCGGCCAGGCGAGCCTGCAGCGAATTACGGTTGGGCAGGCCGGTCAGGCCGTCATGTTCGGCCAGATAGCGGATCTTCTCCTCGGCCGAGCGGCGCTCGCGCAGGTCGCGCACGGCCAGCACGGTAAGGCCCGAGGTCTCGGCACGGGCGCCGTCGTCCATCAGGCGCGAAAACACCTCGACCGGGATCGTGCGGCCACCGTCGGTCGGCTGCAGCACGCCCTCGCGGCGCACGCCCTCGCGGGTCGGCGCCTCGCCGTCGAAGGTCAGCAGGCTGGAGAGCGGGGCGCGCAGCAGCGCGTCCAGTTCGGCGCCGACCAATTCGCAGAAGGCGGCGTTGGCGTCGTTGATGCGACCGTCTTGGACCACGACGATGCCTTCATAGGCTGCGTTGGCCATGCGACGGATGCGGTCCAGGGCCGAACGGCTGGTCGAGGATTCGATGGCCACCGCGCCCAGGCCGCCCAGGATGATCATGCCGGTGATCGAGGTCACCGCCAGGGTCAGGATGGCGCCCGACAGCATCTGGTCGGGCACATTGATCGCCGGATCGGGAACGATGGTGATCGCCCCCATGCCGGTGAAATGCAGGGCGCAGACGCCCAGGGTCAGCAGCGCGCCACCGCCGAGCTGCTTGAGCAGGCTACGCGCACGCCCAGCCACCTGCAGCGCAATGGTCGCGCCGATGACGCCGACCAGCACGGAGGCGGCGATCGTCGCCTGCTCCCATTCCACGAAGCCCTGGGTCACGAAGGCGGACATGCCGGTGTAGTGCATGGCCGCGATGCCCATGCCCAGGATCAGACCGCCGGCGAAATCGTTGGTGCGGCTGCGCTGGGCCGAGGCCACGGCGAAGCCGCCGGCCATGAACATCACCGCGATCATCAATGACAGCAGGGTGCCGGTCGGGCTGTAGCCGGTCTTCAGGCCGGGGCTGTAGGCGACCATGGCGATGAAGTGGGTGGCCCAGACGCCCGAGCCTGACACCAGGCCCGTCAGCAACAGCCAAGCGGCGCGCACCACCCCCTTGGCCCCGCGCATGCGCGAGTAGAGGCGGAACGCCGTGAAGCACGCGGCGAAGCAGATCACGCCGGCGACGACGACCAGACGAAGATCATGCTCCGTCGTCAGGCAGGTCAAAACCTTCAGCACACACAAACCCCCAAGGTGATCTGTGCCTTTTAGCGGACAAGTTGCAAAGAAACCGTTGCCGACATCCGGGCCCTGAACCGTGAGCTATTTCGCGATGTCGCCTCCGGGGAGGCAGCGGTGGTCGTCCGCCTAGAGCCGACGTGGCCGATCCGCGCTCTTGGTGACGGGCGGCGGCACGTCGAAGACGCCGCCTTCACCCGTCTGGATGAATCGGCGCGTGTCGTTCCACAGCGATAGGGCCGTCAGGATTCCCGTCGCGCAAGCTCCGGTATCGATGCCGATCTTGTCGTCCTCGACCAGGGGCCGGTCGAACGGAGTGTGTCCGAAGACCACCACCTGACCGGGAACGGCGTCCTGAGAGGTCAGGAAAGCGTCGCGGATCGACAGGAAGTCGGACCACTTCTGGCTCTGGAGCGGCACGCCCGGGCGAACGCCAGCATGGGCGAACACATAGTCGCCGAAGGTGGCGCAATAGTGGGTGGCGCGAAGGAATTCCAGATGGGAGTCGGGAATGGCGTCGGCCAGTTGCTCGCCTGCGGTGATCCATCCGCTTTCATCGCTCTGAACCCGGGGCGCGCTGACGCCATAGGAGGCCAGCGTCGCCGCGCCCCCGAAATTGATCCACGAGCGGCCCTGCGCGGGCTGCGCGAGAAAATCGAGCAGGAACTGATCATGATTGCCCCGCAGCGCCATGACTTCATAGCGCTCGTCGGCCTTGAGCGCGATCAGCGCCTCGATCACTTGATTGCTGGCGCCCCCCCGATCGATATAGTCGCCAAGAAAAATGAGACCCAGGCGGCCCGTGAAGGCGCGTTTCTCCGCGTCCTCATTGATCAGGGCTATCAATTGACCCAAGAGGTCCGCGCGTCCGTGGATATCGCCGACAGCATAGATCAGCCGGTCAGGCGGTATCGCGGGGGCAGCGCGAAGGGCCCGCGGCTGCACCTTGGCTTTGCGAAAGCCGAACAAATGAACTCCTTGACGTCAATGGCGACCTGGAACGACAGCAGGGCTGGGCCCTGGCCTGCCCTTCCGCGATACGGGGGCTGGGGGGGACGAGCTTCTGTCGCTTCCGTTCGCAGTAATCAAGAACGCGTCAACGTCGCCTTAAGGTGCGTGCTGTGTAAGCAAAAGATCACGAGCGGCGCGGGGTGGCCCTTCCTATGAATATTGGTTGGGCGGAGGCTACGGCGCAAGGTCCCACAGCGGATCTTTGCATCGTCGGCGGCGGCGCGGCGGGGCTGACCATGGCTCATGCTCTTCGGGATTCAGGCTTGTCGATCCTGGTTCTGGAAGCCGGTGGAGAGCGCGCGACCAAGGCCAGCCAGAAGAACTACGAAGGCGAGTTGGCCGATCCGCGCAGCCATCCGTGGCTGCATCATTTTCGGGTGCGGGCGGCGGGCGGCTCCAGCCGCATCTGGGGCGGACGCTGCATTCCGTTCGATCCAATCGATTTTGAGTCCCGCGACTGGGTCGCCGGGCCGGGATGGCCGTTCGAGATCGAGACCCTGACGCCTTATTATGTCGCCGCCCAGGCCGCCGCCGAAGCCGGAGCGTTCGACTACGATCCGGCTTCGGTGCTGCCCGGCGCCCAGAGCGAGTTCGCTCGCGGGCTCGACAGCGCTCTGATCGAGACCCGGCTTGAGCGTTTCAGCCGGCCGACCAATTTTTGGACGCGGTTCGGCGATGATCTGGCCAAGGCGGCCAACGTTCGCGTGCTGATGAACGCGCCCGTCCAGGAAATCCACCTGACCGCGGACGGCGGCGCCGTCGACCACCTGGAGGTTCGCCGGCCCGACGGGACCACGGCGGCGATCCGCGCCAAGCGCTACGTTCTGGCCATGGGCGGCCTGGAAAGCGTACGGTTGATGATGACCTCCAACCGGGTCAAGCCCGGCGGGCTGGGCGGCGATCACGGCCAATTGGGCCGCTTTTACATGAGCCACCTGGCCGCCGCCGTCGGCGAGATCCGCTTCGCCGATCCCGCGAGCGTGGCCTTCGACTACGCCCTGGACGACGCGGGGATCTATGTGCGGCGACGGCTGGCCCTGACCGCCAAGGCGCAGCGCGATCTGCGATGCCTGAACGTAATCTTCCGCACCCATCTTCCCGATCCGGCCGATCCGTCGCATGGCGACCCGGTGCTTTCGGCCATGTTCCTGGTCAAGAACTTCGTGCTCTACGAATACAGCCGCAAGTTCCGCGAGGGCGGCCTCTCTTCGGCGGGCTATCTCAAGCATGTGAGCAACGTCCTGCGGCAGCCCGGTCGCCTGGCTAGGTTCGCCAACACCTGGATGCGCAAGCGCGTATTCGCCAACCGCAAGCTGCCCTCGGTCGTGCTGGGATCGAAGACCGGCGCCTATGTCGTGGAATTCCACGCCGAGCAGGCGCCCCACCCCGATAGCCGCCTGACGCTCTCGGACGAGAAGGACGCCTTCGGCGTGCCGAAATTGAAGGCCGATTGGCGGATGACCGACCAGGACATCGACAGCCTGCTGAAAGCCTATGCGCTGCTGGCGGGCGAACTGGAGCGGACGGGAGTCGGCGCCCTGTCCTATGATCCGGCCCTCGTCGCGGCCAAGGCGCGCAGCGAGGGGGCTTACGGCGGACATCACATCGGCGCGGCTCGCATGGCGCGCGATCCGCGCGACGGGGTCGTCGATCCCGATTGCCGCGTTCATGGCGTGAGCAATCTGTTCCTGGCCAGTTCGGCTGTTTTCCCGACATCGAGCCAGGCCAATCCAACCTTAACCATCTTGGCTCTATCTCTGAGATTGGCCGAGCATTTGAGGCGTGAATTGCCCAACCCATGACACCAAGCCCGAGCGTGCATGCGACCCGCCCTCGCGTGGTGATGGTTTCGACCCGACAGCTCGATGGCGAGCCGATGGCGGGCCGCCTGCGCGTGGCGCACGCCATCCGCGCGAGCCTCGACGCCGCCACCGACCTGAAGGTGCTGCGCCTCCCGTCGGCCCTCACCGACCTGACGCTGAACCGCCTGCTGGAATGCGCGCTGAGCTGGGTGTTCAGCTTGCTGCGGGGGCGTCCTCTGCCCCTGCAATGCGCGCTCTTCGCGTCCTGGACCGATCACCGCCATCTGCTCGCCCAGGTGCCCGAGGACGCCGTGTCGCTCTATGCCGACGGGGTGCGGACCTATTCGTTGGTGCGCTATCTGCGCAAGCATCGACCCCAATTGCGGATCATCGTCGACCTCGACGACTTGATGTCGCGCCGCATGTCGCTGCTGCTCCAAGCCAGTCAGCCGCTTTCCCCCGGCTACCTGACCAAGCGCCTGCCGCCCTTCCTGCTGCGCATCGCCATGTCACCCCAGTTCGGGCGGATGATCGTTCGTCATGAACAAGCAACCCTGGCCCAGGTGGAGCGCGATCTGGCCCGCATCGCCGACGCCCTCGTCCTGCTGTCCGCGGAGGACGCGCGGATCATGATCGACCAATGCGCCGCCGACCGCCGCGCGCGGGTCGAGGTAATTCCGCCACCCAGCGAGCCCGTCGCGCCGATCGCATCCCTGAAGCCACCCGTGCGCTTCGTGTTCATCGGCTCGGACGCCCTGACCCAGAACCGCCTGACGATCGACTACCTGATCGACCTCTGGGGCCGCGCCAAGATCACCAAGCCGCTGGTCTTCTATGGTCTCTGGGGACGAGACATCCCGTTGCCGCCGGAGATCAGCGCCGTGGGCTATGTCGAGGACCTCAAGGACGTCTATGACGGCCATAGCGTCCTGTTGACCCCGTCGCTGATCGGCGGCGGCGTCAAGACCAAGGTGCTGGAAGCCTTCGCCTACGGCGCTTCGGTCATCGGTAATGCGATCACGTTCGAGTCGATGGACATCGGCGACTATCCGCTGCAGATCGACGACGAGGCGGAATTGGTGAAGTTGATCCGCGCGCCCGCCGAACAGATGTCGCGCTTTGCCGTCGCGGCGCAGGCCGGGGTGAACTATGTCGCCCAATTCCACGACCCGCTCGTCTTCAGCCAGCGCTGGCTCAACCTCATGGCGCCAGAGCTGCAATCGACGGACGCGACCGACCAAGCCGCCGCGCCAGCGGGAGCCCACTAAGCTCGTCGCCAAGCAGCCGACGCCCTGTCGTTTCCTCCATCTTGGTGTAAGAGAAATCGACAAGGCCACGCTTGAGGTCGCGTGACGAGTCAAGTCGGCGTCACGGTCGCCGCGAGATCGCATGGGTCGGGGACACATTTGCGCAAGGTTCCGAGGCAGGACGGCGAGGGCTTAGACGCCGCTGGCGGACGCCGGCGTGGCGGACTGATGATCGCCGCGGCCTACGGACTTGTTCTGGTCGGTTCGGCGGTCTTGGGCACGAAGGTCCTGCGCGATGCGCTTCTCGACGCGCGCCTGGAGGCGGTCGTGACGCGGGACCGGGGCGGACACGCCGATCTCCCCTGGCAGAGGCCGATCAAGGGCGATCCCTGCGCCGCCGCCTGCCCGCCCCGGGCCTTGGCCGCCAGCGGCGTACATCTGATCATCGCCGCGGGCGGTCCATCCGACCCGGGAAGCGCCCGCTTGCCGGATGCGCAGCGCCGCCTGGAACAGGCCCTGGCGCGCCGTCCCAAGGAGGGCGGCTGGTTGACATGGTTGGCTTACGTCAAGGCGCGACGCGAAGGCGTCACGCCGACGGTGCTCGACACCTATGCCGCCAGCTACGAGGCCACGCCGTATCTGCCGCGCGAAGGGTTTTGGCGGGTGCGGTTCGGCGCGCTGAACTGGGCGCGGCTACCGCTGGCCGCGCGGCGGCGGATGATCGCCGAGACGGTCTGGCTGAAGGCCATCGACCCCGACGGCGCCGCTCCCGTTCTGGACCCCGCAACAGATCCGCGGGTCGCGCGGGCGATCGCCGTGGCGCTCGCCCAACCTGTCGAAGGTCTAGTTCCGCACCGTCGCAGCCGGCTTCCAGGTGGCGTAGGTCCGATCGGTGAATAGGGCTTCGCACTGACCCCAGCCGACGCCGACCAATGAAATGATCGCGGTCAGAATCATGCGGGCGAAGGGCAAGTTGACCCAAGAGCCGAACAAGAGGAGCGCGGCCAATGCTCCCGCGCCGCCCAGGGTCGCGAGTGGACCAAATTTCAAGGAAAGGCCCGTCAATAGAAAGATCAGGGTGAAGGCCAGATTGATCGGCGTCATCCACTTCACGACACGGTGCGAGAGATAGGCGTAGAGGACCGAAGGCTTGGCCTTCTTTAGCTTTGGCCACAGAGCCAGATGCACGCGGGTGGCTTGGCAGGAGATTCGAGCCTTGCGGCGGAACTCTTCCTCCCAGCGCGTGGCGCTACGTTCCTCGACCAGCACGGACTGGGCCGACACCACCCGCTTTCCGGTCAGCAGCGCCGACACCGAAATATAGAGGTCGTCAATCAGATAGTCCGGCGGCGGGAAGTAGGCGTCGCGTTCGATCACGAACATCGCGCCATCCACGCCCATGATTCCGACAGTCTGGCTTTCAAGGGACTTGATGATCTCCTCGACGCCCCAATAGGCCGCGCCCGAGGCGCTGACCCCGGTTTCGTCGGCGTTGGTATAGACCAGCCGCGCCGAGGCGCAGCAGACCTCCGGATCCTCCAGCGCCGCGGTCAGGTTGACCAGGCTCTCGGCCGGCACCCGCACATTGGCATCGGTGAAGGCGATCACCTGGCTGCTGGAGCCCGCCACGAGATCCTTGAGACCCGCGGTCTTGCCCCGCCTCTGGGTGGAGACAACCAGTTCCAGCCGGTCGCGATACGGCTCCAGCAGCGCGGCGGTGCTATCCTCGGCGCCATCGACATAGATGTGGATCGTCGCCGGGCCATAGATCGCGGCCATCTCCAGCAGTTGCTCGACCTTGGCGATGATCACCTTCTCCTCGTTGAAGGCCGACATGCAGATCGCCACCGATGGCCTGACCCACTCGGGGGCTGGCTCGCGCAGCGCCTTGCGGCGCATCAGGCTGAGGGTCAGCGGATAAATCGTGTAGGGGTGGATCGACAGCAGGAAAAAAAGGCCGGCGATCAGCAGAAGGATGTCAGGCATCGCGATGCTCCGACAGTGCCGGACCCAGGCCCCTGGAGCCTTGCCCCAGAACGCTGCCCCAAGCCGCGCCGAACAGAGCGCAGACCAGGGCCGCGACCGCTGGGACATTCAGCGCGATATCTACCGAGGCGCAGATGATGGCCAACAACACCGCGCCCAGCAGGGCGTTAGCCACGACATCACTGCGACCGCGCTTCAAAAGTAACGCCACCACCTGACCCGTAGCGACCAGAACCGCGGCGGACAGAAGCAGGCCGTAAGGCGCGCCGCCTTCAAGCATGGTTTGCAAAAGCGCGCCATGGACGGCGCCATAGGCCCACATGGCCGGAGCCACGGCCGAGGTCAGATGGGCTTCGTGCCAGGCATGAAATCCCCCCAGGCCCGCTCCAAACCAAGGCTCAGCCCCTACGCCGCTGGCGTAGTGTTCGTAGCCGGCGAGCCGTAAACCCGCGTCGGCGGTCAGGGTATCCCACCGTGAGACGACTTGGCCGCCCGCCATCAACACGCCGCCGACCAGGACGATCGAGGCGACGATCAGGACAAAGCGATCATTCGAGCGCCTCGCCTCAATGAGAATGACGACGAGCGCGATCGCGATCGTCGCGATCAGGCTCGTGCGCGAACTGGTCAGGACGCAGGCGCCCATGGCGGCGATCGCACCGCACGAAACCAACGCCAACAGGGCGTAATGGCCCAGGCCAGACTCCCGCAGATCGGTGCGTTTGAGCAAATAGTGCATGAGCCCCAGGCAAACCAACCCGACCATCCCGAAGACGCAACCCGCAGCGTTGGCGTTCATCAAGGTGCCGGTAAATCGATAGGCATGAGCGCCTTTTGGCTCCCCCCACACCGTGTAGGGGTGAACTTGACCGCTCCATAGTGAAAACATGGTGTACGCGACGGCCAATACCCCAAGCCACAAAGCCATCCTGTGCAACATTCTTCGCGATTGGCCGGCCAAGGCGGCCGACAGGGCGGTCGCGAACAGGCCGACCAGCTTGAGCAGGGCCAGGGCGGCAGCGTCGGGCGCCAGCCGGTCCGGTCGGCTCATCCCCAGAATCGCCCAGCCCAGCGCCGCCGCGATCAAAATCGCGGGGCCCAGGCTCGCGCGCCACAGCCGTGCTGGCGTCTCTCGGACCGTCAACAGCAGCACCAGCAAGGCGGCGGCGATCTGACCCAGCGCCAGCATCGCCGCCAGGACGTCGTCATCCGCTCCGAAGACCAACAGTCCGACGAAGACCGGCGCCGCCACCAGCAGGGCGGCCAGGTGGCCCTTCCAGGGAGCGACTCTGCTGACCGGCGTCTTGGCCTGCAAGCTGCTCATGGCTCGAGCGCCAGGGTCGCGACCACGCCGTAGTGATCCGAGCCCGCCCCGATCGCTCGGCGGACCGAAACAACGCGCCAGTCCGAACCGGCAAAGACCTGATCGATCGGCAGGACGGGCAGCGGCAGCGGCAACCCGCCGTCGGGGGTCGGCAGGCGGCGCGGCCAGGTCGCCAGCCCATGGGTCCTGCGGCGCAGGACCACGCTGTCGTCGATGCGTCGCATGGCGAAGGACCACGGCACGCGATTGAAGTCTCCCACCAGGATCGCCGTGCGGGGATCGGCGTCGGCGATGGCGCGCACCGTCTGCCGGGCCTGTTGCTCGCCCTCTCCCTTGGGATCGGGGTGAATGAGATGCGTGCCGATCACTTCGAAATCTCGGCCGCCCGGTCCCTGGATCGTAGCGCGGATCAGGCCCATCCGGTCGTATTCCGGCGGCAGCCAGTTGGCGACGTGATAGGACCAGGTCCGGATCGGGCGTTTCGAAAAGATGGCCATGTAGCACCACTGCGACCTTTCCAGGCAGTTGGCGCGATAGGGATAGGCCCGGGCGACGCGCCGGACAACGTCGGCGCCCCCGCCTCGCCCCTCCTGCAGGACCACGACATCGGCGTCGGCGGCCAGAATGGCGGCCGCCGTCGCGCCGGGCTCGGCGTTACCTTGCCAGAGGTTCTGCGTGATCAGAGTGATGCGCGGCGCGTCCGGACGGCTAGGGCGCGGCTCCGACCAGCCCGCCGATAGGTCTGGCCAGACCAGCGCTGCTCCGGCCAGCACGGCCACCCCGCCCAGGGCGGCCAGCGGCCAGGAACGCGCCCAGGGTCGGAGGCTCAGGGCGCAAAGCACCACGCCGGCCAGGATAAATAGCGGCGTGGCGTGATTGAGGAGATCCAGGGTCCGACTGAAAGCGCCGCCGAGGGCCAGAACTCCAGCGGCGGAAAGCACCGCCAGGAACCATATGCAAAAGGATTCCAGCAAACGCCCCTTGGTTGGCCTTGCTGTCGTTGGAACCACCCCAAGTCTCATCAAGACCCCGACTAATCACGCCTTGTCACGCGGTCATTGGCTAGGCGCCGGTAATAACCTCAGCCGCGTTTAGCGTTTCGCGCGCTGACCGTCCAACCTTGATCATCAAGCGTGCGATTAAGTTTCTCCGAATGAAACAGTTTCTTGGCAGATTGCCAGTCAATTGCGGAACTGATCACGTCTTTGACTCTCGACGGAGCGAATCGATTGGCCAAAGGCCAAGTCCTGCATCCAGTGATGGCGCGCGTGCATCTGGTCGTCGCCCAGGTGACCCGTCGTGCGCCCCGTATCGCGTCCTTCGCCGATCAGGGCTTCCAAGGCGTCGCCAACATCGTCGCCAGCGCGCTGATCGCCCACGCGCTGCCGCATGATGATTTCGCCATCATCGGCCTGATGATGGGGGCGCACTATTTCGCCTGGGGCCTGCACCGATCGCTGGTGATCCTGCCGTTCATCCTCGACGCCTCCGACAGCGCGCCCCGCCGCCAAGCCAGCGACGCCTGGTGGTGGATCGGCGCGGTGGTGTCCGTGGCGCTCGGCGTGACGCTGGCGATCGCCGCGGTCCTGGCCATCACGCTGGGCGGTTCCATGGCCTGGATCGGCGTGTCCCTGGCCTATGCCGCCCTCGCCTCGCCCGCCATATGCCTGCTCGAATTCGCCCGCCGCCGGCTCTATCAGGAGGACCGCGCCATTGCCGCGGCCGCCTGTTCGGCCCTGTACGGCGGGGCCTTGGTGGTGATCGCCGGCGTGGTCTTCCTCACCAAGGCCGGGCTTATGGCCGCCGCCCTGGCCTGGCCGCTGGCCGCGCTGCTCGGCGCCGGTCTTGGCGCGGCGATAGCGCGACCCCGGCTGGTGGGCCTGAAGACGTTGGTCCACGTGTGGCTGGGTCACTGGCGCTTCGCGGTGGACCTGGCCTTCACCTCCATTCCCTACTCGATCTATACGACCGCCGTGGTGATTCTGGTCGGGATCTTCGGTGGGGCCACGGCCGCCGCGGGGTTCACCGCCGGCCGCACCCTGACCAATCCCGCCATGGCCGTGGTCTCCGCCATCGATACGCTCGACAAGCCGCGGGCCGCTCGCGCCCTGGCCGCGGACGGCCTGCCCGGCCTGCGCGCCTCGATCGCCAGGACGCGGCGCACCGTGCTGTTGCTCACCGGCCCTTATCTGGGTGTTCTGGCGCTCTTCGCACCCTGGATCCTGGGCCTGGCGTTCGGTCACGCCTATGCTGATTTCGGCCTGGGTGTCAGTCTGCTGGCGGTGTCATTCTTCTTCACGGGACTGAACCAGCCGTCTGAAACCGCGCTGATTGTCTTGCGAGCGAGCCGAGCCATGTTGGTGGTTCGGTCCATCATCGCCGTCCTTACGCTGGTGGGCCTGTGGCTGGTTGGCGGTCGGTTCGGCTTCATCGGCTGCGCCGCCGCGATCATGGTCACGAACCTGCTCAACGTCGTGGCTCTGAAGTACGCCGAGCGACGGGCGGGCCTGTGATGGGACGTGAAGCCGTGATCGAGGGTAAGACGGAAGACCTCCCCGCCGCGGCCGTGCGCTTCTCGATCGTCATCCTGACCTATGCGCGCGACGACGCCTTGGCCTTGACGCTGGATCGCCTGCGTTGGGCGCTGGCCGGGCGAGGCGACGTGGAGGTCATCCTGGTCGACAACAATGTCGATGACCGCGACCGCACATCGATGATCGCGGATTTCACCCATCACCGCCTGGTTCGGACGGGCAGCAACAAGGGGGTCTCGGCCCGCAACGACGGCATGGACGTGGCGGTCGGCGAATGGCTCGTCCTGCTCGACGACGATGTGCTGATCGAGACCCAAGGCTTCCTCGACATCTTCGCCTCGGTGTTCGATACCCAGCCCAAGGTCGGCGTGGTCAATGTCCAGAAACTGGACAGCAAGACCATGACCTTGCTGCCCGAGTGCGTGCCCCACACCCGCAAGTCCATCGACACGAGCGCGCCCTTCGAGACGTTCCGCTTCATCGGCGGCCTGGTGGCGATGCGCCGCGTCGTGCACGGCGCCCTGGGCGGGTTCAGTCCCGATTTCTTCTACGGGGCGGAGGAGCGGGAATACTCCTACCGGATCATCAAGGCCGGCTGGAAAATCTACTACAGCCCCGACGTCGTCGCGATCGAGACCAATCACGAGGGCGGCCGCAAGCCGCGCGCCCAGCTGCGAACCGAGACGCTGCTCAACACCTACATCATCGCCTTCCTGCACAAGTCCTGGCCAGTGCTTGTCGCCGATGTGACGCTGTTCACCGTCTTCCTTTGGATCAAGGAGCGCGGGCAGATCGATGTCGGATCCGCCTTGCGGCGCTTCCATGCCTGGCTCAAGCGTCCTGACCGCGCACGCCGGCAGCCGATGACCCAGGCCGCGGTGGACTATATCCGCGCCTGCGGCGGCGCCACCTGGCGCTAAGGTCCCTAGGGCCCGACCGGGGCGCTGGCTTGGCCCCCGCGCCAATAAAAACCCTCCGGCCCCAGGGCCCGGAGGGTTTTCTGATTGCAGCGACCGGCTTGGATAGGCCTAGTCGTGATAGTAGCCGCGATAGTGGCCGTAATAGTAGGTCGGGTCACCCGTGCCGATGGCGACGCGCGCCCGCGTATCGACCATCGACAGCAACACCCCGGCGACCCGCGAGCGATCGTTGGCCAGATGGCCTAGGGCGGTATGGATCGCGCGGCGCGGCGTCTTGCTCCAGCGCGCGACGAACAGCACCACGTCCGCCAGGCTGGCCAGCACCCGAGCGTCATTGACAGCCAGCAGTGGCGGGCAGTCCAGGACCACGTGATCGTAGCGCGAGCGCAGAATGTCCAACAGTTCGCTCATGGCCTTGGTGCCGAACACGTCGCGCGGCGTGAAGGCTGCCTTGTGCAACGGCAGCACGTCCAGGCCGCTGACCGTATCTTTCTTGATCGTCGCCTCCAGCGTCGCCGCGCCGGTCAGAACCTCGATCAGGCCCACGGCCGGCGCTTCGGCGAGGAGGCCTTCCAGGGCGTTACGGCGCAGGTCGCAATCGACCAGGATCACCCGCTCGCCGCTCATGGCCATGATACGGGCCAGCGACACCGAGCTGACGGTCTTGCCTTCGCCCGGCAGGGCCGAGGTGATGGCCACGACCTTATGCTTGCCGTCGAGGTCAGCGAATTTGATGGCGCTGCGGGCGCTACGCATCGATTCCGCGAAGCCGGACATCGGCCGGGCGGCGACATAGTCCCACGGCGCGATCTTGCGGCCTTCAGAACGCAGAACCTTATCCGTCAACAACGGCGCCGAGGCGATGAAGTGGGAGTGGAGGTCTTGCTCGACGTCTTCCACCGTGCGCACACCGCCATCGACCAGTTCGGCCACGAACACTGCGGCGACGCCGAAGATCAGACCTAGCGCCAGGCCCAGAACCGCGAACAGGCTGGTATTGGGGAAGTAGGGCTTGGTCGCGACGCTGGCGAGAGCGAGGATTCGCGCCTGAGCGGTGCTGGCATGTTCCTGCTGATTGACCTGCTGAGCCGAGGCGGCAAGCTGGCTGAAGATCGAGCGTTTGGCCTCGGCTTCCCGCTGCAGGCTGTCGGCCCCGACCGAAGCCTGGGTGTTGCTCGCGAGCTGGCCGTTCAGGACGCCAACATCGTGGCGCAGGCTGGCGGCGCGCGCCTCGGCCGCCCGAGCGTCGCTCTCGAGACCGCCCAGGATACGCTGGGCCTCCTCGCGCAACTGCTTGTCGAGACCGATGACCTGCTGGGAGACCTTCACCGCTTCGGGGTGACGCGGACCGTAACGGGCGTCGATTTCGGCTTGGCTGCGTTGCAGATCCGCCCGCTGGCGTCGCAGTTCGGTAATCGTCGCCGAGTTCAGGACGCTGGACACCGAGTCCAGACCGCCGGCGTTCATCTGGTTGCGCGCGGCCTGATAGTTCGACCGGGCGGCCGCGGCTTCGGATTCGGCGGTCGACAGTTGCAGCGTCAGGGTGCTGATCTGCTGCTCGGTCATGGTGCCGCCGCTGGCGGCGCTGACCAGACCCTTGTCGGCCTTGTACTGAGCGAGCTGAGCATCGGCGCGTTGCGCCTCGAGGCCGGCCGCGTCCAGCCGCTTGGACAGCCAGTCCGACTGTTCGGACGCGGTCTGCACGCGGGTGCGGACGCTGGCCAGCATGTACTCGCGCGCGAAGGCGTTGGCGATGTTGGCCGCCTTGGCGGGATTGGACGACCGGAATCGCAGACCGACCAGATAGGTCGTGCCCTGACGGCTCACATCCAGGCGACGCAGCACGTTGTCGGTGGCGACGTCCTGGGCCGGGGCTTGGGTTTGACCCAGCAGCTTGGATTTGAGGCCGCCGCCGGAGACGAATTCCGGATCCTTGTCCAAGCCCATCTGCTGGACCACGGCGAGCGCCAGACCACGCGACTGCATGATCTTCACTTCGCTGTCGACCAGGGCCTGGTCGGGCGGACCGCCCGAGGCCAGGGCCTCCAGATCGACCGCCTGCTTTTGATTGGGGTCGATGCGGATCGTGGCGGTGGCGTCGTAGGCTGGCTTCATCACCAGCGAGGCCGTGACCGCCACGATCAGCACGCCGATCACGACGGCGACAAAGAGCTTCCAACGCCGCGCGAAAACGTTGAACAGGCTCTTTACATCGACAGGACGCCCGGGCGAGCTCGCATACTTCACTTCTGGCTCGCGGTGAGCATCAACGGTCAACATTTGCGATCCCAGCAACAGTCCTAAGCTACTCGTCTTATCGCGCGGGATTGCTTAACGCTGGAATACCAAACTCAGACCGATTTGCGTGGCCTTGTATTCCGGACCGAATTGGGCGCCCGACGAGGTGCGCTTGGCGGTCGACAGGGTCAGGCCAAGACCGACGACATTGTTGACGAAATAGCGACCGGACAGGGCCAGGTTGCCCACCTTGTCCTTGCGATCGATGCCCTTGTACTTGTCGTACTCGTAGCCGCCCGCGACGCTGACGATCAGGTTACGACGCAGCTCGTAGTCGCCGCCGAGCGAGACCTGGTTCTGAAAGTAGCCGCCCGAATTGTTGAACGAGGAGTCCTGGATCTGACGAACCGCGACGCCCGTGATGGTCAGGAGTTGGGTGGGGAAATATTCGAGCTTGGACGACAGGGCGAAGCCGCTGATGTCGGTGAAGGTGGCCAGATCGTAATCGCGTTTGGTGTAGCCGACGCCCAGTTCACCGCGCGCCAGCGACGTAAGGTCGAAGTTGGCGCCGCCCAGGATCCGCGTGTTGCTGTTGTCGCGGGCCGGGTTGGTTGTGGTGCTGTGCTTGTAGGCATTTTCGCCGTAGCTGCCCTTGACGAACAAGGCCGTATCGGGGCTCAGCGCCACGTCGGCGCGAGCGCCGCCCTGCCAGCCGTCGTAGTCGCGACCGTTCTGATCGACGTTGCCCGTGACATTTTTGTAGTCAAAGTTGCGATAGGAAGCGTCGAACGTCCCGCGCACGCGATCCTGGCCATAGACCCCGCGGGCATACAGGCCTTGAATTTCAACCGGCACGGGTTTGACGTTGTTCTGGCTGCCGTTGACGCTGCCGCGATCCTCGAAAACCTTCTGGGCGTCGCCGCCGAAGTTGAGGAAGGAGTCGCCGTAGATGTCGACCTTGGCGTCGCCCCGAACATTCCAGCTCGTGGTGTTCTCGGAGTCATATTTGAAATAGCGCTTGGCGTTCAGGCCACCTTCCAGACGCAAGGCGTGGCGACCCCAGTTGCTCTGCGCCACCACCGACGGCTTGACGATGAAATAGGTGTCCGCGACCTTGGGCAGCCCGCCGGTCACTGGGGGGCTGTCGGAGAAATAGACGTTGTTGGTGTGGGTCAGGCCGGTTTCGACGCGCGGCAGAATGGTGAACCCGCCGGTGCGAATTCCAAGCGCTTGATATTCGGGACGCTCCCGTTCAAGGACGCTGGTGTTCTTGCCCCGGCCATAGAACTGCGGCACCTCGTAATCGGTGCTCGGCACAAGGCTCTGTGCGGCTGCGGCGCTCGCGACAGTGAGCATGACCGACATAGCGGCCACGGAGAACCAGATGCGCATTGGGTCTATCCCCTAACCCAGTTGGAAAAATGCGGCCCCGCGCCAGAGGCGCGGAACCGTTGTACGCGTCGCCCGAAGGCGCAGAACTAGACCAAGGGTGTGTCCGCGCCGAAAAGGCGCGGAACCACTACTGGCCGGAAACGTAACCGGAACCGCCACCGCCGCCCGAAAAACCCGGAGCGCCAGACGAGGGCAGACCGCCGAAGCCGCCCAAAGCGCCCGTGGCGCCGGTCGACCCGTTAGCAGCATAAGAACGACGCAGATTGCCAGCAGCCTTGGTGGCGGCCGACGGCAGGCCAGGCGTACCGGCCACGCGGGCCATGGCGGCCTCGATGACCGTCGCGTCATAACCAGAAGCCGCATCGACGAACAGGCCGGTGAAGGCCCCTTCCGAAGCGGTGGCCGGCTGCGTCTTGGCGATGTCGAGAAGCTTGCTCGCCAAAGCATTAACCTGAGAGGTCTGCTCCGCCGTCAGGGTCGTGGTGGCGGCCTGAGCCGAAACCACCGCACCCGAGAGGGAGAACAGAGCAACGGCCGCCGCGACGACAACTCGCGTGGCAAGAGAATTCTTCGCGGACTTGATAACCATTGTTGTGCCCCAGTACGTGCCAAATGAAGACATAGTACCGGGGCGTCCTACAACATCCGTGCCAGATGATAAACGGAGAAGTAAGATTCAGCCGCGTTTTTTCTCCTGGGCGCCCCTATTCAGGGCGCCGGCCTAGAAATAACGCTCGCCGATCCGCACGGTGTCGCCCGGCTGCAAGGGCAAGTCGGCACTCATCGGATACTTCTTCTCGGCCGTTTCGCCCGCGCGCTTAAGGTACACGTGACGCTTGTCCGCCCGATAAGTATATCCATTGGCGGTGGCCACGGCGCGAAGAACGTTCAGGCCCGCCGAATACGGATAGTCACCCGGCTTGTTGACCTCGCCGAGAATATAGAACGGACGGAAGGTCAGGACGTCGATGCTGACCTGTGGCGCGCGAAGATAGCCCGCGCCCAGGCGCTGCTCAATTTCGCTACGGATTTCAGTCACGGTGCGGCTCAGCGCCGTCACGTCGCCGATCAGCGGCACGGCGATGACGCCCGCCGCGTTGACCAGGAACTCGCCGGAAAGATTGGGCTCGTTGTAGACAAGAATACGGATCTTGTCCCCAGCGCCCAGCTTGTAGTCATCCAGGGCCAGCGGCGGAGCCGGCGGAGCCGTCGCGAGATCTTGAGCAAACCCCTGACCGCCGGCGGCCGTGGCGCAACCGGCCACAACGAGAGAAACCAGCAGAGACCGACGGTCCATAGTTCACATCCCCAGAAATGATATCGGCGTTATAGGTCTCGCCCCAAAACTGCGCAAGCGATTGACGCAGTGCACAATCTCCAATGGTACAGGCGCCTATAAAGCGATCCTCATATCCATTGGCGGCGTTTTTGCGGCTACTGACCGGCCGAGGCGGCGGTCGAAGCCAGTTCGGGCGAGAGGGCGGCGACCTGCACTTCGCGGGCGCGGAACGCGGGCGCGGAGATGCTGTCATCGACCAAGCCCCAGCGCATGGGGTCGTCCTGTGATTGACGCTTCACCCAGATGTAGGGCGCCTTTGCCCAAGGGGTCACGTAGGCGCTGCGGTTGTCGAGCACGAAATCACCTTCGTCCGTGTGAGCCACCAGCACCGCGTGCAGTCCCAGATCGGCACGGAACGCCACCGCGAAGAAAAGGTCCTTGGTCGGATAGCCAAGCGCGATCAATTGTTCGCGCTTCTCAATGGCGAAGTCCTCGCAATCGCCGGCCGCGCCACGCTCCATGCCCGTCCGGTTCCACAGCTCATCAACGCCATAGCGCGCCATGTCGGTCACCGCGCGAACCCGGCTGTTCACGGCGCGATTGACCTTGTCGAGCATCTTCTTGCGCACCACCGAGTTCATCGCCTCGGACTCGCTGGGCTCGGAAACGACCGGGGGCGCTGGAGGCGCTTCCACCGGAACGATCGGCGCCCGCAGGAAGGCAGGCTCCACGAAGGCGCGCCGCAGGAACGCGGGCCGGACGAAATTGGCGTCCATTAGAAAGCTGACCGAAATCGACGAGGTGAAGTCCGGCTGCCGCAGCAGGGCCGGGGCGACAAAGCCCTCGCGCGGCGCGGACACCGCGGGGGCGTCGGCCTGGGTCGACGCAACCTGGGCCCCGCCAGCTCCATCCTGAGCCGCGGCGCTCTGAACCGCCAACCGCGCTTGGCCGCGCGGATCCTCGTCCAGGCAGAGCTGGGTCCGGATCCGGCACATGTCAACGTAGCCGCGCGGCGCGTCCACGCTGACCCCGAGCGGCATGAAGGGACGGGCGACGAGATCACTCGCCGCGGCCTCGGAACCCACGCACACGCCCAGTAGCGCTGTCGCCACCAGACTTGCAAAAGCGGATATCCTCATAAGAACAATCTCCCCGAGACTTCGAGGAGAAAGTACTGTTGTCGTTTTAAATCGCGGTGAATTCTTAGAGTGAATTAAATCCTAAGTACGCGTCGTGTTAATGGTAAATTCTGTGTATATTTCATGTTAACGAATTTTGAACATTGGGTTTAGGTTGTATTTACCATTAATTCTTGATGAATAGATGGGCTCATCGCTCCGTATTCGCCTAGCGCACGCGAAAGCGCCCCGCGCGCACGAGCGGGCGCCACGTCCAAGGACGTTGGGAAAAACGGAATTGAGGGCGAATGGAGGCCGAAAACGCTTTTATATCAGCGACTTATCCGAAGATTTGGGCCAGTTCCGCCAGATGGTCGAGGCGTCCAGTACCGGCGACCACGGTTGTGATGACATCCTGAGCCGCCGCCGCGGCCACCGCGGCGGGAGGCGAAAGCGCTGGTTGCAGGCGGATGACCTCGCGCGCCATGATCACGACCTTGCGCTCGGTCAGGCGCCGCGCCGTCGGATCGGTCGCCATCCGCGCGACCAGATCATAGGGAACCTGCAGGAACGTCAGCCCCTGAATGTCGAGCGCGGCCTCGACGTCTCTCCAGGTTTCGCAGGATGCGCCAAAATGGCGCACCTTGCCTTCGACCTGCAGGGCGCGCAGCAAATCGGCGACGTCCGGGTCCCCGTAGACCAGCTCCGGCGGGCTATGCAGCAGCAAGGCGTCAACATGCTCGAAGCCCAAGCGGCGGAGGGACGCCTCCAACGCGCCGCGCAACCGGGCCGGCGAAAAGTCCTCGCGCATCACACCATCGCGGCGCGCCGTGACCGCCCGGGCCGCCCCACGCGCCGCCAGCAGCGGCTTCAGGATCGGCTTGAACGGCCGCATCACCCGCATGGCGGGCGAAAACATCTTGCCGAACTTGGTCACGACGAAGGCTTCGTCGCGACGCCCCTTCAGGATGCGGCCGATCTCGCGTTCACTGTCGCCCTGTCCGTAGATGTCCGCCGTATCGAAGATGTTGACGCCGAGATCCAGGGCGGCGCGCATCAGCGCACGGGTTTCCTCGGGCGTGGCGGGATTGCCGAGCGAACCCACGCGACTGCCGCCGAACGTCAGCCGCGAAATCGTGCGCGGAGCCCCGGAAAGCGGATCGTGGATCACTGAGGTTCGCATGCCGCTCGCTCTTTGACTGTTCAGCGTCGTCACTCGGTGACGGCGCTCCCGCGCTCTGGATCGGCGCGCGAGGTGTGCTAGCACTCCAGCGGGGCGTCAGGCCAGGGTCGACGCAAGCGCCCGCCAGGCGGTCGCCGGCGGGTCGACGAGGGGGGCGCAATGCAGGGCACGACCTACGAGCACGGCTGGAATAAGAGGCGCCTAGGCTTGGCTGGCTTGATCCTCGCCGCCGCGGCCGCCCTGCGCCTGGCCGCCCTGCCCCGTCGCTGGCTCTGGTACGATGAACTGCTCTCGGCCAATTTCGCGGCCCACGGCCTGAGCGAAACCCTGCTGAACGTCCTGCGCTTCGACGTCCATCCACCGCTCTATTACCTGCAGCTGAGCCTGTGGATGACGTTCGGCAAGAGCGACGCTTGGCTGATGGCCAATTCGGTGTTCTGGAGCCTGGTCGCGATCGTGCTCCTGCTGGTCCTGGCCGGCCGCCGCCATGGCGCGGTCGTCGGCCTGTGGGCGGCGGCTCTGTTGGCCCTGTCGCCGGCCGCCTTGGCCTATGCTGACCAGGTGCGCATGTATCCGTTCATCGCCGCCCTGATGATCCTGGCCTGGGACGCGCAGGAGCGGTGGCTCGCCGAGGATCGCCCACTGATCGCCCTGGTGCTGGTCGTGACCCAACTGCTCGTGGCCTACAGCCACGCGGTCGGCGTGCTGATGCTGTCAGGCTGCGTGCTGATGTCCGGGCTGCGGCTCCTCTCTCGGCGCGACCTTCCTCGCCTCTGGCGCTGGATCGCCTTGGAAAGCCTGGTCCTGGCGCTGTCGGCGCCCGCCTTGCTGATCGGGACCGTGCACGAGGTCAGCCACACCACCGTGCCGCACCCATCGGCGCTGGCCGCCACCTGGGTGTTCCTATCGACCGGCGCGCCACACCTGGGAGGCGGACACCTGGTCCTAGCGATCATTTTCCTGGGCGCGCTTGTCGTCCTGGCCTGGACCACGCCGGCGCTGCGCCTCGACATGGTCGCGCTGGTCGCTGGCCCGTTGGCGGTCGCCGCCGCCATCAGCTACATCCTGAAGCCGGTTTGGCTGGACCGGGTCTTCGTGCCGATGATCCCGCTGATGGCCCTGGTCCTGGCCAGGGGCATAGCGGCCCCCGTCGCGGTTCGAGCCCGGACGATCGCGGGCGCGGCGCTGGTCGGCGCCTGGCTGCTGATCGCCGTCGCCGATCCGACCTGGCGGCCGAGAGGCGACGGCTATCGCCCGGCGGCCCAGCAGCTGCGCGCCTCGATCAGGCCCGGCGACGTGCTGGCGACCCGCGACCAGCTCGGTTTCTGGGCCCTGATGTGGTATTTCGAGGGGCCAGACTGGGGCAGGCCGCTGGACGACCACATCAACAATCCGCGCTGGGCCGCTCTCGTACGGAAACTACCGGCCCCGCTGGAGGCCCGCCTGGCCAGTCAGCGACAGATCCACGCGCCGGGCGGCGCCCAGGCACGACTGCTGGCGCCGGACGAGCCCCTGCCCGAGGTTGCCAGGACGCTCTACCTGACGGCGGGCGCCGCCAGCGACCTACCCGTCCAGGCGCCGGGCCGGTCTCTCGCCGACCAAACCCAGTCTCCGCCCGTCACCGTTCAGCGCTGGATAAAAGGACCTTCACCCCGTGCAGCCCCATCTGACCATCGGCCTTAACCGGGCAATCTGCTCACGGCGCAGATGCGTCGGTAGTAGATAAACGGAAGGGGCCGCGGATGGTAAAGCCAGTCCTGAGCGGCAAAGGCATCCGAATAGGGGAGCTGGAGCATTTCGGGGACATAGCACCGACGGAACTCCGGCATCGTCGCCAACTCGAAATCCGTCAGGAACACCGGTCTCTCCACCAGAGCGCCCCAAGCCGGGCCGAAGATGATAAAATTGGGCTGGCGGCGCAGGACATAGGCTCCGTCGCCCTTGGCGTGTCCCGGCAGGGCCTGTTTGGCCGTCCGCATCGGTACGGCTGGCCTGTGAGCGATGGTTCGGTCGTTCAGGCCCAGGGTGTCGATATAGGTGAACCCAGGCGCGAAATAGGGCGTGGATCCCGCCGTAGCCAAGGCGACGACCGAGCCAGCGGGCCAAGCTTGATTGATGTATTTGCCCACTAGGGTCCCCCCGAACGCAGCGGAGTCCATCCGGTACCGAGGAAAGGCCAGGCTCACGCCCGTGCACACGATCAGGATCGTCGCCAAGGCCACGCGTCGCCATCGGATTGTCATCGGCACCGAAAGGACGGCCACCAGCAAGGCTGACGCCACGCCCACGATGGGCACGAGCATGCGTGCGCCGTACATGTGGTCGCCGCCGACCCACAGGACCGCCAGCAACTGGGTGCCGACCACGGCGCCGAGCATCAGGATCGCCGGCGTGGCCTTCCTGAGCGCGACGGTGATGACCAGTCCGATCATCGCCAGGGGGATGACGGGGAGGGACAGCGCCGATTTCACGACATAGGGCACGCCAGAGGCCAGACGCTCGGCCAGGGGACCGGCCATCTTGGCGTAGAAGGTATTGGGCAGCACATCACCATAATAGGACAGGCGCCATGCCACATGGATCGCCACCACGACGGCGATCACCCCACCCAGCAGGAAGGCGGTGCGGAAGCGGGTCAATAGCGGCGCCGGCATCAGTAGAAATACGGCCAAGACCGCCGCGCCCGCCGGCGCCAGGGAATCGGGACGCGCCAGATAGGCCAGGCCGAAGAGCAGGCCGCCGATCAGGCCGCGCGCGAGGCCGCGCCGTGAACCAGTCATGATCGGAAGCAGGGCGGCGATGGCGGCGGCTATGAAAGCCGCCGCGATATCGGACTCCAGCCCGCCCCACAGCCACAATATCACCGGCGCCGAACTGGCGATCAGGAAGACGCCAATCGCCATGGCAAGGCGATTGGCGGGCAAGAAGCCTCTCGCGGCGTTCGCCACCGCGGCGAACAGGCCGATGACGGCGAGAGCGTTGACGCAGCGCACCGCGACCATCGGGTCAATGCCGAGCTTCACCAGCGGGGCCGTGGCGACGATTTGCAAAAAGTTGGTGTAGCCTTCGACCCGCTCGCCGAGGTTCCAGGTTATCTCGCCATGGCGGGCGAAGTTGATGACGTAGCGAAGAGAAATATAAGTGTCGTCTTCGGTGAAAAGGCGAAGGCTATAGATATTCCAGGCAAGGAGTACCGCCGCGCCAATCCAGATCGCTGTAGATCGCAAGCGATCTGAGGAAAGCTGCTCTGCTTTCATATAATGAAATTCGCCCCCGAATTTGGCAGAGCGCGACCTGCGGCGTTCAACACGCCACCCGCCGTCAGACCCCCGCTCGAAATCAGATACACCGGTCCGGCCGCCGCATGTCAATCACTGGTCAAATTCATTGGATCCAGAAGGCGCCCATGGCCGGCTCGCAACCAGCACATGCACCCAGACGGCGCGTGACGGTAAAGATTGCCCCGCTGGACACCAGCACCTACCGCCGGGCCGCCATTGACATCGGGCCAAGCAGGCGCGGCAGGCCGTCGAGGCGGGATTGAGAAGCGTGACCCATTAGTTCTCGCCCGAAGGCGGCGCCGCGCTCACGGCATGACCAAGCCTGTAAGGCGACCGAGTCAGGTCTCCGCCGCGATGGGCGCGGCCTGCGGTCCCCGAACAGTCTGCGCAGGGGCTAAAGCCCGAGCATCAATCGGCTCGGATCGCCATGCCAAGGCAGACAGAAGGATCAGAACAAGGGAACTCGTATTCCCAAGGCGCAGTCCGCCAGGTTCGATAAAAGCCCATTCGGAGAACATGGACAGCAAGGCGACAAGGACCAGAGAGCCGCCGTATGGTCGCCGCCATGCGCGCGTCAGGGCGCAACAGAGCCCACCGAGCGTCAGCAGCACGTAACTGGCGAAACCCACGATCCCCATCTCTGCCAGAGTCGACAGATAGGCGTTATGAATTGTGACGCCGGATGTGTGTCGCGACAGTTGACCGTATCCGACTCCCAGCCACGGATGATCGGAAAACAGATCCCAGCCCAGCGCCCAGGTTTCGGTCCGTCCCGTCAAACCAGAAGAGGCGCCCCGCAAGGGATCGGAATACAGCAGCACCTTTTCCGCGATGAAAGGCCAGCCCAGACCCACCAGGAAAACCGCCGCAACGCCGACGGAGAGCCACAACCACGCGAAGCGCCAAACCTTGGGATTCCGCAGGTAGAAGAGACCGGCGACGGCAAGCCCTATGAGAGCGCCCAGGCTGACCCCGCGCGACTGCGTGAGATAGATGCAATAGCTACCAAAGCCGATGATGAGGATCTTCAGGAGGACGTTGCGAATGGCCAGGGTCGAGACGATCATCACGCACGCCAAGCCCCCCCAATAGGTGGCGGCCATGTGGCCCATGAGCCGGCCAGCGGCGAAATCGTGATCGATCACGGCCGCGGCACATGCGACTGCCAAGGTCAGGCTCAAGGTTACGCCAAACGGCCGCAGCAGTGCGTCAGTCTCAACGTTGATCGAGATGAGTAGAGTGACGAAGAGAAAAACGTAATACGTCAGAACCACTGAACTTGTGGAGCTGAGATCGCCGGACGATAGAAGGCTAAGCGGTACAGCCAAGCACATTAGCAGCGCGGGCAAGACAAAAAACTTAGCGCGCCGACAATCTATGCCGAAGCGAGTCATCCCCCAAGCCAAAGGCACGGCTCCAATGGCCAGGTTCACGGCATAAAGTACGAGGACAACCGACGGAATCGCCAGTGGCGCGGTGTTCCGAAGGCCGCCAATTCCCAATCGAGGGCGGAGCATCAGGTCGACAAAGGGATAAAAACCGACCCAAAGACCCAGAAGGACACCGAGAAGAGTGGCGCTGGGCCGCCGTTTTTCGATAGGACGCGCGATTTCGCGACCTGCTAGAGAGTCATTCATGGAGTGTCGAGGTCTCCGACTCCGCCGTCGATGGCGCGGCGCTGGACTATGACATGACTCAAAAGGCCTGACCAACGGCGTACGCCGCGCTCCGCCCCGGAAAACTTGCTCTCGAGCGACGTCGTCGGGGCCTCGGAGGCGGTCGTTTTTGTCCGCCTTGTCGTTGATGACCGGGCGAGCCCGTGCACGGCCTGGTTATGTGACCCAGACGTGAAGAACTGGCTCCAGTCGCGCCCCTCGCGACGCCTTGGCGGCTTAAAATAGGTCTTCGAGGGGCGCCCGCGAATTTGGGCCTGGCTTCAGAGCAGCGCGCGGATCCCCAGGATGATCAGCACCCAGCCCGCCAATGAGGCGCCGACCACCATCGCCAGGCGACGTCGCGCCGACCAGCGGGGCCCTTCGACAAGCGCCTCGAGAACGGATTGCAACGATCGCGCCGGGCTCGGCGTTGCGATGTCGCCAGTGGCGGCTTCGCGGACGATCACGGGCGCGAGTTGGCTCCAGACCGGATCAGAGTACCGCGCGTCGCTGTTCACGACGATTTTCGGCTTCAGCATGTTTCCCGTTCCCGCATTTTACGGCAAGCGGGACCTTGGGGCTAAACGCCCTAATAATTCGTCATCGCAGTGGCGTTTCCCGGACACGTCGCACGCCCAGAGACTCAAAAACGCCATGCTGACGAGGGCTATTTTATAGTCAAAACGCCTCTGTCACGAAAAAAATGGAAATGAACTTTTGCCGGTACGGTTCTGGCAGAGTAAACGAAGAATTCACCTAGGGGAGCGGCCGGTGTATCGAAGCGACACAACGCAGCCTGCGGGCCTTTTGGCCGGCGTCGCCACGCCGAGCGCCGACCGGCCTGTTCGTCACGGTTTCGACGCTTGGCGCATCCTCGACTTCGTCCTGGCTCTCGCGGCCTTCATCTTCGTGCTACCGCTGATGGCGATCGCCGCCATCGCGGTGAAGATACAGGACGGAGGTCCGGTCCTGTTCGGTCACAGCCGCATCGGGCGCGACGGCGAAAAGTTCAAGTGCCTGAAGTTCCGCAGCATGGTGATCGACTCCGACCAGAGGCTGCAGGCCCTTCTGGCGCGCGATCCTATCGCGCGGCGTGAATGGGAAAAGGACCACAAGCTCAAGAACGACCCGCGCATTACCTGGCTTGGCCGGCTCCTGCGCACCTCGAGCATCGACGAACTGCCGCAGCTGTTCAACGTCATGCGCGGTGAGATGAGCCTGATCGGGCCCCGCCCCATCGTCGACGCCGAGATCCCGCGCTACGGTCGTTGGTTCAAGCACTACTGCTCGGTGCGTCCGGGCATTTCCGGCCTGTGGCAAGTCAGCGGCCGCAACAATGTGTCATACCGTCGCCGTGTCGCGCTGGATCGCCTCTATGTCAGCCGCCGGTCATTCGGCTTCAACATGTGGATCATGCTGCGGACCGTTCCCGCGGTTCTTCTGCGCGACGGCTCTTACTAGACGGCGCCTGATGATGACCAGCGCCCAGGCGCTGCTGCTCGGCGCGATCGCTGGTTCCGCGATCGGCGTCTTCGCCGGATCCAGCCACATCCTGCCGGCGCTTCGCGCGCTGCGAAGACAATTCTTAGGCCGCCGCTGACCCGTTCAAGCCCGGCGGAAAGCTTCGCCCCGCTATTTCCTGAGTGTCATCAAGACGGCCCAGGCCTGCCAACGCAACGCGGGGACGCGAAACAGCGCCCGGTCCAAAGCCGCAGTCACGCCCAGCAGGGGCTTGCCCAAGCCCGTGTTTCGAAATGGCACGGACGCCAGGCTGGCCAGGCCGTAGAATTCCCAATCGTTGAGGCTGAACATCTCGTCGGCGATCCTGTGGTCCTCGTGAACCAGGGGATGCTCGTCGATCGTCCGGGCGTTCGGCGTGGCGTTGCGATAGAGGTTGATCAGGGCATTATAGCCGAGGGGCTCGCGGAAGATGGCGACCCCGCCCGGCTTCAGCACCCGCGCCACCTCTTCCAGCGACTTGCGGGTATCGAGATGGTGGATGATGCCCAGGCCGAACACCAGGTCGAAGGTGTTGTCCGGAAAATCCATCTGGTGGGCGTCCATCGCGTCGAATTGCGTGTGATCGAAGCCCAGCGCCACCGCCTCGGCCCGCGCGGCCTCGATGGCGACATCCGAAATGTCGATTCCGTGCACGCGCGCGGCCCCGGGCGCGATCTTCAGCGCCCATTCGCCCTTGGCGCAGCCGTAGTCGAGCACAACCGCGCCTCGCGAGTGCTCCTGAATCAGCCGCTCGTACTTCGCGTCGCAGTCCTGCAGCGCGAAATAATACTTTTCCTGGGCGTCGCGCGTCTCTTCGGTAAATCGAAGATTGTGATATTCACGTTCGCGTTCGACGATAGTAGCATCTGAATTCATCGAACAATCTCGCGCTACACGACGGCTATAAAGATTTGACAGCGTTACACCGCCGACGAAGGCCTGCCCATACCCGAGCGAGAGCCTTCGGCGATCACCAGCACGGCGCCTGCCTGACGAACTGATCAGACCATTTATCGAGCTTGCAGGATTGTTCTTTCAAAACCTCTAAGGCGGACTGCGGTAAGGACGCCCGACGCATAGGCGCCGGTATCGACGTTGATCCGACCGGACTTAAGTTCTGGGCTTGGTGCGGGGGTATGACCATGAACGATCACTCGCCCTGGGCACGGCGTCTCGACCTGGAGAAACTCCTGCCTGATCCACAGTAAATCTTCTTCCAACTGCTTTTCGAGCGCGACCCCAGGGCGCACACCAGCATGCACGAAGACATAGTCATCGCGCTCATAAATCAGTTTCAGATCTTTGAAGAATGCAAGGTGCTCTTTTGGAAGCTTGTTTCTGAATTCCTCTTGAACGCCGGCCCAGCCTTCGGCCAGGCCCGCGACAGCAAGATCGACACCATACGATTGGAGCGTCGCGCCACCACCGTGCTTTATCCAATTGGGCCCCACCTCGACATCGTCAAGAAAGAGCGCCAGGGCTTCCTCGTGATTTCCTTTGAGGCTTTTAACGACACACCAGCTTTCGCGCTGCAGTCGCAGCACGCGCGTTACACACCCCGCTGAATCGGGCCCGCGGTCAATATAATCGCCCAACAGAACGATCGTCGGCTTCTCGGAACCGGCCAATGAATCAACATCGCTGTGTATTGCATCCAGCAGCGCTTCGAACAGATCGAGGCGCCCATGAAGATCACCGATCGCATACACGAGGCCCGCCAGATGGGGCTTTGGAGTAGCCACACGCACGCGCGCCGTCGGGCGACGAGCAACGGGCGGTAGCTTTTTCTTCTTTAATCCAAACACGTCAAATTCTCTTCGAACGGACAAACGCGATGCGCCTGATCGAACAGGCGCCAACGGCGGCGCGCTTTCACCCCGCAGGCACACCCGCAGCGTAAGCTTTCAGACCTTGAAGGCCAAAAAGCTTGTAATTTTTCTACCTCACCAAATTTCATATTGGCATACCTCGTGCTTGGAGGCCCTTGACGATGCATTTCCGTCCCATTGTTGATCAACGGAACGCCGCACCTGCCTGACTAGACGAAAAGTCTTCATTCGTTAGCAGGGCTCATGTAGGTGGTGGGAAGCAGCGTACTTGGGGCGGGCTATGAGCGGCGCTGAGCGTCGGGGCTCGCGATATCATGCGGTTGGAGCGGTAATGGTCGAGACGAATGTGAGCGGACAAAATGGCGGTGTCTCCGTTGGCGGCATCGATCTGTCCGGCCTGTTTGCCCGTTACGCGCGGCACATTCCGCTAGTTCTTGGCGTCGCCGGGGTGGTGATCGCCGCGGATGTGGCCTTTACCTGGCACCAAACCCCTCAATACACTTCCACGGCGACCGTGTTTTACGCGCCTAGGAAGTCCGAAGTCGGGCGCGACAATAGCAATTCCGGCAACGACGACGTTGCTCGCAATCAGGCCGTGGATACCCAGGTTGAAGTTTTGCGCTCGCCGGCCACCGCGGATGAAGTGATAAAAACGCTTCATCTCGACCAGGATCCCGAATTCGCGGTCAAGGGAAAGTTCACCGATCCCGCGTTGATCCATGACGCTCTGGTGGATCGCGTGGTCGGCGGCCTGAAGGTCAAACGCGTCGGCCTGACACTGTTGCTCAGCGTGAGCTATACTAACGCCAGCCCCACCAAAGCCGCACGGATCGCCAACGCCTTCGCTGACGCCTATATTTCCCGCCAAGTCGATGTGAAGCTTGGCTCTTCGCGTGATTCAAACGTTCTTCTGAACGCTCAAATCGACGACATGCGGCAAAAGTTGGAAGTCGCCGAGACGGCGGTTCAACAATATAAAGCGGCCAATAACCTGCTGGGCGCCGACGCCAGTGGCGGCCTGCTCACACAACAGGAAATTTCGGCGCTCAACCAACAATTGGCCACGGCCCGCGCCTCGGAGGCCGAAACGGTCGCGCGCTACAGGGCAGCGCAACGACAGCTGCGCAGCGGTTCGAATGGCGAAGACGTTGGTGAAGCCCTAGGTTCCCAGACGATCACGGAGCTTCGTCGCCAGCGAGCGGAAGTGAGCCGGAAGGTCGCCGATCTGCAAGGGCGTTACGGACCCATGCACCCTGACCTGAAGAACGCTCAGCTGCAGTTGACCGATATCGATCGCCAGATCCAGGCCGAAATCAACCGGATCATGTCGAACCTCTCGGCGCAGACCGAAGTCGCTCGCGGCGCAACGGCGTCCATTGAAGGGAGCCTCGCGTCCACGCGCGGCACCCTGGTGAGCGGCAACGCGGCTTCCGTTAAGCTGGGAGAACTGGAACGAAACGCCGAAGCGGCCCGCACGCTCTATCAAACGGTTCTGACGCGCGTGAAAGAAACCGCCGCGCAGCAAGCCGTCACCCAGGCCGATTCGCGCATTGACTCCCCAGCCACCCCCACCGCCACACCGAGCTCCCCCAATAAGCCCCTCAACCTTTTGCTCGGTCTTTTGGCCGGGCTCGGGCTCGGAGTCGTGGCTGCCTTTATCGCCGAACAATGGAACGCCAAGCTGACTTCGATGGATGAAGTCGAGAATAAACTTGGACTGCCCTTTCTTGGTGCTATTCCGACCGTGGTTTCGGCCATTCAAAAGCCGACTACACGCAGTCCGACGGACGCCATTCTCGCGCACCCGTTGTCGAGCTTCGCGGAAGCCTTCCGAGGACTGGGAACAGCCTTGGTCTACGGTAGCAATGGGGTGGCCGTTCGGACGCTGGCCTTGACCTCGGCCGTACCCGAGGAAGGCAAGACGACAACCTCCATTTGTTTGACTCGCGTGCTTGCGATGGGCGGCACAAAGGTCGTGCTCGTTGACTGCGACCTGAGGCGGCGCTCACTGAATGTGTTGTTCAACAGCGAGCCGGAATTTGGCTTGATCGAGGTCTTGGACGGCAAGGCCACGCTCGATCAGGCGCTCATTCTCGATGAGAGAAGCGGTGCGTTTGTTCTACCGCTCGCGAAGAACGCCCACCTCTCGCAGTCGCCCTTCGCCTCGCCGGCCATGGACAAGCTACTCGAGGATCTGAAAGCACGCTTCGAGCTGATCATTCTCGACACGCCGCCAATCCTGCCGGTCGTCGATACCCGGGTTCTGGCTCAGAAGGTCGATGCTCTGGCCCTGCTGGTCCGCTGGCGGACGACGCCGGTGAGGGCCGTGCGAGCCGCGATCCACGAACTCGAGGCGGTGAACGCTCCGATCAATGGCGTCGCGTTGACCCAAGTTAACATGGCCGCCCGATCCTACGCATACGGCTATCAGGCCTACTACAACAAGGATTTCAAGAAATACTACCTCGAATAAAAAGCAACAATGTCCGGCGCCATCCGTAGATGGCGCTGGCGAACACCGCGGTTCACCGTGGCGCGGCTTTTTGCGAGCTCAAGATTCTACGTAAGATACTAAGAACCAAGCATCAAAACAACTGCGCAACGCCTCGGGTGTCGCTCGATCAAGATAAGCAATGGTTTGGTTTGGCTGATTGCATGCAAATAACTTGCCGCCGAGCTTGATATTGCTGTCTTCAGATGCCGAGAGAGCAAAGTGCTGACATTCTCTCGTCATAATGCACGCATATCTTGCCACGCGCCGTTTCTGCTGCAATGCAATGTGACCAACGTTATTGGCTGAATTAACTTGAGGGGTCGGCTATGGCCGCAGGCGTACGGCTCGTAGAAACGCGCCGGTTTGGAGACGATCGCGGCTGGTTTTCGGAAACCTACAACGCTCCGAAATTGGCCGAGTTGGGTGTCAACTGCACATTCGTGCAAGACAATCACTCCTTTTCCAAGTTCGCGGGGACCATTCGAGGCATTCATTTCCAAACTCCTCCCTACGCCCAAGCCAAGTTGGTGCGTTGCGTCCGTGGACGGATTTTGGATTTCGCGGTCGACCTACGCCGCGGCTCGCCAACCTACGGCCGGCATATCTCCGCTGAGCTCAGCGGCGAAAATGGCCATCAGGTTTTCATTCCCGTTGGCTTTGGTCATGCTTTCGTGACTTTGGAGGCCAACACCGAAGTGGCTTACAAGGTAACCAATGTCTATGCGCCCCAGTGTGATGGTGGAATTGCATGGAACGACCCGGCCCTGGGAATTGATTGGCCTCTACCCGAGAGCGGGGCCGTCCTCTCGATTAAGGACCAGGGGCTTCCTAAGCTTTCCGACTTTGAAAGCCCATTTGATTATGATGGCCTTCCCCTGGAACTTATTCAACTCTGAGCCGCCATGCTCTGGCAAAGGAGAGATTCGCCTTGCGTATCTTGGTCACCGGCGGCGCCGGATTTATTGGTTCTGCCCTGGTCCGCCGGCTGATCAGCGAAAGCGATCATGATGTACTGGTCTACGACAAGCTGACTTATGCCGGCGTTCTGGCTTCACTTGACCCGATTGCCGACAGTCCGCGCTATCAGTTCGTACAAGCCGATATCACTGACGCCGAGGCGGTCGCGTGGGCCTTCGGGTCATTCCGCCCGCAGATCATCGCGCACTTGGCCGCTGAAAGCCATGTTGACCGATCGATTGACGGGCCCGGCGACTTTATCCAGACCAACATCGTCGGTACTTTCACGCTGCTTCAACAGGCGCTGGCCTATTGGCGTGGCCTCGAAGGCGTCGAGCAGGCTTCATTCCGCTTCCATCACATCTCCACCGATGAGGTTTTCGGCTCGCTTGGTGAGGACGGCTTCTTCACGGAAACCACGCCTTACGACCCGCGCTCACCCTACTCCGCGTCCAAGGCCGCTTCCGACCATCTGGTCCGCGCTTGGGGACATACCTACGGCTTGCCGGTGCTGGTCACGAACTGTTCCAACAATTACGGGCCTTACCACTTTCCCGAGAAGCTCATTCCACTCGTGATCATCAAGGCGCTCGCCGGCGCGCCCCTGCCGGTCTACGGCGATGGCTCCAACATCCGCGATTGGCTGTTTGTCGAAGACCACGCTAGCGCGTTGCAACGCGTATTCGAACGGGGCGACCCCCTGGAAACTTACAACATTGGCGGCAACGCCGAACGCACGAACCTCGACGTGGTGCATGCGATCATCGCAACCTTGGATCGCCTGTCGCCTCGCGCCGACGGACAGTCTTACGCCGCGCAGATCACCTTCGTTAAAGACCGCCCTGGCCACGACCAGCGTTACGCCATCGACGCGACGAAGATTCGAGCCGAACTTGGTTGGGCTCCCTCTATTACCTTCGAGGAAGGGATTGAACGTACGGTTACTTGGTACCTAGCCAATCGCCCTTGGTGGCAAGCCATCCTCGACAAGCGCGACGCCACCGCGCGGCGTGGTCATGGCTGAACCCGTCAATATCCTAGTCACCGGTGGCGCCGGCCAGGTCGGAACCGAATTGCTCGCACACAACTGGCCAGCGTCAATTCGACTTTTCGCGCCAGGGCGCGCCGAGCTGGATCTGACCCAAGCCCATAGTGTATCGGCCTGGTTCAAGGCGCACCCGGTGGCGGCGGTCATTAACCCGGCGGCCTATACCGCCGTCGACAATGCCGAAAACGAAATTGGCGCGGCGTTCGCGACCAATGCCCTCGCTCCCGCGCTCCTGGCGCAGGAAACCAAGGCGCTTGGCATACCGCTCGTGCACGTCTCGACGGACTATGTCTTCGACGGGACTGGAACCGGCTTTTACACCGAGAATGATCGCGTAGCCCCGCTCGGGGTATATGGCGCCAGCAAACTGGCCGGCGAACTGGCTGTGCGCACGGGCAACCCGCGTTCCGTGGTGCTCCGAACCGCTTGGGTCCTCAGCGCCCATCGAGCGAACTTTCTCAAGACGATGCTGAGACTAGCCGGAGACCGGGATCAAGTATCGGTGGTCAGCGACCAGTACGGCTCTCCTACCGGGGCTCGCGATCTCGCCCAAGCCCTGGCCACGATCACCTTGGGCCTGATTCAGGATCCTAAAGCCCCTACCGGGATCTATCATTTCGCCAACGCCGGTGAGACCAGCTGGTTCGGCCTTGCGACAGAAATCATGGCCCAAAGCCGTGAGCGTGGCGGCGCTTCGGCGGAAGTTCTCTCCATCACGACGGCGGATTATCCCACACCAGCACGCCGGCCGGCCAACTCCCGGCTTTCCACCGGCAGGATCAAACGAGACTACGATATTGTCCCCCGGCCATGGCATGAGGCCGTAGCCGAGATTGTCGACGAACTCTCGAACAGGAATATCGCGCCATGAAAGGCATCATCCTCGCGGGCGGTTCCGGCACCCGCCTGCATCCGATGACCCAGGTCGTCTCCAAGCAGCTCATGCCCGTGTACGACAAGCCGATGATCTACTACCCTCTGTCGACCCTGATGCTGGCCGGCATCCGTGAAATTCTGGTTATCTCGACACCGCGAGACACACCGGCATTCCAGGCCCTCCTCGGCGACGGCTCGCAATGGGGCTGCAGCATCGAATATGCAGTCCAGCCCAACCCCGAAGGTCTCGCCCAAGCCTACGTCATCGGCGCTGATTTTGTCGCCGGATCGCCTTCGGCGCTGATCCTTGGCGACAACATCTTCTATGGTCATGGATCGACCGAACTCTTCACCCTCGCCGCGGCCCGGCCGGACGGCGCGACAGTTTTCGCCTATCACGTCACCGACCCGGAGCGATACGGCGTGGTAGCGTTCGATGCAGACAGACGCGCCCTATCGATCGAGGAGAAGCCGACCAAACCGCGGTCCAACTGGGCGGTAACGGGGCTCTATTTCTACGATGCGGATGTCGTTGACATCGCGGCGAATTTGAAGCCTTCGGCGCGCGGCGAGTTAGAGATCACCGACGTCAATCGAACCTATCTCGAGCGTGGAAAACTGTCGGTCGAAATCATGGGGCGCGGCTTTGCATGGCTCGACACAGGGACGCCGGACAGCCTGATCGAAGCGGCCGAATTCGTGCGCACTCTGGAAAAGCGCCAGGGTTTCAAGATCGCTTGCCCGGAAGAAATCGCCTTCGACAACGGATTTATCGACGCCACGCAGTTCGACCGCGTCGCAAAGGCCTATGGCAAATCCGCATACGGCCAGTACCTGCGCGAGGTCGTGGGTCCGCGCGGCGGGTTCGCGAAATAATCTAGCCTGGAAGTCCCCTCATCTTGCGTATGAGAGATTCCCGTCATGCGTAGTGGCTTCGAAATCTTCTAGGTGCTGACTTTAAATATTCTTGCCTTACGGCTTGGGCTGAATACAGGGGGTGAATACAATGGTGGAATCGACGGACGCTCCGGGCGGACTGCTTGAGCCTGCCCCGTATGTCTCGCGAAACGATGACATTCAAGGGCTGCGCGCCATCGCAGCCATTCTGGTGCTGATCGACCATAGCGGCCTAGCATTTTTCGCCGATCGTCACGGTAGCGTGACCGCGCGGTTCCTCGGAGACATGGGCCACATTGGAGTAGCCGTGTTCTTTGGCATCAGCGGCTACATCATGCTTCATACCAATTATCAGAACTTTGGTTCCTGGCGAGCTAGCCCTGATTTCATTCTCAAGCGGCTCCTGCGCATTGTCCCCATTTATTACATCGGTACGATGATCGCTTATCTCTATCTCGTGAATATCTCGAAAATCCATATTTCTATAACCCAGGTAGCGACCTCACTAACATTTGTTCCTATGAATTCATTGATAGAAAACAATGGCTTCTATCCGGTTTTGGGCGTTGGCTGAACGCTTAATATGGAAATATTGTTCTATATTCTGTTCTCGCTAGCGCTTTGCCTCCGGCGTGCGCTGGGAGTCTCCTTTATAATGATCGTCATTAGCGGGTTGGTGGTGTTCGGCAATTTGTATAAGCCCTGACGTGACCCCCATTTCTCATCCAGCCATAACGAGAGTCCTGGGTTGATTTGAGCCTTGGTCGTGTTGGGTGGCAAGAGGCCGGCGCGCGGAGCTATCAGCCTGCGCAGCGTGCCGGCCGGTCTCTCCGCAGAAGGCGCTGGCGTACTCCCTGGGCGTCATCCAGCCGAGCTTGGAGTGGGGCCGGCGCTCGTTGTAGTCACGCCGCCAGGTTTCCAGCACGGCACGGGCGTGCGGCAGCGACCGGAATAGGGTCTCGTTCAGCAGTTCGTC